>Ga0179591_1381644_pt1 | contig 11191 bp, 21 predicted proteins | sample CZOMad2_1_08_16f_FD_182891 | JGI IMG/M metagenome (GOLD analysis project Ga0179591, IMG submission 182891) | Vadose zone soil fungal communities from Angelo Coast Range Reserve, California, USA - CZOMad2_1_08_16fungal (PacBio error correction) | ecosystem: Environmental > Terrestrial > Soil >... | reverse complement strand
ACTAAACGCAGCTTTTTTTTCCTCCATGATGTTTCTTTCGGCGTACCCCTGGCCAAATCGGATGACTCTTTGCCGCAACCCGTTGTGTTTTACTTATGTTGTGCCCGTTCGAACAGATTTTCTTCGAGAAGTCTGCATAGAGCTTGCTGTTCCCTTTCTGTATTTCAAGCATACGTCCCGCTTTCGGGCTTTTCGCTCTTTTGTTTTTTCCAGCCGATTTTAACCGCAATTTTGATTCGCGAGTTCTAGACTTTTTTTCCCCTGACGTACAATTATCTGACTTTCTCAGCTTCCTTCTTTTGTGGCTGCACCGCAAGAAGTTCGCCCCTCCTTCCCATGCCCGTTCCTTCTTTAAAGGGACATGTGAGTTCGGAAGCTCCTTTCCCTACCTGAGGCCGCTTTTCCGGGGGATAAAGTTTTTTGGTGCACTTCTATCTTCTTTTCCCTCCCCCTTTTTTGTGATCTCCTGTGAACAACACCCCGTAATAAGAGGGAATTCTTCTTGAGTTGCGACTTTTTTCCCGCAACCCTGTTTTTTTTCTCGGAATCCATTTGGCGTTCCAGTCTTTCCCTCTTTCTCGACATCCTGTGCCACTTGAATTTCGAATTCTGTTGGAACTTTCCTGTGTTTATTGCTTCGGGTTTCTAGCGTTCTTGCGCCCCCGCGCTGACCAAGGGTGTTTCGCGTGGAAGATCGGTATGCAGCTCTCTCCCCCTTTTCCTAAGGATTTTTTTGGACGTAAATACATCAGTCTTTTGTCCGCCCGCAGGAGTCCCATCAGGGGGCGCTATTGTCCCCCCACCGTACCTTCAAACCCAAAACTTTTTTGTGCCTAGGGCCAGCCTAGTTGGTCCCCTCCGAAGCAACCAGATCCTCTCCGTATTTTCCCCTTCCTTTAGCACGTGGCGTCTCGAAGACCGCCCCCGCTTTTTTTCAGCCCGCTCCTGGGAGCCGGCAACCTTTCCCCCCCTTCCCGAGCTCTGTGATGATCGTCGCTTCCCCTCCCTATTGTCAGTTACCCCTGCAGTTAGAGATCGTTGGGATTACAGATTTTTCCGGAACTTCTTTGGACTTTCCTTTGTGGTTCATTTTCTTTTGACGTGGAAGGCGGCACAAAGCTTGGATTGGTCTCCTAATTGTTTCGCAACCCTCAGTGGTTTTTCATCGCCTTTAAGGCGTGTGTTTTATTAAGTCTCCCCCTGTTTTCTCCCGCCTCTTCATCCCGAAAGTCTTCCTTGGTACCCGCGTCAGCCCTTCGGCGCGGCGTTTCTTGCAACGAAAGGATTCCAGGGATCTCATCTTGAACAAGGATAGAAGTGGATCCAACTGCTTGATCCTTTCAGTTCCTCTCCCCCCCTTGATATTGATTTCCTTGGATTGCACTTCTTTCCTTTTTTTGCCGTTTTTCTGGATGGAGTCCAATCTACCTTTACAAGCCATCCCCCGTTCTCCTTTTCGCCCTGGACCCCCCCGGGTTGTGTAGTGGGTCTGCTTTTTCTCTTTTTCTGGGAGGACTCGCCGGATGCGGCCAAATCGTTTTTTTTTGAGACTGTATTCTTGTTCTATTCTGCTGGCGCCGCCTATCTCTTTATACGCCTCCGGATTTCCTCTCCTAGAGAAAAGTCCAAAAAGTTTCCCCCTCCCTCCCTTATTCTTTTTGGCCGCGCCGCCTAGACAGGTAGAGACACGCCTCGCCCTCTGCAAATTCCTTGAAAAGGTATACACTCTTAGCATTCCCGGAAGGTGTTGGATGTGGTTTCCCGGCCCTTCCGCGCGTCTGGTTTTTGCCTTTATCCCCTTCCCCCACACGAGGAAGGCGGTGTTTTGACTTGAAGGCCAATTTCCCTTTGCCTTACACGAGCTCTGTGTTTCCCAAGGTGCCCCCCGATTTTTTTCGGCCTCCTCCTGTGGCGTTTGAACCTTATCCTTTTCTTTTTCCCCGGTTTGCTTTTTCCTTTAAGAGGTAAATGCTGAATTTCATTCCCTTTTCTCCGTCCTACTTTAATCCCTTTTTAAGTGCCTACCTCGTGGGCGCGCCTTCTGGAGTTTTTTCCATTTCTCTGACTGGTCCTGACCTCTTGTCTCCATCTGAGGGAATCAGCGTTAAGTTCCCGACGGCCTAAAACCCCTCCCCCTCTCAGAGGACGCCTTCTTTTCCTCTTTCTTTTTTTTCGAGGCCTATCTCTTTTCTCATCACGTTGTGTTTTCTCTCTATTCCTTCTGGCTCCCCTCCTATTCTTCCCTACAGCTCAAGGCATAGGCATGGTTTTTTGTGTTTTTTGTTTTTTGTTTGTACCTTTTTCGTTTGTCTGCTCTATGGAGTCCTGTGTCGCTTCCAGCGTCTCGCATCCCCCTTCGTTCCTGCCAAGAGAGACTAGACTCAGTCCTCTCTTTCCCACAATGTCCCCCCTTGTGACTCTGCGTTTGCCCGCTTCAATCAACCGCCGTCTTTTCCCCCCCTCTCTGCCCGATTGACTTCTTCACTTCCCCGGGGCCCCATTACACAGCGGCCATCGGGAGTTCCGCACTATCAATTTCATCTTAACATGGACACCACTTTTTGGCGGTCGTCCCCCGTCCTCGGCACGATTTTATCCCCCACTCCCGCGACCACCTCTCCCTCTGTGGATTGGGTTACTACCGACCTTTATCTACCGTAAACCCCCTCACAACACCACCTTTCCGGTAACCGGCGATATTCACCGTATGTTATTTCCCCTCTGTTTTGCTCGTCTCCTATTATCTTAAATCGTTATTCTCTAGAGACAGGTGACTTTATCGTCGTGGTCGTTTTTTTTGCTGCAACGCCTTCCTTTTCGAGACTTTAATTTCTCCTTGCTAAGCTTACCCCCCCCTGCAAGGAGACACGCGGACCCTTCGAGGCCCCCAGTCGAACCCTTTGCGCCCCACCCAGAAGAGCGTGGCCTACCTCTCGGGCATTCGCTTTCGTACCCCTTCGGTCTCCTTTCCAGTGAAAGTAACACGGCCCCTTTCCCTTCCCTGAATTTTTCCCCCTGGTCGCTAGACGAGGATTCGTGGTCCATTGCTCTTCCCCTCGCTCCCTTCCCACCTACGATGGTAAACCCCCACTCCCCTCCCTCTGTAGTCGCCCAGTTTTCTTTGCTCTTCCATTGGGCTCTCCCCAGTCGTCCTGCATTGAGTGATTTCCGGATGATCCGGCAGTCTTCTTGTCTTACCCTCTACCCCTTATTTATTCCTTTCCCTTCCCCTGCTTTATGGCCCTTGCATGTGTGAGCTCTTTGAGATTGAATCCGTCTTGTCTCTTCCTCCACCCCCGTCGATTGCAGACCCCCCTTATTTACTTCCCTCTTTTCTTTTCCCCTCCGACGGATTACTGACGGCTGACCCTCGGACCTCTTCCCTCATCTTTTCATTTTCATAGTCCATTGGTATAATCCCCTTTCTTTCCCCTCCTCGTGATCCCCCCCTCTATACTTTTACTGAAGTGAAGGCCTTCGGAGTTATCCTCCCCCCTTATTCAGGTCTGGAAGTGCGTTCTTCCTCGAGCTCCCCCCTCGCGCATTCGCAGTATTTCCCTAATTTCTCCTGTCCTCCCCTCCCTGGAGGTGTTGGTCCTCTTTTCCACCCTTTTTCCCTATTTGGCCGCAATCCCTGTACGCAACTCGGCCCCCCCCCCCTCTCTTTGATTCCGACTCCCCGTTTGCTAGCTGTTCTGTTATAGAACGGACAATCAACCCTTCCCGCTCATCGGTCTTTTTTGTTTTTTTCCTCAATATCGATCTTTCTTTCGTCACCTCCCTACCCCCCTTTGGCCTTTTTTTTTTTTTTCGAGTTCCTTCCCTGCTCTTCCCGAGCCAATACCCTTTCCCACGAATTCGATCCCTTCCTCTTTGCCTCCCTTTTTCCCACGCCTGTCATTTCCCCCTTCCCCGTCCTCTTCCCCTCCTTGAATTTCTGAGAAGCTTTCCCTGTACTGTTTGGCTCCCCTCCCACCCGCCTCACCCCCACCCACACTTTCTACCCTCATAGGTGCGTCCAGTTGTTCATGGCCACTTCCTTTTCTTTAACCTCATAATCTTTTTTTTTTTGTTTTCTGAAGGGTTCCCCTCTCTCTCCCCCCATCTTGAGGCTCCTCCATACCCGGCAACACAATAGCATCTCCCACGGGCACACGCGACCTTAACCTTGTAGTCTTTACTCATTTCCTCCACCTACCTCCTCCTTTTTTCCCACTGACCTTGCAAGGCTTCAATCTGTTACCCAGCGCTTACCGCTCGCATCCCCATCGTCCCTGCCCCCTAGTTCCCTCCCCTTCCCAATTCCCTACCTCACTCCCCACCCATCGTCTACCCCCCCCCTTTCTCCTCTTACTCCCGTATCCCCAACTCTCTACGTTCCCCCTCTACTCCACCCTCACTACCCGCTCATCCCTTTCTCCCCCCTCGCTTCTTCACAGCCTCCTCACCCTTTCTCTTAATACCCTCCCATTTAGGTTCTTTCTCACTAAGCCCCTTCTTTTTTCTCTTCTGACTCTTTATTCTTAATGTATGGGTCATGCTTTTTTAGTCCCTTTTTTTTTCCTCCCTCTCAACCCTTCTTATTCTTTTTTCATCCTTCTTTACTCCTTTTTCTTCTGGCGGGGAGATTCTTCGAGCCCCCGACGATTCACACCTTTTCCTTAATACCGCTATTGTCCAACCCTTCCCCTCCCCTCTAGTGCCGTCTTTGCTTTCTCTCCCCATTCGAATTGGCCAATAAGAATCCTGCATCCTTCTAATTGGTTAAACCAAAAAAAACCTTTTTCTTCAAGTTAAAGCTCTTTTTCCCCCTTTCTAAGTCCCACTCCACAGAATAGGATTGATGTTTTTTTTCCTGTTATTGACTTTTAGGAACTGCTACCTCTATGATGATCATTCTCTTCTCGATTCCCTCCCCTTCATCTCCCCCTCCCCTTTTCTAATTCCCGAAACTTCCCCTAGGCCTTCCCCACATCCTTCATCCCTCCTCCCAAGTCTTGATTAACTGAGATACTGAGCTTTGCCGATTGTTGCTTTTGTTTTCCTTTTCCTCATTTTCCCTCTTCACCCCAACCCTTTCCCCTCCCTGTATCTTTCCTACTCCCTTTTCCTGTACCTCTTGTCTCATGTCCAACGGTTCCGAGAGTTGATCAATTGTTTTCTTCCTTCCCTACCCTTTGCTTCCTACTTTTCCTTCCCCCCTTGCTCCCTCCCACATCGTTGAATGGGTTAGCACCTTCAAATTTTTCCGAATCCTCATTTTTCCTCTTTTTGAAGAGTGAAAGGTAAATAGGTCCGTGCTCTTCTCTTACCCTCATCCTGAATCTTTTTTTCTTAATCTAGACCCCCACTCCCTCCCTTGGTCTAGCCTTACTTCCCCTATAACTTTCTGATTTTTTTTTGCAGGTGGTTCTCTTTTCCTTACTACTTTATGCCTCCCTCAAGTGATCTTGTTCCCCCTACTTCCCGTTTAGTAGAGGGACAGACATGTCCCTCCTTTTATGTCAACTTCTCTGTTTCTTCAGGTTAGTGTCTGTTTTCTTAGATCCTCTTTTTTTCTTCGATAGTCCCCTGATCTTTCACCCTCTATGTTTTTTGTCGAAAAGTTTCTATTTTTTAACTTTTTTCCCTGAGTTACATCCTGTTTCCAGTCTCTCTCCCTTTACACCCCTCCCTTGACCCCCTCCCCTCTTTTTTAACCCTCTTCCTTTCGCCCGCTCCCGACCCTCTTTCAAAGGTAATTACTTTATCCAGAGTTTCGCACAAGGCTTCCCTCCGGTTTCCATTTCTCGTTTTTACCAGGCGCCGCGTTCTCCCCCCTGATCCTCCTATCCTTCCTTCTTTCCCCCACAGTGCGATGCCTTTGACCGAACTAACCTTTTTTCTTTCCTCTGGACTGCGTCCGCCCCCTCCCCTCTTTTGTTTCTATGATGAGTGAGGGCTTACCCCCCTTCTTTATTTTCCCCCCCCTCCGTTCATTTCTGGGGTCCCCCTTCTGGAAGAGGTAGACTACGTTTTCCATCCCGGAAAGGTTGCCGTTTCCTTTTTTTACCTTGTCTGTCCTTTCTTCCCCTTTTTCCCCTTCTCCCCACCCTTTTTGGTCCCGGAGTGGTCGAGACTGCGATTTCTGACCCCTTTCTTTTTCCTCCCTGAAGCCTATGTCGATAGAGGCACGTCCCCGCGTCTCCCCCTCTCCCTGACTCGGCCTCACTTTTTTCTCTTCCCCTGCATGTTTTCTTCCTTTCCTCTTCTCTGTCTCTTTTATCTTCCCTCAATCTTTCTTCTAATTTTAGGTTCGAACGAGCGTAAAGACGGAAAAGGGGACTGTTTTGCCTCCTGGGATTTCCTTGTAGTGTCCCTCTTCTTCCCCTCCCTTTCAGCTTACCTTGCTCCTCCGACTGGGATTACGTACCCCGCCTGCTTCATAACCCACCATTTTCTCTTTAAGTTAGAAAATCCAAATTCCTTTCTCCCTGATTGACTCTGTCCCTTCCCTTAACCGTTTCCCCTTCCCCCCCTTTTTTTTTCCGGGAGGGTTCCTGCCCCTTGGACCTTTGGTTCAGACCTAATAAGCTTCTGAAACATTTCCCCCGAGATTTTGGCTTCCTCCTCTTAATCCCCCTCTCCCAACACGGCGAACAATACCGCCCCTCAGCCTTGGTTATTTTTCTTCCCCCGAGACCCTCCCTCCTCCCCCCCCCCCTCTTCTATCAGGTCCCCCCCCGTATCCCTCCCCGCTCCTTCTCATCCTCTTATCCTCCCCCCCTGTTAGAGCCTACATAGTAAGGTGTTCTTGGCGCGCTGCCCCCCACTCAAGTACTCCCCTCTTTTTTTCAAATCTTTTGTTTTTTTTCCGTAGTTTCCCAGGTCAGCTCCCCCCCCTTCTTTTTTTTTTTTAGCTGATAATCCTTTTTTACATCGACCAATATGCTCCCAACCATGCATCTCCTTTTCTCCCCCTCTTTTTCCCTCTTTCTCCCCCTCTCCCCCCCTTCCCCCTCCCTCCCACACTTCCCGCCGTCACCTCCCACGACTTTTAGTTCCTTTTTAGGGTACCGGGTGGGTCCCTTCTTCATTCCTCCTTGACCGCCCGACCCCCGTGCACTGAACCCCAATTCTTTTTTCTGACCGTCCCAAACCAATCAATATCTCGCGTCGTCATGGTCTTTCAGAGAACCTGAAATTTCATTTTGGGTTTGAGTAGCCTTTGGATACCTCCGGTACTTCCATTTTTTTCTCCCGCTTCAATCTCTGGCCCTATTAGGCCGCATTCTGCCCATTCATCCGGACCGATGATCGTAATATGGGGTTCACGCGCGTTCTCCTTCCCCCACTTACGGCCTTTTTCGTGCGATCCTAACTTATTGTCCCTATTAGGTTCTCCCAAGAAGAAACCCCCCCCCCCCCCCCCTGAGCACATCGTACCAATCCCTCCTTCCCTCTTCCTCATCTTTTCCCTTTTTCCCGCTACTTCGCCCTCTGACCGATAAACCAATGCTCCATCTCTTCCGCCAGAAACTCCTATGTCACTGTCATCTTCTTTTTTCTCAAATGTTTCGGCTTTTTAGTTGCTCTTGTCCCTCCTTCTTTCCCTAGCTTTATTTTCCGTGTATCTAACCTAAGTCCAAGGGAGATCCTCGCTGGTTTTGCTCCCAGAATGGGCCCCCGGCTTCTTTTTTTTTCCCTTATGAACCCTTCGGTTGAAGCTTTCTCCTCGACAGAGCGACAAGATTATGTCAGGCTGGTGTCCATCTTATGATCCTAGTTTCTTCCCCCCCCCAGCACTTTGATTGAGTAGTGGGAGTGATAAGTTTTGTTTTTTCCCAGGCCCGTTGTTGACTTTGTCGCGTCTTGCGCGGACCGGCATTTCACCTTCACCGCTTTCACGAATTTCCTTACTAGAGGGAGTTTCTCCAAAGACAGGCTTTCGAGTTTCCCCACTGGGTCTGCAGGGTTCAGCAGGGGAGGGCGAGCAGTCCTTTTTGGATTAAGTGGTGTTGTTTTTCGACCCTTCCCTCTCTTTTCCCTCCACTCTGGCCTGGCTGTTTTAAAATGCCCCATTGACCCAGGAAGTTGGATAGGACATTTCCTTGGGTCTCCGGAGTGAACGTCAGTTCTTCCTTTATGGGTCTTTGGAGTCGATACATGTTGTCCAGCCACTTGTGCCCATCTCAGGTCGGCAATCTTTTTCCTCCTGTTAAGGGCCTTCTTTCTTTGTGACGACGATGCCAAATTTTGCCGTGCATATCTTAGTTGCTCCTTCACCCCGACCCTCGCAACCGCCGCGAGCGCTTTTTATGCTTGGACGAGTTTCCCCATCAAAGTCCCAGCAAGATTACCTTTTTCGGTGGTTGCGCTTTTTCCAAGCCAAACGTGCGGCCATCTTTTTTCACGCCGAAGTTTTTTCCCACCCCCGCCCATCAGCGGGGACGGTCTTTTTGGTGTCCGTAAGGTCGTTCACGGCGAGACGGGCCGTACCGATTCGTCGCGTGCTTGAGTATTACCGTCAGGCGTTCCTAAAACGGGTGATGCATTTCAAGACTTTTCATGCGATTTTCGAAATTTAGTTATAGTTAAGGCTACGACCTTTTCCAAGATTCCCCCCCATTGAGATTTTTGCCCGAGGGTCATTTCGAGTGAAATTTTTCTTTGTTTTTTCGTTCCTCCTGGACGTCCCCCTTGTCTTGGCACTCGCTCGACTCCTTTCGGTTGATTTCGAATTTTGCGTGATTCAAGCCCAGCCGTATCCTTTCGACACCCCCTATTGAATTGGTATTTTTCCCCTTTCTTTCCTGCCCCCGAATAAGCCGTCGTTTTCCGCGTCCCCGAATCCGACGGAAAAGACAAGATCCTTGCCCCCCAGATCCTCATGGATTTTTTACGGATCTTTCTCCCAGACCCTTCTTCTTTTTTTTGCAAGTGCCTTTTGGAGTGGCTTGTCGTATGCATTCCATGCCATCACCTCTGTCTTGGACTTCCGACGACGGTTCTTCACTTTTTTTTGTCGTGTTCTTCTCTAGCGACTTTGGGTGCTTGTTTCACGAGATAGTAACGCTCTTGATGCCGTTGTGCGCCCTTTGAGATTTTGCCCGGATTTGCTAGCGCTTATAATGCCCTTAGTGGTTACGTTCTTTTTTTCTAAAGCCCTCCCAACAAGCAAAGCTTTGAAGAGTCCGTTAATCGCGCCCCTCTTCCCTTAAGAGTCTTCTTTTTAGAGACACCCTCTTGGTCCTTTCCTGTACCCGGTTCATTTTCGACTTTTTTCCCCCCGGCGTTTCCTGGGTTCCGTCGATAGTAGAGGGAGAATTTTTCCAGTATGTTTTATGTTAGAGAGTGTGTTTCCTCATTCTTTTTTCCTCTTTCCTTTTCCTCCCCCCCTCCCCTCTCTAGGTTGTTGGCCCTTCCGATTGATAGGAGGGCGGATAACGTCCCTTTGGGTACCCCTTGATTATTGGGCCCATTTTGGGACCCCGCCCTAACTAGTCTTTTCAGTGACTGTTATCCTTTTCCTTTTCCTTTCACGCCCTTCAAGTCGGACCTTCCTTCCCTTGCCCCCAGAAAGGTTCCCCTTCGAGCAGGCGGGGGTGGTGTCTTTCCCCCCTCGCGAAGATCGCCTGGTGGCTTCAAGTTTAGAATGCAAGAGGTCCTGACACCTCCGTCCCCCTCGCCTCACCCCCTCCATCCCTTTCTTCCTTCCCCAGGTGTGTCCGAGATCGGGACTCTTCGATGACTGAGAACGGCTCCTTCTTTAAATCCTCTGTTTTTCTCAGTCTGATTCAGCCGGGCTCAAGTCCTCCTGAAGCTCCATTCGGCACGGCGCTCTTCCTGCTTTTGGCCGTCCTGGACTTCTTTTTTCTTTCCAGCGTCGCCCCCTCTCCCCTTTGGTTCCTCTTTTTTGAGCCCCCTTTCCTCCTGAACGGCACCCCGGTGCGCCCATGTCTGTCTCCCCCTTTCCGTCGGCTCCCACGTACCCACTACTCCCCCTTGCCTCTTACCCACCCCCCCTCGATCTGACTATTCTTCTCCCCCTCCTCTCTTCCTGGGTCCCAATCAATTCACTTTTACCGCAAAGAGGCCAGGGGCCGAAATATCTCCTCATATTACTTTGCAACACCGGTTCCGTGTCCCCCCTGCCCCGCCTTTTACCCACCTACTCGAAAAATTTCCTCGTCCTCTTTTTTATGTTTACGCCGTTCCCCACCAGGAAAGAGGTCGAGTCCCCACCCCGCCTGGTTTCCTGCTCCCGTGCCCGACGCAGCTCTTGTTTGCGGTTTACGACACAGTCCCCCCTCTCCAGTTTTTCGAGAGGTCAAAACTCCACCGGTTTTCCGGTCGGTGCCTTGCGGTGTTTGCAGCGGTTTCCTTTCTCTTATATAACAACGTCATGGCAAGATAACGCCGCTTCGCCCCGCATCGAACATCTCCGGTGAGCAAAAAGTAGCGTGGCCGAAATAGGGCCATCCCCACGGACTCCCCCCTTCGTTCAGACCTAAAGTTCGTTCCAGACCCAACCCCCCCCCGAAGTTGCAGATTCTTCTTTTTGCTCGACCGAGGAGTGGGTTCCAGATCATGGAATGCAGACGTCGTAAAGGACACGGTCACAAAAGGCAATGCGGCCAACAAACCCTCTTAAAAGCTCTTCTTATCCTTTGTCAGGTCTGAGCCTTGCTGCCATTATCATTCTTGGGCTCCACCTTGGAGGAGGGGTTTTTTCGGCTGATCCCGGCCTCTCCATTTTATTCCCCTCTCATCGGCTTATTCCTTCCTTCATGAGTGATTCTCGAACATTAAGGTGCTTTTCACGTTTGAATGATCTTGCTCCGTCTTGTCTCTCCTCAGTAGAATTCCTCCTTCCTGCCCCCGCTCCCTTCCCCTTCCTGATGGCAGATTACACCCCATTTTATTCTCTTCGGACGCAAAGCTCCCCAGTAGGTCGTTTGCCCTTTTCCCGTTCCCTCCCCTTACAATTCTCGCTGTCAATCTTCCTATTCTTCATTTGTTCTCCCCTAGAGATTAAACTCTCACGCTAGTTTTGCCGATACTAGGCCTTGTTTCTATCGGGCAGGTAAGCCTCGGCGTGTCCTTCCTTTACCAACGTTCGTTCTTCTTCCTTTTTTGAGGGGCGCGCCGCTCTCCCTCTCGCAGTTCGGGCGGGTTCTTCCGTTTGCGTGAGGAAACTTGACGCCGATGG
>Ga0179591_1367723_pt1 | contig 11191 bp, 10 predicted proteins | sample CZOMad2_1_08_16f_FD_182891 | JGI IMG/M metagenome (GOLD analysis project Ga0179591, IMG submission 182891) | Vadose zone soil fungal communities from Angelo Coast Range Reserve, California, USA - CZOMad2_1_08_16fungal (PacBio error correction) | ecosystem: Environmental > Terrestrial > Soil >... | reverse complement strand
CTCCTTTTTCTGGTCTTGGTAAGCAGACTTTACTCCACTGATGAGGAGCCAGTCCTTTTTGTTGATCTCGCCGCCTCGGAGGCCCTGCCCAGGCATTTCAAGAGGACCCCCATTTTTCGGCCGGCATGGAGTCCCCTTTCCCCCCATTTTCACATGAGGAACCCTTCTTCTCTTGGTTATGGATTATTCTTTTTTGATTTCATCACTCGAGGGTGGGATGGTTTCCTCCCCAGGGTCGGCGTGTTTGGCTTGTTTTTTTTTTTTCCTGAGGGAACTAGTTCCTTCTATTTCCCGAAATTCCTCTTTGTAGTTTCCTCATTTTGGTCCCTTTCCTTTTTTCTTTCTTTTTGATCTCTTCGGCCTCCCCCGTTTTTTTTTGATCGGGTTGCCGGTTGTTTTTTTTTCCGAGTTCCTTCGAGTGGTTCTTTTTTTCGGTACGTCCTTGGGTGGCTTTTCGGCTTTTTTTTCGGGTCGTCGGTTTTTATTGATTTTTGATTTCACCTTGACACCCCCCATTTCCCCTTTTGACTTTTTTTTGCGTAGTATGGTATTAAATTTGTCCCATCATCTTTACTGTCCTTTTCCGAAGAAGAGTTTGTTCTTTTTACTGGGTTTCATTTTCTGACCTTCGCGCACTTTGTTGTACACCTTTTCCCCATTTTTTTTCCCCTGTTTCTTTGGGTGAACCTTTCCTTTTTTCTTTTTTTTTTTTAACGTATTCGGGCCCTTGCGCTTTTTCTTTCCTTTTTTTCGTTGTGAGGATGCTTTTTCCTCCCCCCCCCCTTTTTTGGCTCACGGATTTTGAAGCTTTTTTTCGTCCACCTTCCCGACCCCCGATTCTTTTTTTCTCCTCTTTTTTTTTTTTGAGTCATTTTAGATCGAAGATTGGTCTTTTTTTTGCGCTCAAGGATCAAAGTGTTTTCTTTGGTTCGGAACCTGTTAGGTCCTTTCAACCTCGCGCACGCAGCAATTCTTCTCGGGGTTTTTTCCTGACTTCTTCTGCTCCCAGATTGGGGATTCCTGCTTTTTTATTTGTCACCCTTTTTGCGCGGGCTGGTTTTTTTAGTACTTTTTTTCCCAGGTTATCCCCCCCCCCCCCCCCCCTCCCTTTTTTTTCCCTTTTTTTTTCTTTTTTTTTGTTCACCGGTGCCGTCCATTTTTGTCTTCGACCCGGGACTTTCCGATTTTTGGCTGTGCGCCGTTTTTGTTTTCCTTTTCTTCTCAACTTTCCGACTTTTTTTTTAAAACACCCCGCCCCCCAAAGTGTCTTTGATGATCTTTCTATGTCTTCCCTGCCTCAACTTTTCGTTTTTTTTTGTTTCAGACAAGATTCATTTTCATGGTTTTTTGTATTTGAGCAAGTGGTTTTTGATCCTCTCTCCCTTTTCCCCTTTGTATGAAGCCTACGGAAGCCTCTTTTCCTTTTTTTTGAGTTTTTTTTTCCCGAACCCACGCCGTTTTCCGTTTTTCGTTCTTCTTTTTCTGATCTGATCCTCTCTCCTGGTCCCCCCTTTTTTTGTCTTTTTTCTGTTCGGGATTGTGGATTTTTTTACCTTTCATTTTCTCCTGTGTGGCGCGCGCTGTTTAAGATTCTTTCAAGGTCTCTTTTGCGATTGAGTCACTTTCTCCTTTTTTTTTTTTTTGGTTTTTTTTGTTCACGGTTTTGCAAAATGCCACATTTGTCCACTCTAGGCCCCCCCTTCTGGGTCTGACCCACTCTTCTCTCTTGCTTTTTTTCCGTCGTGGCCGACATAACTGCCTAGTTTTTTTGTCACTTCGACCAGTTTTCTGGGTTCCACTTCTGCTCAGTCACGTTTACGGGTTTTTTTTTTTTTTGCAAGGTCCCTGGGTTTTTTTTTTGCGTCGTCCCGGTTTCTTTTTTCGCTCAAGGGTCCCTTTTCTGTCTTTAGGCTCCTGAGTTCCACACGTTCCCTTTGGGTCTTTCCCTTAGCACTGTTTTTTTTTTTGGCTTTTTTTTTTTTCACCGACTTCCTCTTTGGAGTTTGTTCTCCGCTCTATTCCCCCCCCGGACCTCGGTTATTCCACCTTTTCTTATTCTTGTTTCCTCCAACCAAGCAAGATCCTTCTCGTTTTTTTTTTTTTTTCAAAGTTGTCCCACTTCATGGTCCCTTCGCCTCCGTCGGGCCAGCACCTCTTCTCCCAACCTTTGCTTTTTGTCGGCAGTCCCCCTCTGTGTTGCCTTTCCCAATGTTTTGTTTTTTTTTTTTTTCCCCGCAAACTTAAAACCCCTCGATCCTCCCCTTTTTTTTTCTCGGTTGTGATCGCTCGTTTTTTTTCCCTTAGAATTTCAAGCCTTTGTTCATTTTTTTGGTCTTTGACTTTTCGGGCGGTTTTTTTTTATCTTGGAGCGACCACTTGTTTTGTTTGATTTTTCTTTATATAAAGGGATGCGATCTTCGGCACGGGCCTCCTTTTTTGACGTTGAAGAACTGAGTGTTCCCCCCTGGGTCCTCCTTGGGGTCCCCAGACTTTTCCCTTCTTTTCTGCTAGATAGACCCCTCCCCTAGAAAAATGATTTCCTCATTTTAGGTGTGAAGCCAGTTCTTTCGGAGCCAGGACTTTCCTTATCATTCTTTCCTCCGTGGTTTCCCCCCCCCTTTTTCGTGATTTTTAGACATAGTTTTTTATCTCTTCCTCCCTGTTGACTCTTTTTTTTTGACCCCCGCTCTTTGATTCTCGCAGGGAAGCCTTCCCCCGGTTTTACCCCCCTTTTTTTTTTGCGCCAAGTTGTTGGCGCTTTTTTTTCACGCAAGTATTTTTTTCGACCACTGAGGTTTTTTTGGGGCAACCCTTTCGCCTAGCCGGCCAAGAGTCGGGATTCCACCGGGTGGTTTGGTTTTTAAAATCTTTTACGATCCCCCCTTCCCTTTTGTTTCTTTTTTTCCAGCTTCAGATTTTTTTTTCTTAGTTTCTAGACTGTGCGTCCCATCGGAGAAGAGCAAATTTGTAGTCTCGGCCGAGTTTTTCAAGTTTTCTCGTTCCCCTTTTTTTTTTTCTTTTGATTTTTTCTCGATTTATTATTTGGATGCACTTTTTTCAACTCGATTCACTGTTGACGTTTTTCTTTTGAACGCTGGAAGTGTCTTTTTCGATTTTTTACCCCCCCCCTTTGATTCGAGACAACAAGCCACTTCTACGCCTTTTTTTGTTCCTCTCTTGCTTTTTCTGCTTATGGACACCCCCTGGTTCCGGATTTACCAATCGTTAGTGGAGCCCCCCCTTCTCTTTTTTCGTCTTTTTTGACAATGTCCTTTTTCTCTTTTTTTTTTTTCCTTTTTTTGCGTTTTTTACGAGCGCGGTTTTTTTTTTGCCACCTTTGCTTTTTGCCCCCTCTTCTTTTTTTGTCGTTTTTTTTTTTTTTTTAAAGTTACCGGCGTTTTCACCCATTTTGTCCTTTATCGCCGAAGCCGTGATCTTCAGGCATTTGCCTTTTTTTCCTCCCTTTTTGGTTTCGCACCCCCCCCCCCCGACGCTCTGCCGGAAAAAGTGTTGTTTTTTGTTTTTTATTTTCTTCCTTTGGAGAACCCATTGCTTCCTTTTTCCCCGCCCCCCCCCGGGTCACATTTGATTTCTTTTGCTCGGGGCTTGATGAAGGCGTTTCAACCTCCCCCTTTTTTTTTGGTGACGTCCCCCCCCTTTTTTTTTGTTCCCTCTTTCCGGATGTCGGAAAACGACCGTTTTTTTACTTGTGTTTTGAAGCCCTGTGCTTTTCCCGATAACCCCCTTCCCCCCCCTTTTTGCGTTTGATCGGCCAGCTTTCCCCTTTGGTCTTTTTTTTCTTTTTTGTCACCGTCCCGAAGAACCTTCTGTCCCCCGTTTTGTTTTTCTCGCTTTTACTTATGTACATGATGCAGGGCCTTTTTTTCTCTTTTTTTGCCCCCGTAGTTTTTTTTTCCTCTTCTGTCCTTTTATCTCTTTGAGGGCGTCCCTTTTTGACGTTTTTTTTTTTTTCCCCAATTTTTCGGCGCTTTTTCCGTGCTCGTGAAAGGTGTTTCCGTTTTTTTGTTTTTTTTGGGGGTTTTTTTTTTGTAGGACACCACCCTATGTTGGCTGTTCTACCCCCACTGGCTTCCCCCCTTTTATGCTTTTTTTTTAAAAAGCGTTTGACCCTGCGTTTTGTACCACTCTTCCTCCAGGGGAAGCCCCTTTGACCCCCCCCATTACCTTTTTTCATGGATTTCAGCCCACGCAGAACCGTCCCCCTTATTTTACCCCGGTCCAGTCTCCCCAAAACCGTACCCTAGTAGATGGGTTCTTCTATCATCATCCTCTTTTTGTTGTGATTTGATTTCGGAGCGGAAACCTTTGAGCGCGGGTGTTGTGTGTTGTGGTCGCGTTCTGTTTTTTTGTTTCCCCTTTTTGCGGCTCGATTGCTTGCAACTTTTTCTGGGTTGGGTTCGTCTTGTCAACCTTAGGGGAAAACAGGAGCTTTGCACCTGTCCCTCCCCCCCCCCCGCTGTGTTTTTATTCCTTGCATTGCCTTTTGGAGCCACCCAGTTGGAGTTTTTTGTTTTTTCTTCTTTTTTCAACAGTTTTAAAATAGTTTTTTGTCTTTTTGTTTTATTTTTTTGCCCCCCGAAAGACAACTTGCTTTCTCCCCCCCCCCCACTTTATCTTTCAGGCCCTTTTTTTTTTGCGGACAGCATGCGCTTTTTAACACCCCTCGTTTTTCCGTTAATAGTCCCCTAATTTAGAGGTTGGCCATACCCCTCAGAGCCGAGGACTTCTTATTGCCATAGTATGGTCCAGATTTGCTCCATTTACCTTCCGAGCAGAGAAAGGACTTTCTTGGGAGTCCCCCCCTAGGGTTGATTAAAAATGGAGTCCCCCGGTTCGGTCTGGACAAACGTCGCATATTTCCAACCCGCCCGAAGTCCTTTGACCCCCCCACTCCCCCCCCCAAAGTTGTTTTTATTTTTTTTCCGAGCTTTTTGTCTTTTGGGCTTTGGGTCGTGATTTTTGATGGAGTTTCCGACCGACGAGAGACAGAAAGTCCTAAAACCAACCCTTCTTTTTTTGGGCTCACATCTGTTTGGGTTTTGTTTTGTTTTTTTTTTCTTCTTTTCTTTGTTTTGTCGTTTTTTTGGAAGACTTGCAGGACCAAGAATTCTCCGTCCGCCCCATGTTTTTTATCCCCCAGAAGGGATGTCTTTTTTTTCAAGATTTTTAAAAAGGGGTACGTTTGGGACCCTTTGACGATCAAAATTCTCTCCCATTTCTTTTCTGGATTTTCCGTTTTTTGCGGGGCCCCGATCTGGATGGTACCCTTTTGATTTTTTTTGCGCTTTTAGTTCTACGATTTTTTCCCCTTCGTCGGCCCTTTGAGTTACGAACGGGGCCTCTGGGTTTTTCCCCCCCTCGCCGTCCCAAGAAGACAGGGGTTTTTTTTTTCTCGCGCAACCTGGTTTCCCTCAGATACCCCCCGTTTCCCGTGTTCCCCATTGGAACGGTCCCTTTTTTTGGGACAACGTCCTCCATTTTTTTCGAATCCCCAAAAGGGCCGATTTGCTCGCTGCCCCCTGGACTTTAATCCCCCTCGACTCTGGATAGAAGGTTTTGGTTTTCTTTTTTTTTGAATTTTGCTTTGAATCCACGTTTTTTTCATCTTTTTTTTCTGGTTTTCGCTCACGGTTTTTGGGCCTTAGTCCTTCCCCGTCCCCACTTTCCTTTTGGTGCCGGAGGTTGGTGCGGGAAATAACCGTTCCCGTCTTTCCCTATGTTTTCCTTTTTCCCTAGCGCGCGGATTCCTCGAAAACCCTTTTTAGGGAGATTTTTGTTCTTTTCCTTTTTTAAAGAGATTCCTGTTGTGGCTTGCTGTGATGTCCTGCCAGATGCTATTTTTTTTATAAGAGGGTTTGAGAATTTTTTTCGGCACAGCTGCCGTGGGCTTACCAAGCAGATGAACCACCTTGTATGTTCATCCCAGATTCCCCGTTCAGTCCCCGATGGTTGAGGCTTTCACTCCGGACCAACCCCGTGATACGGTTGTTTGGTATCCCGTCAAGACCGCCTGTTGTTTGGTTTTTTTCCCGCTGAGCCAAATTTTTGGCGTGTCTCGGCCCTTTTTCTACTTGGCTCCCAGTTTCCTTCCCTCTTTTGTTTATTTTTCCTCCCTTCGACAATTCACGAGGTTTTTGCCATTTTTTTTGCTTTTTCTTGGATTCTGGCTAGATCTACTCTTTTCCCCCTTTTTGTTTTTTTTTTTTATAGGCGTCTTTTGCTTTCGATCTTAACAACACCTAAGTTAACTTTTTTAGTTGAATGTTTTGCTCTTTTTGTTTTTGATTTTGTTTGCTTGCCACTCAGGCTCTTATTCCTTTTGATTTACATTGGCTGCCAACTTCGTCCTTTTGCCCTTCTACGGATTAGGCTTTGTTCGTTTCGCTTTTTTTTGTCGTTTAGACTGATCTGAGCCCTTTTGTTCCCTTCCTGGAATCTCTCCCTTTTCTATCCCTTTTTTTTTTATGAGAACGTCTCACGATGCGATTCTTAGGAAGATGGAGACTTCTTCAGGACCCTCTCACCCCCCTGTGTTCGTTTGTCCTGCGCTGCGAGGCCGAGATTCTTGCTTTTTGTTTAGTCGTTTTTCTCTCTTCCGACTTTTTTATCTGGCGATGCGTTCTGGTCCCCCCTTTTTTCTTGCCACGAGGTTGGCATTTTCTTTCCCTGGTCTCCCTTTGTTATTTGAAGATTACAACCCCCTGTCCCCCCATCCCCCCCCCCCCAAGAGAAAGGTCTTTCTCCTCTTTTTGACATTCTCTTCCCGGCAGACGTACCGTTTTTTTTCCTTTTTTCTTCGTTTCGCCCAAAGTGGATGTCTTTTTTTTCCCTATAGGTGTTTTACCTCGGACAGTCAACTTTCCCCCCCCTTTTCCCTTGCTTTTTTCCCCGGATTTTTTGCTTTTTACTTCTGCTTTACACCCTCCCGAACGGGTGATCCACCTCCGAGTTCACCCCCCAGTCCTCCGAACGTTGGAACTGGTTCTTCGAGTTTTCTTAGGACCCCGTACAAGTCGGCGGGACTTCCTCCCTTTGAGTTTTTGCGTTACCCCGATTTTTTTCTTTTTGGTCTTTCGTTGATCAGTGAAAAGGGTTCCTTCGCCTTTTTAGCAAACTCCGTCCCTCCCGAACCCTAAGGTCTTTTTCTTTGCTAGCCTTTTTTAACTTTCTCCGATCGTTCTTTAAGCAGGCATTTTTTTGCTTCCCACCCTGTGGTTGCGCGGTTTAGTTTCGTCCACAGCGCTTTTTTTTACCAAGCCTAGGCCACGTCCCTTTCCTCGTTTCTACTATCAATCCCTATCCGTTTCATTGTGGGCCGTGTTGATTGCTTTCTTTTGCGCATTGGTTCTCTGGGTTCTTCCTTAGTGCCTTTTCCTGTGTTTTTGTGCTAGAGGACTGCTACCCGACCATTTTCCCCCTTCTTTTTTGACGATTACTTTTGACCCCCCACCGTTTTTTTGGAGATAGAGGTGGGTTTTCCCTCATCTAACCCGAGCGAGATTCATTTTGTCTTTTCTTTTTGGTTTTTTAGTCTGGTCGGTCCCTTTTGATTTTCTGGACAATGAAACCCTGTCCCCCCAACCAACACTCCTGGATGCGTCACTAGTTGATTCCGTTCCCCTCCAACCCGTGCGATCCTTCCAATTTTTTCGAAGGAAAGCGATTTTTCCCTTATGTGAATTGAATCGGTGTTACCAGCCAAACCACTTGATACCGACCCATTTTTGACCCATTCCCCCCTTCCCCGATTTTCTTTTGAACCTTTGGAGAGATGAACACTGGCCCCCCAGCCGTGTCTGGATGCTTGCTTTTGACGGTTTTTTTTAGCTCAGACAGGTACAGACCTCATTTTCTTTTTATTGCCGCAACGCGAATACCCTCCCCCCGCTAGTCTTCTCTTCTTCTTTTCCTCTCCTTGTTTTTTTTTTTTTTTCAAAGATCTTCTTTGTGATTTCCCTGAGACCTCAAAGTGTCCAATTTTCTTACAGGTCCTCCCCCCCTGAGCCTGTCCGCCCGGGAGTCTTTTCCACCCGAAGCCCTCAATTTTGGGTTGCCGTCCTTTTTCTCTAGATGAGGGTTGCCCCCCTATCTTTGGATGTTTTCCCCCCCCAGTGAGCGCATTTTTTTATTTCAATTTTGAAGGCTGACCCCCCCCAGTGCTTTTTCCCATTTGTCACAACCCCCCAGAGTCTTTTAACCGTTCTTAATCAATCTTGGTTTAAGGTTCATAGTACCACGGAAGGTTTCGGTTTTTTTTTCTCGGGTGTTGTTTCCCCTTAAGATATCCCCTCCCTTTCGACAGAACAAACGCCCACCTTCCCGTTTTTCTTCTTCCCGATTTCGGATAGTAAGATACCTTCACCCCCCCTCTAGATTTATAGTCATTTTTCTAAGAAGCGGTCGTCGGCTTAATTTCTCAACTGAGGGTAGATTCCTTCATCTCTCTCGAACCCCCCCTCTTTTCCGTGACTCCCCCCTCATCTCCCTTTGCATTACGCCCCCCCATAGATCTGATACGTTCATTCTGCTTTCCCCTTCCCCTTACCCGGAAGGAGATGTAGAAACAAACCCAACCACCACCCCCAAAAACAAAAACCACCAAAAAAGGTTCCTTTGGAAACTGAAGAGAACTTTAAGGAGCTCCCCCCCTACTTTTTCGTCTTTATGGAAGGACGCTCTTATATACGTATTCAGGAGCGATTTTTTTTTCACCCTTCTCCACGGACTTCAGGTTTACGGTTTCATTGAACACTGCTCAACCTTCCCCCAGTGTTATCCAGCATAGGGGAGACCTTTCCATCCCCTCCTTGTTACTTTATAAGGTAATAAAATTACCTAGTTGCCCTGCCGACCCAGCTTATGTTCATCGGGGACAGCTTCTACTTTGTGACGGAGTGCTTACAAGGGCCCACCCTGTCCTTGCACTGACCCCGCATCCCCTTCCGGTGTTTGATGGACCTTGCTTTCCTGGGTATCCGACATTCTCTCCACTTTTTTTTTGAACGTTTTTTTTGAAAGGGACGTCGTATTTCCCATGTCTCGAGAAGGGCGACATATTCTCCCCTTATACATCTTCTTTCGATGTGGGTAGTGCCCCCCCCCTTTTCCCCACAGCTCAAGTACTAAATTTTCTTTTTTGTGGCCTCAACTTCCCTTTCATAACCCGGACACCCCTTTAGTCTGCGACGAGGCTTCCTAGATCCCCTCAGTTTTCCTTTAGTGAGGCAATTCCTCCAAGACCGCGAACTCAGTCTTCTAATTTATTTTGTCTTTTCCCTGGTGCTCGACCCCCCTCCCCGTTCTCTCTCCATTTGTGAAGGCGCTCGAAATCTTTTTCTGTTTTCCCCCTTTTTTTTTGGGTTCGCGAGTCCCCCACTCAATTTCTTAGAGTTGTCTATCCCCCCCTTCTTCTCCGGACCTCGGCATTTTTTAGATTTAGCTCCAGGACTTCTTTTTGTCTCCCTTTCGCACTTTTTTTGGCAAAGCCCGCTCGTTTCCGAAACCTTTAACAGTAGCGTTCACCCATCTCCCTTTGTGGGTTTCGAAATCCTTTTTTTTCTTCCTTTTTAGACCTGATATCTCCACGGCTTGTTTCAGAGACTTAAATCATGAGGGATTTCACTTTCCTGAGTGATCGGCCTGATCTCCTTATAGTCTCGTGGAATAGATGCCAGCTCTCCCAATTTTGGCAGCCGTCTAAGACCCTTCCCTCCCGCGGAGCCTACCGACCCCTATGGCTTTGTTGTCAGGTAAACGCTGCTAAGTCGGAAGGAAACGGAGTCTCCGGCCCCCCCGGTTAGAAATCATTGACATGTCCCCCTTAGTATGAGACTTCAACTTCGATTAGAGGGTCTTCCCCCCCTTTTCTCCCCCTCAGTCCCTTTTAAAGGACTAAGGCCCACCCTGCTATCTTGTACCTGCGCCGCCCTGTTTTTTCTTTTAACGAAAGCCCTTTCTCTGAGAGACAGCACTTTCTGCAAGTCGAACAACGACCTTCCCGTTCTTTTTTTTAGTGGTGACCCCGAAGAAAGTTTGTCCCCCCCCCAAAACATTACTTTTCTTATGGATCTTCACCTCCCCCTTACCCCTTCGATCTTCTCCTTAGTTGGGCTCGGACCCCACTGGTAGCCCTTACGGATGTAGTTGCGTCCCAACCTATCCTTGAACTTCATCTGTCACTTCAATTCGGATGCGACTGTCTGAGAAAACCCTTTGTTTGATGAGAGCCCCCCCCCCCCAAGGAGTTTTGTTTTCGCGGCCTTTTGATTGTCCCACAATTTCTTGGACATTTACGAGTCAGTAGAGCTAATCCTTCAGTTTCGAGTTTTCCTCATTCGGCCAGCCGGCGTCCTTAATTTTTTTTTTCAGCAAGACCAAACCACCTTTTTCCCTTCAGTTTCCGTCTTATGTCTCCCCATGTTAGTAAAAATCTTTTTCGGTCCCACCCAAGACTTTTTTGTCTTAATTGTTCGATCGCCCGTGGGTCTCCCTTCCTACACTCCTGAGTCAGGGTCCATTTTTTTTTTACCTTTTTTCTTCTCTCCGGATTTTCGGTTATCAAGTGCCGTCCCGTGGTAGAAGCAAAAAGTACTTTTAAAGCTACCCCCCCCCACCTTTTTTTTTGGGTTTGTGAGTTTAGCTGTCCGGGACCGTATGACTGTAGTTGTCAACCGAGGTTCCTGGCCCTCAAATTGGGCTTTTCCCCCTCTTTATAGATGTACATTTTTCACTTACAAGAGTTACCTCGTAAGCTGACTTGTACCTCCCCTGTTTAATATAGTTTTCCGCGCTAGGGGTCCCCCGAGTGACCACGGTCACCGCTAGGCGGCCTTTTTGTTCCCTTCTGATTTGATGCTTGCGCGCCTCCGGTCGTTCGAGAGTTCCCCCGTGTAGTTTTTTCCTGGACCAAACGTCCGAGACCAAGGATTTTGGTTGAGCCTCCCCTCCTTTTTTTCTACCCTCCTTTCAGCCAAAGGCTTGGATCCCGTGGGCCTGGTCCGTTTTTTTTCGAAAGGTTTCTGCCTCTCAACCCCCCACCATATGGCTCCCGCGTCGCCCCATGTTCCCTCGTCAAAACCATAAACACCCCAACCCCGACCTCCCCCCGAGAGTCTCTGGATCTCTCTTTCCATAGGTTTTTGAGCTAATTTCGCCTAGACCTCCCCCTAGA
>Ga0179591_1354489_pt1 | contig 11191 bp, 11 predicted proteins | sample CZOMad2_1_08_16f_FD_182891 | JGI IMG/M metagenome (GOLD analysis project Ga0179591, IMG submission 182891) | Vadose zone soil fungal communities from Angelo Coast Range Reserve, California, USA - CZOMad2_1_08_16fungal (PacBio error correction) | ecosystem: Environmental > Terrestrial > Soil >... | reverse complement strand
AGTAGGGAGGCCTCTTCTTCTGGTGGAACGATATTTCGAAGAAGCGCCTCAGGTCCTTTCTCCCCAGCACAGAGATGATACTCTTTTGTACTTCCCAAGTACCTAATGTTTTCTTCCGTGCCGCTCCCCATAAAGTCGAAATACCTTTTAATCTCCCTTCTCCATCGCGAGCCACGGCCACGTATGGCGGTCGTCCCCCTAGCCTGGCAATCCCGATCGCCCGAAGAGATGCTTCTTAACCCGTCGCATCACAGGCTTTTCCCTTAGGATTCTTCCGCACGCTCTGAATTTACGTACCGCTTCTTTTCGCGAAGCTCGACCTTTTTTTGCCTGCCGCTATCCTTACTACGAATTCATCGACTCCCTTAAATTTTTTGCCCCGACGAGCTCCGGGCCCCTTTCTTCCGGTCAAATAGCGCTTGAACTCCCCTTTTTTTTTCGTTCGCGATCTTTCTTTTACCTCGCTCTTGCGGCGTCGACCCCTCTCTTCTTCTCTACGCGGCGGGTTTCGCTCCGAGCTTTCGGATGGCCGTGAGGTAGATGCCCGTGAAGACGCGGCTCTTTGACCAACGGCCCGCGCTATCTGACAAGCAGTGATCTCTTTTTGGCTTTCGTCGAGTGGATCTTTCAAAGTCCGACGCCTTCCCCATCATTGCGTCATTCATCTTTTCCTCAACGGCGAGCTTTCCGCCCCCCTTCGTGATTCACTGAACATGCTTCCCTCCTCCTTTGCGTACAATCCTCCTCACGGCCGCGCAAATCCCCTCTTACTTGCGCGCGAGTGTTCTTCCTCACGGTCCTCTGAGCTCGATCTCTCGGTTCCCAATCCGCGATTAGCGACGTCGCTGTTCCCTTCCTTCCTGGGACTGCGCGCGAGGCTGGCCCCTGACGATAACCGCTCGTTTTTCACGTTATGGCTTAGCTGCGATGAGATCCTCCCTCCATACCTTTCTTTCGAGAGACTTTAGCATCGGCCTCGCTCTTCCGTGCCAAACGAGCTTTTGTTTTGGGTCATCCTGCGCCCCAGTTCTTGTCGCCGACTCGCGGTTCCACCGTCGCGGATCATTCTTCATTCACTGAAGTTTTAACGATCGTTCTTGAGGATCCAGCCTTTCCTAGGAGGCCGGTAAGAGTCCTCTCACGAGCCGCCCGAGTACGAAGAGTAATCAGGTTCTCAACGAGGGCGCGGGCTTTCGATCGTTTATCAGGGCCTCCCCTTGGGCAGGCAGGAGGTACTTTCCCTTTGTCAAATTTTTCCAGCATCTGAGTGTGGTTAGGAGTCGGCTGACCGTAGCAGCATCATGTTACCGACCTCCCGCGTAGTCCTTACTGCAGGGCTGACGTTCTTTTCTGCCGTCGTCGAAGAGCGACTCTTTCTCTCCACTATACTCTCGTACCCCTCCAGAAAGCTATCTTTCCTAATCGAGGGCCGCTCTCTGAGCTCGTTGTGCAGTTCGAGCGAAAAATCCTTTAGTTCGGATCACATTTTCTCCCCTGTGCTCCTCGAGGGAGGTATTCAATCGATATCCCCTTGACCTCGGGTCCTATGGATTTTTTTTCTGGTGCTTTCGAAGGCCGATTCTGTTCCGATGTACGATGGTAAGACCATTACCTCGATCTCATTATGACTGACAGGCCGACCTCTGATGTGAGTATTTGATCCCGTCTGCTTAGTCACTTCGTTTTTGGATTCGCGCAGGGTGTTTGAGGCTCTTGATATTAGGGCAGTCGCCCATTTTGAGGGACCTTAAGCGCCCCTTCTTTTTTTGCTTTGCCTCGACGGCACCTCTGTATCAGCGCGTCTTCTACTCAAGTTCTATTGCCCCGCCCCCGGAAAGGTGCATACTTTCCGAGCGTTGCGGGCTGTCGGACACCGACTTCTTTTGCGAACGCTCTGGATTCTGGAGCTACCCGGCCTTCTGTGCTGCCTCATAGGCTGATCCGTCTTCTGTCCCCAGCACCTGAAGGCTCCTGGCTTTTGAAGAGCGGTGATCTCTCTGCGTAGTCTTTTGGCTGATTTGAATTTCCGCTCTTTGGGCGCGCTCAGCTTTCTGCGGCGAACCCCCCAGTAGGCGCGTCCGGCCGCCTTCTTTTGTTCTCCTGCTTTGACTTTCCTAACTGCTCTGTGACGGATCTTACTCTACAACCTTCCTTCCCTTTTTGCTGTCCTGCGTCCCCACCAAGCCTTCCTGATCTTTGTTTCTGGCGACGGGGCCCAGAAGGCACCGTGCTTGATTTGGCCTTAACAGCCTTTCGGGCCGTCCCTCGTAGAAGAGTTGTTCCTTCCATGCTCTTAGAATCGATACTCGGGGATGTCCTTTTTCTCCGCGACCGGCGATGATGTAGGTTCCCGCGGGCAAACAGTCTGAAGTCGGAGGAATCACTCCACGGTTTCCTCTTCCGTTGCGCCTCTCTTTAGGCTTGACCTCCCCAGCCTGCCAGCTGATGATTCGGACGTTGCAGGTGCGCTTATTCTTATACTATTCTTTTCATCCCACAGCTGTCAGCCTTGGGATCTTTATGACTGATCTCCTGTCTCTTCCTTCCGACTTCGCGCCTCCGAGTCCTTTCCTACCTCTCCCCGCTTCTGGCTCAGTAAAGCCTTCCCTTGAGCACTGTCTCGAGGAGACATAGTCGCGTTCACTTCTTTCCTTATTCTCATGGAGGAGGAGATTCCTGTGCTCGATCAGTTGTTTTCCTGATCTTTGAAGGAGAAACTGGCCTTCCCATCAGTTCTCAGATTATTCTTTTCCTGTTTTCTGTCGGCTTTTGCGCCATTTCTCCCCTTTTCTTCTTATAGGTCCGAGCGTCCCTGCTTGCTTCCCCCTATCTCGGTCCTGTCCCCCGCGGGAAATCCGGTCGGGCCTTCCCTCCTCAAATTGGCGCCCCTGTGAGTGCATCTTCCTTTATCGGTCAGCGAACCCTACGATCTTTTCTCCGAGCACGCCCCGGGTCTCTGACCTTCCCTCCGTCACACGGCTAAGACTTCAATCCGCCGAATTTCCTCCTCCGAGCGTTGGGAAGTTTTCCCAGGCCCTGACGGAAATACCGGCATCCTTCCCCCCAGACTGACGCTTCGACCGTCCTCTCCTTTGACCTGAGTTTCCGCTATACGGGCGTTCCGCTTTCAAGCTAGCATAGCCTCCGCGGTTCACAGATCCATTTTCTTCCCCTTTCGCCCTAGACATCGTGTCCCCCCCCAGGCCCCCTCAAAGTATGAGTTACTTTCCGCGCTCCTCCCCTTCTCTGCCCCAGGAGTGCCGAGTTCATCAACCTCGCAGACAGTGATCTTTTTCATTCACGCTATCCGGCGTTCCAGTCGAGGTTCGCACTCCGATCTCCTCTCTCTCCCGGCATTCCTTGATCATGACGTTGCGTCTTTACTACCTACAACTTTTCTGCCGCTATGATGAGCGTGACGGTCCTACGATTCCTCCATGTTGACGATAGCGATAGGGAAGATCTTTCTCGGCTTTGTGAAGCTCCACTCCCTCTAACTTTTTTTTTTTCTTCTTTGGACGTTCTATCTTTTGGATTCACGATCTCGATTCCCTTTTCTAGAGCTCGTAGATCTCGCGACGACCTTTTTTACGGTCGTCTTCCACTGCCGCGTGCGACCCTCCCTTTCCCAGTACGTTATTCTTAGCCTCTCTTTCGGCGGTGCGAGATGATGTTCTCGGTACCTTCTCTGCGCAGCCCGTAGAGAATTTTCGTATTCGTAGCTTCTCCTTACTCTTTTCGTCTCGTTATCAGGATGAGCGGGGCTTCGACGGCGATTGCGCCCCGCCTGTCCGCCTTGACGCGCTTGACGATAAAGTTTTTTCATCCTCCCCGCTCGATGACTCGCACGCCTGGGCTGCTTCTTCTTTCCTTACGGCCCTCCTACGTTATTCGGGTATCTGCCTCCTCTCGCGAACGGTATCGGCCCTTGGTTTTCTTTTCCCCAGATCACCTCGATTCGCGCCTTCTCGTTTAGATTGCAGTGAGAAGTTCCTGGTCTCTCGCGTTGCCCGCGTCTTTTGCACGTCGTATAACCGCTTCCTGGAGAGTGTCGTCTTCCTGCGCCTTTAGTTCGACTCTTCCCCGCTAGTCGACTGTCGGCAGGAACCCCCCCTTTCAGTCGAGGTCGTAGACGAAGTTTCTGGCCTAAGGGCCGGGTCGATTTGAGCGGTCCTTTTTGATCTCCTAGGGCTCTCTTTCCCTGCCGCCTACAGGATGCGTTAGCCCGTTGGATGTGCGCCACCTACCTCTTTTGGTATTATCAGTCGCTCCCCTTCCCGTCCGTCCTCTACCGCCGTCTCAGCTCTCGATCTAGCAGTCGCGAACCACATGCTTTGCCCTCTTAGGACGCCGCCTGTGACTGCTCCTCTTTTCTTGGATCGAACGTCTGCGTTGCCTCCGGACAAGACTCCCTCTTTTTTGCGCCGAACCATTCAGATTTCTCCCTCCGTGCGAAGGCCTTAACGCCTTGGAATCCGCCTCCTGCGACAGTGTCGTCCCTCTTTTCCGTCTGCAGCCAATGGTTCGCGAGCTATCTTTATGCGAGGCGATGCTTCGCCTATCGGCCAGAGCGAGCTTACATTCTCTAATTCTCTCCCTCACCACACTGGAATCGTGAACTTGATCAATTAAGATAGACCTTCTTCAGTCTCCAAGCCCTCCCTTTTTTGTACTTTTCATCCTTTGACGGTCGGATGCCCTTTCTTCTTTCCCGCACGAGAGGCGCCGAGCCCTTCCGGTTCGGATCCCTCTCTGACTGCGTTGTTTGCCGGCGATAAGTTTGTACATCATCGCTCCTCTTCCTCTTCCATTCCGAGGATGCTGTCCTCTCCTGCCTTATCGTCACGACTGAGGGCTCGCTCCCGGTCTCCCCCGATAAGCACGGCTGCTTGTTTTTTCGCCCCCAGGTAAGACCCGATCGTGAACACTTTCTTGCTCGTTCGTCCCCGGAGTTATTTTTTGGCTCTTCTCGGCGTCTCGGTCAGGCTTGATTGTTTATCCCGTTTCCCAGTTTCCGCCCTTCGTAGCTAGACGTTCCGCTCTTTTTCGCCGGCATCCCCAGTGCTCGCGAACTTTTTCTTGGAAGAGGAAATCCTCTTCCCGAGTCGTTCCCACGCCCCTTCCCTCATCGTCTCTAAAGCCGAGGAATTCCATGCTACTATGGACTCTCATATCGCAGTTTTGCCTTCTAAGATCCTGTTCCCTCCCCCCCCCCAATCTCTTCTGCTTGAGGTTTTGTCCGGTCTCACCTTCCTCGTGCTTGCCCGGTTCTCTGTTACGCGAGCACTGACCTTTTTTCTAGACCTCGTCCTCGTAGTTCCGGCCCCATCCTTTTTCTCGTCCCCCTGCCACGGCTCAGCCTCCACGATCTGGCTCTCCCCTTCTTATTCTGCGCGCTGGCCTCACGGCGCCGATCACTCGAGCTCTTCGACGCCAGCAGACGTCCTTTCTCTGCGTCCTCGGCGCGGTTTACTCGCCGCCGCTTCATCGCCTCCGCGATTACTCGCCTTCACCTACATCGCCGCCCGAGCCCGCCGCCTTCGGATGCTTTCAATCGCGCTTTTTTTTACCCCTTCGGCCGTCGTTGATGCACGCTTTTTCCCTTCCTGTGCTTGTCGACCTCGCTTGGTCCCTCTCGTCACAACATTTTCTGGCGCCCTCTGCGGGCCTTTCCGATCGCGTTCGGCTGTTGTGCCGAGAATTGCCGTTTTCGACGCGCCTTACTGCTCCAGGCGAGCCTCATCCCTCCTTTCCGTTTCTTCTCTTCCGCTGCTCTGTCCTTTCTTCTTGTTGGTCCAATCCTCGACTACCCCGCAGATTGGTTGTGTCCTTTCCGGTGCACAGGCAACGTCGAGCGTGTGAACCATTGATAAACGATAACTCGACGGCTTCCCCTCCCTACTTCCTAACCCCTTCGAAAAGTCCCAGGAAAAGTTCGTAGTAATACTTGTCTCTCTCTGTAGTCTCTTCCTAATTCGAGTAATGGCGAGATCTTGATTCCTTCAGTGCATGAAGCGATTTCTTTTCGACCGAGAAGTCTCCCTGATGTCTAGAGCGCATGCTGGATTGATCATACCAGCAAAACGTAGGTGTCCAGACTTTTTCGGTAAGGCTGCTGAAGCCCCGATCCAACCTTGCCTTCTCCTCGATTTGTTGTTTGATCCTTCGATCGGAATCCGTTCTCCCACCGTCCATCTGAACAAACTTCGTGTTTGAGAATGTTTTCTGGAACTTTCCCCTTCAGCGCCCGATCACAAGAGAGTTTTCCTGCCTCCCCATGCGTCATTTAGTTTCGCTACGAGAGCATAACACTCTCCCCCTCTGATTAAGGAGTACCACAGCCGCCTTACTCTAATTGTACTGGGGCCCGTCCCTGTTCGAACGACGTGATAGGGATTTTTTTTAATGCAGAGCTCCTGTTTTTGATACACCCGCCCGTGGTCCTTCCCTTCGGGACGTAGAGTTTTTTTGGCACAGATTCTTCCATTGGGGTGTCCTCGTCCTTTTTTCTCCAAATGGCCCGAGCCCACAAGGGCCCTACTGAAGTGTTGGCCTCTGGTCGCGAGCCTTTTTCGCTCCACCCTTAGACTTTTCAGGGCACTTTATCGTGTCCACCTATCCTCCGCGAGCCTTCCCTTGCCCCCGCGCGTCGCGCGCGTTTCTTTTCTTGAACGCATGCCACCATGAGGTCGAGATTAACAGCAGACAAAGCAAACGATGCTCCTCGTGTGGAGGTATTACCCTTCCAGTTTCACCGGATTCCGGTTCCCCGGAGTGACTCCGAGGCTTTCCTCTGTTTCTTTTTCGATCTATAGTACTTTTTACTGGCGACAACTCTCCTCTCTCCTTTCGATGAAGAGGGAAGCACGTATGGCGATGTGAGTCTCCTCCTCCTTGTCTTCCGGTGATCCTCGATTTCTGAGATATCTCTTGGGCGTGGGCAGGGTTGACCCTTGGATTCTAAGAGACGCCGTCTTCGTTTCGCCTTCAAGTGCTTCTGCGGCTTGTTCTGAGGAGTTTTCACTCCCTTATATTTTTAGTCCAAGCTTTTCTGAAATCATGCGTTGGGGTTTTGCCACGTACCCGTCTCTTTCCTGTGCGTTGGCTCGACAGGTCTCTCTTTCATTCGGCATTCTGACGCCCCGAAAATTCCTAGGCTTTGACCGTGGCGAATGCTTTCTTCTTTCTCTACCTTGGGAGCTCGGCGATTGTTTGTCTTTCTACCACTATGGCCCCTCGTGAGCGCTTTCAAGTGCCTCCTTCCGGAGCGAGCACTCCCCTCCCCCGATGGCTAGCGCGGGGGTCTTTTGCCGTTAGGTAAAATCATTTGGAGTTTCATTCCTATCGCCAAAACCTCCCGTCCTCGGATTAATTGACCCACTTGGAGATGGATCTTCTTCTTCTGGAGACATGGCCTCCCCCTGTGAATCTCTGACCGGCTCGGCGTCTTGCCTCCGAGGGGTCTCCGGAGAAGATTTTCCCTTTCTTTTTCCAGCGATTCATCGGCTGTTCTCGCGGCCGATGATTGGTCTCCCGCCGGAAAACAGGTCTTTTCCCCTTGTAGAGCCGGACCTCCGAAAACCCCGCGCTCTGCCTTCTTCCCGCCCCCGACCGCCTTTTCTGATCCTAGCGACGGTAGACCTGAAGGGCTTTCTCCTTTTTCCATTACGGCTACGGGGATCTTTCTTCCCCCCCCCCTGTTCCCCGATTAGGGTGCTCTTTTCTCATTTAATTCTCGAGCTGATCGCGATCCGCATTATAGCACGTAACTACTAAATCCTTGTAGACCCCTCTGTGTCGCGACGTACATCCTCTTTTTTCCACTGTCGCGAGGAGAACCTTCGTTTCCCCGTGATTAGTTAACATTAGGAGGAGGCCTTTTTTTTTTCATCGCTCCGCGGAGGTTTTCCTCTGCTGTTTACGGCCGCCTTTATTTCCTTCTCAGCTTGCTCCCGGTTCTCCGAAAGCACTTTGTATCGTAGCTTCTCTCCTCCTCCTGTGTCGGTTTGAGATTCGTGACTCTTCCCATTTCCTTTATCAGTCCTGCGGGAAATCGGTATTTTTTACTTTTCGGATGCATCCGGTTGAGCGCCTCTTCTTCTGACCTTCCCCGAATGAGATCCGACTCTTCGCGACCCCCTCGCGCCTGCCTTGTCATTACTCAACTTAGTGATACCCTTCGATTTTCTACGAGAAGTCGACCTTGAGTTTCGCTTTGTCCGTTTATTCGCAACTTCCCCCCTTCCCTCCGGAACTAACTCTTCACCGCGGAGCTGACTTTCTGGTCGCGATCCGACGGCCAGCCTCTCCTCCCGTTCCTCTCATCGATCATGCGCTCTCCCCTGCTCGAACAGGATCCTCTGCTTTTCGACACTCTTTCGTACGAAATCCGTCTGCTTAAGTGCAGGCGCGCCGATCTCTCCCCTTTTCTTAGTTCATCGAAAGCGAATCCGTTTTTCTCTGCCGGCGCTTTTCATCACGCTCTCAGTTTTCCCTCTGGGTAGAAATAGACCGGCTCTCTATCATTGATCTCTACGAGCCGTTTCGGTTGACACTCCGACCCTGACGGGATGAGAGATTTTGATCGTCGACTCTCATCATACGAGCAACCGCCGTTCCCTGCTTCTCCTTCCGAGATCGTGTGATAGATTACTCTTCCTGCTTCACGACGACCTCTGACGTTCGCCCCCCGCTCTCCTCTTTCTCCTCTTTTTGTGTTTTTCTCTCTCTCCGCGATAAGTAGTTCGTCGTCGCCGATTTTTCTTCTTTTTCCTCCGTGCGTCCCTCCGCGTACATCTGCCGCCGATTGTCTCCTGCCTCTCGCAGTCTTCTGCGATGATGATCGTCGTTACGGCCCTCGAGAATTTTCGCCTCAGGTCCAGCACATTTGCTTCGTTCGAGTCTAATCCCTAGCGGTCGTCTTTTCTGCTACGGCGAGCGTGATGCTATCTGGGGTCGAAGTCCGGCACTATTCCTCTGACGCACGAATGGCCTTAGTCTTCGTTTGCAAGTCCTCCGGTCAGTCCAGCGTGTTATAGGACTTCGCGCAGGCAGAGGGAATGGATAGATTCCTCCCTTTCTCTCCCTGAGCCCTGCTGCGGAGCTCCGTTAATGGCCGCGATTCGTTGCACTTCCTTTTTTAGAAAAGCGGGCCGTCTCGGCATTCTTTTTGGAGCCCATGGCCGATCAGGGAGAGACCCCCTCTCCCTCCCCTTTCGTCCCTTCGCGGAGAACCCGTCCTCTTCGCTAGGTTGCTGCCGAAATCCCTGTGCCGGGAGCGATGTTAGTCGCGTCAGGCTTCTTTTATCTCCGTCTTAGATCACCGGAATAACTGGTCCGGCCCTGGTGAAGCCTGGCCGCCCCCACGCGTGACCTATGTTGCATGCAGCAGCGAGAATAGCGTTCCTGCGACTTGCAGATTCCGACGAGAGCACGAGAAGCCTCGAAGCTGCGATCCCTGCCTTCTCCGAAGCTGGATTTTTGAACTAATGTGCCAAGCGGAAAGAAGGAGCAGCTTTCTTTCCTCCCGGTTTCGGGTCGAATTCAACTCCTCCCCTCATCTGAGCTGCGAATTCTCCCTCTGTTGCCGTCCTTACCCGATTTTTTCGATCTTGTTTCCTCTCTCCACTTTTCGACGTGAGGCCATCTTCTAATTCCCTCTGCATCTTTGCGACCCGTTGTTCTGCCTTTTAGCGCTGGGAGATCCCTACCTCACGTCCTCAGCTTTATTTACGAAGAAACCTTTGATTCGGAACGCGTGTGCACTCCTTCTTACCTTATCCTAGAAGCCTGCCATCTTCTGTCGCCCGTCGCGCGGTCATTTCGGTCTGATGTTCCCGGTAGTAGAGCCTTACTCTGGCCCCTTCACTCGGCTAGAACACGGTCTTCTTTTCTCGAAGTAGCTGCCGGTTCTCGTATAACTGCGACCGGCCATCCCGACTCCCAGTCCGAGGATCGCTTCCTCTTTTGCGTCGTATAGCGCTCGTCGACTCTTGATTCTTCCCTAGTTGGTCGGAAGTCCCCTTTGCTGTTTTCCGATTCCCATACGCCCCTACCCTTGTCTTTTTTTTGCTCTCTTCCGCCCTGTGAAAGGGTTGTGGCGATCGCGTTTTTTTTGTCAAGCGTGCGCTTCAAACTCCATTGAACCCCCGAGCTCGAAGTTTTCTTTGACTCCTTCACGTTCATCCAGCTGATCCTCCTCCCAGTGGGTGGGAAGGATCGCAACCTTAGACGGAGATTGTCTCGGGACGTAAAGCATCTCACTTTTGTTCGTCCGACCGCCGTTGAACCTCTTCCTCCCTCCGGCCTCCCCTCTCCCTGTTTTTCCTCCCGCTTTATTTCTCCGGGCGTCTTTTCCCCGGGTCCGTCCCAGCAGGCTTGCACGGTGAGCCCCCTTTTCCCTCGAGCCACTTTACACGTGTCGTAGATCCTGTCTATCCAGCGTTTTTTCTTTATTTTTCCGGGCGCCCCGCCACTGTCTATCAAATCAAGCGGCCGTGCTCCTCGTTAACCCGGTGCGACCTTCACACAGCTTTTGGGGTGACTTTCTCTCACGGCGGCAGACATTAGTTTTTCTATCGCGCGAGATTCCTGCGCTGTCCTCCTTTGGTTTTACTTCGTCCTTCTCGAACAGAAAATTCCCCTCCCCTCAGTCCCGCCCGGCCGGCGGCTGACCACCCTTGACTCACTCACACGTTAGGGCCTTGAGTAGTTGCGACATCTCTCTTTGTGTCTGCCTCGGAGTCGACAACGAACTTTGCCGCGACGAGGCGGGACTCGCTTCCTTTTTTATCTGGTTCGAGGTTTCCTGAAGACAGCCCTCTGCTTCGAATCCAAGCAGATCCTTGACTTCCGTAGTGATGTCGGTGACTTCCGTTTATGGTGCTTGTATGTCCTTCCGCGTTCAAGTCCGCTTTAAGGTACTCGGTGACACCTGGCCCACGTCCAGGCACTTCTTCGTCTCAAGAATTCCCCGTCTTCGTTTGTCCCAGCCTCGCGCCCTTAGAAAAGGTTGCCCAGTTCGTCGTATAGGCGCGCTCTTTTCGTTCCCCCTTTCCTTCATAGCTTACGGCGATTGCACGGTCTCCCCCAGGAATCCCGACTTCACGCGACGGTAGCAATCCCCCTCCTCGCTGGGATCTCGCTCGTTTTCTTTGAAGCGACGAGTCATCATCCTCACGTGTTCTTTGCT
>Ga0179591_1236212_pt1 | contig 11191 bp, 12 predicted proteins | sample CZOMad2_1_08_16f_FD_182891 | JGI IMG/M metagenome (GOLD analysis project Ga0179591, IMG submission 182891) | Vadose zone soil fungal communities from Angelo Coast Range Reserve, California, USA - CZOMad2_1_08_16fungal (PacBio error correction) | ecosystem: Environmental > Terrestrial > Soil >... | reverse complement strand
GCCCTCGCATTTCTCCCTTTTTCTTTAGTTCTCATACCCTTCTTACCGATGTTCTTCAAATTTCATTTTTCCCGACTGTCTCGATTTGGCAACTTTGAAAGTGCCTCTGGTCTAATAAAAGCATCCGCTTTTACCCTGTCAAGCCCCCTTTCCCAGTTCAGACCCCTCTCAATTGAGAACCTCTTTCCCCACGTATGCGAATAACCAGCGGGGAGCCTAATCAAGTGACTCGGTCTCTTGGTTGACCCGTCCTTTTTTGTTTTATGAGGCTTCCCTCATTTTTTTCAAAAACCTCCCGCAGCCTATCTCACCCAAAACGCTTGTACTCCGCTTTAGTTTGTTTGCGCTCCCAAGGATCTCCCATTATGGACCAGTAGGCCATGATGGGATATCCGGTCCCTTAGTGAATTTCTTGCCCCATTCCCTTCTGATAATTTTACGTTCCAGAAGAGTTGGGTACCCATGAAGGTACTACCCCCAGGCCAAACTTTGTAGTTAAGAACAACATCCCAAGGGCCCCTCATTTGCGCCACGCGATATCCCGTTTTCCACAGTCTACTTGGCGTCTGAGGGGAGCCTTCATTTCCCTCGCTAGGTCTCCCAGCGATTCAGTGTTACTTGCTTCTTTTTTTCCTCTACATAGCCCCTTCCCTTCTGCTTTGGGTGGTCCCAAAACTCGATAACGGGGGCCTACTCAAAACGCCCCGTGATCGGCTGATGTTTAAACTTCCGCTTAGAGTTCCACCGGAAGTTCTTTAAGCCACTGAAGGGAAAGGAATTTCTATTCGGGGCTTAGTGCCGCCGAAACTTTATTTCCAGATTCCCCTATGAACGCCCCCAAATTCAATGGTTATTTTTCTCCCCTTCTGGCCGGAGAAAATTTGGATTTCCACCATAGCCTGGCGACGTTGGTTTCCTCTCATAGCCCTCTCCAAAACCCCATTTGGTATCTTCATACTGTTTTTTTTTCTTCCGTGAGTCGTCCTCCCCTTTAATCGAGCGAATCTTTCTTGTCCTGTTTGAAGTCCCAGCAGATCATTTTCATACCGAAGGCGTCTTCCTAAGATTTTTTTCACACTGAGGCTCTTGCCCTCTCGAAAAACCTCAACGTTCGATGACTGTCCTAAGGTTCTCTCCTTTTTTCCCCCTCCCCATGCGACATGGTCCCCCCCCCCGCCTGCGTGAATGATCCGCTTCGCCTCCCAACGCCCTCTTTTTTGTATAGAACCCCCCCTCCCTCCCTCTCCCCCCCTGGATTCCGCTTTGCGCCTTGACCAAGTGCTTATCGGACTGCCATGAAGTCTTGTCTCTCCCAATCTCGAGACGGCTATTTCCTCTCACGCTGCCTTGGGAAGGCACCATCACTCAATTTCCCTCCTCCCCTATCTTCCACATGGATCCTAAGACGGTAATCGCGTCCTACACACTCTTCGCAACCTTTCCGAGTAGAATATGTAGTAGTATCCACTCCTCCCTGAGCAAGTTTCCCAATACCCCTTATTTCGGGAGGTCGGCCTGAAGAGTCCGCGATACTTGGATTTTTCCCCACTTTTTTTTGACCACCCCCCCCCCCCCCAAACCACCCCCCCCCCCAAAGCGCAAACCCCCGCACCCCGACCACCCCCCCCCCCCCCCCCCCTTCAGATGACTGGTGCTTCCCTAATCTCTCCGCGATTTCCAACGCGGCCCCTCTCTTTTCCTCCTCCTGTTGTTTTTTGTCCTCTTAGTCTTGGAACCGCGGGGTCTTTGCCAATCTCTGCGCGCTGGACTTGGCTTCTTCCTGCGCCTTTTTTTCCCCCAACCTTTCTTTGCAGGTCCAGTCCGACGTTACGACTTATGGAAGGAGTCACGGCCCCTGAAGTCGCCACGTTTCTGATGGGCCCCTTCTTTTCTCTTTATACGGAAGCCCATCCTTTTCACCCTCTCTTCCCTGCCTTTTACCATCTCGAGCGCGCGATTCACCATGTCTTTTGGAGAATATCTTCCTTTCCTTTTGACCGTTCCGAGGTTGTTCCCTTTTTCCACCAAGGAACCGGTGTCTTTGTAAGTAGCTATTTTTTGTCTCTCATCCCTCAGGATCTTTCCCCCCCAGTCGACGACGAAATAAAATTTTCTCCAGGCCCGCCACTTGGTGGCGCGGTGCCTTCCCCCGAGGAGTTTTTGTCCTGAGGACCTTTATTTTTCTCCTTCAGAAGAGGCTTGGCCCAAGTTTAGCGTTGGGGGAACCTCTCCCCCCATCTAGGAGAATGTACTACTCTTGTTTTCAGAGTTGCGCCCGATGCATCCTCGTTTTCCAAGTATTTTTTTTGCCGGTTCCCTGCAAGTCTTGGAAGGGTCTTCCCTTTAAACTCGCGGCCTTCTGAAGCGCGCTTGCCATGTGAAAACCCTCCTTCCTCTTTTTTTCGAGTACCAACATGTGGTATCGGTGCTTTTTCTTTCTAAATTTAACCCTCCCAAGCCCTCCCCTGTCAAGGGACTTCGAAAGCACACCACATTTTTCGCAAGAATTGTACTCCTCTTTACCCAAGTTAATGGTCTTCTTTCTTTCCGCTGGTGTCCTTCGGTCCTTCCCCAACTTTCTTCTTTCTCTTGAACGCATTCCTGAATCGTCCCCCCAGGAGTCCCCCCTGCTTGCGCCTTTAATTCGCGCACCTCTTTACTTTCCAATGGCCGCATCCGACTCTTCTTTTTGAGTAATTGTCCCCGGGGACTCGTAGTGGGAACAAAGCCTCTTGGTGACGAGACTTGAAACGCCTCCGCTTTTTTTGACCCCTGCCTCCTTCTCTCGATTCCCTCGATAATGGGCTGCCGGCGACGCCCCCGCGAAGTTTTCCTCTTTTCCCTTCTCTCGCGTGGGCCGCTAATGAGGGGCCCGTGTGTTGGTTCGTGCCAGGCCTTTGGACTTTTTCCCTCACTCTGCACAAATTGCCTTTTTCAATTTTCAAATTCTCTTTTCACTTGCGGACTGCAGCCGCATTCGCCCATTATTCTCTCCTCTCCTTTTAGCCTTTTTCGATTTAGCGTGATGCGCACCCCCCGTGAGGGGTCTTTTAAGTTTGTATAGATTCTTATGGGATTGTTATTTTAGACCCTCCCTGTCAACAATCCTACCCTGAAGTTCGCTCCACCTCTCCAGCTCTATTCTGCGTTTTCTTCCTCTCCCGCATAGGATGGTCTCCCTTACTTTTTTTCTACGGCCGACCCCTTATCGGGATGAACGCTTCGGGCTTCCTGCGGTTTCATGCCTTTTTTTGTGGGTACATCCCCCTTTTCCCCACAGGTTGTCAATTTGTCCCCCCCCCCACCATCTAGACTGGGATTCAAACCGAAATGGTCCCGACATGGTACTCGTTTCTTTTCTCAAATGATCCCGGGTCAGTACAATGTGACTCTATGTCCCAACATGCCCCCAAGATACCCCTCATTCTACAAGTTCCACCCAAGCAGCGACGAATACCTGATTTTTTTTTATCTTCTTTTTCCTTTCTTGAGCATTACGAGGACATCTTGTGCACGCCTACTGATCCTGTCCCGTGGCGTGACGGATGATGGAAGCATTTTCCTCCGCCTTTGTTCTGCTTAAAGTCGCACAATTTGGAGCCTTTTCTTTCAAACCCCCTTTTTTTCTTCAAGATGGCCCCCCCCGCCAAAATCCAGTTCATCAAGGCTTGACAAAGACGGCCGTTCCCGTGTGTCTTACTACCCGGTTTGGTGCTGCTTTTGTTCAGGCCCTCCCAATTTTTTTTTTTCACTCCTCCCGCATCCAAAACGGTGTGGCCTTTTCCCTGACTTAATGCGTTGGATTTAGGCATTGCACCTTTTCTTCCTCATACCTGTTTTTTCCTTGTTTTGACGGGCGTAACTCCTTTCCCCAAGAGCGTTTCCATAAATCTAGATCCCACGCGACGTCTCTTGCGTTTTGCTTTATCCCCCTTGACCACCGGCTTTTCACCCATGAAGCGCCTTACGTTTCACTCGTTGATTCCTGTCCTGGTCTCTGTTCCTTTGCACCGCCCCCTCCCTCCCTATTTTTCAACCACTGATTTTTGATCAAACCTTAACCCCCTCCCTTTCCATTTTTACGTTCTTCCTACTCCATTTCGTTTCGCCTGCAAAAATAGACTGAGTAGGTCGCAGAACGTTCTCCTTTGTCCCCCGCCCCCCCCCGGGATTAAGCCTCAATTATTGTTTGACTTCATCCGCACTACTCTTCTAATTCTTTCATTGCACCCCCCAATTCTGATTCTCGTGCAGCATTCGAGGAACGATCCACGCAATCCCCTGAAATTCTTTCTCCTTTTGTTCACCTCTCCTCCCCCCCCACCCCCAGTGATATTGTCCCATTCTGTGTCACTCTTCTTGGTCCCACTTTTTTTACCCTGCGATTCTTTTCCTCCTAATTCTTTTCTTAATCCTCCCTTTTTAACACAAACGGTATTGTCTTTTCTTAAAACGCCCTCAACCGCGATCTTTTTTCTGACCCCCCCCCTTTCAAAGTAAACCACAGAAACCTGCCCCTTGCTCGCCACGTATGTTTTTAAGTTGCATTACCAAACTCTTCCACTCTTTTTTCTGCCAACTTCCCCCCCAGATTCTTTTTTCCTCTTCCGTTTTTCATTATGGCCCCGAGGATCCCGCGAGATTTCCTTCCCGCGCCCTCGCGCGCTGCCCCCACGCCTACTTTGACCGTTTTTTGCGCTTTTTTAGAACATCCCCTCCCCAAATCCCTTTTCGGTTCCCCCCCCCTCGACCTGGCGTTCCCCCCCTCTCTTCCCCCGCTATCCAGTCATGGGGCCGCACAGAGGTTCCGCACCCCCTCTTCCCCCCGGTTTTTTTTTTTCCCTCCTAAACAACTTTTAATCCTTTCCCCTCTTCCCGTGGTGTTTCTCTCTCTAGGTACGGTTTGGGTTTTCCTTCAAAACCTCCCTGTTGCGGTGCGCCTCCCCCCCTTTGCCCCCTTCCTAGGAATCTTTGGAGAGAGTTGACCCCTCCTTCTTGCGGGTACTCCCCCTCCATCTCTTGCTCCTTCTGGCGCCCGAACACTCGTTTGGGCTGCACCCTTGGCCCCGCGTCTTTCTGCGCACTTCTCAATTCGAGTAGGGTGCCTTTATTTCATTAGTCCCGCCGGTATGTGGAACGAAATCGTACTTGCGAGACCACTTTTCGAAGATTCCCTTCCTCCCACCCTCAGCCTTTTCTCTCCCGGATGGGGATTTTATTGTTAGTCCCCTTAGCCCTCAAAAGTGATCTTTGGACGCGTTTCGCGGATCGTAAAGTCTTTTTTTTTTTAAACCTTTTCGGCTTCTCTCTATGTTTGCTCTAACTTTAGTTCTGTCCTTTGTTTCAATTCGCCGACCAATAAGGCGGCAAGGAGTTTGTCCCAATCCCTTTTTTTCGGTGGCGATGACTTTTTTGACCCATTTCGTCAAGCTTCCTTGGCGTGGCCTCCCGCCTTCTCTCTCGTAGCAACCCATTCATTCTCAGGCGGAGTCAGTTGATAATTGTCGCTAGCGGATAACCTGACGCTTTACGGGGAGTTCACCCCCTCCCCTTCGGCTGATGTCCTCTTCCGTTTTAAGTTTTCGCGCACGAAAGGCTTGTCCCCATTGACGTTCTGTTTTTGCGTTCGATCCGAAATATCGTGTTTCCTGGGTGAGTTCAGTTTTTATCTTGCGTGCTGGGCCATTCCCGCGATATCGGGATAAGCCCCCTTTCCTCGGTTCCCTCCCCCCCCCCTTTCCTGCTTCCGTTCCCCCCTTTGCAAGGTGCGTCACTCTCTCTCCGCCGCGGACTACTTCGCGGGGACGATATGTCCTTCTGATCGTGTTCTCCTTTTCCCCCCCCCCAGTAAGCTTCCCCCCCCCCAATTATAACATTTCGGACACGTTAGATTCGAACCCGAAGCTCCAACTCCCATAACTCTATGTTTTTCAAACCTTCCCCCGCAGTGGTTCATATCCTTCTTGCCCCCTCGGTGTTCCTTAACCCTGTCTCATCCCCCCCTTCTTCCCTTCTTCTCCCACTTCAAGTTTTCTTCTTTGTCCTATCACTTTCTTTTGATCGTGTGCATTAGCCTCCCACGCCTCGTTCTAGTTCTTCCTTAAGAACGCCCCCGTCTTTTAGTCCTTTTCATTCCCCCATTTTTTTGCATGGCTTCCCTCGCGAAGCCCTAGTTTTGCCGGATCGCTATCCAGCTCAGAGCCAGTTGAATCCCTTTCCCCCCGCGCTCTGCCCCGAAACGATTTTCTGAGATTTGTCGCTTCGTGATCTTCCCTTCCAGTTTCAGCAATTTGCATGTCTGTTCTTCCCCCTTTTTTACAAACGGCCCTTTTTTCCCCCCTCTGATGAACCAGGGCTTTTTTTTTTCCATGAAGGCTTGCCACTTTGCCATGTGCCTGGAGGAAACAAGCCCACTTGCGCACGAAACTTTCTTCCCTTTTCCTTCAGAAACGCAGAGGTCACCCGATAATTGCGCCGGCCCAAGTATTCCCTTCTATATGACTCCCCCCCCCTGAGCTCCCCCCCCCCTCTATCGAGATTCTCTCCTTGAGTTTCCCAGAATTCCTTTTATTCTTGCTTATTAGCTGCACAAATCCCAGAAGCATCGTGACACCCCCCTCCTCTCGAGTTCGTTTTTTCCCTTCCCTCAGCTCCCTCTGAAAAAGTATTCCCTCTTAGTATAAGCTTGGGCGGACCCGCGTCGCCACTTCCAGTGACCCCCTTTCCCCCCCCCTTTTTCCCGTCCTCCTGGCATCTTCCTCCCCCAGGTCCCAAACTGAAACTTCGTGATAAGCCCAAGTCCTTCCCCTTTTTTTTACCCCTACAGATTCTTCCAAGCTAACGTCTAGTTGGCGTCGGCCGGACTCGATAGCTGTTTTGTCCCTTTCCTCCCTCCTCCCCAATATTTTCAAGTGACCCACCGGATTGATGTCTTGGGTCGTACAGTCCGTCTTCTTTGTCACCCCCTCTCATCACCATTTTTCAGAAAAAGATATTATGCTCTGACGAAGTAGTCGGAAAACGTAAAGAAGGTCGCGGGAGGATTCCTTTTCACCTGGAACGGCCTTGTCTCTTCTTCGGGTAGTTCCCCCTCTACTGTCCTTTGATGTCTTTCCTTAACAATCGTTTTCCCGCCACCATCATGTAGGAGGGCACCTTCGTTAAATGGGGCCTTGAAGGCGGTACAAAAACAACCCCCGTGCCCAGCCTCACCACCTCCTCCCAAACACAACACGGCCCCACCCCTACAAAAAAACACACCCCTCCCCAAAAACGCTTCTTCGAGGTTGCGTTTTTTGTACCTCTCTTCGCAAGATCCACCAACAAAGTGGGATCCCTTCCCACTACCAGCTGAGGTTTCCTTCTGGGTTTCCTCCTTTCTCCCCTCTAGACTTTGGGTTGACCCTTTTCCGGAAAGAACGTCCCTCAATTTAGTTTCACGGAAAGGCGTCTTAGATGTCAGACCCCCAATGTTCGGCTGCAGTCTTGCCCCCCAAGTTTCCACTTTCCGCTTGCCACTTCCCTCTAGTTTTTCCTTTTTTTACAACGACCTGCGCCTTGTTCCACGCTCGCGGGATCGAAAAACTCCTCTCTCAGCCCAACGCCCGCTTGTACCTCCTGCCTCCACAATTTTTTGCTCCTGAAAATTTCTTTCTTCTTCTTGACCCTCTGCCGTTCTTTCCTAGCAAAATTCTTCCCTTCCTTAATTTCCCTCCTTGGTGAATTGGTTGCCCCACCGCGGAACTCTCCCCTATTTATCCTTTCCCCCCATGTCCCCTCAATAATTTCCTTTGTGATTGCCATTCGCCGAAGGTAAGTCCCGCGCTGGCCGAGAGGTGATCTGATTGGCGTGTTTTTTTTCCCTCGTTCCTTCTCAACCTGACCACTCCCTTCTCGGCGGAGTTCCCGGACGCCTTCCATATCGCCGTCGCTGGCCCACACGTGGGGATTCAACAATTTTGCCCCTTCTCTTTCTGTTATTCCCTCCCTCCCTGAGCAGGATTTAAACCAACCTCGTGAACATCCCTCTTTCTCCTTGTTGTTTTGCTGATTTTTCTTTTTTTGCAAAATTTTTTTAGTTCCTCGAGGTCTGAGCGCTGGCTGTCGCACATTCACCGGTCCCACGGTTAGGGCCCCCCCACATTCTTTTTCTTGTCCCCTGATAAGGCTCCTCTGTGAAGGCGTCACGGAGCGCCGCATCTAGGGTTTAAGTTTGTTCTTTTTCTTTTGCCATTTTTTCAAGGAAGCCCCCCACTCATTTTCAACTTCGGCCCTCGCAGAGTTACCTCTGCGGTAGGCCCGCAGCCTTTTTCTTATGAATGTGGTCTCATTGACGGCGGGATATTGCCGCGTTGATGGTTGCCTGAACCACGGTCCTTTTGGACCCCTTCCTTTTGAATTTTTTCGCCCTCCCGCAATTTTTCTGGCTTTTCGCCCCATCCACTTTTCAGGTCGCAGCCGTCTCCTCTGCTTGAGGTTGTTTTTTTTTTAATTACCCCCGTTTTGGGTTGCTTTTCCTGAGGGCCCAGTCTTTCTAAATTTTAGAGGACTTACCACCCAGCAAGAGAATTGTTCCTTTTTTTCTTTTTTTTGTCACCCCGTCCCTGAAAGAGTTCTGTTCGCGTGTTCTTAGAAGTTTTGAAGGTTTTCGAGATGCCTATCAGTTGGCTGACAAGCTCTGACACATGCCGTTTTTTTCGTTGCTTCTCACGACCAGGTAGGACTCGCGACTTCCACTTACTTTACGCGTTCTTGAGTCGTCTAAGCTCGGTCCTCCGTCCCCTGAAAAACAATCTCGCTTTGTAATGAAACATGTTTTGTTGTCCTGTCGATTCCCTCCCCCTCACCCCACACGAAACGCTTCGGAAGTGGTCGAAAGACCCAGTTCTTCCGCCCGACCCCGCCCCTTTCCCTTTTGGGTTGTTCCTTGGGGTACGTGTGGAAACACTTTGGCATATCTTTATTTTTTGCGTACTCCCACCTTATGTTCTTTAATGGCGTGACCCTGCGCGCCGCGCCCTCTTTAATTCCGACTCCCATGCGGGCCTTTTTTTCCCTAAGACTTTTCGTTTACTTTAAGCCCCCGTGATCTATTGTGTGCCACGACCTCTCATCGGATCGAGGCTTCCAAATCGCCAGCCTTTGTTTTGCCCAAAATTTTCCCCGCCTGCGCTATTAAATATCCTAAGCTCTGTGATGCGTTCCGCCCATCTCTTTTTGTAGGATGAGTGTTTGCTAGAGGTTTGGCGCATCTTGGGCCCGTTGGGTGGCCTGAGCCCCTTCAAGGTTTTCCTTTTGGCCCGCGTCTTAACCGCTGCGGACGCAAAAGGAGCTTTAGGTCATTGCCGATTTAATTCATTCCCTCCCCCCCTTTCTCCCCTCATCCCGATAATGTCCTCACGTGTCCGATCGAGCTGGAGGCGCACACCGATTCTCGTTTTTCTTTGCCTCTTTTGTTCCTCCCCCCCCCTCCTTCCGTGATGGGATTTCCTGAGCGCAGACCGCAATCCTACGAATGGTTCTTCCGTCGTCAATTTGCGTTTCCCCCGTTTCTTTCCGGTACCCCCTTTCCTTAGGAGGAGATTTTCTCCGTGGGCTCGTTTAAGGCCTGCAATTCTCGGCTACCGCTTTGGCTTCAGCTTGAAATGTGATGTGAGATTTTCCTCTCTTCCCTCCCCCCACTTTCCCCCCCTATCCTGGCCGGGCCCCGCCCGGTTAGACATCGTGTTTAAGCGTTGTTAACAATCCCCCTTGTCCCCCCTTTTCAGTTTACTGCTATGCCTGAAACTTGCCGAAGATCCCCTGCGACCGCTTAACTTACTGTTTATTCGTCAGCCCTCCCGCTTTTGTGTTGAACCGGGTAGGTTGAGATGTGTGTACGCTCCTCCCTTTATCCCTTCGCAGCGAATAGCGAATCTCAAAAAGCAGGCGGTGCCCTTTGTTTTCCTGTTCTCCCTTGTGAAGATTCCCCGTCCCCCCTCCTTTGGCTGAGAGCTCGCACCGACGTCGTAGTTCCTGCAACCCTCCCACTTCCTTTTCCCTCCCCCTTCTGGAAAAAGTCGCGCGCGTTCCGTGTGTGTCTAACCCTTCCCTTCTTTCATGGAAGGGCTTTCTTTCTACCTTCCAATACGTTCGGGGCAATTATCCGAAACGGTCGGAGTTGTCATTTTCTTCTCCCTGATTCTGCTTTGGTCCCATTTTTCTAGAAGACCGTTTCCGGGGTTCTCACGATTGGGTGTCCGGCTGATGGCCAACCCCCCCAGAGAGGATTGTCAATTAGATCACAAAGATTATCGTTAGCGGGCGAGAGTTTATAGATTCGGGTTCTCCCCTCATGTCCAGTTACTTCAAGTTGACTTTCGTATCCCTAGGGTGTGATCAGGGCTTCTTGATCTGCGCCCTAGCGATTGTTCTTTTCCCCCCTCAGCCCCCTCTCACACAGCGAGATTATGTCGCCGCACAAAATCGTTGCTTGGTATGGTTCGTTCCCTTAAAGCAATTTCTGTTTTATGATCCCCCCCCCCCCTTTAGAATGTTCCTTCGCCAATCGCCGAACACGTGGGTTCCTCCACCTGTATCAGCCTTTGCCCATTGAGGGGTCGCCTAGACCTCTCTACTGCATCACTAACGCCTCTCATGCACGAATGGCGTGGGCGCGGCGGCTTTTCGTTACTTTCTTTCCCTGTCCTTGACCCCCCCTGGGGAAATTTATCCGAAAACATAAGAGTGCTAGGGGCCCACTCTGTCCCCTTAGTTTGAGGCTCTTTCCCCCCAATTCTCTTTGTCCCGATCAAAGAGTTCTATTTTGGCAAGCTCACGTTTTTCCACAAACTCGGTGTAACGTGTGCATATCTTGACCCAGTTCCCCGATCTTTTGGAGCCCACGCAAAAGAAACTCCCTCCGTGCTAGCAATTTTTTTATAGTGCTTCTAATATCCAATTTTTCCCCGTGACCCTTTTTTTTAATAAAGGAGGAAAGTGCACCGTGCGGATCCGAAGATTGCTAAGGGCTCCCCTCGCGCGCTGCCGCCTAAGTTCCAAGTTTGATTCTTTTAACTCCTGGTTCCCGTATTGGTGTTTTTTTTTTTCGTTTGAAATCTTACCCCGCGGCGCCCCTGCATGGGCCCTCGCTCCTTTTATTCCCTCCAACTTTTTCCCCAATTTTTTCTGCCGTCCCCCAACACGCGTCACG
>Ga0179591_1219273_pt1 | contig 11191 bp, 16 predicted proteins | sample CZOMad2_1_08_16f_FD_182891 | JGI IMG/M metagenome (GOLD analysis project Ga0179591, IMG submission 182891) | Vadose zone soil fungal communities from Angelo Coast Range Reserve, California, USA - CZOMad2_1_08_16fungal (PacBio error correction) | ecosystem: Environmental > Terrestrial > Soil >... | reverse complement strand
CGGAGCGCTGGCGGGCGGAAGATGTCAGTCCGTTCGGTTCCCCCATTTCCCCGCCTTTTGTCGCCCTCCACTGTCCGATTCTTTGTGTTTTTTTTTTTCTGACAGTTCCCGGGAGGACACCCTGTTTTTGTCCAACGTTCTTTGCCGGAAAACTTATGTTTTTTCCCGACTTTCACGGTTTCTTTTTTCTCCCCCCCGTGCCAAGTTTTTCCCCCGTACTCCTTCTTACGTCGCTTGCTTTGCCGCGGACCGAAATAGGATGCAATTGCTTTAACAATGTTTTCCCCCCTCTATTGGTTTTGATTGAAGCACCCCCTTGCTACATTTTTCCTCTTCTGACTTTGAATGGTTATAGTTCATAGGACTGGTTGCTTTTTGGTTCCCCCATCACGGTGCGTCTTTCTGTTCCTCCTATGGCCTGGTTTCGCGCGGAGCACCCCTCCCCGGTATTATTTTTTTTTTTTTCCTTTAAACCTATTTCCCTCACTCTTGGTTCTTGAGCCACTGGCTACTGACCGCTACCCAACCAAAACCTCTCTTCCCGCCTGTCGCACTCTTTTCTGATTCCTCTCTATTGATCACCCAACCCGACCTCCTCGTTTAGATTGTCTTTTGGTTATGTTTTTGGTCGGGTTTTTTTGCTTGTCTTTTCTTTTTACGCCGAACGGCCCAGTCCCCCTTTACTTCGCACAGTCCTTTTTCTTCAGGGTTTTATTGTCTGTCCCTTTTCCGACCATGATTTTTGTCCTCCAACCGTTTTCTATGGCCAGGCCTCCTTCTCTCCCCATCCCTTTTCTGAGAGGACCCTTCCCTGTCTTTCTTGGATAGAGTAGTAGGGCGAATGAGCTTCTGTTGTCGCGTTTCTACCGAACTGTACTGTCCCCCTTCCTAGGATGATCACTTTACAAAGTCTGTTCCCCTCCTCGCCGTTTAAGTTTCTCTCTCCTCCCGCCGCTCCGGTTTTCCCTATCCCGCAACTCGCCCTTTCCCCTCCCGTGCGTTTTTTCCGCACCCCACCCTGCCGCTTTCATCTTTTAGTTCCTGCAACTCTCCCTTCATGCGAGGTTACCACTTCGTCCGCTTGGACTTCCACACCGGCATTTCCATCCTGCGTCGTCTCCCCTTTGTTCTTTTCTTTTGCTGAAACTCTTTCTGAATCTCTGCCGCGCCGGCGTCGTTATTCGCTGTGTTTAAGCTAGGCTACCTTACCCCTGATCCGCACTCTGATTTTGTTGTTGTTACGCCTCTTTGAAGAGTTGAGATCGCTGACTATCTTGGTAGGATTTTATAAGTGAATTTCTCTCGCCGCCTATAGGTCATCCCCGCCGGCCCTCCTTATGTTGTATTACCATCCCCCATCAGATGTTTCCGTTTTTTTTTTTTATTCTTTCATTCAGACTGGAAGGACGTTTCCCCCCTTCAGCCGCAGCCTGCCGGACCCAATCCTCTGGCATGTTTTAACTGTCGAATTCTCTGCCGTTTCCCCCTCCCATAGTTTTTCCCGTAACGGTGCGCCAGCGTCGCTGGTTTCCTTGTGTTTGCTTCCAAGATGATCGTATACCACTTCAGACCACCCCACGCGATCACGGACTTCATTTGCCCTCTTAAATGACAGGCTTTTTTTTCTCCAGTCCAATCTTTTTAATACGGATTTCTCCTTCTACCTGCCTCGTTTTTTTCGAGTCGATTCCCTTCGTTTCTCGGGGCTAGATTCAGCTTGGTTTTCATTTCGATCTTTCTCTACGGATTTTTTCTCTTTTATTCCATTTTTATCTTATTGATACAGATCAGAGACTAGCCACCCTCCGTTCTCCAGTCCCCCTTTTTATTCAATTGTTATTGGTTCTGGATCTTCTCAACTCCGCCTAGAAGAGATACTATGGTCCGCCGGCGGCGCTGAACTGCCGTGAAGCCTTACTGACCTGAGGCTGTTTGGTCCTATGATCCCGTACCTACGCGATTTAGTTGTGACTTCTATAATCTTAATACTTGGGGCCAGAGAGTCCTAGCCAGACTTCTGTGTTACAATCCTTTTGTAGTTCCCATCCTATCCATATCTTCCTTTATAAGATCTTCCCTTTGGAGTCAGCTGCTCTGTTCGTCGGAAGTTTTTGATTTATCACTTCTACTTCACGCATCTCAGCCTTCTCCCTTTCTTCCTACTGGCGTTCTCAACTTATCAAGCCGTTCCCGAAATCTTGAGGATTCTTCTTTTCCCCGGGTCGTCCAAGCGGTTTTGACATCCCATCCCCGCTGGAGCTTTCCGCGTTGCCGATACTCGGTCAGATCGGTGACTTTTACTGATTTATCGGAAGTTGTTGGTGTGCTTGTCTGTCCGTCCCCCCCCTGCTCCTGGACCTTTTTCTGAGCCCAGCCCCCCGTTTTTTCTTGCTCGGTTCTGTGCCGGCTTCTCCTCTTTTTGCGCATAGTCCCGTTTTCTACATCGGCGACCACCTTCTCCTTGTTCTCTCCTCCTCTCGCCTGAACCTGTCTTCCCCTCTATTATGTCATCGACTCAGATGATCTCTTCTTCCCTCAAGGACCCTGGTGTCGACTGAATCATTTCCTTTTTCTCCCATCCCAAAGTGTTCCCACTTTCTGAAGTTGGCCAGCTTTTGGTATGTTCCTTTTACTTTTCCGAAAGACATCCCCCCCCCCCTCCCCCCCTCCATCTAAACCGAGTGCATTTCTTTTTTTGATTTTATCAAATCTGATTTTTTCCCTCTGTCCCTACAGCGTCTCTCTTCACTGGTTGGTTGAGTTTAGGATCTGTTTGTACGTTTTGTATTGGATGGCAGCAGAGTTCCAGCCCCAACTGAAAGAATTATCCCCTTTGAGGTTTTAAGTCCTCCTAGCTTAGGCTTCACCCCCCCCCTCCTCACTATTTACCCTCCTGCCCCATCTACCTCTTTTATTCGACTGCCCATTAGAAGTTCGCTTCTTTTTCCCTGTCTTCCTTGCTTTTTCCATCCAAGTTGTGTTTTGACTCTTTTACCCCGATTGCCTTGTTTCTTTATTTTTTTTTCAGCCGTAAAAATCGTCAGTCTTATCTTGACCCAATCTTCCATTGCGACGTCCTACCGACCAGTCCTTTTGCCTTCCTGATTTTCTCCCCTCTTGGAACCGCACCTTGTCCGCCCGCCAGCCGTTCCCCCCCCTCCGTGACTCCGCGCTTTAGTTTTCGTTTCCCGCCCCCCCGTGACGCGCAACTTTTTGCGCGATATGGTGTGATTTTCCATCGACACTCAGGATCTTTCTTTTCCGTCCCCCTTTCCCACTTCTATTGGGCCCCTTTTTTGGTCCCGTTTTTTTTTCAACCAGGTCGGTATGGGATCCGAAAATTTCTTTCCACTTTCCCTTCTTTGAAGGCGAATTCGGCACGGGGTGTGCTTCGTTTCCAAACCTTGACTTCCCCGCTCCCCCCCTCTTGACACAACCTTTGCCAACATGTCCTCCTGCGAAACTTCTCTCGTTTTGGTATATCGATTTTGCCACTCCCCCCCTGCTCTTTTGACGTTTAAAACCCACAAGTTTTTCGTCCTACTTTTCGCCTTTCCCCATCGCGAGCCTTCGAAGTTGACGCAAGGATTTAACGGCAAGGTGGCTTCGGAAGAATCCTTTTTTACTTTCGGTTTTCCCTGTCACCTTTGATGTAATACGTGCCTTGGGGTGGTTCAGCGGCCCGGGTCATCTATAGTCTGTTCCCGCGTGACAACCCCTCTTACCTTTGTCCCCTTGCCCCCTCTCTCAGAGAATGCGTCCATGCGGGACCAGTGCAGCTTTGCCCACCTGGTCTCCTCGGTTCCCGAGGACTTGTTTACGATTTGTACGCGCGCAGAAGTTGTCGACCCCAGTCCGTTCGCGTTCTGAACTTTCCCCTGTTGTTTTCCCTTCCTCTCGTCGCGTTTAGTTCTGCCGTAGTTTTTTCCTGATCGTCTCACCACCACATGGCGCCCCTTGTTTTCTCGAGTGCCCCCCCCACTTCCCCCCCCGGCATTGCCCCCGACCTAAGTTTCCTTCTTGGCGCCAACGTTACTTCCCTCGGGAGGCAGTGTTCTTTGGTATGTCCGTTTTTCCCGTCGAGATCGCTTTTGAGCAGTCTCCCCCACGAGCCATCCTTTTTCATAAGCTGTGGTATTTGGTTTCAGGTTTTATCCCCTCCGCAATTCCTATCACACACAACGGGATTTTCACCGGCCTGCTTCCCAGATGCTCACCGTGCTTTGCCCCTATATACCACGCTTGCCGATGCCGCACGTATCCCTCGACGCTCTTCTCCCTTGCAATTAACGACCTCCCCCCTGCCGCCTGTCTCTCCAATTTGATGTCTCCTCTCTGTTTATCAGCCGCCGTCTATTTGCTCCCCTCCGAGCTTGTTCTGTTTCCGGCGCTACCCTTCTCTCACGTCATGAATTGAATGCCCTAATCACTCCACGATCAACGCCCAGGCCCCCCCAATCGCCGCCCTTGCCCCCCTCTGAACGGATTTCCCCGCGACGTTTTTCCTGAAACAGCGAGATTCGCGACCGCAACCCAAGAGTCCCCCCCATTTTCTTACGGCGGCCCTTATTTTTCCTCATCCTTCCCCCCTTTTTTTCCCAAACCCTCCCTTCCCCCCCGCGTACCCAATTTTTAAACCTCGTCAACTGTTCGACATTTCCCTGCAGCGCCCTTGCCCTTGATCCTGCCCTGCAATGATTAAATTCTCACTTTGCTCTTCATTCCATCGAGACTCCGTGTTATGGTAGAGCATCCCCTAGTATCTCTTTACCCCCTCCTCCGTGTCTTTTTTGTTCTCTCAGAAGAAGTTTTGCGTTCCCCGCGCCCCCCTCCCCACCGTTTTTTTCAAGACCACCTGATTTGTTTTGACGTCCCCACGGGTGCTCAATGCCACTGCACTGGCGCCCTAGCCCTAGCCGCGAGAAATATTTTCGTACAAACTTCCTCAATTGTTTTTCTGATTTGTTTTTGGATGGGATCTTCCCCCGTGGTGATCCCTTTTGTTAGCCTGCAATTTTTTTCACATGTTGTCGCCTTTGTCTACTCTTTCCCTTTTTTAACGTGACCCGAGATTATGCGTAGCGGTACATCCCCCCCTATGGCCTTCGGCTATTTGATTCCTTGTAGTTGAATCGCGTTTTCTCTTACCTGTAATTCATCTTTCTTTCTGTCGCTCCTACTGCCTTCAGGTCTTTCCGGCCCCTTCTCTGGTCGTCTGAGACCAATCACTGGAGTCATGCTTTATCTTGATTATTTTATGTGGTTTTTTCTCCCCGCTTCTTACTACCCCCCTACCTCCTATCTCTTAGTCCGTCCCCCCCCCCTTAGAGGCCGCTTGTAATCCCTTTCCCGCTCTACCGTCCCCATCTTTCAATTTTTTTTCTTTCCTTTTTTTAGAAATTGAGGTTCTTTTTTTCGATGACGACCAACCCTTTACTCCCCATTGTTGATATCCGGTGGTCGTTTTCTTCGGTTTTCCCTCTAAGATCATCATGGACTCCGTTTCACGCTCCCATCCATTTGCATTTGTTGGCCCCCGTTTCCTTTTACACGATTTTGCTTTGCCCATCGCTTTTCACCCTGCCCCCACAGGCATTGGAGCTTAGTGTTCCCCTCGCTTTCCAATGTACCGTTTGTTTTTTTCTCAGATTTCCAGTCCTTGGCCTTTTTGATAAAGACGCTCGCGCTTAAACCTTCACAATAGCTCCACTCCCTCCAAGGAAATCGTGGTGTTCCAATCTGTCGACGGTTTTTTTGTACACCTTTCTTTTCCGTCCCTTTCTTCCCCCCGGGTCATAGTACTTGGTATCTTCCTTAGCGAGATTGTACGTTGCCCTTTAACAATGTCGACGGACGTTCTCTGGACCACCTCATTGATTTCTTTCGGACCTCCCCCCACCCTTACTATTCCCACATCTTTTTTGTCATTTTCAGTCCGCCGACAGCTTCGCTCTTGCTTTCCCCCGACTTCATCCCCTGATTCCCCCTTTCGTCCATCTTGTGACCTTCTCCCTTCATCGCTTTTCCCTCCTTCCCCTTTTTGCTGACTTGTTGGAAAAACTATGCCAGTTTTTTTCTTGGTGCTATTTTGGACCCCCCCCCCCGATCACGCGAGAGACCTGTTTCGTTCTAGTCCATGTTTCTACAGAATGACTTTTTAGGATAATTGAGTGTGCGGAGGTATTTTTTCATCAGAGGAACCTTCCCCCCCTTTTGACATTATCCTACTCCTTGAAAGCATAGGAGCCTACCGTCATCTTGTTGATGTTTACAGACCCTCTTCTACCCAGTTATCCCCTGAACCACCCTGCCCCCAATAGGACCATCTTTTTTCAATTCCCCACTATCCTTTTTGAGCCGCTTCGGGCGAAAGTGCCATGTTCTCCCGGACTCGGCCTTGTCCAACTTTCTCGTAAGGGGTTTTTTCGACACGCACCCACGGAAGCTGCGTCTCGGACTGTTGTTGGCCTCGACTTAGTTTTGGGCGAGTATGTTTTCTTTTCCCACGAGTTTCTCCACTTTTTTACGTGTGTTTTTAGAAGATTCCCCGGAAGGTTACTGCTGATTTGTGCCCATTAACCTTTTCACACTCCTTTCCTTCTTTCCCTATAGCTTTCTTCGCCCGAGACAAACTACTGATTGCATCGCTTCGCCCTATGCCCTCCCCCTTTTATTTCCCTTTTTCCTCCCCCCTTCTAGGTAAGTTAATCAAGTCGAACTTCCTAATTGGTTTATCTGTCGAATTCAGACTGGGCTAGAGTTCCAATCTGTGCTTTCGGTTTTCCCGTTCATCGGCTGGCGCTTCCCCCATGAACCCTACGCAAGGGCTTTTATGCGTGGGGTCTTCAAGCGTTTTTTAATCCCCTGCCCCTTTTTTGATCAAGCATGATAATGTCTCACAACAAACCTTATTCTTTTTCTTCCGCTGTCGCCTTGATTTTTTTTTCCCCCCTTTTTTCTTTCTCTTATAATTACAACCACACCCGTATCCTTTTTTTTTAGCTCGCTTCGGTGAGGTGTTCTGTGGTATTGTCTTTTCTTTCACCTAGAACCGTCCTCCCAAGGACTTGCCCAGTGCATCGTCCTCCGTTTATCTGGCGGTCTCTTCATTTTCTTTATTGCGCTTTTATCTTTTTACCCTGCCATAGTCAGACATCTTGTCTCGCAGATTTTAATCCCCGATTGTTTCCAGTGTCATTTACTTCTATGCGTCGGCACCTTTTGACGTTTTTTCCGTCCCTTCTCTCCCGACCCTTTCTACTCTTTTGATGGATGTGACTCCGGACCTCCCAAGTATAACAGACCGGTACTGTTTATTCTCCTACTCCCCTCTCAGTTGTTGAATCCCCTCCCCCTCCGTCTCCCCCCCCCCCCCTCCTGCAGACGTACATGAAATACTCCTTCATCCCTTCCCCTGAAACGCGTTCAGCTCCATTTTTGGTCTGTCCCCTCCCCTTTCCCTTTGCACCCCTCCTCAACTCTCCCCCCCCCCTACTGTGAGTCGTTTTTTTCAGTTTAGTTTTTTTTTCCTCCCCCAGTTATGGAAGCTTGTCCGCTCCTGAGAGCGTTTTGAATCTCTGGACCCATCAAGATTCAGCCCTGCGCATTCCGCCCCCCCTCTTTTTGCCTCTCTGGAGGATACCCCGCTTAATCTTTTTTTTTTTGACTAGGGCATGTACCAAGTCGATCTCCGCTTCTAGGCAGCGCCTTCCTTCCCAGTATGCGATCTTTCCCTGCCCAGAATTTTCTTATTTTTTTATGCACACACCTAAGACAGGTCAGTACTTTTTCGTTTGCCCTACGCGCCGGCGGTCCATCCTCTCTATTTCTTGGCGTAAATCGCCCCCTTAGTCCATCTCCATCAAGAGTACTTTCCTTTGCTTCCAAGTTTAGGGTTGAGCGGTTTGTTGCAACGCTGATCTCTCCCAATCCGCCAAGCTTCTTTTCTTCGATTCCCTCCTGACTTCATCTTTTTCTCACGTCTTGGGAGACTTTACCTCCTCTTTCAATTCCTACGTTTGTGTTGAAGATGCTATTCTCCCTTCGGGGCGGATCTTCCTACTAGCCCCCTTTTTCATTGGCTGATACGTATATTTTTTGTTGATTCTGGATCTTTGGTTCGTTGTCTTTACGTCCTTTCTTCCCCCAACAGCCCCCCCGACGACTTTTTGACTCCAAAGTCCTCCATGTGTATTTTTCTGCGTTACTTGCTGAATTAGTCCCATGCCTCCCGTTTTTCCTGGCTTTTTTCTGCATGTGACGCGTTTACGCAGGCTTTTGTCATACGTTCCCTGACCTCAGGGTGTTTTTTTTTTCCAACTCCTCTTTATCTCAGGTTTGTGTGCCGTACTCACCGCGTCCCCCCGCTCCGCTCGAGCCATCCCTCGATCCCTCCTTGCTTATTCTTTCCCCCACGGGTGATGTAAACTATGCTAGAGGGCGGGAACTTCTATGTATCTCTTCCCCCCTCGTCCTCAGTCGGGTCCACCCTCTCCTTCCCTTCCCTGGTTCCCATGATGAACACCCATCTCGACTAATCGTGGAGTTATTTTTCCCCCCCCCCCTTGTGTCTTTGTTGATTCCCCCCAATCCCAGGTACCGTTCCCCTTACCTCCAGCTCGCTGTCACTGTTTCCCTTCCTCGAGATTCCAAGATCTGTGACTAGTACTTCCCTGCTTTTTTTCGACGGCTGCGTGCCCTTCCGTCCTGTACCCAGGTCTTAGTCGGATAGACAGTCACTTCCCCTCCTTCGAAGTTTGGTGTGCCGGTATCCCTGATGTTTAGAACCTCCTTATTTTTCCTGAGACCCCCCTTTTTCCTTTGGAGAGCGCGATATGAGGAACCCTGTCGCGGCCTCTCTTTACTCCTTTTCTCGACGCTTGATCGTGCAGAATGAACTGTTGTCGCCAATCCTCCTGTCTCCTTTGCCGAGCCCCCCCAACCGACGACCAAGTACTAATTCCTTCCCTTTGTGCTTTCTTTGCCTTCCTTTTTTTGAACCAGGACCACCGAACCCAGAAAAAAGAAGCTTTTTTTCTTCCAAGTCGGACGGTGGTTGGTTGGAGTATTCCCTTCTTCCTCTCTGTTCCGTGAACATCAGATTCGACAACCTTGATTTTCTCTTTTTTGGTTTTCCGTTTAAGTAGTATCTCCCTAAAAGGTTGATTTATCCCTCCTTTTCCGTCCAACACCGGCATAATGTCCCCTTCAATGTTTTTCTTCCCAAGGCCCTGAGTTAATCAGAAAGGATTGGACCTCAGAGAGTCCCTCCTGTTATACCCCTCCCCCTTCCCTGCCGTTCGGTGATGCTTTCTGAATTTTTTACTCCTCGTCCATCAAAGTTATGTTAGTTTTGAGGCATACCGGATTTTTCGTGTACCGTTGACATGCTCCTCCGCCCGTAACCCCCCTCTAATTCTTAGGTTTTTGTGACTTTAGGTCTGGAGAAAGTGCACACGGTTTCTCTCTTTTCCCTGTCAATTTTTTCTCCATCTTTTCACGCCCCTATGTTAGCACCCCTCGTAATTTTTCGCCACAAAACCGAGTCCTTTTTTGCAGTGGAGTTGACACTCCCAGGTTTTAAGCTTTTGACCGTAGTCCGAGACTTTCATCCTTTACTCCCGACAGCGTCTCTGCCTTTCCTGGAGCGAGTTGCGGCCACTTGGGGCCTTTCATTGTTTGCTCGTTTTTCTTATTGGCCGGAAAAGTATCTTTGCCTTCCCGAACAATGTCGCTGTCTTTTTCTTGCAGCTAAGCCCTTCCTTCGGTTCATATTTTTTTTTCCCGCGTTTCCAAAAGACCTTTGTCGTCCCCCCACGGATCTTTCCAAACCTCCTTCGCCCCACTTTTTTCCCTCACAGTTCTTCTCGCTTTTAGAGTATATGTTAAAATATAGCCCCCCGATTCCTGGTCCTTTCTTAAACCCCCCTTTTTCGTCCTGACGCCTCCTTTCCTTTGATCGCTCGCTGTCTTTTTTCCGCGGCAAGCTTCCTACTTATCAGGGTCGGGTCTTCGCCCATGAAAGCAGCGATTTCCCTTTGTCCTTCTCAACTGTTCCACCCGTTTTGACCCCGTTTGGTCTGCCCGGACGCTCACTAGATGTTTTCCCCGCCAGCCTAAAAATGTTCGAACATGTTTGCACAGTGCCATTCACTTCCTCGTCCTATTAGTCTTTTTTGAACATTTCTGTCTACGGACCTTCTCTCTTTCCACGCGAATGGTTACGATTGTCATTATTCCTCCTTTTTCCCCGCCAACTCCCCCCGTACTAGTTTTTCTTGCCTTCACCCCATTTTTTCCGTTCCTGGCGCTAGTGCTGTCTTCGTCGCGAGTCTTCTCCACCCCCCCTGTGGCCCAACCCGGTGCATTCTATTGTTGTCCCCCCTAAGGAATTCGGTCCTGAATCGTGACGTTCCCATTTCGTACCCCGTACGATTGGTTCAGACGGTGATGAGCTTGTTTTTTGACTTCCCTCATTGAGATTTTTCGCTGAGCTGGTTCTCTCCCCCCCCGGCGTTCTCCTCTTTGAACTTTTGGCGTACAAGACTACCTTCCGCCAAGTCTTCCTCCCAACAACCCGTTCTTCGTGTCCCTGAATGGCGGTCCCATCCTAACAACCCTTCTTACTGGCACGATCATCCTTAATCCCCTTCCGCGGCCGATCTCCTGAGGTTTCCCAAAAGCGTCAGACACAAGAAGCCACCGCCCGCAATTACGGCCGTCCAATGACTTTCCCCCGTTTTCTTGGTAGCCACTTCCAGTCTGCATTTTGGGACGCCAGTGAATCCCTCGACGTCGGTGCTTGCTCCCAGTATTAAATATGAAGTTGAACCCAGTTACTCACCCCTCCCTCTTACCCAATGCCCCCCTCCCCAAATCTCCTAAACGCTTTTTCCAAGGATGGGTTACCCCTCCTTCTTCAGTGCGTGCAGTCCGTGCCCCCTGCTCTCTCGCGACCCAATCTCCCACCCCGCCGGAAAAGACTCTCCTTCCCTTCAGCCACGGGTTCCTCCCCTTCACCCGTCCAAAAAAGACTAGGCACAAGTGGTCACCTCTTTTCAAACTTCTACCCTCCCCTCCTCCCCTATCTCTTTCCTTCGCCTTTCCCGTTTTAATGTTTCCTTTCCGGCCAAAACTTCAGTTGAGCGGTATTTGAGTGCTACGTGTGTTCGGCGATTAACGACCGAATACC
>Ga0179591_1311816_pt1 | contig 11192 bp, 10 predicted proteins | sample CZOMad2_1_08_16f_FD_182891 | JGI IMG/M metagenome (GOLD analysis project Ga0179591, IMG submission 182891) | Vadose zone soil fungal communities from Angelo Coast Range Reserve, California, USA - CZOMad2_1_08_16fungal (PacBio error correction) | ecosystem: Environmental > Terrestrial > Soil >... | reverse complement strand
CCCTCTTTTTGATTACGTTTTATTCCACATGAGTCGCGCGGTTCGGATGTAATAGTCTTTCGTAGCTTGACCCGATCGCCGAACAGCTGCGAGGATTCCGGTTCCAAGTTAAGCTTTTCGACCAGGCTCAGTTCTTTCCTTTATGTCAAACTTTATCTTCCCTTCGAGAAAGTCTTCCCTGGATTTCTCGTCGAAGGAGTTCCACTTCTTTGCCGATCGTTTCTGTTCCACTTTAACTTTGTCGACCGTTGCCTTTTCCAATTTTCCCTCGAGATGCAGGGAGTTTGGCCAGCGCGATGCTTAAGAGAACACTATTTCCTTATTTGCGGCCTTTCTGGAGCAGCACTTTGAGATGTCTATATGCCGTTTCTTCGTAGTTTTTTCCACAAAGTGCCGTCGTTGCTCCGACTCTTCAAAATCTTCTGCCAAAATTGATCCGAAAATTGATCTTCTTTTTTGGTACGCACACTTTTTTCTGACTTCTTTTCTTTTTCCCCAACTGCGCGGATCTTTCGTTCCTTAATTTAACCCTTTTGATGAAGTATGAGTAGGTAGAACCGTGCGCGGAATCGGTCCCCCGGCTAGGAGACGTCGCGCCATTCATCTTTTCCCAGAACCACTCCCTATCCCCCTTTTGTCCCCTTTTCCTTCCTCTTTGAGAGATGGCCCCTCATGTAATCAGAGCTTTTTACCCCCTCAATTTGTACAGTTGGAGCGTTCGGGACTTCTCCTCCCTCTTTCAACGATCTTTTTTCTTTTTGTGAAGTTCGACGTTGTAGAGACCTTTTAGTCTCAAAAAATTCGCAGCAGAGAAATATTTATCACCCAGACGGACGCTAGATCCCCCCAGACTCCTCACTAAGATTTGAGGGAGCCAGTGACGTACCATTTACTCCCCCCAAATGTTATCTCGCTTGGCCTCAATCAGCCTGCAGGTTTTTGATCGGGTTTGCAGTTCCCTTGTAAATGTTTTCTCCGTGTTAGTACCCTTTAGTTCGACGCTAAGCATCTTTAAGATCCCTGACGATCCGCATCTCCTTTTTTCTTTGCCTGCGTTCCCCCCCTGTGTCCCAAAAAAAGTTTCCCTACTGAAGAATTTCCCGTTCTTCAACGCCCGGCGTATATCATCTCTTTTTTCATCTGTCATCTCCTTTTTAGTTCGTACCCCCCAATTCCCTTCACCTCCCTTCTCCCAATAAGCCTTCCTCTTCTTTTTAAGATGGAGAGTCCCCCTCGGCCTGCACCCCCAAAACAATCAAGGGGAAACCCATTGAAGAGATCGGGCACCCTCGCGCTCTTCACTTTTTTCCTTTTTAACCAGTCTTCTTTAAGGTTCTGACGATCCTAGGCTTCGCGAACCGGCTGACTCAGATACATTTATCAAGCCATGACCATTGCAGGGTGCGGGCTTTTGTAGGTTCCGCCCTCCTTTGAAGATCTTTCCGTACCATGAAAATATTCTCCTCTTTTTTCTTTTCTGATCCTCGTGGTTGATCTGTGCCCGAAATGCGTACCGTTTCCAAATCGATTAGTAATTTTTCCCCCTCACTCCCCTAAGGTTTTCTTAACTTCTTCAAATTTAATGATAGGACAATCAAACCAACCCATGACTAGATTGTTAGTTGGGGTTGGATTATTTTTTGCCCCCCCATGACCCATTGTCCCTTTGCCCTGTCCCCCTGATGTTGAATTGATACAATGAAGGTTTATTGACGAACGGCATCGTTCCAATTGCCGTTCATGTGAGTCCCTCCTTGTTCTTGAAGTATCTGATTCCCTAATAAGTTACTTCTGATTTCGAGTACTGCTCTTCGCTAGAGTTCTAGGATCGGTTCACTTTAAGATCATTCCGGATCGCGTGAATAGCGCTCACTTTTCCTTTTCTGATCTCAGGTCGTGCAACGACAAATCTCGAAGGAGCCCCTTTATGGCTTTAAATTGCCACCACGTTACACTAAAAGGCCAAACTGATTGGGTCCAGCGCCCCCCTAAACGGGCTCCTTTGAGACGAGTGGGGGAGTGTACAAAACCCCCTCATTCCACTTCTCTTCAATTTTTTTTTGGATTGGCGCTGCGTTTTCCGAGAAAAAATAGACTTTCCCAGATTTGGAGCCCTTACTTTCTAATAAACTTCCCCGTTCCGGTGTCGCGATTACTCAGGGGGGCAACAAGTTTTGTTAAGGAGGTCTTGCTGGTATCTATGTCTATTTTCTCCTCTTTTCCTTTGTTTTAGGAGTTTTCTTTTCCCGCACGCCGGACAACCCTTTGTGCCTTCCTTTCATTCAGACCCCCAAATCGTCAGTTTGTGAGGTGACGTTCTCTTACAATGTCTCTCTCCATCCTTATTGGGTTGAGGTCCAAAATGCCGGCTCAGCCCACCCCGGTATGCACTCTTATTGACCGTTTTCACTTCCCAATTCTACCCTCCCACTTTTTTATAAAGAACTGGTCGGTGGATGGAAACTCACACGTTGTCATTACTTTTCACTTTTTTAAGCATTTGAAGTCCCAGCTGTCAGTCCTTTGTGCACTATCCTGGATCGTAAAAGCTTTAGCTAGCCCGCTTCTGGGCCGATGCCCCGGTTTTGGGGTTTACATCCCCCCTCCAACTCCCCTTTCCCTAGCAAGGACTCCAGCGGCCGCGATACCCAAGACTGATCCACCTGCCTCCCCCTCCCCCTCCCGGTCCTACCAAGGTTCAAACGAAGCTGCCTGCACGGATTCATGCCTTTTTAACGATGGCCGTTTTCCTGGACCTCTCTGCCCTTAGTACCTCATCGCCGACTCACTGGACCTTTTTTCCTGTCCGGCTTGATTTTCCTTTCTTTTATCAAGACCCCCCCCCCCCTCGAGTCTGGTGTGTTGTTTGAATTTCCTTCCCTGAATCAGGGACCCCCTTGGCAGACTCCAGCGTCACTCAGTTTTTTTTCTTTCCCCGCTTCCTGTGTTCCCTGAGTTTTTGTTTCCTGTCCAGTTTAAGAAGTTGTTCTAACGCGCAGCCCACCGCGCTATCGCAACCACATTACGAGTATACTGCTCTCCCCCTTTTGAGAAAAGGATCGTGGCGGACATCCCCACCAAAAAACTCCCTGGTCATGGTATTCGTTCTATTCTTCGGCTTTTTCCCAAGCCCTTTATGTGACCCGTTCTGAGCGCTCTGGCCACTGCCAGTCTGCGCGTATTGTGTCCTTTCTCTTCTGATTTTGGTTATGTTTTTTCATTGGCCAGGCTCGGCCTTCCTCCATCGTCCAATCCCTAGTTTGCTTCTTTCTGGAAGGTTTTGGCTCTTTTTTGATTGCGTCTCCTGAAGGTCTTTCCGCAGGCAGTAAGCTCTTCGCTCATGTAGGCTTCTCGAACTGGAGTCCGGGTGACTATTGTTTTCCCCATGTCTTTTCCACTTTTTTTTTGTTAAAAGCCAGCCGTCGAGTCCTTCCCCCCCTTGCTGTTTTTTTTTTTCCATATCCCAGTCTCTTCTCTCTTCTCCTCTTTTCCTACTAGAGAGGCCGGAGACGTGAGAAAAAACAGGGGGCCCAATCATCGTTCCATCTGTCCGACCCTAACCCCCCATGTCGTCAGTTTTTCGGCGGACGCAAGCCCCATAGAAGTCGGTATTTGTACTGGCCCTTTTTCCCTTGTACTTTTTTCTAGTACCCCATCGCTATTCTGCTTCGGCGAGAGTATGGGCGGTTGGAGAAGTAGCGTGGAGGCGATGTTTGCCCCCTTTCCGCTTGAAACTTCACCCCTTCTTTTGCCATTCGAAAGGCGCTTCTACGCCGAAACAACTGGCTTCATTCTGTTTTTCCCCATCAGCCAGCTGCTTGGCGCTCTTGTAATCCTTCTTCTTCACCCCTCTATGTGTCGCGCTTTCCTTTCATCTTTCTTAAAGGCGCTAACCTTTTCTACCCACTTCCTTTTCACCACGTTGACTTTTCGAAAGTTCCGTCGCACAGTTCCCCTAGTGCGTTTCATTGTCGTTTACCCCCTCCGTCTCGATCCCTTTCTCGCTACCACTCGGTCTTTCCCTTCCCCTCCCCTGTCCAAACAATGACTCGTCCATCGGCGATGGGAAATGATCTCAAAAAAAAATGATCCACGAACAGCTACCGCCTACTATTTCGCCCTGCCTTCTTTTTACGATCAGTTTGAGTGCTTCTCCCACCTCTTTCCCCCCCCTTCCCCTTTTTGAATCCCTCACTTTCCTTTGGACGCAACTATCGTCCAATTGGAAACTAGGCTTTCAAGTCCATGAGTTTTTGAACATCTCCTTTTTTATCTCCACACTTGAGGATCTTTGTTTTCCCCCATTCTTTTTTAAGAATTCCCCCATTGTTGGATTCTCTCTGTCACGTGGGTCATGGAAGCTAACGAAGATTCTGTCTCAAGCCCGGAGTCCACTTATGAAGCCCTTTTTCTCCGCGTTTTCTTTTTCTCCTTTTTTCCTTTTTTTCTCCGTGTTGTTGTTGTCTGATACCCTCAGCTCCAGCCTTGGCAAAGTTTCTCATGAGTTCCCGTCCAGAGATTGCGTTAGCTTCTTAGCGTACCCGTTTCCCTCTCTTAGCCAGGTGATGTCTTTCGTCTTTACAATCGCTTTGCAAGGAAAAAAGGGACTTAAACTCAATTGAGTTCATGAACGGCACGATGTCCCCCCGATTCCCCCTGGACTAGTTTTTCCCCCTTTCGTTTTTCACCTGTTCCCCGAGCGTTTTCGTCCCTCCGGGAACGAGATTACGACCTAAACCATCGCGTTCTGCCTCTTTTTTCCCAGTTTCCTTTCGTCCCCCCTCCTTCTGTCGCGCGAGCCTTTCTGTGGAGCAGCCACTTTTGAGAAATTCACAAGCGCATGGACTGCTGAGTTTTACATTGCTTTCGCTTTTTGGCTCTCCTCTCGTTTTTTTGCGTTCAAAGCCCTAGTTTCCTTCCCAATTTTCCGATTCGTTTTTTCGTCCGTGTAAAACCGAAAATGCGAAGCGAGGGTTGGTGCTTAAACACTTGTTTGCTTGCCCTTCCCCAAGTGTTCGCATTCTTTTCCCCCCTTTTAGCCCCCGTAATCGTTGACTTGCCGTTGAGACCGTCGCGCCCCTTCCTGTAACATGAACGAAGACACCCAATTTGCGACAACCAATTTCTCTTCGCAGATAGCTGGGTTTCTCTTTTTCCGTCCCCCCCCTTCCCCTTTCTGAGGTAGTTACTTCTCTCCGCCTGGTCGCCCTTCGCAGTCGCCCTTTTCCAGGCGACGCGGGTGTCGTTCCCTTTTTTCGTCTTCCCCCCCCTTCCCAATTTAGCATAGTGAGCCCCACCGACAAGCAGAAGAGAGACAATCTCCTCGTTGGTGAGGGCATCCCAGTATTTTTTCAAATTTCCCTTCCCCCCTGATGAATTGGATTGTTCATGATATACTATGAACGGTTTTTTTTACGTTGTCATCCTCCCCCGTTCTCCATAACGGTAGAATTTCAGCCTTTAGAGAGCCGTACCTGAATAGTGCAAATATCATCCTGCTATCCCCCACTGGTTTTTTCATTCTTTTTACCCCCCCCCTCTTGCACAGTGCGAGTCGCCTGCCTATTTTTCCCCTATTCAACACGGAATCTTTCTCTGTTCATTTGAGCTGCCAGACCTCTTTCCTTGCCGACTTCTGACGCAGTTCCCATGTCACCCCTTCAGAAAATACGAGAGATTCTTTGTTCGAGGGTACGAATTGCCACAATGCACCACCAACCATTTTCCCTTGACCCCTTTTGGACCGAGTTTTGACATAGAGTCAGTTAATTCCGGGCCCAGACGTGAAACGTGGCGCGTCGCAGGACCATCCCTTTTCACTTCTCTCGTTTTCCCTTGTAAATAAATGATCCCCGACCCCATGACCAATTGCCTTGGGGTGAGGATGGGTATTAAGCACCCGCAGCTCATAGGTGCGCAACTTTCTCCTAAGTGTCTATGGTTCTATCCTTTTTTGTCTGAGTAGTTTTTTTTTTCTCGGTCTTAGCCGACTGTGCGGTCACGTTTGGTACAGGACTTTTTCCAAATCCCCTTCCCGACCTGTTCCCGGCTGCGGTGGCCCCTTGATTGTAATATTCGAAGAAATTCCAACACCCAGTCGCGAAACCCACCCTTCTTTTGATGTGTCTTTTAGTGTGCCACCCCCCCCCCCTATTTAATTTAAAACTCTCTCCGCATTTGTAGTCCCTGGCTCGAGGTATGAATTTACCCCTTCCCCTTGCTTTGTTTAGCCGCTCGTTCCCAATGCAGCTTCCATCCTTTCTTCTTTCTGTTTCTTTTTTTTTTTCGTCCTTGGCCTTTCCTCTAAGGATGATCGCGGCGCCTTCTCGCGTTCGTATTTTCTGCGCCTTCGTCTTTCGCTGCATTTCAAGCCCCCGCGGGGCATAGTCCCCCCGGTTCTCTCCTCTTTCTCTCCATTTTAAGCAAAATCTCTCCGACGACTTGCTGTACTTACGCCCCGTTTTCACCCTAATAACGTGTGGCAAGGTCAAGCGCCCGCCCGGACGGGTGGAGAGCGGGGGCAGTGTTCCCCAAAGTGTTTCTCCCCCCTTTAGTCCATACTTCTTTGGTCTTGGAGCCTTCAGTTCCGAGACCCCTTTAGAGTACGCTCTCCGATGTTAGTGCATGCGTTGACCGTTCCCTATCCCCCCCTGTTTCTCGCGTCCTCCCGCCTTCCAAAACCGTTTGTACGGTCGTGCTGCGAATTACTTTTTTTCCCATCCGTTGTTGTGTTTCACCCCCCATTTCCCCCTCCGACCCCAAACCCTTTGGATTCGCAGAAACAATCGACGGTCATGGGCTAGGTCCTTTCTATCATAAAAATCGTCGCTCGTTCGATTGTTTCTTTCCCCATGGGCCCCCCCCCACCACCCTTAGTTGAAACTCCCTTGAAGGCCCTTTTTTTTGCAGCAACCGCCCCTTTTTCTTTCCTCCTCGCGGTTTTGCGATGGCCATGGTGAACTGACACATTTTAACCGTTTCCCCCGTTCCTTTCTAGGTCGTCTCGATTTCAAGGCACCCCCCTCCCGACCCCGATCGAGGCCAACGGTTTTTCGATGCCAGCGGCGCCGTGATGCCTCCTGCAACCAGAAGCTTCGGAACCGAGAATCCGAACGCGATTTTCATTCTTCCCTGCCTCTCCATTCCTAACCAAAGTCAATCCTCCCCGCTCGCCAAACGGCATTAATCTTTTCCCTTGGACGATGCGAACCCAGAAATCCCGTTTTTTTTAATTCCTCTCCTATCCCCACCTTTCTTTTAATGGGGAATGGTCAGATGGATTGTCGGAACGAATCCCTGCCCCACTAACTTCGGTGGGGGTTTTTTCATTTTAAGGATTTTTCACTTTCCATGCTTCTGCGTTTTCCTTTTTTCCCCTCTGGGGAAAAATTCCCAGACCATGGCCTGACAACTGTACGCATTCGGGCACTCGACCCCCTCACTTGATTCTAAAACCCTTCCCCTTCGTCATTCGCACTGCAGATATGTTCGCAACTCTCCCGCTGGAGGACACCCATCTCCCAACCACGCAAGTGGTCATGGTTCTGTCCCTTTTCTGCGGTTGGTAGTTTCCATCTTTCTCTTTTCAAGGTAGAGAGTGGTGCCACATTGGTTCGTAAAGCTTCTTGGTCCCTTCTCTATCTGAATTGTTGTTTCCCCATTTGTTTTTTTTTTGACATTTTGATCTTCCCTTCCCCCATCGGAACGCTGCGTCTGGCTTTATTTATGGAAGGGGTTTTTGATTTTCTGTGTGATTTTTTTCTATTTTTTACCCCCCCCGGCCCCCCTTTCAAAGAAGATCCTTCACCTCAAATGAGGTTAGAAGAACTGGATTCCTGGGCTTTTACCACTTTGTTCCCCGCTCCAATGCCTTTCCCCTTCAGCCGTTCCACCTTTCGTCCCCCCAACGCCTTTTTCTGCGGCGGATGAATTCATTTACCTATCGCGTTGGAGCGAACTACGCCGGGCGCTTTTTCCAACCGGCGTGCAACACCTTTTTCCCTGTTGAAAGACTTAACATGGCGCGGTTGTCTTCCTGAAAATACCGCGGGACGGACAATGCTGTCCCCCCCGCTCTTCTTTTGATAGGAGATTTTGCTTTTCGTTGGAGAAGAGTTCTCTTGATGTCAGTTTGAGCGAAAAAATTCCATCTTCCCCCTCCTATATTGAATGAAACCCGCGATGCTTTCCTATTTTTTTCCCTTTTTCTTGATTGAGGCGAAGCAAGCCCCTTCAATTTGATGGGAACCTTCCGCTTAAATGAGACCCATGATGATGGTCGCTTCGGTTTCCTTTCCCCTTCTCCTATCATGCTTTCTCTTCCGTAGTCTCTTTTCCTTTCCATTTTGAGGAGACTCTTTAAGCGCCGATTAAGGAGGATCAAAGTGAGTTACTACCACAATCCCCCCAGGGAGTATTCGATCTTTTAAGCGCCCCCCTTTTTCTCCCCAACACCCCCGGACCGGAATTTTCCTTCGAAATTTTTTTTTACCCCGCGTCTTGGAAGAAAACCGAATCTGGATACCCCCCTAGTTTTTCTTTTTTTGAACTCTTCCTTGCGAAAGCCTTGCGTCCCCCTCCTCTTCGTAAGAACTCAAAAAAATGAGCTCCCCCCAACCGGCCGCCCTCTCCTTTATTAGCCCCTTGGGTGATATCTTTTTCCCCAGCTAGATCCAGCGATTTTGAAAACATCCAGGCCCTAGCCGAACGCTTTCCTTTTAGTGTCCTTTGACTTCCCTGGTCACTCCCTTAGTTCCCCTTATGACCTTCGTCATCTTGCCGTCTATCTCATTAAATCATCTGCGGAGACCTTTTTTCAAAAGCGTCCCCCATTTTTTTCCCCCTATTTCCTTGGATTCTTCTCGAGGTAACGTGGACTATCCTAAGACTATTTGACGTCACAATCATGGATTTGAGCAAGACAAGTTGATTATCTTTCTCCGTTTGGGGGGAGAGAGGCTGAATGAGCTCCAGCCAGGTTTATGCTCCAAGTCTTCACTCCAAGCTTTGTCACGTCGTTTGGCCAACGTGCCCCTGGCCCCTCTCCTTCCCCAGGGATTCGGTCTTTCCAATGTTCCCTTAAACGATCCTCCTAAGGGTTAAAAGGATTCTCCTTAACCCTGCACGAAATTTTCTGGATCTATGCGATTTGTTTCTTTTCCCTGATAGTCCACCCCTTCTTTTTTCAACCTTTTGGCGGTGCCAGCCCCCCCCCGAAACCTTTTTCATCGGAGGAGAGATGTATGGCCAAATATACCTTTACAGCCGCCTTTTTGTATGCGTTTTAATTTAGTTTTGTGCTCACTTTTTTTTTTTTGCTGTCCATTTTCCCCGAGACTACCTTTCCTTTGGTTTTCGCCATTGTTCCCTTTGCTTCGATACAAGCCGCCTAGGTTTAAAATCCCCCTTTTCCGATCTGCGGGATGTTAGTACCGTCTTCTTTAGATCTTTTCACAAGGGTCTCCTCTCACTTTTTGATAACCCTGTGCTTGGCATCTTTCCACAACGTGGATGGGTACTTGGTGCTTACCCTACTCCACCTTCCTTCCTTGCGTTCTCCCCCGGATGCGCAGAGAGTCGAGGCCCTGTCGGAGACTAATTTGTAATAAAAAATTCTAATGAGATCACTTTGTTCCAACCAGCCTCTCCTCGCGCTTTGGAAATACGACTTTTGTACCCCCAACATTTGACCTTTGCGTTCCTTTATGCTCATCCCTTTTTTTTCATAGAACCCCATTCTCCGTGGTTTGCCCGTTCACGACTAGGCTTGTCGATTCCGCGTCACACCCCCCCCTTCTCCCTTTATTTTACAAAGCCAAGACGCGCGTAAGCGTAGACTCCTTTGTGGACAGTCCCTTGGCCCCCTGCCCCCTTTTCTACTCTGGGACTTTTTAAAAATCTCGTTCCCCAGTTTTGACTTGCCAGGACCTTTTCTTTCCCAGTTTTTATGTCGCAAGCCAGCCGTTTTTGCTCTTCTTTTTTGACCTTTCTTTTCCTTTTCTCAGATCAGACAGTACCCAGGATGGGTCGCGCCGCGGTTAAAAGATGTCAACCCCCAAAAATTTCTTGAGCATTGCGCAGTTGCACCTCCCTCCGAAACTGTTTCATCCCCTTACTCCCTACTCGTCTTTTCCGAAGAGACGCCCTTACTTCTTACTGTCCTTACATTAACAACCAGTGCGAACCTCTACCCTTTTCACCATTCCCTCAATCCGTCCGTCTCGCCGATTGGAGCAATTGCACGAGAAGGCAAAATCAACCCCCCACATTCCACCGGGGAACCCAACTAAATTTTCTGATCTTGTCCCCAGCTTCCAGGCATCCGGCCGGACGTTGGAACCGATATACGCCGATTCATTGGCCCGCTTGCTCAGTCCCGACAGTATCTGCTCCTTTCTTCAAACATGCACCCCTTCATTTGTGTCGGAGGGTCTTCCCTTGCGGGATCGGTTGCCAAACGATCGAAATGAATCCGCCCTAGTCTGATGATGAGAATGTGCTCTTTGGGCCCGCGATTCTCCTGAATTCCCTTTTACTTTCGGTCCCCCACATTGGTCTTTCCCTACGGACACGAATGATGTTCCTTCTGAGCCGTGTACTTCTTTCGGAAAATTCAAACCCCCGCGCACCGTGTAGTTGGGGCTGGGTTCTTTTTTTATTTCCCGACACTCCATCCTGCTTTTCCCAACTGTGGCCGCCATTTTTGCCCCGCCTATGTGACTTTCTGCGTCTTTCGGTGAGAAGGTTTCATTTTTCAATGAACGTTTTACCATGGCCGTTTTCGGCGATTCGTTACCTTGGTGGGCGCGGATTGTCGCGGATGTTATTTCTTAGTTCGCGTCTTTTCAGCGGATTTTTAGCACCCCTTTCCCCTCGTTTCCACAGAAATCGTGCCGCGATCTGATCAATTTCTTGCAACAAAAGTATCGAAGAAGCCTGGCTAATCCCTCAAACTTGACACCGTTTACAAAGACTTTCCACCTTTAAGAGACCCGCGGCTTTTTCGTTGTCACGCGGGGTTTTTTTATTCCCACCCCCCATACGCGGAGTTAATTCGTGCCCGGTTTTCTTTCCTTCCGATTTTTCCTCAAAACCCTACCCTCTCGACGATGTGGAGCCTCTTCCCTCTTAAACCCGGCGCTTTTTTTTTCGATTCCATCCTTCCCCCCCCGTTTTGTGGCCCTTTTGCTGTG
>Ga0179591_1331994_pt1 | contig 11194 bp, 9 predicted proteins | sample CZOMad2_1_08_16f_FD_182891 | JGI IMG/M metagenome (GOLD analysis project Ga0179591, IMG submission 182891) | Vadose zone soil fungal communities from Angelo Coast Range Reserve, California, USA - CZOMad2_1_08_16fungal (PacBio error correction) | ecosystem: Environmental > Terrestrial > Soil >... | reverse complement strand
ATGCCCGCCTCGGCGATCACTTTTGAACGCGGAAACTCTAGCAAAGTGATTGGTCGATCGTTCAATGTCCCCCCCGCGCTGGGGAGGCCCCCTCAAGATAGGCCTATCTCTTCTTCTCCCCCCTTCGAGGATAACTCGGCTTGCCAGTCCTTTCGGACCTGGTCGGCCCTCGCTCAAATCTTTGGAGAAGGAGGATTACGCTGGACTCGGCCCCACTTTTCACAAAACCGCTTTCTGCCTTGCAAGAACGGCTGCACACCTCCCCTTCTTCGTATTTGATTTTTCTTCCTTTGACCTGACCGATGAGTGGACGAACTCTCTACCTCGCGTTTCCCCGAGGGCCGACCTGTTTGCAGATTAGCACTTATCACGACGATCGTTCCTCGCCTTGCAGATTTTTGCGTATTTCTATTCTTGATGTCCGTCAACGCTGTTGTAGGCATGCATCTTAAGAAGTTGCGTTCTACTCGAGCGTCGATCCTATCCAGTTTTTGATGCTCACGACTTCTCGCGCGCTATCCTTTTATGGCTTTTCGTTGAGTGACCGGTCTGAATACGGCAACTAGTGTCAACCCTCTTCTCGTTTTGTAATTCCGTAGTATTGCGCAGCTTCATGAAAGCGATGTTCTGACAGTCACCCTTTGCTCAATGAAGCGAATGTCCCACCCCCTTCCGAAGTAGCGGTTCGCCGGCTTAGGCTCCCTGAGTCTCAAGTTCCTTTTTTTCTGATGCCCACCGCGGTAGAGTTCGCCAGAATCTCCTCTTCGGTTCTGCAAGAAGAACAGTTAGGGCAAGCCACACCAGTCCCGTTCTCCTTTCTTCCTCGACGCCTAATCTGCGTTGTCACGGCTGCCCCATAAAGGGTCATCGTTTTTCCCCTGCACCTTGATAGCCGCTCATCTCCCATCCCTTTCGTCTACCGATCGATTTTCCTTTCCCCCCTCGCGTTTTGCTCCGCTTAGATGAAACACTGCCACAGACCTTTTCTAGACACGTTAGGATGTATAGAGCAAGTCTTCATCGTATCGATCAGTCTGCCTTTTCCTTCAATTTCCTCTCCCGATTCCCTCGAAACATCATGCGGGCAGAATGCCGGGGCCAAAAAATTTCCCCGTCGAGGCAGCGGTCCGCCCACTCCTAGACCCTTTCCACCCATCGGGCGACACGCCGCGTTTTTTTCGCTCGCAATCATTTTTTTATGATAAGAACACTCCGCGGTAGACGTTGCCGCACTTTCCCACCAGCCGCACCCGAGCATTCCTTCGGATCTTTTCCCTGCTTTGTTATGGCTTGCCGCGAAAGCTTTTCCATTCCACGTCAGGCGCGGCAAAGCTACATCTATAAACCAGTGATTCGGTCCTCTAAGCCGCAGCCCTCAGCTATTCTTGCGACACGAGTCATGTCTTATTCCCCCCCCCCTCAATTCCGGCGGCTTTATTTCTAGCGGCCTCGCTGAAGATTCTTCATTTTCTTTTTTCAGCATGCTTTCTTTAACATACAGATAGACGCTGTAGGTTTCTCCCCTTTCTGGTTTCCTACCGCAGGCACTTTTGCAGATGCACGCGCGCGCTTGGAATTCGTGCTCATGCGTTCGTCTCCTCCCCTGAGCCCTGCCGTGCGAATTTTCAAGATACTCAACTTGGGAGTTACCGGAGATAGGCCGCCGGGCCTTCTCCAAGGTCTCCTTTGGAAACTCCTCGATCATCGGCCAGCTCGTTTTCAGCCTTTTCGAACCTCTCGATGATTCCAAGCCGATAAGTCTCTGTGGGTGTGGTCCCTTTCATGGAGTTTCCGCCTTAAACAGCACGTTGACTCCTCTTTTTCAGCGAGCCCTCTTCTGATTGTAGGGAACCTCGAGACTCGCCTCATTTCTTGCTCTCTAGATAGCATTCTCCCTTTCTGTTCCTATATTATTTTTTTAACCCTAAGTTGTTGTTTTTTCGAATGATCAGAGCTTTGTCCCCTTTCTTTCTAGAGACTATAGATTCAAGAAGAGCACCTTCCACCCAGATGCCCTGACGCTGCTGGCCCCGTGCTGTGCCTCATTTTTTTGTATTGCTCTTTTCTTTCTAATATAAAGAGAGCTCGTTTCCCTCTCCGCATCCTCTTTTCCGATGATCTTTCTTTCAAATAGCTGTCGCGCCCTTGTTGGCCGGTTCCCCGAGTTTTTTTTTATGTTTCGACACAAGGTGGTCTGTTCGTTTCTTGAGTCGTCTCCCCTAATTGAGCCCCTTTTCCCTCAAAGCGCCGCCGCCTTCTTGTCCCTCTGCTTTGTCTGACCGTAGATCGGCAAGACATCTATATCTTTCTGTCATCGAAGCTCCTAAGACTCCGATGTCGTCCTGGCCGACCTTCCCCCCCCCCCAATTACTACTGCCCACTGCGTATTTTAGATCCCTTTAGCCCTGAAGGAGATCGTGTCGATGGTGCGGATTGCCCTGATATTTCGCTTCCAATTTTCTCTCTGATTATCCCCGTGACGTCCGCCTCCTTTTTCCTTTTGATACCCGCTATTAGAGGCACGCTGGCTACAAATTTTCCCTTTGCTCTTTCCGTTCTGCCGGTCCGCTCTGCTTTTTCAACGTTGATCAACCGCCTGATTAATCGTATCTTTGGCGATTGCCGTTCCCTTCCACCTTTTTTAGGGTAAATGATTGGTCTTTCGAGGAGGTGCTTAGGGCCTCCCTTCCTAGCTTCCAGTGGATAATGCACTCTATGTTCCCCGCGCATTATCGGACGCATTCGCATCCAACTCCCTTTTTTAACGTTATCCCCTCAGGCATCGAGAGATGCAGTTGTCCATCCGAACATTGATAGCTTGTTAGTTTGCATTACTTTCGCGTATCTCGCGCTGATAGTTTGAATGCAAAGTCCTCCCGCTTTTTTTTAGCTTTGATCTCGAGCTCAAGACGCCTTCTCTTCTGGAGAATCCTCATTCACTTTTTCCTCGCTTCAGGCTTAAATTCCCGTAGACCAGTCTTACCTTAGCGCAATGGGTGTCCTCTTCCCTTTTTTTTATGATAGCCTACCTGGAAACGCCGCTCGGGAAGCCCCCTCTTTTCGCTTTTCCGGAGTCACCAGCGTGAGTTCACTTGGGGAAGCGCGCTCCGCCTTTTTTCCCCCTCTCTTTCGCTGAAGCGTGCGAAGATCTTTAACCACGAAGCCGAGTGGCGAGTTGCTGGCCTTTTCCCAAAGAACCGGCGTCACGCAACCCTTCCCAGCAGTTGCCTATTTAGAGAGATCTCTCGCAGCCGAATCTTGCTACTCTAAGCGCTTCTACGCCACTTATAAGGTGGGCTTGTCCCTTCTCCCCTCATGGTCCTCACGGACAGCGCGAAGCAACCCCGATTAGATGGCTCTTTTTTGAAATGCATCCTCGAACATTTTGCCCCCTGCTACCTTCTATCGCTCTTCTTCGACTTTTCTACTTCGGTATCGGCAATTTCATGCGGCATTTCCCTTTGGCAGTCCACTTCCGGGCGGCCTTGAGCCTCATTGGTCCACAGCGCGTGCGGACCAGCAGCTTCTCCTTTTTACCAGGTGAGTGAAAGCCTCTCGATTCTGTCCCAGGGCAAGGAACCGACGTTTATCTATCGACGTTTTCTTCGGCTCCTAATCTCCCCCTAGACTTTTCCAGAAATCCCGCCGCCACGCCGCGTCCTCCTTTCGAGGAATTGCCGACAGAATGCTGCTTTATGCGAGCGACTGAATCCTCAATAATTTTTTGATCGAGGAGACCGACGGTCCCTCCTTTGGCCTCCCGCCGTTTGCATCCGCCGACCCGCCTCCGTTTACCCCGGTTACGCTTAAGTGGTCAGGCGTAAAGATTTAGCTTAGCCGTCGATGTAGCTTTTTGGAGCACCACGCGCTCCCTTTCACTTTCAAGAAGATTCGGACACGCGGCGTCGAGGCACTCCTCTCCTTTAGGAAGGGGGGGTCACCATGGAGTATAGCTGTCTTTGAATCCCGATTTCTCCCCTCTGGCTGTCACGGCACTCCCGCCAGGATAAAACCTCCCTCCAGTTTCCCCCCAGGAATATGAGAGAAAGACCCGCCCCTCTCTTCTGAACCCCTACGGATCGTCTAGATATCGATGCTTTTACGTACCTATGAGGACTCATCCTTGATACTGGTCTCTCGCTGTTCCTTTCCCTTATTTTTTTTTTGATCATGGCATCAGGGAATATCACACTAAGATTTTTTAGAGAGAGTGTCGGTTTCTCGAAGCAGCAGAGACATTCGACGTCTTTACATCTCCAGCGTGGCGCTGTCGCAGGTGACTTTCCCTTATGGTGCGGAAACTGTTTTACAGTCACTCCGCCACTTCGGCTCTTTCCCTTCGACTTTTGTGCGATACGAGATGTTTCTGCTAGAAATTCTCGGCCCCTTCTCTGAATGTCCATGCCGTCTCGGAGACGGCCTAGGTTTGTCGCGCTTTGTGATAGCCCTCGCGATATCCGCCAGCAGCGTGGTTTGCCTTCCATGGAAGCTCTCGTAGGGTCCCTCAGATCAAGATGTCGCGAACGCGCATGGCGGGGTCACGGCCTACGTTAAACCTTCTGATCTTTTCAAGAGGGTCATGAGCGCGGAATCTCCTAGGCTTGTGCTCTTCGCTAAGCGCGCACCGACCTGATTTATGACATGCCAAACAGAACACCTCGTTTCTCCCGGGATTTCCCACCACCGGCCTCCTCATACCTATGGGACCCTCAAATTTTCGTCCTTCTTTCCCTTGTTTTTGAAATATAACAGCATGCCGGCGAGTTCGGGGAAAAGCTTCAGTTTTCAGAGCAGAGCTTACTGCATCACAGGCGCTCTCGCTCGACCAATCCGCTCCCTACCAGCCGCGCAATTGTAAAGGTACTCCATCTCAGTGCGCTACTTGACCCTTTTTTTCGACCCCGCCAGCACGTTGAACAGCGCAAGGCGCCTCACCGTTCTTCAGACGAGCTTCCCCGTGTTCGACGGCTTGCCGACGAACCCTTCTTTTAGATTCAACGCGTAGGCGGGGCCGCTACGTCTTGTCCTCCCTTTTTTATCTAGCTTAACGATTCAGGCTCGTGGCAATGCGCACGCCTCCAGTTCTCTTTTTTAGGCGAAAAGAAGATTTCTTCTGAAAACTCCCTCAGCCTTCTGAGGTAATTAGAAGGTGTCGGCAAGAGATTTCACTATTACCCTTTTTCCCCGGCCCCTCTCGTAGCAACGATCTGAGCCTTTGATTTTTTCCCCTCTCCAGTCGGGCTACAGCGTCGTGGTTGATTTGACTCTCCCTTTTTTAGGCTTTTCTCTTCTGGCTTCCCGTGCTTTCTTTTCCCCGGAACAAGAGCGCGTCATCCAATCAACGTGTGAAACTAATACACCCGAACTTTATTTTTAACTTATAGCCCATGATCGGACAAGCACGGCGGCATCGGTACGTTGCCCTCAGACGGAAAGGCGAACTCTCTCTCGTTTCTTTAATACGAGCGCGCCCCACGCTCCTTTCTGAGGTCCCCCTCCATGTAAGAATGAGTTTGCCAGCGGCGCAGCGAGTTTTCGTTCTCTACAGAGTTCGCGCTCGTAGAGACTTATGCGTAAAAAATCATCTCCTCTCTCCCCCGTTTCTCGAGGACTTCTTAAGCTTTTCCTCATGCTAAGAATCTCGAGCGAGAGAGAGTTATGATAAGAATTTCTCATCGAGAAGATTGGCAACTTTGTGATTGAAGTTAAATGCCGGTCTCGGTTCTCCTAGCCCCCCCTAGCGAGTCGCTCAGATGATGATAGCGTCAGAGTGAAGATTCTCCCTTCTCGAGACCTTCTTCAATGACGGCGCGTGGGGTCTGATGGACCCTACCATTTTTGTTTTGGGGGGTTTGTCTGCGGCCCGGACCTTGCTGTCCTCTCTTAGACCTTTTGTCCAGAAGAGGCTTTTCCCAAGATGAGCACTGACAAACCGCCCGCCCGCTGCACCAACGCTTCCTGCTGTCTTCCACAGCTCGTCAAGTCTTCTATAGCTCGCAGCTCGATACTAACGATGATATGAGTAAGCGCGTCTCCCCTACCTCGCAATACGGCTTTCCAATGTCTCGCTCTCGTGCATACTCGGCTATCGATTTTTGAGGCCTTTCAGCGCATTCAGTAGAAGCTATCGGACCTATCGCCACCGTTGTTATACTTTCCCCATTCCTAATACCGTCTCCTAAGATGTCGCTTCCTAGTCCTAAAATGCGTTGCCGGCTCTTCTTCGCTTTTTCTTTTCTTTGCTGGTTCTTGACGGTTCCTTGAACTCGGCGTGTTCGAAGTCAGTCTTGTGATTCCCTCACGTGCACAAAATGCTAGGTTTCGATCTCTAGACGAAGCCGAGACGAATTTCCGCTGATCCACTGCGCCGGATTCTCCCTTTTACCTTCCTCCCCAATCCGTTCACTCTTCGTACTGCATCGATACTTGACCCGCTTCCATACCAGACCTCACGGTTCGTCGCTATCCCCTTCTGTTTTGCCTTCTTTTCTCGTTCATTCTTTTCCTTGCTCGAAAAGTCTGAGCGGCGGTACGAAGTTTCGCTGTGTCGACTCCGCCTCCTTTCTTGACCCCCCCTACCCCTTGAGCCTTGAAACAGCCTGCCTGCTGAAGGTCGATCTGCTTCTACCTTTTTCCCCCTTTTCTTCCTTTTCCGGCTGCGGCAAGACCACGCTGCTGCGGTTCTCGCTCTGCCTTTCGTGGCAGGCATACCCCTTCGCCGTGCGATCCCGTGGACTCTCTCCCTTTTCCCTTTTCAATCGTTTCGCACCTGCCGGGTGCTCTCCCGCCCTGCCTCTGCGCAAGACGGCCTTACTACACTCGAGGCTCGTATTTTTTTGCCTTGACCAATCCAGTTGCCGCACTGTCGAATCTGCCCTCCAACCTTTGCATCTGATGGCGCGACGACTCGGTGCCGAAACTGTTTGCCTCGACGAGATCCCTCGTCTCCCGACTACCAGGCTGCGTGAAGCATGCGGTGGAGATCCTTGTTTTTTTCTCGGACATCCCCTACGATAATTTTCCAGGACAGCAATGACTCGACGAGAATCTTTCCCCCCCTGGAAGCATCTCAAAGGTCGGCAATAAGATAGAATACTTCTTTTCAGTTTTCATCGTTGTCTATATGCTCACCTACGACGGCCCGGGTTTTTCTACTTTCCTTGACGTCCCTCATCAGCGTGGCACCTTTCGCTCTAGACTGATGCGACAAGCCCCGACGTGTCTTCACCGATTTTTTTTTCCGAAGACAGCAGGGTCCATCCCTTCTTCCGTTCTCCCCGCGACGTTGTGTTCTCCAATCTCTACTGTTATTCCAAAACCCCGACGCATGGAAACGACGGGGCCTTTACTCTGACCAGTTAACTTCCCTCCGATGCGTGGAACACTTCTAATTGAGTCTGGGCATCTATTGTTTAATATCAGTCTTTCTTCTTTCGCCCGAATAGCGATGCAGTTTGTTTTCTCCTGATTCCCAAATTACTCGATCCCTTTTCATCTGAGAGTAAGACAAGGCTCCCCAGGCGCTTTTGGACCTCCAGCCAGACGGGCCGCGTAGATGTCCTCTGATCTCCTAACCGAGCGGAATCAACCATTCACCCCACCTTGCTCGTGAGGCTTCACGAACACTCCTCCTGGCGGACTATCGTTGAATAATCCGGCGCTCCCCGGTTTAATTTTGCGACGGCCGCCCAGGCAGCAAACCGATCTTTTTAGGAAGTCTTCTGAGACGCTGATTTTCTGCGTCACAGACGCTGACCGTCTGTGCTTAAGCTCTAGAGCGGCCTTTGCGACTCTTCTGCAATCACGTGACCTTTTCTCGTCGCAGCTTTCTTGTGCCGCTCTGATGGCGCTACGCTTTGCACGATCCCCCCTGCCATGGCTAAAGCATTGCGTCATCTCGAGAGTTTTCGTCTCTCTCCTTTTAAGACGTCCCATAGAGCGAGCGCCAGAGCCCCTCGCCCTTTTTAAAGGCCAGTTTTCCCCTTAATTTGATCAGTTCCCTCCCTCAGCCCCGATTTTTTAGCCTCTTGCGCAGCTTCAGGCCCTGCTTTTCTTTTTTTTCGTCACTTTTTCAGGAAAAAAACCTTGCGATTCCCCTGCGCCCTGTGCTGGTCTGGCAGGCCGTGCGAGCAAGGCGCAATTTACCCTCCTTCCAGCAGGCTTATCAGCCTTTGTGTGCAGCAGGCCGGACTCCCGTTCCCCAAGTACGCTCTATCGACGCTGTCGACGTAGGGGCGCTTCTCCCTTTCGGTTCTTCTGAAACTTCCCTTTGTCATCTGGATGCCTCAATTAAGGGTCATGATTTTCCCCCCCGTCCAATTTCTTTCGCTTCATCGTCTGAGCAGCCAGATAGCGCGCCGACGTTTACCGATGAACACGTCCAAAACCAATCAACCGGATCGACCCGACCTCCCGTTTTTAAATAATCGTACTGCGTACAGGAGAACGTTTTCGGACTTCTTAACGATGCTGATATCGCATGCCCCGGAGTAAGCCGGGGCGCTGATTTTTTACGAGGCGGGATGCCAGTTCCTCACGTTTTCTCGACTCCTTCCAATAGAGTCCCGTACGCCGCATTTCAAACTTCCTAGCTCCACGTGCGCTTATAAGGTTTTTGCCCCCTCTTTTTCCGAGCTTCTACCGTCCAGCACGTTGTCCCACCCTCAGCCCCCTTCCTGAACTTTTCCTTTTGAGTTAGAAGAGCGGCACGAAAAAACAGCCCCTCACCTTTTTTTGAACTCCGGTCTCCTGGCTCATTTAGTTAGTTCCCCTAGCCGGCTTTGGCACATGGCGCTCTCCCTCCCTCCAGGTTTAACTGAGCCATAGACAGCGTTGTTCTTCTCTAGTTACACGACCTAGGCCACGCGGAGCGGCCCCTGCTCTTGACCTTTTTTCCATCCTCTCTCCATAGTGTAATACTGAGATAGGCGAGCGTATTTCCCAGAACGATAGTCTATTATTTCGCTTGGACTTTCATGACAGCCGGCAAGCGATGGTGAACTCGGTGCTTGGTTTGAATTTTTCATGATTGAGTTTCTCCTCGCGCCTTCGGATCCTAGAGCCCTCCCGTTGACAATTCAAACGAAAACGACCTTCCTTTTTCCGGGTTTTTATCTAGGGCAGACATGGATAGTGGACCAGCTTATTCCCCCCCTTTCCTAACTTCAGCGTTCTAACGCGCTTTATGAAGGAGAATACCCCTCCTGAGCTCCTTAACTGGCTGCCTGGAGAGAGTCCAACAGCCGTTAATTCGTTTGCCAGCGTTTTCAGGCCTCGCCCCCCTTCAGAGCCGTTTAGCGCTCGAAGCTCCCCAGTCCTATCTACTATTTATGGACTCCCCTCTTTTTAATTAATCCCCCCCTGGTGTTGATGTTGAGAATTCCTTTTTAAGACCTCTTCGCTCGCCGTGCGCCGAGCGAGATTCTTCTCCCGTTCCCCCAAGACTCTCTCCCCTTTGATCGACGCTGCAAACTTCTCCGTCAGTGCTGTTCCCCATGTTTGTTTCAGATTCTATAAAGCTAGCGTTCGCCTTGCCGCTGCGAGGCTTTTCTCTCCCCCTTCTGATCTTTTTCCGAGAGGTCGCCGCCTCTTCCTGACCCGTGCGTGTTCTTTCCCTCCCCGTTTCTTTCAGCCAGTCCAGCAAGAAGAGTATCGCAGTAGATATTTTTTAAAGCCCCCAAGCCCCGCTAGATTGCACGTGACCCAGGCCGTCCCTAATCCAGTGAAAACCCTGATAGCGGACAGTTTTGCCGTTCCCGATTTCACGATGTCTGTTCACCCCCCCCCCCCCCCCCCCCCCCTTCCAAGATAGATCCGCAGACCCAGTACGGAGGGAAACATCCCTCTTTTTTTCCAGATTAGTTCTCCCCCGGACCTCCTCTTGAAACTGTCGATTTGCTCTTCTTTTGTCTCTCTATCGAACCTGGTCAGACCCAAAGCTGTTTCTTCTTCTGTTGACGCTCCACTATTCGGCCGGCAAAGCTGTACACCTTTCTCCTTGATCAAACGCCGTGATGTCGGTTCATTTTCTTTTTCGTTTTGCAGTTTTCCTCCTCGGCAGTGTTGAATAACGTGCTGGTTTTCCAGTTTGAACATTCTCTGAGTACGGTCGAATCCCGATTTTTCTCTTCTTTGGTTGGTCGTAGAGTCCAACTGAGCGTCGCTATCTTTGACGAATGCTGTTTAATAATACGTTCAACGACCCTTCCACTTACCCCCTGACAAAAGCTGACCTTTTTGGCCCCCTAAAACGCGTAAGACCTTTTTTGTTTTGCACTTAGTAGCTGCCTCCTTCTTTCTTTTTGAAACTAAAAGTGATAGGCCCGGGCTTCGCTTGTCCTCTGGACTCATACTCCTATGGCATCCGATTACCCATTTAACGTGCAGGAAGTTCCGCCTACGATTCTTGCCCCCCTCGATATCTGCAAACCCCCGGGGGTGGGGTTCTTGGCAGCTGGTGTGCTTCCCCCCTCTTTTAACCTTGCTGTGTGTCTGCCGGGAAAAAGCCGTCCCCAAGTTTTCGCAGTTGTCGAAAAACTCCTGCGGAACCTTGACTCCATGGTGTCACTTCCTTATGTTCCGCCATGACGGTCGCTCCGAAACATCGGCGTATCCTGTCTTCCCCCGAATCCCATCAGACGCGACTTAGCGGTTTGCTGAACTCTTCCCTTGTTGCCTTCACGCACCGGCGGCAGCGACCGAAGGGCTTCTGCTCTCTCTCTAGCAGAAATTGATGACCCCCGCTCGCGCTCGATTCTTTTCCCTTTATGGTCTATGAGCACCAGCGTCTCGGAAGGTTGATTTCTTTTCAAGACCAGCGCGACTCAGTATAGCCGACCTTCCGAACCCACGTTCGTCACAGACCCGTCTTCATACCATAATGTTTAGTTCGTCAAGGACATTTCACGGTCCTCAATGAAGTCCGTCCGGTGGGAGCATGCTGTGAGGACTTAGCCCCTTTTGCAAAGGATCGCGAGCCTTCCGAAGTTCCCGTCCCTCGTCTCCTTGCGTGGTCAAGCAGCGTCGAAGACCGTTTTTCGTTTTTTTTTTCCCCTGCACTTTTCACCCGGAGTTGCTCCGTGGGACTCGTCGCTCGATCTGACCATCGATTTTTTTTCATCTTGCCTCCGCCCACCACGACGCCTGAAAAGAAGTTTCCTTATTCTTACTCTCTCGTGTTTACGCGCATGTGCAA
>Ga0179591_1295413_pt1 | contig 11194 bp, 15 predicted proteins | sample CZOMad2_1_08_16f_FD_182891 | JGI IMG/M metagenome (GOLD analysis project Ga0179591, IMG submission 182891) | Vadose zone soil fungal communities from Angelo Coast Range Reserve, California, USA - CZOMad2_1_08_16fungal (PacBio error correction) | ecosystem: Environmental > Terrestrial > Soil >... | reverse complement strand
TTTATTCCCTTTCTCCCCTGTCCCCTTCAACTTTTTTTGGGCGCTATTTGGGTGAACTTCATCTTCCTGGGTCTTTTAGAGTGTTTTTCGAGCTATCCCTCTTGAAAATTCTTTGGGGTTATTCTTCTTCTTTCTCGTTGGGCGATTCCTTCCCTTGTCTTGGAACTTAGGGGGACTCATCTTTAATCGTCTCTCCACCACGCTTACTCTCTTTCAGATTCCTTTTTACGGCGCTCAACTCTAGTCTCTGACCACCTCTACAGAATCCATGTCCTTCCCGCAGACCGCGGGTGTTTCTTAAGAAGGTTTCATGTTCCTGTTGGTTTTTGTTATTCTTTGACCTTTTCCCCCTTTAACGTGGTACTCCCCTCTTTACAACAGAGAACGAAGGCTCGGCGTTCTTCCGCAAGCTCCATTTTTTTAGCAGGATACTTTTGTCACACCATCCGTTTAACCCTGAGTTCCCCCCCCCTTGCAGGTGGGGATGGAGCCCCACCTCCCTTTTTCACGTACCCTTTACAATTCCCATCATTCCCCCTTTCACTGATCTACCGAGATCCCTTTTTTCCCCAGGGCCTCCAAACCCCCAATGTTCCGGTTTGACTCTCGCTTTTAAAGTTCTGCGTCTTCTATATCGCTTTTTCAACCCCCCCCATTCATTTCCCGGAACTTCTCAACTGAAAAGTAAAACCTTTGGAACCATGTTTTCCACTTTTCCCCTTTGGCGTTCCTACAACTAAACCCGACGGGTTTTGTTTCCCCCGAAATAAAAATTTCCCCCCGCTTTCGGACGGTTGGTTCGGCCCTCTCGAACTTTCGTTAAGGACTCGCCTTGTTGAGGATATGCAGCGGTTTTCGGTTTAGTGATCTCCAAGAGCCCTATTCACTTACTCCCGTCTCTATCTCAAACCATACTCCCTAGATACCCGTCCGGATATTTCCCCACCTTTTCCCCTTTCTTTCGACCGACAGTCCCCACCTTCGTCCTCTGAGGGGTGAAATCTGGTCCCTAGCCAACCTTCCGGGTCTTTTCGCCGGATTTTCCTAAGTCTTCAAATAGAAGGGATGTTCCCCCCCTCCAACCTCCGCCCCGCGCGCATCCGTTCACAAATATGAAAGTATAAGTGTCGTAATTCTCATTTTGGGCCTTCCTGTCTTCCCTTAGTTTAACGTTTCCGCGATAATTTAGCCTTCGAGATTTTGCTATCACGGGACCCCTCCGCCCAAACACAACCGGGATAACCGGTAATGAAGGGCTTTCTTTTCTGAACTCCCCTTCTCTCCAAGTTTTCTCCTGACCTCAATATCTGACCCAACGTCCGTCTACTCTCGGTGAACCCCCCCTTGGTGTTCTTTCTTCCTATGTACTCCTCTGAACGAGAAAGTAGTTTTTTGTTTGGATTCCTACTCTGGCGACTTCAGGGCAGCCACCTTTCAGCCTTATAGGATATGGAGACCCCACCCTTTCATCGGTTGTGGACCAAGGTTATGATCGGGGTTGGAACTCCCACCGTTTCTGGCACCGCACCCCCCCACGGCTTACAACGACTTATTTCTTCTCCCTGGTAGCTTAGGTGCGGTTTTCAAATGACGGCGTCCGACTCCCCCCTACAACCCCCCACACAAATCCTTTCTCCCCAAACTGATTTACACCTGACGGGTGCCAATTCTTTTAAGGTTTGAGGTGCTGCCCATTTCCTTTTTTTTTACTCCCTATTTCCCAACTCCCGAATCTGGCGAGCTTTTCTGTACTGTCCACTGCGGACTGGCACTCGCTCCCGGGTTTTCTCCAACCCTCGACTTCATGATGAAAGCTCACCACTTTTTCCAGAATACACTGGCTAACTCCTTGGAGCTTTCGCACCCTGTGGATTCCTCCTTTACCAGCCCCCCCCATTCCAATTTTTATTCAGGTCCCCCCTTAGGGACGGCTTTTGACTTGATCTTTCCCCCCGCATTTTTCCTTCTTTTTTTCCCTGACCGCCTTTCTTACAACCCTAGGTTCAGCCGCATCTTTTTTTCTTTCCGGTGACTCTTTCTTGTGCTGCACGCCTGCAATACATGTCCCCCCCCCAAAAAAAATGTTTAACCAGTCTCTTTCCCTCCAGCGGGTTGCTCGCTAAGGCCGGTTCCCGCATTTTGCTGATAAGAATTGTGCTTACTTTTTGATGTGCACGTTTCCAGTTTTCCTTCGCTTCGGTTCCTTCCCTCCCCCCAACAAGTCCAGTCAAGGATTGCGCAACGGAGATTCCAAAGTTTTCCGTTTTTCCGTCCCTTAAGATCCCTGACTCACCTGAAAGAGGCTCCCTTTACTCCTCGTTGTTGTTTTTCTGATCGACCCGCGCTTATTGTGTCCTTTCCCAAACTCCTCGTCTGCACCTTTCCCATTTATGACATTTTTTCGCAATTCCCTTATTTGGTCCCCTCCGTCTCTCCCGTCTTTCCCTTTCAACAGCGCATTCGCACAATCGGACTCGTCATGTTTGACCGGCATTATCGTCCTCTTCTCCCCTCCAGTTCTCTTCCTTTGTTTGAACTTAAGCCTAAAGAGTCCCTCTGCATTCAGGCCGTCGCCCCGGATTATAACTCTCAGATCTAAAAACGAGGGTAGTAAGACTTGTCCCCTCCCTACTGTGTCACCTTGTCTTCGGATTCCCCTTCTGTTTCCCTTTTATTCTCCTGGACAGGAATCTTCCCCCTTTTTGAACTTGATGACGGCTGGTTTATCGGCGCGCGTTTGAACTTCCCTTCGCGATGCAAATGTACGTCCGTGAGCACCCTTGAATCCTTTTTTTTTTTAGACTCTCCCCTTGCCAATCTTGTTTCTCGCCACCCCACTTTCAAGCGAACCCTGCCTTCCTTTTCTTCTACGCCATTCCTGTCTCTGGTCTGAGCCGCCCATTGCCAGTCATCGCACCGCAACCTTTCTTCCCCTTTCCTGGCAACCGTTCTCGTTCCTAGCCTTTGAGTTGTGTGGATTTTTTTTTTTTTCTTTTCGTTTCCCTCCTTCCTTGAACACTCCGTACTCGAAAGTGTGTTCCTGGTTTCGGTACCCGTATTCAACGTTTGCTCCTTGCTTTGGTTCCCCGCTCTTCCTCTTTTTTCCAGTTTCGCCGCTGCACGTTTATTTCCCTCTTTCTACCTTTCTTTTTCCTGAGAGGCCACGTCCGACCTGCGCCTGCTCCTTAACCAGTCACGGCTGTATTCATGGCAGTCGAGAATCCTCACACACCCCACCCGGCCGTCTCCCTCCCACCCTCCTAGACCACCCCCGCACCCCCACTTCGACACCAGACGCACCTCCCGCTTACACCACCCCGCCCCCGTTTCTTTTCCCTCCCACTCTCTGCATTCCCCTGACATCCCCCACAGACACTGCGCCCAACAGCACCCAGGGCCCCACCATTCCCGCTACACTTCATGCCCCCCCCCCCCACCCCCTCCCCCGCCGCCCCCCCCCACCATTTACCGTCCCTTGTCCCTGTTGGTCCCTTGCTCGCGTAGGTCGGAACATTCCGCAATCTCGAAGGCTCCCTTCCACTTCCCGTCCCCACTACCCTGAATATCTTGCAGCGAGGCCCAAAAAGGGTACTGTTACATAAGTCTAACCCTAGATTTCCTTGCACCCCCGTTATTTTTTAGTTTGTCGACCCCCCCTACATTTCTGTTCTTAACCTTGGTTTACTTCGCCTGGTTAACCCTTTATACTTTCGGCACAGACACGCTCTCCCCTCGCCCCACTTCCATTCATCTTACCCGCCAGCTCTCTGTTTACACCCCCCACTCCCCCCCCCACCCTCCCACCCTCCCCCCCCCTAATCCCTCCCTCTCCATCTCCTCCTCTCCCTCTCCTCCCCCCCTCCCCCCTTCTATCCTTCTTCACCCATCCCGCCCCTTCCTCCGCCCCGCCCCTCTTCCCCACCTCCCCCCCGCCCCCTCCCACCTCGTCATACACCCTCCACCTACCCCTCGGACTTTTATACAAGCTTCCCAACGCCCCCCCATTCCCCCCTCCTCCCACCCTTTGTTCCCCCCCCTTCCCCCCTCTACACTCCCTCCTCCCACCCCTTCCTCTACCCCCCCCTCTTCCCCCCCCCTCCACTCCCCCCTACCCCACCCCTCCCTCTTCCCCCCCCCCCCCCCCCCACTTTGCTTACCTTCCCTTTCCCCACCGCCCTCCTTCGACCTCTCCTTCTTCCCACCCCCCCCTCCGTCCCCACCAAACTCCCTCCCCTCCCCTTATTCCTCCCTCTCTTTACTCCTACATTTAACCTCTCGAATAGGCCGATTTTTCATTTTTTTTCTGTCCTTCCCCGGTTCCCTTTTTTCCTCTGGATTTTTTACGAGTAACCTGTAGTCCCCGGATGCATATACTTTCCTTGCCTTCATCCCTTCAGTAGGTCCCACCGCCCTCTTGTCATTTCCTAACACTGTTCGTCTTAACCCCTTTCCCGCGAATTTGCCCCTGTCCCCGGGAGACTTTTTTCTTGGAAAGGTGTCGTTGGACCCGACCCGGCGACTCCTGTGGGTGTAGGCCCCTCTTCAAGTGTGTCCACAGTTCATACTCTGTCCCCCCCCCCCTTGTGCTGTTCTTCCTTTTCTTGGTAAGTTAACTAAGTAGTTGTTTAGAAGTTCCTCTTCCCTCTTAATCCCTATGGACTCATACCTTCACCAGGCAGTTGTTTGTTTTCTATCCCCTCCTCAGCTTGATTGAAGTTACGGGAATTTCCCACTGGTAACTCCAACTTGTCTTCCACCTCTGTCCCCCCCCGGAATGTATGGTGAGGTGACTTGTGTAGGGTTAATCGCCTGAGAACCGTTTGTGTTCTCTTTTTTTTCTGCCTCTGCGAAAACTGGTAGCTTAATACTTGCAAGACTTCGTTTTTCTTGGCTGCTTCCCCCTCGGAGTACCAGGGGCTGGCCGCAGTACACGTGTTACTGTCCGCGTAACCCAGCACCACCCGTTTCCATTCTTCCCCTTTAGCCCGCTTCTTTCAACTTCAAAATGACCAACTCTGGATTCTTGATGTATCTCCGATCTTCTTTGCCTTACGGCGCTCTTGGGAATCTCGACCGCCCCCCTTGATAATGTGTTGAGCGACCCTTGATATAAACCACTGGGTCCCCGCACTTAACCTTCGAACTAATCGGGTTCTCAAAGCATAGTCCCCTTCTCGCATAACCCAAGTCGGGTCCTCTCACGATACTCACCTTTTGCCCAAGCCCCCTCTTCGGGAAAACCCTTAGCGAACTACCGTGGAACCGACTGCTGGGGCCCTTATAAACTCTATACCTCTTTTGTTTGAGAGTCTCCCGTTTATCGTCCTACACACCAGTCTGCACTTTTGGACCCTTGTGTCCATGGTTTCCCCGACTACTTGTCGGAATTTTAGCTAGGCTACCGCTCTCCTTGACCCATTTCCCTTTTTGTCTCGGCGTGAGTTACTTTATGCGATGCCCCCGATTTGCTTATATTCATGCTTTTCCTCCCCCATTTTTAGTTCCCTGTCCTCCCCACTAGGATTAAATCTCTGCCTTCCTGAAGTCCCTTTTTATCTTTTGAAGGCGCCTCCTTTTTCTTTCACAATATACGACTCGAAGTGTGGTTGGTCCCCTTTGCATCGGTCCATGGCTACTTTTCCTTTTGTCAGGGTACTCTCGGGAAAGTCCCGTTTTCACTTCCCCTTAAACTTTGACTTTACACTAAGACCTACTGCCATGTTGCATTCTAAGGAGGGATTCCGCTTGCCCGTAGCTCCTCCTTACGTTATCCCAGATGTACCAATCGCGATTAACCCTAAGTCATCACTCCCGGTTTTGCACCCCTCAAGTTTACAGCAAATTCCCCCTTTACAAGTTAACTTTCTCCATTTCAAGTCTCTCTTTCAGCGTCGGGATACGACCACATTGAAATGGCTTCTTCTTGGCCCGGTAAATTTCTTCTCGGGATCTATTAGATTGTCCCCACTCCTTCTTTCCCCTCCTCGTCACTTTTCCTTTTTTCGCAACATTTGCCCTTCATTATCCAGTGGGACCGCCACCTTTCTCTGGTGTTCCCCCACTCACCCTAGAAGTTTTCAGTCTTAGAATATCCCCCGTATTCACGCTCAAAGCTTCTCCAGGTTGTTGGCGCCCTCAGCTCTTCTTTTAAGGATGCCAGGTATCTGCAGTCTCTTTGCAGTTTGCACGAATGGAAGTTCACGAATCTCCTATCAAGTTGACTCTGAAGCAGTCACTTCCGCCGTAGTGATCTCGCTAAACCTACTCGATACAGAGATTACCAACCCCCTGTACTCTCCGAAACCCACCGGAAAAGCCCTCTTCCGCTTTTTTCCCTTGGTTGTTTTGAATGTCTTTTGAATGATAGGTTTTTCGATGAAACCCCGCCGAGGCGCTTATCTCCCCAGGTACGATCCTCCCAATAGCAGGGTTCATTTCCCCAGCACCTGGGAAAGCGAGCATATCTTCCACCTCGAACGGATTAAGCTCGTACTTCTACCTTTTGCCTACCTCTCTTATGCCTCTTCGCACCCTTGAGCTATTGCTCCCTTATTGATTTTTTTCCTTACATCGCCTTCCTAATTTACAAACCCCGGGCCATAACGTTCTCTCAAGGATTCCGTACTTTCATTTGAACTCCCCTTGGTCCCCTTTCACGTGAATCCCCTCGGCGACCACGCTTTCTTCCTCGAACTGTGTGACAAGATGACAAACTAATTTTTTTTGTGTTTTTTTTTCCTTTCTCTCCACGCGAACTTGGGGACGGGGTTTTCTGATTCCTTGATCGCTATAAGGGCCCTCCCCCACCGTAGTTTAGGCTCTGGATACCCACTTGCGCGAGCTTGGTACCCCTCTTCGAGAGGTGGTGGTTGGAACGGTAACCCTTTCTGGCCCCTCCCATCACGTTTCTTCCCAGACGGCTAGTAAAATTCGTACGTTTTTAACGGAACTGTCCCCCCTTCCAACCAACCCCTAACCCAACTCTTCCACACGACTCGATTTCCCCCCCCCCCCCCTTTTGTTTGATAATCCAGCCTGCCTTTTCCCGATGTCCCTTCCAATCCAGGCCATTTTAGGGAGTACTTACGTCCCTGTCACCCTCTGAAGTTTTCTAAACCCCCCTGGGCCCTGCGTTTTCTTGAAAGATCAGACCAATTTTCCTCACGGGGTCCCTTCCGTATTTGTTGCTTTTGTAAGGTGGTATTCACCTTCTTTTGACCTAACCGTTTCAGACATTTCCTTAACAGTTTTCTTCCTTCTGGGAAGGCTCCTCCCCGACCATCTCGCTTGACAGAGCCCTGAGGTTCCCCTAAACTGACTCTTAACGATCCCACTCAGTCGGAGGTTCACCCTGGCTTTCTATCCGGTTTTCTTTTTCGACGCCTTAATCCTTTTTCCCACTTACATTTACCCCCCACGTGACAAACAATTTGTGAACGGGACTCCTCGATTTCCCGATAATGCCAGGAAGAACTCGGATCCTCTTGTTGCGGCTACGGTCCCGCTTTTTTTTCGCCCTTTTCCTTGAAGGTTTTCTTTCAGGGGACTTTTCCCTTACATTAAAGACTTTTCACGGAGATTTCATCCTTGCAGACGGCCCCCAAGTTTTAGTTTTGTTTACTCAATTGCTTTTTTTATCTCTCCCTTCTTAAATCCGTTGTTTTTTGCTTTTCTTTTATAGTCAATTTCCTCTCCCCCTGATCCCCAGCTTCCTTTCAAACGTTGACCTTTTTTCCCCAAATAGAAGTTCGCCCCTAGTGCCCTTCTTCCTTTGCTCCAGTTAAACTCTTAGCTTCCATTGGCCGTAAGCAGCCTCGTAGCGCTAAGTTTGATTTCCCTTAGCATTATCAGTGCCTGCACCCGATTCGCGTAATTTTCCTTCCATTTAAAAGTTGGTTCTTTCATTCTGGACTTAATTCCTTCCGTCGCCAATTCCCCAGCCTCAACGCAAGATTCCCGCCCCCCTTCTTTTGATGATAGAAAACCTTGAGCGCCCTACTCTAAGTCAAAGTCCAGGATTGTCGTAATATTCTCCCAGCCTGGTCCATTGCCTTTTTTGGCTGACTAGGCTCTCCCAAGGCGTTAGTTATACCTACACTGCTAAAGGCCTAGTGTCCCCCCCCCCTTGCATCCTTCATCAAGTCCGCCTGGACCCCTTGTGTAGGACACACACGTTCACTGCACCCGACATTTTCCATTATGTCCCGTACCTATTTTTTCCAAGCTCCTCTTCTCTTTAAGATCCGCACCTTGACGAGACGCAAGACCCTCCCCTTTTCTTACTCGATCCTGGTCGTGTATCTTCCTTGGTAGAGAGTTGTGTTTTTTGTTGTTGTGAATTTGAGTAGTCCCTCATTTATTTTCCCAAGAAGTTCTCGAAATTCCTTGGTCGTTGTAACCGTATCAGTTGTACTGTGATTTTTCTTTCGCCCCGCTTTCCCCCTGCTCGCCAGCTTTTTCCCCGTAAAAGCGAGCAAGTGGTCGATCAGTATCCGTCTCAATTCTTCCTTGACACGTCCAAGAAGAGAATCGGTCCTTAATCCAGTAAACCCTTCTAATGAGCGTGAATCCTCAGGCGCCAGCCCACCACAAAGTTTTCATTATTGTCCAAGACCCTAGTAGACGGTTTGTTTAAGCGTTCCCTTTGCCCTCACTCTTAATTTCTTGGAGTTCCCTTAGGCCGGGCGAAGAATCTACATCCTTTCTCCTGGTGTCATGGGCGTAGCGGCGGTAGAGCCACTGTAGTTTCCCCCTTCTACCTCTCTGGTTTGCGATGATTTCCGTCCCTCCGCTATGAAGCGATTGCCACAAAAGGGTAGAAATCCCCATCTCCTCCCGTTCCTCTTCGAGATTCTTTCGTAGATTTATTCTTTTTGAACAGCCCCTGCCCTTCGTTCGATCTGTAACCTGGATCCCCCCCTTGACACCTTTCATCCCCCTTTACAATTGTGGAACGCTCATCCCTATCTATTTTTTTTTCTTTTGGCCAGTTTCCTTTTCCTCCACGGTCCACTTTGGAAATACCTACCTTCAGTATCTTTCCCGCTCTTCCTGTAGAGAAAGTTCTGGCTCATTCTTTTCAACCCATTTTGATTATCCCACTCCGTCGGCCCCCGCCCAGAATATAATAACTTTGCTAAAAATCCCCTGCGACTTCTTTTTTCTTCACAACAAACGCTACTCTTCGGTTTTAGGCTTTTCTGCTCATCCCCTGTCCTTGGAAGGTGTAGGGCAAACCCCTTTAAGGGGTGCTTGCTTAATTAACTTCATGTTCCAAGGTTTAGCTGTTTTTTTCTGGTATATGTTAAGTCCGAAGGAGTTTGTGGCTGAACTAGTCCGATCCTCTCCGCAGTCCCCCCCCAAGACTCAACTCAATCCCTCCAGGTGTTTTTTATTCCCCCTCGGGTCCTCTTTGCCATTTACCTTTTGACGTGAAAGTCTCATTTTCCATCCTTAGTGGCTTCCAAATCTTGTTCACTTCCCCCGTCCGGGGATGCCCGTTTAATCTCTCTTTCTGTTGTACAGAGGTTCTCACGGGCTGCGAAACTGTGCTAGTTCTTTCATTCACCTCGTAGGCAATCTGCTTGAGGTATCGGCCTTCCCGGTTGATGCTGAATTTAACGTTCCTTCCCCTCGCAGCCTGAACAACAAGGTTGAACCTTGACATGGGTAAGCCTCCTCTGTCCCCTTACAACCTTATTTTGATTTAATTCTCATTCTATTTCGCCTGAGACGACTGGGTTTTTTCATAGTTGAATTCGTGTGCCTCCAATGTGCCTCCTAAATAATGGTCTGCCATTACCCGATCCATCGGTGCCTTCAGGACCCTTCTATTAACTAACCCGACAAAAAAGATGTAATTTTTCCCTCTAGATCTCTCGAGTTGGGGAGTACTTCCCCTCCAGTTCCTATTCAACCCCTTTTAGCCCAGGTCGAACCTTCCCCTAATTGGTCTTCCCGGAGAAACAATGTCCCTTCTTTCCCCTCCCTTTCCTAGTTTTTTCTCTTTTCACCTGGTCCCCCTCAGTCGTTGGCCCACGGGTACGGTCTCCTTGTGGTTTCCCCGCTAGTGAAATGTTTTTGACTCATTCTGTTCTCCCCCGGCGGAACACTCCCCTTTGGGGGTATGGAGGAGTTACTAATTTTTCCATTCCCCGATCTTTTTCCGGTACCTGCGTGGTCCTCCATTATTGTATGGATTCAAGAGTCGCTCAACTATGATTCCCTTCGTCCCATTTCTTATCTTTCGTCGCGTCCCAAGAAGTATCTTTTCTCCTGAGTCTTCTTGAATTTTTTCCCCACTCAGACCTCCTCTGTGTGCATCTTGCAGCCCGCTTCTTACCCCCCTTTCGACTTGTGTGGGGTAATAGTTCCTTTTTTCCCCCAAGTCAAATTTTTCGCCTCTATCCCATGTTTTAGTACCTCGCCTCTGCAGCTTTTTCCCGCTCTTGCAGCTCCATTCGTCGTTCTTCGCTGTACCATTCTGATTACCCCCCATCCCGTAGTCCGTCTTTCTTTAGACAAAAGCCTTCGCCCCTTCCAATTATTCGGCACGCCATTTCCACCCCTTTCCCATGATCCTCCGTCTCTTGATTCCCGACCCCACCCCTTGCCCTTCTTTCTTTCGGATTTTTTTTTCCTGGATCTCGCACGACTATTTTTTCCCAAAAACCGTCTTCCTTCCCCTCCTTCATCAGCCCCGCCCGCGTCCCCCATTTGGAAAACTTCTTTCTGACTTTGCCCGCACCCCTGTCTCTCCTACACCTTCCCTCTTCGTCTTTCGCAGAATCCTCCCCCCTCCCCTTTCCCTCCCCCACCGAGGAGCGGTTGTGTGTCTTGAAAGTGTCCTGAAGTTTTTTGTTGTAGGATATTCTCTCTTTCAGTTTTCGACGACTTTCTTCATCCGTCCTCCGCCTCATCACTCAAGTACCCCCCCCCCAGTGATTTTTAAAAACTATTCATCCCTCTCTTTCAGACTTCAACCGTTTCTTTTTCGGCACCCCTCGTTCACGATTCTCTGAGGGGTTGACAATTCTCTTTTCAGCGCTTCCCCCTTTTCTCCTTTTTATCTACCCATTCCTCCTGAGAAATTAGTTCAGGCAGGATGTTTCAAACCCCGCCTCGCCGCTGGCCCGAGCATAGTTTCGCCCGTCATTAAGATTCGTTTCCTTCTCCCCGTTTTTGCTAGATGACG
>Ga0179591_1289617_pt1 | contig 11194 bp, 18 predicted proteins | sample CZOMad2_1_08_16f_FD_182891 | JGI IMG/M metagenome (GOLD analysis project Ga0179591, IMG submission 182891) | Vadose zone soil fungal communities from Angelo Coast Range Reserve, California, USA - CZOMad2_1_08_16fungal (PacBio error correction) | ecosystem: Environmental > Terrestrial > Soil >... | reverse complement strand
CTTCCTCTTCCCCGTTTTTGAGAATTTCCCTTTGCTTTATCCTAACCTCTGGCCTCCTTGCTTTACCCCCTGATAAACCCAGACCCCCTTTCCCCTGCTTTCCTTAGAGACCTTTCCTCTCTTTTGTACTTATCCGCCCCGTTCCCCTGATCCTTCTTCTGCATGTTTCCAGGCCACGATCCCCCATTCCCAGCATTGTTTCTCGCCCTTCTTTTTTGCTGGTGGCTCCATGCTCGCCCGATGCGCCCTTACGCAGCTGTGCCAAGCTCGTCCGCGTCGACCCAGCCCAGGACCCAACCGCCTTGTAGGGCACGATGCCGACACCCCCCTGAGTCTCGGACAACCAAGCCATATCCCAAAGATACTTTCGCTTAGCAATTTGCCTTTTTGTCGCATTCTTGCGGGACCTCTTTGTTGCAGCTCCCCCAGGCTGACGCTACGCCCACCCCTGTTCTTACCCGGTCTATCCATTCCCTCAATGAGCACTGCCGGTGTCTTTCTTCCCGAGCAGATATCGAAGAGGCCTCACATGAGTTTCTTTACCCTCGTCTTTAAAACGCCTGCGTGCCTCCCTCCTTACTTCGGTTCAAGCAAGTAGACTGGGTCTCCTCCCCGACGCCTCTTGAATGCAACCCCAACTGACATCTCGCACCACTCTGCATTGTTGACCGGTTGTTCCCTTGCCCGCAATTTTGTCGTTTGGCGCGCCGAGGTCTCAGTCTTATCATCGGTGGCTGAACGATTCGCAAAGGCGCGCTCGATCACCCCCCCAGAGCTTTCTTTTTTCCCTCCCCGGAGGAACCGTCAATCTCTCATTGACTCTATCATAAGGCACCCTTCAGCCGCATCTTCCCGGAATCGCTCCCCCCCTGACCCCCCTAGTTATGCGTTTCATCCATCTTTCTTTTCTGTAACCAGGTGGAACGTGTGCCCGGTACCCCATTCCCTCCATCCCTCTCGTTCATCCCGCCCCGACGAGAAATGACAAGTTCCATCCAGGGAACCCATAATTCCCCCCCTTGAGAAAACGTTTCACCCTTTGGTGCCGTACCCCAACCTTGCTCCCCCGCAGTTTTTTCGCTCCCTGCGGTTATCTTTTTAAAGTCCAAACCCCCGAGTCAGGTGGTCTTTTTGAGATCTCTTCATGGGACTCTGCCGACGTAGTTTCTCGTCCCTTGTCTATGCTGAAGATTTTTCCTTTTGTCGCTATCCCCTTCTTCCTGTCTTTGAGCCTTTTTTTGCCCTAGAAGGCGGCCCGAGTGTTTTTCGTTCCCTTTCCGGCTCTCCACCGCCTTTACCCCAGAGTGTTTTTCTTCCGTTCCCTCCTCACTCCGTATTGACATCCCTTTTTTTCCGGTTGAGTGCGGCGCTCCCACCGGCTCCCGCCTTCTCATCCCGAACCCTCCCCTATCTTTAGAGAAGAATCTACCTGCTTAATTTAGTTTTGTGTAGCGTGCAAGATTCGTGGTGTTTTTGTGCGTCAAGAAACCCGAAATAGTCCCCCCGTTTTTCATCTCGGTTGCTTGCTCACCTACGCCCCCCTTTCCCGCGCGCTTTTTAGTGCGTTCCATTTTGGGATGCTCTCGTACGTTTCCCCTCCGTTGGCCGTGTTCTACGCCTTGTTCCGCCAATTCTTCCCAGGCCAGAGGCGACTGGGCTGTCAAGCCCCGTTCCATCCCTCGCAGCTCAGAAATAGGTTTCCTTTCCCCCCAAGATGCGCCCGAATTTCCCATTTTTTTCTTTCTTTTCTCAGGAAATGAGACTTCCATGAATTACCAGCCGTTTTTTTTCTTTGAATACTTTCCACTACCCCCCCCCTTTCCTTCCCCTACCTCTGCGGCGCCAATTTTGTTAATTGGAAGCCCCCCCCTTTATACCTCCCTGGTACTCCCTTGCCTCGGTCCTTATTGGGATCTGACCCTCCCCGAGACTTGTCTTCCCAAGGTCTAAAGGATCCCGTCGACTGCTTTCCCAGTCCTTGTTCCCCTCCGTTGCCGCGCTGCATTGTCCGTCCCCGTGTGTCGTTTTCACCTCCAGAGCTGCCATCGTCACCCCCTCCAAGTATCGGCGCTTATGAACTTTTGGCTTTCGACGCTTCCTGACTATGACTGGATTTTTTTCTTCCTTGCTGTTTTCAAGCCCCCCCCCGACCCCCTTCTTTTTTTCTCTATTTTTTACTCCCTCCGTTGGTTTTTGAGTCTAGCTTTTTCATAGACTCTTGGCGCGAGCTTTGGTCGACCACCTCCCCTCCCGTCCCTTGCCTTCCCAGGATGATCCATTGGAGAGTCCGTCCGAAGGCCCCCAAACTTTTAGGAAGACGCTGAATACTGTCTCTGATTCCTCTTAAGAGACGGTGACGCATCCCCGCCACTTTTTTCCGGACCCTTTCCCCCACCCCCTGGCCGGATGAATACCGTTTATTGTTTTTCCCCCTCTATTTCGTCGTTGTTGCCTCCCTCTTGTTCACTTTTCCCTCCAGGACCGTATTGGCTAAGTTTAACCCTTTTCGGCCATTTGGTGCTTGGGCCCCCAACCCCCTTGAGCTCCTCCAGGCACTTTTTCCTTTTTATGGGTAGTGAAAAAGTATTCATGACTTTTCCCCCACTTCGTATGATTATCCTCCCTCATTGAGAAAATTCACCCCCGCCATGAATCTTTTCTTGTGTGTCCCCCTCTCCCCTTTTTTTTTTTCCTTTTTTTCTGGACCTTCCCTTTAGTCTGGACCTATTTCCGCCCTTTGAGTCCCCCGAGAGACCTTTCATGTAATGCATTTTCGTCCCAGCGTATGCACTGCCACGGATCTCTTGCGACGCTTTTTCGTCCTAAAATCAGTTTTCCCCCGACCTTTGTATCTCGAGACGGCTTCTTGATGGTGAGGCACCCTACTTCCACTCTTTTTCTCTCGAGTTCTGTAGGTTTCTGTTACCCCCCCCCCAACTTTTGACCTTTTCATTTCTGCTCGATGTAAGATTTCGTGAGGACCTCAAGGGATCGAGGTTTCTTCCTCCTCTGGATTCCCCCCGTTTTACGTCCCCGTGCAGCCCATCCGTGAAATGTAAACCCACGGTCTCCCTGCACCCTGCCTTTTCGGCTCGGCGTCCAAAGAGGCGAAGCTTTGAGGCGGACCCCAAATTCCTTCCCTCGACTTCGTTTCGCTTCCACAATTCCTTTGCCAGTCAATGGGAACCCCTCCCTCGAACGAGCATGCTCGTTCAAGGGCCCCCTATGCCCCGCTTTCAAGCTGGTATGTTCCCCTTTGCCTTCTCGGACCCTATCACATTCTCTGTGGTCACCATTTTTTTTCAACCTCCAGGGATCTGCCCCTTTCATTCGGCCACTCACTTTTTTTCTTGCACCAAACGGTGTCCCTTTTTTCTTCCCCTTATTAGTTTAAAACATTTTTTTCGTTCCTGGTTTTGCCCCTTGTCTTCTCGTCGGTGATTTTTTCATTTCCTGCTTTTCGCGTATTTTTTCTTCTACTTTTCAACTGCTTTGATCATGAAGCATCTCGGTAGGAGGCAGAAAAGTCGCATGCATTCCCAATTTGTCCCCCATCTTGATCTCCGCCAAGACCCCACTTAGGTCTGAGTTATGGTCCTTTTTTTTAGTCCCACCTAACGATGTTTTTGACCTTGAGTTGTTTGTCCTCATTCTCTATTAACCGAAGAACTCTCTCTAGCGCCCTCGCGATTCCCAGTCCCCCATTCTTTTCCCCTTGTCTCGACGAGGCATGTTCCATTAGCCTCCTTCTTTCTATGAAGGTTTTCGTCCCCCTTTCACATATGCGATCGTTTCCCGAACTTTTCCCCCCTGCTTCCGTATTAAGCGGCGCAATCCCCTTTCCTTTGAATACGCAGTTTCCCACTCCATCTTTGATTTGCGTAACGTATTGATAGTTCTGCCTCTCCTGCCCCCTTCATTGCTGATTGCGCCTTTTTGGATGGGGATTCTGCCCGCTTCCCCTTGGTTTTGCGTCGCGGTCATCCTGTTTTGGGAGCTTCCCCCCCCCCCCCCCGTGCTTTCCGAAGGAGTAACCTGCATTCACACAATTTCACCCCTTCCAGTAGTTTTCCCCCGATTATGTTTCCGATTAATAGTTTTGTGCTTATATCGTGCCCCCCCAGCCTTTTTGTAATCCGGTCTGGTCAGTGACCCCGTTACTACCCCTCGACTGGTCCTACTTGGGCTTTCTAATGTTCGAGACACCCCGGCGCACACCCTTTTGACCCCTCTAGTCCTCCACCCCCTTCCCCTTGCCTGTCGTGGAAGAAACCCTCCCGTAGATAGCCCCCCTTTCGGCGACCATGTTATACCTTATTTTATCCGTTTAGTCGACCTTCCCTTTTCCCGACCCTTGATCGGTACTAAATTCTTCTTTTTTCCCACTATCCCCGAACCCCCCCACGCTCCTCTCTTCCCCCTTCTCTTACCATCCTCTCTTTGTTGGCTCTCTCTTGACGAGGGAGATTTCGTGATTTCTCCTCCCGAGACCCGTCTTTTTTTTTTTAACGTGTTGACCTCTTCCCACCACTAGTGCCCTGCACTTTCGTTGACCTTGTCCCTACTTCTCACACTTTTAGAAAGTTTCCCGCCTCTCCTCGATTCCCGTGTGTTCCCAGATCCGGCCTGCATTGTAATTTCTTGCCGACTTTTGCCTGTTTTTGCGTTTGCCTGGTTCTCCCCCCCCCCTCCTTGACATTTGCCACCGTAAGCTTTGCCCAAGGCGGCGGCCTTCCCCCTCCTTAAATACTGATTCCCCCCCAAGTGGGTAGGTCACGATTTTTTCCTTCCTCCGGAGGCCCCTTTTTTTGTTTTGGGTCACACACAGAATATCCCCAACCTTAACCGCTTAGCAATTGCTCTGTGACGACTTCTGGCCCTTTTTTTTTCCCCCCGAGGGCCTCTCCACCGGATGCACGATTCCGCCCAAGGGGTCGGACATTGGCTAATACCCTTGCCCCCATCGCCATGTCTTTTCTGGCGGTTCTCAGAATCCTACCTGACGGGAAGAACTTTTTTTCTGGCGCTTTCTTGAAACTTCGATGACTAAAATTCCTGAGGTCGCGCCTTAATTGTCACCAATTTTCCCTTTTCCTTGATTCGCTCCCCCTAGGCATTATGGTTAAACGGTTCACTCCAACCGTTTCTACACCCCCAAGAGGCATCCTGGACCTGCTCGGCCGGCCCCCCGACCTTTGCTGTTCAAGGGATGCGTGGTCGCGATTCTCATCCCTGCCCGGAAGATCTCGTGCACCACGGCGGGAGCGTCATGCGTTCCCCCCCAGCTGCTTTTTTTGCTCCCCGTGGCCCTACCTTTCTCCTCCTTCGGCGTTTCCAAGGTCTCCTTTAGCAGCCTTCGTTGACGCTGCCGCCCATCCAAAGAGTCCGGTCATCTTCTTTTGATTCAAGCCCCGTGTTTCCCGGTCTAGAAACAAGATGAATGCCAGCACGCACCTCGTAAATGAAAGCTGCTTGACAAGTCCCCCTCCGCCTCCTTTATCCCCCCTTTTTTTTAAACCTTGTGATCCCCACCCCCTTTTGACAGGGTCCCTTGCGTATCTGCGGTTTATAATTTCCATTCCCAAGTATGTGTGATTTCCCCGCCTATGCGCTTTCACCCTCCCGCGGCTAGGACCGTTCTTCCTGAGCCTGCTCGGTCCTCCCCCTTCTTTCTACTGAAAAGATTTCCTTGGGCTTTTTTTGCCCCCACTGAGCTTTTTCGCTTCCCTCTTGGAGGCCTGACCCAACGTCTCCTGCTTTTTTGGGTGCCTACTTTTCGAATAAATTTGCCGTGTCGGTCCCCTTGACATGTCTTCTGCCCCTCTCCTTTTCCCCGGTCTCCAGAACTATCGAACAACCTTACCCCGACCCCTTAGCGCCTTTACCTTCACTCCGTTCCCTGATCCGCCAAGCCCACTTGGTTTTGGGTCATGAAAACCCTTTTCGGTAGCATGTCCTCTTGGGATTGTTCCGCAAAAGCTTCACCCTCCGCGAGTTCATTTTTTTGACCCTCTTTTTCGGTCCCATGAGGGGATGACTTACTCTTTTCTCCTACTCTGAGGGAATTCCGCAGGCGAAGCCTTTATTTGGCAGTCCCTGGTTCCCAGTCAGTTCTGCCCCCGGGCCTTTTTTCTTTTTCAACCCCAATGAGGAAGCCTAATTCAAGGGACCTCTTTTCCCCCCCCACCCAGAGAGACTCCCTCTTCATGTTATTTTTCTTTTTTCTCATGACGCGTAATTTCCAAGCAGGAATTAACTGCCCCTTTTTGACTTTGCTCTGCACTTCCCCACACTTTCAACTTGACCACCTGCAGTTTTTTCCCCCCCAGTTTGTTGCCTTTTCTTCCCCCCAAAAATGTCCCGAATGGTCCTCCATTATGCCCCGTTGGTCCTGGAGGTGTATCTACCCCAGAGTTCAGTCCCCAGGGTTTTTTTTATCCAACGTATCTAGTTTTCCCTTGATTCCTTCCCCCCTTGTGAGCCAGGTCCGTCCCTGAGTTTAGGCTTGAAAGCTGGAAGATCTTCGTTTTTCAAATCGATCTTCCTTCAGTCCTTTCTTTTTTGCTTCCTTCCCCCATCCTTTGCTTCTCGGAGTAGGGTCGTTTATTTCCCATTCCTGCCCTCACCGGCCCCACTCTCTTTTCCTCAGCCCCCTCCCTTTTTTTGTTTAGTTCGATGAAATCGCCTTTCGTTTTCTGTTGATTGACCACCGCCACCGACTTTCCTTTCGCCACCTTCTCTCCAGGTGGAAGCGGATAAGGAAAAACTTTCCTTGACCGTTTCCCCGTTTTGATTTTTTCCCTTTGATTCTGATGCCCTTTTTTGTGGGTTGACGCATCCCCCGCCAATCTTTCTGACGGTCATCTCCCCCGTTTTTTTGAGTCATCATCATGCCCCCCCCTCTATCTTTCCCCCCCCTCCGTTCGTCGGGACCCTTGTTGAACTTTTATTGTGGGATCAGATCTCCCTCCAGGACGACGGTTTCCGGGAGTACCATTTCGTATCCCACCCCCCCCCTTTGTTAAAGAAAAAAATTGAGCGAAGCCCCTAGGTCCCGTTAATGTTCAAACTTCTGCCAGGACGTCACGTTGTCCTTTCTGTTCCCATTAAGCTTCTGAGCCAAACCCTTACCCGCACCAGTCCCCCTTTTCTTTTCGCTTTTAATTGTGTGACACTTTTCCCTCTTTTTGTGACCCGGGCCCGCACGAACGCTCCCTTTTCTTGGGCCGAAACGTTTTTTGCTACCTTCATGTCCTAATGCTGTCGATTCCAAATTTACCAACGTCAGTATTGTTTTCTAGGCCAGCACCAGTCTGTTCACTCCCCCCATTTTTCATGAAAACGTCTTCTCCTCGGACGGCCTGGTATTTGATTGCCACTCCATTCCAGCGGCAGTTTTCCCTCTCTCTGTCGGTTTATGACTTCGCCCCCCCCAGAAATTGTCTCACTCGCTCGATGCCTGAGATTGCAGGTCGCCCCACGGGAGATGTTTTTTTGTTCCCTCTTCTAGCCGATTGAATTGCTTCCGCATCCTTACCGTCCCCAACCCGGGCTCCACCCATTCCCATTTCTATCCGGATTCTCCACACCCGATTGTCTTCTTCTTAATCCATCGGCCGCGAACCCCTCCCCTCAGTGAGAACTAAAACCCTCCCTTCGTCCATGGGACACTCCTTTCCCCCTATCACCGCTCATGACCTCAACGTAACCGATTTCTTTCTGCGGCGCCCCCCTTCTTCCCCCCCCCCTCTTCTACAGTAATAGCCCCAGTCGTGGGTGTCTGATAAAACTCCAAGAGCAGATTCCCCTTCTAACTGTTTTTCCTGGCCCATAAGGTTTTTTTAGACCCAACAGGTTTTCCATTGTCTCAGTGCCATAATTGTCCATGGCTCTCTCATTTTTCTTTCAGTCTTTTGCAGGTGTTCGGGACATTCATCTTTCGAGTATTATTTTTTTTATTCCTTGTAACCCTTCTTGTGACCCATTTCCTCCCCAGTCCATGACAGACTCGCTTGTTTGCGTTTTCCCTTTTCAAGCTTGATCCCCCCCCTCCCTTATCGTTCTCAGCGCCCCCCTCACTTCGTCTATTGATGTTCTTGCCCTTTTTCCACCCCATCCCCGCTGAGTCGCGTTTAGCCCTTTCTCCCTCCTCCGCTTTTCGATTCTCCCTCCCACAGCGCCAATGTTCCCGGACCACATGACCCCCTTTTCCTGTTAGCAGAGCCCAGTTCAGGAATGACTTCTTTTTGTGAGATTTTTTGCACTTTTTGTCTTCCCAGTTCCCCACCTCTTGCATTACCGCCTCCGGCGCCCTTATTTCGATGCAGGGTGGATTTCTTTTTTTTTTTTCTTTTATCAGAAGTTTCACTAACCCCCTATTGTCAGTTCCCTTGTCGAGTTATACTTCCTCCTTCCCCACATACTTGCAGATTGCGGATGTTTCCCCTGCCCGCACGGTTTATCCCTCTGGTTTATCCCGGTATCACCTTGAGCTTCCCATTTGTAGCGAGTTCTCACGTCGACATCATCCCCCTGATACGGAGACCTCGTTTGGACGCTTTTTTCCCCTATTCTTTTGCTTGGCCCCCCCCCCCCCTCTTATGGTTGGACCAAGTCTGGTACGAACTTTTCCGTGGCAATCCTTGGATCATGGCTCCGATGTCTGCACCCTCTTCGGCCTCCCTTAAATGAGTCCCATTTATTTTTTCCGACCCCCTTAAGTTTCACCCCCCGCTATCGGCACCTTTGCGGACGACCCTGTTACGTCGTTCGTCCGTTTCTTATGGCCTGTCTTTTTAGACTGTCCATCACTAGATTTTCCCTTTCTCGTGATTTATACTCCCGAATTTTTCCAGCGCCGCCTCCTTTCCCTCCTCCCCTCCGGTTTTTTTTGGTGTTTTCGTCTCGAGTGCGCGGACCTTTTCGTGCTGTTTTAACCCCTAGACGCTTTCCCTTCTTCGACCCGTCCCAACCCCCCTTTAGACTGGAGGGAATTGTCGCCCGCCCGTGTATCACTCCTTAGCCTTTTCCCCTTGTATCGCCAGTGCAGATATCTCAGATCCGGTTTTTTGAGGCCCCATCTAGGACAGAAATCCCAGGTCGTAGCCTCTGCTTGTTGAAGTGTGAGCCCGGACCTCGACGATGAACTAGCACCCACGGACCTCCTCTTTTCCCAATTAGCTTGGGTTTAAAAGCCTGAGTCCCGACGGGATTTCCCCCCCACCCCCTCCGCGTGTTATTGTACCCGATTCTGAGCACCCCCATAGGATGCTTCACCTTCGCAACATCTTTCTCCCTCACGTTGCGGTGACGACGCCGGTTGACTAGGGCCCAGCCCACTTTGACCGTCCTACGCCAAGGGGATGACAGGCGGGCTTCCCCTCCCGTTCCCGTCCCTGGGTGGATGTGGCTTTTCCCTTTTGCCCTCCCTATCGAAGGCTTTTTTGAAGTCTCTTCCCTAGTTTTTTGAAAACTTAGTATGCCCGACCCATGAATTGTTTTAATCGTCAAAGCCACGGTTTTCGGTTTCGGCGGACGGTTTTTTTTCACCATCGCATAATTTTTTTTGACCCCGTCCGCCCCTTTCCCCCCATTTCAAAAACTCGCATTCCTTCCGCGGGGTCAACGGACTTTTGCTGACCTGGTCAAGCGTCGGCCCCTGATTCGCTCATATCATCGTGGGACTTTCCGCTCCGCCTTCAATGCTGGCCCAGTCCCCACTCGTTCTTTGTGCGAAAGGCCTAACGCATATATTACTTTTTCGCCTTCCGAAAGGACGTTAGTTTTCTCCGGTCAGGAAGTTTGCCTCACAGACCCCACGCTTTTTGAGGTGCAGCCTCTCTGCTGCTTACAATTTCCCTTTTTTTGTCACTGTACCCAAGAATCCCAGACTCGACCTCTTTTGCCGGCTCAGCACCGTCCGCTGCCCTTTCAACAACTTTCCCTTTCACATTTTTCCTCGCCGGTGGACCACCATTTCACCTTTTGCTGCTAAAACCCCCGTGAAATGTTCCAGCAGTTCCTGTGTCCTTCTCCCCTGCTTTATCATTTTCCCTCTACTTCCCCCTTGGTAGTAGCGCTGAGCAGGTTTTCTTTTTTAGCCCCCTCCACCGAGGCTCCAATCTTCCCTTGATCGAGCTCGTTTATGCTTTTCTATGACCAGTTATTGTTTTTAGTTTAGAACGTCGGCGTTCAGGTTAGACCTGAGATTTTTTTAGGACCCCCCCCCCCACCCCCCCCCTCCCCCCTCCCCCTTGCAGAGGGTGGTCGCGCCTGCTCCCCTTAGGAACCTTTGTGAGCCCGTGTTCAGGAACGGAATTATGTCTTCAGCGTTTGCCAAGGCCTTCTTGCAGACCCCCCACCCCTTTCCTCTACATTTCTCTCCGCAGCTTTTTAAAGGGATAAATCCGGCTATCGACCCCTCCAATTTCGTTGGTGTTGTTGATCCATGCATAAAACTTACATCTCTTTACGATGAAGCTTTTTTCCTTCTGGATTTCACCTCCCGCAATACCGATCTGCGTCGTGTCTTCACTTGGGAGGTGCGGATTTTTTATGGGCCCCATCCCCTTTCATTGCAGTTTTCCTTGTTTTTTCCCCCCACGACGTCTCCGCAATCTGACAGTTGGTCCTTCCGCACCCGGGTCGTCCCCGCACCTTCGGAGCGGGGGACCTTCCTCCCCCTGTAAGACAGTCAGCTCCGTCTTTGCCCCAAGAGGCTCGAACGCTAAGGCTTTGTTCGGTATTTTTTTTCAACGCGTAATACCTGACCGAATTCCCCCCCTGCTTTTTTTCCGTTCTCCACCCCTTTTAAATCCACATACTACACTTTCCCTCTTGGGAGTCTTCTTTGGTTTTCCCCTTTTTTTTCACCCCCAATGTTTATACTACAATTCCATTAGCACGTCGTTCCTGTTGAGTGATCTTTTTCCCCTTCCTGAGTCCCATTTCACACAAGTTCCCCCCCCCCGCCTTTAGCGGTCCCAATACTTTATCACTCCGGCACGTTGTTCCCGGTCCGTTTCCCCCGCGTGGCGTCTTCGTCCCCCCCCATCTCAAGATCGTTAGACCATCACCGACCGTCTCCGCGCTTCAGTACCTTTGTCCGTCGACTTCTTCCTTTTATCATAATCTAGCTCTTCGTTGTGAGTTTTTTTTTTTTTTTTTTTACCGCTCTCCGAAACCCGGCGATTAC
>Ga0179591_1264528_pt1 | contig 11194 bp, 15 predicted proteins | sample CZOMad2_1_08_16f_FD_182891 | JGI IMG/M metagenome (GOLD analysis project Ga0179591, IMG submission 182891) | Vadose zone soil fungal communities from Angelo Coast Range Reserve, California, USA - CZOMad2_1_08_16fungal (PacBio error correction) | ecosystem: Environmental > Terrestrial > Soil >... | reverse complement strand
TCTTTCCCCCTCCTTGGATACCCTTCTTCCTGCGGTTCCTGGCGAAACCATCGACCTGGTTTCCCCGTTCCCCTTTTTTGCGGCTTTTCTTAGCCCTCTTTCTTTTTCACTGATGACTTGTTTCCACGGAAACCTGTTTTTGTTTTTATCGTTAACCTCAACCAACTGCGTTTTTTCGTTCCCCTCTTGACGACCTCGGCCTGGTTTTCGGCGAGTCATCCCGAGTCACCCCCCCCTTTTTGTCCCCTTTTTTCAGCGTTATCCAACGATTCCCGTTTTTTGCTGCTCGATCCGCCTGCGCCCTTCTGTTGCCTCTCTACGCCCCCTCCCTTCCTTTCGTCCCTTTTGCTCGAATCATTGGGCCAACCGAACTGATTCTTTGATGGTGGTTTCTCCGAGGCCATTTAGTTTTCACCGCCCATCCAGAGATTCCCTCCGCTCGGGCGAGGAGTGTTTTCCCCACACGGTGGCACCTCTTTTTCTCGACTCCCCGGGCATTCCTCTTTGAATCCGCCTCTCCACTGGGGTACGTTGCTTTCCCTGCTTTTTTCCCCCTTGGGCATGCTTTGGACTGACAAAAAACCCTACGCTCCACCCGGGCGGTACAAAATTTGTTCGTTCCCCTTTTTTTTCTCTCCCCTCTGACAAACACAGGCGCCTCCGCCAAGCTTGATACCATCTTCACTCGAGCAGGCGAAAGGTTGCCCCCTTGATGTTGTTTTTCGCGAGCAACAAGCCTAGTTGATTTGTTTGCACTGAGGACGGAGTGTCCCGACGCGCAGATGGTTTTTTTCCTTGGTTCTATTCAAGAGTTTTATCCTTGAGTGGCTAACCTTGGCGCGGTTTTGAGTTTACCTCTGGGCTTTCCCCCCCCCGTAAAATGCTGGAGAAGGTTATTCTCCCATCCAATTTGAGACCTCAGCGTTTCCTTCCCCTTTTGCGCTTCACGAGCTCGTTCCTGTGAGTGCGGAGATTCGCAATGCTTTCTGAAGAACGGCGTCCCCTACGTCGGCCCGCTTCTTTTTTGGAGTTCCCGCGGGTTGATCCACGTGTTTCACCCCTCCCTTTGGGGCCAAAGGGCTTCCTGACCCTTTCTTTTTTTTTTCCCCCGCACACATCGCATTTTCCCGACGATGGACGCCATTCCATTCTCTGGTTTTTCGCCTATACGCTCCCGTCCTCGATCCTTGTACTCTTTTTTTGAAAATTTCACAATTGCGTTTGATCCCATCACATTAGTTTTTGGGGGGACCTGTCTTCCTTCCTCATCCCCTGACGTGACCCTTCTGTTGCTAACTTTCCGGAACATATCATCCGTTACCCCCCCCCCCCCATTTGCAATTTGACCAGAACAAGTCTTTTTTGACCAGCACCCCTTCCCCTCCTCGATCCCCTAATTATGGCAGGCCCCCCCCCGCGCCTTCTTCGAAAACTTGTATTTTGTCGCGGCCCCCTGTCTTCCAACTGGCTTGTCCAGATCAGCTCCACCACAAAGCCCCCCTGTGGTTGTCATGCCATTTTCGTTTCCTTGAACTTGGCGCCATCACGCTTGCTTGCTTTGATCGTTAGTCCCTGGGACATTTTAAAAAGATACGATTTCCTCCCTTTTTTTTTCGTCTCAGTAACGTGCGGGATTTTGACCGAAGCAGGGGTTCTGCCTTTGCTGATTTCGAGGACGAGGGATTGGTGGGGGGTTTTTTTCACCGGGGGCTACTGTTTCCCCTAACCTGCGGTCCTTTCACGCGGCTCGAGGAAACGCGAACAGTCAGACCCGTGGGAAACCACGCTATGCGTTCCCTGGTCCTCGTCAAGGCCCCCGCTCTTTTTCACCTCAAGCCCCCCTACCCCGATCAAATAAATATTTTGCCCGGAATGGCTCCCCTTTTTTTTAGTTCAGCGGACAAGCGGGGGATTTTGAGTTTTCTTTTTGATACTTTCCACCCGTCGTTTCGAAAAGGCCAATTTTACTTCCGTATCGCGGGAGCATTCTTACTGATGCGCTCACCATGTTTCTATGTGGTTTTCTTTCGGAGCGTTCTGAACGGAAGTCGTTGTGACCGGTGCTCTGTCTACTGGACCGAGTGCTCGATCCGTTCCAACTGGGTACTCCCCAGATTTTATGAGAGGTGAACCCCCCAGGTTTTCGTAGGAAGGTATGTTTAACAGGAAGGTGGAGCCTCCCACCCCCTTACTCCTCACAAAGTTTTTTCACCCAGTACATAGGTACGTGCGTTTCCATGGTCTGCTTCAGTTCTCCACCCTTTTTACCGGACCCGAGTTGTTTATTGAAGAGTTTTTCTTTTGGGGGCCGTCTTGGCCCCCGACTTTTTTTTTTTTTTTCTTTCTTTTTGCCATCGGTCATTTTTACAGAACCGGTGGTGTTGTTTGGGTTTGTTGTGTAGTTTTTGTTTCCGTCGGTGTCCCTTTTTTGACACCCCTCCGTCTTTCAAACACGACTCCCCCCCCTCATGTTGTTGTGGGAAGTCGGCTCACACCTCCTCTTTTCCCTTAAAACCTACGTTATTGGTGGCCGTGTCGTAGTTCTTTGATGATTGCTCCTTGAGATGGACTTTTCTTCTTTTTTAGTGCTTAGGAATGGTCTTTTCTTCGATTAGTCGGGGTGGCTGACCCTTCCCCCTTCCCCCCCGCATTTTTAAGCGTAGCACGGACTGGGGTAGTTTACATTCACGCACCTTATATCCCCCCTTTTTTTGTTTTTTTTTTTTCGATGTTCGGCTCTGTCCAAGACCCAGGCCGTCTTTTCCCATCCTTCGGGCTGGATGTCAGGACACCCCCTCCCGGGTCAACGAACGGCAACCCCATGATAGGCTTCCCCAACGGAACCCAGGCCCCAACCCCCCTTACCCCTACATTTTCTCCAATCACGCTTTACGGGGAACCAAGGTTAACCCCCTCCGCGGTCGAGGACGGTGCTTGTGTGAGCTTTTCCAATTTCTATAAGCGTGGTATGAACATACTTTGACTGGACTTGGCAGGAACCACTGATACTGTTTAACCAGCACCCCACCCCCCCCCCTGTGTACCCCACTTCCGAGGCTCGTGCACCCCCCCCAAGGTGATGGCGAATATTTCCCCATTATTCACCAACAACCTAGTGGCCACGATTGCGCCACGTTTTTTAATCTTTGTCCCCCGACCCATTGAGATCTGTGTCCTGGTCACTGTTGGACGGTCCCCTCTGGCGACTTCGGCGTCTTCCAACGTCAATTTCAACGGACTTGTTTACGCCACCCCCGGCGAGGGATTTATAGTAAGCTTCCCGTTTTTCCCTTGACTGAGCAAGAAGGGACCAGTCCAGAGGCAAAATCTGCGGTTTCAGAATCCCAGAACTCTTCCTCTATCAAAGTTTACCTTTTCAGCGTGTCGTTATTTCTCGTAGGTGGCGCCCCCCCTCGCGTCGACCTTGGGTCCCCAGTGTCCCCCGAACTTTCCCCCTTTCTTCCCTTTTCCCTTGACCTCCTTACCAGCTTTGCAGACTCCCACTCTTGTTGTTCCATTCCGGGCAATTCTTTCACGTTTCAGCGCTGGTTCGTGGACCTGCCTGCCAGGCGCGGTTGGTTTTCCTCGGACCTAGCATTTTTAGCTCTTTACCCCCTTCTTTTCTTTTTCCTTTTTCTTCCTTTGAATAACTGATCCCACGCAAATCCCTGGTGTTTTCTTTCCCCCCCCCGGTGAGCCCGGGGGACCCCCTTTTGCCTCGTCTACTCTCAAGACCTGGGGACCCCTCCGTGGGTGGGGCGCCCCCGCACGTTTGACGAGGCCGGCGCCTTTTCCCGCTTCGTAGGTCCCGTCTGGGGAGACAAAACAATTGATCTCCCGACTGATAACACACGGACCCCCCCGGTTGATGGCGGCCCGGCCGGCCCTTCCCAACTTTCATTCTTGGACACACATTGTGTCTTTGTTTTTCGGGTCGGTTTGTCTTTGACCCTGCCCCCTTCGTTAAGACTGGTTGCGGGACAAACTGCGTTTTTTCAGCCTTTCCCCGTGTATCTCTTGGTTGTCTCTACTTTTGAAACCCGGTCCCAGCGATTCGATTCAGGAAAGTCGAGGCCCATTTTCCCGGGTTGATCTTTTTTCGGGCGGTTGGCCTGCTTGTTAGTTTCCCTTTGTATGGTTTCCTGGGCTCCGTAGTCCCTCGTTTCTTTTATTCTTTCGTTGCCCAGGTCTCCCCGCGAACGAATGTGATTGGGTAAGCTGGTTTTCATAGCTTTTTTTTTTTTCAAAAAAACCCCATCTCCCCCTTTAAGAATAGCGGGCGTTTTCTTTGGCTTACCAGTCCTCCGTGAAATTTTGGGTCCCCGCCACGCTCCCATGTGAATTTTCTGGGGTTTCTTCAGTCGCCCAACCCTTTGTACCCCTCCCCCGTGAGGGTTTTCACCCTGTGTTTATTAACAGCTTTAGTACTCCTAGACTCAAATTGGGCTGGCCTGACTTCGTAGGACGTTCCGTTCTTTTCACATCATCATTGCCAGGTCCCCCTGAATGCTCTTTTTCCCATTTTTCCTTTTTTTGGAGTTTTTTTTTTTTTCCCCCGGTAATTGTCACGTTATACAATCGGAAAGTTTGTTTTTTTTGGGTCCCCCCCTTCATCCATTTTCGTCAGGGCATTTCTGAGGCCCCGCTCTTATTTCCCAAGCAGTTAAACACGCACAAGAAGAGTTCAGCCCTCTTTCGTACTTTTTCTTTTCAAATGGAGACAAGGTCCCCATGCTCTGCTGTGGGTTTTTATGACGATGATTCCCTTTGATCCCCCCCCCACCTTGAGTCAACCTCGAGTTATTCTCTGCACCGTCTTTGATTCGCATATATGTGCCCATTCTTGCCGCAGATTCAGATGGCCACTTTAATAGATGTTTCTTTACGTTTTCTCTAAGATTTTGTCCGAGAAAGATCCCCCCCCCCCGTTTCTTAGGAGGGCGTTTGTCCGTCTCCCAACCTTCAAATATTGATCATGTAAAACAATTACACCCATAGTGGACAACTTAGAGATTAATAGTTCCCCCCTTCCCCCCCCCGATCTTTAAGACTCCCGTCGGGTGAGGTTTGTTCCCCTTCTGACCCCCACCCTTTTTTTTTTTGGAATTAATCCCCTTCTCAGAGGAGAGCCTTTTTCTTCATTGTCCTTGGCAGAGCACCTAATGGACCTCGTTCCCTCCCCCCACAAGTGCACGACACAAGTAGTTTTTCCATCTGATTCTTGAGTTTCCCCGAAAATTCCGCCCCTCTTTTCGTCGTCGGAGCACGATTTTGACCCGGGCAGACCTTCTGACTAGTTTTTTTCCCCATCGGGGATGAACGCTGGAATTTTGGAACTTTCCCGGGGGAGTCGGCGTTTGGATTTTCCTCGGGACCTTCGTCTGACAACTGGCGATGTCCCCCTTATGCCTCCGGCGCACCCACGAATTTGAGGGTGTTTTTTTTTTTTTGTAACGATCTGTTCGTTCCTTTCACTTTTCTTAAAAGCCTCCGAGGGGACGCACGTGGTTTCCATTTCGTATTTGTTTTCTCCGGTCCTCCTTTTTTGGTACTTCGTACCCCCCCCCCTGCTGTCTTTCGTCACCCCCTTGAGATCAGAATCTTTTCATCCTCCTCTTTTTGTTTCTTTCTCTACAATGGAGAAGAAGGGGCTTTTCCCCTGCGTAACGGAGCGTCCTAAACCATCTACATTTAACCCCCTTCCCGAGTGCTCTTTGTCACTGATGATTGGGCTTTGCAGAATTATCTTCGTTACCCTCAACCCCACACCTGCGCGCTTTGTGGGCTTCAGTTGACCCTCCCATTGGTTCCTAAGCGGCGAGTACCGTACCACACGACCACCCTTTTAAGCGTTCACCCCCCCCCCCTCTTGATCCCTCTTTGACGATCAGAAGGCTTGACAATGGTCCTCTTTCTCTACCAAGTTTCTTTTCCTTCGTTTTTCTCCCTTTTGGGCCCAACGGACTGTTGATGGTTGGTCGAACTGCCATTGTCTGTTCTTCTTGCCGAACTGATATCCATCCGATGATTTCTCGACCTTGGGAGTGAGGATCCTTTCTTTTTCTATGTCCTAGAAATTTTCCATACAGGTCCCAAGAAGCTTTTCGCTATTGTCACTGGTCATTTCTTTTCATTTATTGGCAATAGTCTGTGGATATGAAACCTGGGGACACGCCCCTGACTCTTTCCCTTCCCCAGTTCTCTTGCCAATCTCGAGGCCGAAAAACACACGTTCCCCTCCTTCGCAGAGGTCCGGCGGCGTCTTCCTAGAAGGGAGAAAGCACCCTTTTTATGTTCGTGGGCACCCCTCATCGCCAAGACTCGGTCCCTTTGTCGTGACGATGTCGGGGTTTTTTCGGAATCTCGTGGTCCCTCTCAACCCTTGTATCCTTACTTTTACGGCAGATTGTTTCTTTCCTTTGTGCAGTTTGGGGGGGAAATGCTTGCAAAGTGATCATGAGCGGGCTGACTTCAAGGGTTTTGTCCTTGGGACCTTCCCCAATTGGAGTATAACTTTCCCAGCGTTACCTGCTCCCTGCAGCGGAAAACTGCCGCCAATTCGGTGTGAGGTTTTTTTCTTCTGAGTTTTCTGAGGTCTGGCCGCAAGGCTTCTGACGTCGGCCAGCTCTCTTTCCCCAACAATGCGGTCCCTCTTCGAAGCTGGTTTGATCACACGTGTTCACCCGGGAGGTCCAACTTCCTTGCCCCCCCCTTGATTTGCACACCAATTGCCTTTTCTAAAGTGAATCTTTCGAGTCATCCATTTCTTCGTTTTCCTGGCTTGTCAAACTCCTCCGCTCGCTAGACCCTCCTTGTTTTTTTTTGAAATCTTTTACCATTGCGTGAGACACCCTTCGTTCGCTTTTACAAACCCCCCCCTTCGATCGTTTTAATGCAAACGACGTTCCCTCGGTTGCTACGAGCCCACCCCATGCTTCACGACTTCACTACTTGCTGCCAGCCCCCGACCCTTTTTTTTCTCGATTCGCTCTTGACTTCTGATCCTCCTTTTTTGATTGCCGGGCCGTCTCGCCAACCGTGCGAGTCCCAAGTACTTTTTTTCTCTTGTGGCCAGGTCTGTGACCATTGGCGTGTCCCAACCACATGGACACATGTTTTGTTGTTCCCGACTGCCAGGCCGATCTTTCAACCGGGCGGCCACACTTGGTTACGTGTCTGCTCGTTCTCTCCTTGCCTTCCAACTCTCTTTCGGGCGCGTTCTGTTCACCGTGTGAGTCTGCCCCTCCTCCTTGTTCCTACCTCGGATTGCTGGGGAGCGAGGCGAGGGGGCCCCCGCGGGGGAACCGTTTCAACCAATTTCCCGTTGGCCTCGTTCGGGATGTCCATGGGATCCTATTGGTTTGTTGGTCCCGTTCCCACTTTTTTCCAAAAAAGCTTTCATATGTGAGTCTTGGGTCCGTTTGGCCTCCCCAGAGCTTTTTTGTAACTCCTCCTGTCCAAGGTTCCCCCGATCCATTCACTTTCAGACTTCTCCCACTTTTTATTTAGCGTTCAAAAGGGTCGGGTCGGTTTGGTTTCGGGAGCCGTAAACCCTTTGGCGGAAAGTCCCTGGTGACGGCGTCTTCCCGCCCTATTTTTTGATAATTACAGACACGCTCCTTGGGCAAGTGGGTTTTGCTTTGTCTTTTCGTTTTCCCCCGGACATTGGAAACTCCGGTTTCGTCTTCCTGGCCTCTGCTTAGATTACGTTTTTTGAAGCCCTTTTCCTATCTGCGTGCAGACTAGCAAGGGTTTTCCGCTTTGCAGGTCGTTTTTTTAAAACAGATCCGTTTTGTGCCCCTTCCTACTGTCAGCTCTTGGACGCCCCCTCCACGTGACCCCCCAGTTTTACATCGGTTCGACCGCTTGTGTTTCATTGTTTTGCGTTGGAATAAACGGCGACCCCCCCCAGTGTTGCCCCCCCACGAGTTTTGAGCTTGCCCGGCATTTTCTTCCCCAAGTCGGGGGTTGAGAGGCCCCTCTTCCTTTTGTTTTTACGACCCGGTTGGTGTTTTTGTTTTTTTCAGTTAGGTGGCTCCAGTCGGTTTCCCTGCTTGCAAACCTTTCCCCGCCCCTGGGTTGACTCCAGTCTTATAAAGGTTTTTTTTTTGCCGTTAGGAAACCACCCTCTTCATTTCTTTGTTGGTTCCTTTACGTCTGCCCCCTTTGATTCTGCCATTTGTCCCACTTTTCGTGGAGCCGTGGTTTCAGTGCTAGTTGGGGTGTTTTTTTTCCCGTTCTTAGCTTTGGTGCTGACATCGTTTCAGGTGTCGACGTTTTTTTTTTTTTTTTTTTTTTCACGGACTAGTGGTACTGTTTTTACCCAATATATCATCCCTTTTACAATCCTAATATTTTGTTGTTGTTCGTTTATGGTTCTCAGTCTTGAAAAGACCCGCAATGCTCGAGAAAATTGGAGACGGATTGTCCCATCCCCCCCACCTTACTATACTCAGCAAGGGAATTCCCTCCCTATGCCCCCAACGAAACCCAAGCGGCGGCTCCACTAACTGGGTTAATTTTTCTCCACTTCCCTTTTGTAAATTTTCCCCCGGACCAAGGACGTTCCTAGCCGGCGTGTGTTAGCGACCACCTTCCTTTTCTGGTTCCCCTAAGGGGACGGGATTCTTTTCTCAAGTGACCAACAGACGGGGAACAATAACTACGCACCCCCAAACCCACATGTTTGTAGTCCAGGCCGCTTTTGCTATTTCCACCCCCCAAACTACAAGCCTGGCGAATTCCTTCCCTCCCCCCTCTTCCCACCCACCCAAAATAGTGGGACCCCCCTGGGCTCCTTCACGGGTTCCCCCACGCGGTTCACTTAAAACCGATTTTCCTTTTTCCGTGGTCCGTTCAAACAGGCCTTGTTTCCGAAACACGGCTTGACCTCCCTTTTTTTAAAAGAACGATTTCAAACCTCGGCCAGGATTGTTTTTTGTTTCAGACTCTACCTTTCGGATGCCATTTTAGCTTCGCAGAGGTCAACGCCCCTCGGCGTTAAGCTGGCCGTTCCCCTCCCCCCTCCGAATCCCAGCCACCCCCACCACAATCCGCCGGGACACGTAGTTTTCTAATTCTCCCGGCTTTTCGAGGACCTAATTTTCCCCGGGGGCTTCCCGACCCCCTAAGTAGATAACCACCTTGTTTTTTTTTTTTTTTTTTCGTCTTTAAGAGAAAAATCGGGGTCGCTTCCGGGCAATATTTTTGTGTTGATAGTTGCGGGTCCCACCGTGCGGCTTCCCACCCTTTGCGCGGTGTTGTTCCTTCACTTTCACGCTTTTCCCAGTGTCTCTGCTCTGCCGGTCCCGTCCCTGCGGCCACTCAAAAAAACCCTTGTGGCTGCCCCAAATCTTTTGTTTCCCCCACCCTCTCCCTTTAGGCTAGATTTTCCGAGGGAGGACACCGCGCGTGGGTCGTAAGACCCCCCGGTTGGACGAACGCGCGTGGCAAGGGGGAAATTTTCTTTTTTTGACTCCTTTCCATGGTTTTTTCTTCCGGCCCGAAACGGTTCCCCACGGACCCGCCGTTGATGGCCCCGTGGTTTCGGCTCTCCCCACACCTTTGTCAAGTCGTGACAAAACTGTGTTGTTGTGTTTGTTTTTTTTTTTTTTTGTTTTTTTTTCCTTTCCGAAATTGTCTTTTTTTTTTTTTTTAACACCTCCTTCCGTCCAAGGGGACCCGGCCCGCGAACACCCCCTAATGCCTTCCCCAGGACTCCCTTGTTTGTCTCTACTGCTTCCCCTTTGAATTGCAGCTGATAGATTTTGAAAGTCGTTTTCTGCGCATCCTCCTTTCGGTTTTCTGATTTTTCTGGGCAAGCTTTTGGTCTTCGGGTTGCCAGTGGGGCTCTTAAGCAACGAGTTTCGTGTCTTCTGCCTTGCGTTTGGCCTACTTTCCTGGTTCAAAATGGGACCCACGATTTTTGATTGGGCTCCCGCCCTGGAAATAGATTTTTCAAACCCTATACTAACTTAAGGGCGTTTTTCCTCTTTTTTCCCTTTTCCCCCGTGTTTTTTTTCGCGCCCGACGACAGCAAGACCCATGATGGACCTGTTTCCATCTCACGGTACCCAAGGTTGTTTGGGGAGAAAGACTGCCCACCTTCTTTTGGACTCCCGTGAGGTCAAACAAGTGTTTTTATCACCTTCGTCCGCAGCCTTAGTGCTGGGCGAGACAGCCGTTATTACCTCACTCATTGCGACTCTCCGAAGCCGCGACCGGCCATTGCTAGTTTTTGTAGTTCCGCTCGTGGTGCAGGTCACCGTACGATGTCGTTGTGCTTCCCCCAGCATCCCTTCTTTTTCCAAGGCATTTCGGCCCGCTCTATCTTTCCCCTTGGGCGAAGTCCCGCGTCCCAAGATCTGAGCCACTTCTGTCGTACACTGGACCTCCCCAATGGTACCAGGACTTCTGCGCCATTTTTATTTGATGACCTCGATCTTCGAGCCCATCACCAGCCCGACGATTTTTTCTACATCAAGTGGTACTTCTCCCTGATACCCGATTTGGGCCAGATTTTCTTTTGTCAGCAGGATCCAGCTGTTGGCGAAATTTCGGGCTGTGTTTTTTATCCCCTCGGTCTTCGTTGGTCTGACTACTAGCCCACGGTTTTGTAACCGCTCGTTGAAGGCGGTTTCCTTTCCTCTCCCCGCTGGCAATTTTCTTTTTTTCTAAGTTTCACGCACTTACCCAGTCCCCTGATTTAATAGCCGTGCCCCTTTGTCCCAAAAAAATTCGCCGATTCACGTCACCTCCTCGCTTTTTTCTCGGCGATCGATGGAATTTGCGAAGCAGTAACACCAATGGCCTCGTCGCCCCACCCAGCAACGAACCGCTGGTTTGATTCTCCGAGCCCCTTCTTTTCCCTAGTTCCCCATGTTAGAGAAAGATGACCCCTCGCCAGCCTTTCTTTGATCAGAGCAGGCGGTCTAAATCGTTGGGATTGAACGCTGAACGTTTTTTTTTCCCGACCCTTCCCCTCCCCCCCTCAGTCAGCCAGGCGCGTCCTACCCGACGAAAAGCCACCACGATGCGCCTGGTTTGAGGGGTACCCCTATATTACAGGTTTTCCATCAATCCCCTTTCCCTAAAGGCCCAGCAATTCCTTCACCGTGTTTCCCCCCTTTCGATGGTCGGTGCGTGCCCTCTCAGGTACGCTTTAACCCCTCTTTTCAGTCTTTCCCCCCCTTCC
>Ga0179591_1264070_pt1 | contig 11194 bp, 11 predicted proteins | sample CZOMad2_1_08_16f_FD_182891 | JGI IMG/M metagenome (GOLD analysis project Ga0179591, IMG submission 182891) | Vadose zone soil fungal communities from Angelo Coast Range Reserve, California, USA - CZOMad2_1_08_16fungal (PacBio error correction) | ecosystem: Environmental > Terrestrial > Soil >... | reverse complement strand
GCGCCCAGTAATACTGTCCCCTGCTTCTTCAGTCCCGTGCAACCTGATCGAAGTAAGGCGGCATCTTTTTTTTCATCGTTTCTTTTTCGATGTCGGTTTCCCTGAAAACTGCCGGTGAGGACCCTTTCCCGCGACTCCCGACACCAAAAGTGAGAAGTTTCTTCCCCCTTATAAACTTTACTAACTAGGTTTAAGACCACCCCTTCTCACACCGCCTTCCCAAGTGGGCTATCTTCCAGTATATGTTTCCCGCCGCGTCGGGAAAATGTCCATTTGTTTTTCCTCGCCAATGGATGTGTAACCTCACTTCGGAATTCCCCGTTGGCCGCTTTCTACTTTTGTGGCATGCGGATGATTCTTTTCTGTTGTCTGCGATGTGGACATTGTTAGTTTAGTTACTTTTTTTCCCAAAGGTCATTTAATATGGAGGAAAGCCTGTCTCTTTTTTTGAGCTGCAGGCCCCTTACGTTTTCTTCCTTCGCCATGCAGTTTTTTTAGAATTCTTCACTTTTTTCACATCCATTGTTGTAGTTTTCCCCTCGCGATTTTTTTTTAGGCTTTTTTTACAGGACAATTTCCCTGTTTATGTGTGACTGCTACCGTGTTTGTTTTTTTAGCATGGGTTCGCTCTTAGATTGGGGATCGGTATGTCAGAGGTTTCTCTCTTTTACCTCTGTCTTGGGTATTCGACTGGCCCCCCCTATTTTTTTTTTCCCCCAGCCTTGAGTCTCCACTTTCCAGCGTGCACGCCTAGATTTTTCCTCCCCGCGCAATGAGCTGAGCCCCCGTGGGTTGGCCCTTAATAACCCACTTTCGTGTCGGTTCTAGCTTAGCTCATCCTAGCCCCCCCCAATAGCGCTTATCCGCTCCCATGGTCAGAGGAACAGGTTTCATCCGTATTGTTTAAAAAAGATGATTGTGTGACTCCGTTTTCTCCAGTACCTTTCCAGTTCCCCCCCCCCCTGACCCTCTGTCCTGCATTCCCCATGAGACGGTTTATTAGTGACCGTAGTTCGTTTCCTGACACCCGACCCCTCATCCCCTCTTTTTTCGATGCTTAGGACCCTTTTGTACTTAGTTCTTGTACATTCAGCACGTTCCTCTGACATGATTCATCGCCAACTTTCCCAGCTCTCGGCCCGAAACCTTTCCCCTCTGAAAGCCGACTTTCTCCCCAAGAGATGAACTCACTCATTTTAAGTTAAATACTTACTTGATAAGCGGCCTTGCTTACCCGAAGAAACTGCGCCCTCTGATTTTCCTCCCGAAACACACGGTTTATTGAAGTCGAGCGAGGAATTACGGTTTTGATTGCGCAGAAGGGACCTTTATATTTTTAGAAAGATGATTGGTGCTTCCCCCCCCCCCACCCCCCTTTTCGACCTGCCCCAATCCTTGTTTAGGGCTTTTAGGTCGGAAATATAGGGCTTCGATCCATTGATTTATAGCAACTCCCTTGTCCCCCCCAACAAGTACTCAACGCGTCCGAAATACCCCTATTTGTGTCCGACGCCCCTTGATCTCTGATTTTTTTTGACCGCCTTTGAGTGCATAGTTTTTTACCAACCGCTACCGGAATGCCCTGCCATGCCTGTTGGCGGGTCCAACGTGTCGATTTTGATACATGAGGACGCACATCATTTCACGCCTACGCTTTCGCACCTCCGCCTAGCGCCGGGCTTTTTCCTCGAAGGCCCTCCGTCATCCAAGGCCTTAATATCTTTCCATGGGCACGAGCAGGTTACCACGAACCCTTTCCGGCCCCCTTTTTCGGACTCAAGAGATCTTTTTTTTCTCCAGCGTTTTTTTTTGATGAACTCCGATTCTTGCGCCAGTCGCAAATTATATTCGTTAAAATTAAGATTTAACGCCCCTCCAACCCTCAATTATTCTTTTGAGAGGCCCCCGGGATTTTGGATTTTTGCGAATGTTTCGTGTAGTCGTCCCCTCTGTACAAATTTAACTTTGTTCCTCTTCTGTCCTAGAGATTTTCCTCCACAACTTTTCGTCCCGTTCCCCTTTTTTCTCTCCTTTCCATGCTTCCATCGCCTCGGATCGCACCGGTTTTTTGCCTATTTTCCCTCTTTCTTTCAGGTCTGACTTTTTTGGGGGGTGACCTTTCTTCCCCTTTCCCCCCCCTCAGAGACGTTTAGCCCTCCCCTATGGGTTTCAGACTCAAACTGAGTTACCTAAGGATCTTCTGGGAGTTTTCATTCCCGGTTTTTGGATCCACTCCCTGTCACTCTTTCTCAGTCTCAGAGATTGCGCTGCTCCCAACAGGAAGTGGACTCCACCCTTGCAAAGACCAAAACCGTAACTGTTGTTCTGTTTCTCCAAGCGATTTTAGTCTTTTTACTTAAAAGCCCTTTATCACTCAGCTCTGTGAGGTGAATTTTCACATTGATGGTAAGTCCTCTTCGGACTGTTTTTTTCCCCGTGCTGCCAAAAGATTTTGACTCGGATCATCCCGTATTTTATCGGACTATGTGGTATGTTTTTTTTTTGTAGAGTTCCGCATTCTAGTACCCCGGAGCATATATGTGGACCCTCCTTCATCCACCACCCCTCGTGTACGCAAGACATGTCAATCAAGTCCCCTCTAATTCCTTGATCTTCCCCAGGACCTTAAGACGAATGATGTTCCCTTCTCAGGTCAAAGAACACCGTCCCAGGACTCCATGTAGACCTACCTTTTATGGTTGAAAGATGCCGGTTCTTTCCCCAACGCGATTTGGTCTTAGTAGAGTACCTTCTCCTTTTTTTTTTTCTGGTATTTCGCCCTTTACCAACCCCCTCTTCTTTTCCCATCCTGGCCAACCGGCTTGCGCTTTCCTAAACGCTGCAACTTCTCCTTCCCTTAAGGCTTAGTCCCCCGATTACTGCCATCAGCCGTCGGTCCAATAAATATCGACAATTTTCTCTGACCCCCAAGATCCTCCCCAACCCGTTAAAGCGGGTTGGAGCGACGACGAAACAACCCCCACTCTCCCACCGTGTTCGCGTACCTCACCAATTCCCCCACGTAGATGGGCACTTGTTCCCCACCACCAGCCCCTCCAGCCATCTGAATAGCAACCTACACAAGTTTGTATACGTTAGGAAAGTTCCTAACCTCCTTCCCCAGCACCTTCGCTTCCCCCCCTCGCCAAGGTCCTGCCTTCTAGTACCCCCAGTTCCCCCCTGGCAAGACCATAGTAACCCCCCTGTACGAAAAGCCCTTGATGACCCATTTCTCCCACCAGGAAATTTTCCCCCCCCCCCCCTTACTCTGTCGCACGTTTATTCACAGACCGAATTGACGTGCAAATATAAGGCCTTCCTTTGTTGACGTTAGATCCCAACCTCCCCCCCGGGACTTTTAAACTGCTGTCGACGTACCCTCTACTACCCTTTTTCTGTTCCGCAGCTGGATTGAGACTTGTATAACGATTCTTTTCCCCCCGTACGATTGCCGGCATTCCCCCTTTACCTCCCCAACTCACCGGCATGATTTCTCGTTCAAGGAGCAGTTTTATTTTTCTGACACCCCCCCCCCCCATCTTCCCCCAGCCCTACGTTTCTGAAACCCCCTCTTGACCTCTTGCTCTGTCCTTTTGGCCGTTCCTATCTTACGATTTACAGTATTGTTGCTCGGTCTCTTCTTTTCCTTCCCTTTTCTTCCCTTGAAGCGGACTTCGTTTTCAATCCCGAAATGGCGTTTTCCGTAGTGAAGTCCGATTGTAGCAAGTAAGCGTGCCCCTTTTCTTCGGCTTTATAAGGATGTGAGTTGTTCTCCTTCATGTCCCCCCAGCCCCTGCCCCGAGTTTGCGGAAGTTGGTTTTTGAGCCCAAACGTGGTTTTCTTCGTTGCTTTTCAACGAAGGCCCCATCGTATATCTTCTCTCGGTCATTTTTCCCAGTTACCAACCCCCCCCTCAAGCTGGTTTTCAGTGCTCAGTAGATGTGGACTCCTCGTCCCTGCCAGTTGAAATATTGGTACTCGCTTCAAGCCTGTCTCTGTCCATATTTCATGTATCTTACAGTTATGGTCGCACTGGTTGTGCTGGACGCCGCCTTGGTGTTTTTTTTCTTGTTAGTCCTTTAAGGTTATGCCCACTTTTTTGTTTTGTGCCAGCGGTTGCGCTTGTTCTAGCAGGCAGGACCTGGGCCCCTTTCTTTCAGGGAGGAACTGGGACCCTAGTTCAGACCCCCTTATTAACCCGTTCGTTTTCTATAGAGATTTCCTTGGTTTTTTTGTGTGCCCATGCCCCTCTACCGTCGAGTGTTTTTTGGCTTTTTACCTTTTTCAATTTTTAGCATTTTTTTTGCGACCCCCTCCTTAGTTGGGGTACCGGTTCGTCCTCCTTATGTCCCTACAGATTGGATTGGGATTTTCTGATGTCCCTTTTTTCGGGTCCTGCGGCAACGACTGATTGGCTTTTTCAATCCCTTTACGTCCAAGCCTTCCCCCTGTCCTCGTCCCCGCATGTATAACATGCCCCTTCCCTTGAAAACCCCCCCCACCGTATCGACTCCTTCTCGCTTCGTTCAAGGACATCCCTTTACCATCAGATTTATCCGCTACCGTTGTCAAGACCATGTCCGAGGACATGCGGCACCCTGGAGGTTTCAAGATTTTCGGGTAACCCTGCCTCCCGTCTTAATAAATCGTTCTTCTTCCTTCTGTGACGATTTCGAAGGCCCTTCTTTGTGTTTTACTTAGTGCTGACCGTCAAGCGTTTTGATTTTTTCTCCGAATGATGCCCTTTTTTTGCCTCTGACCTACACCGTCTCCCTTCCGCCTTTGGCCGTCTGACTGCGTTCGCATCTCTCCCCATCCCCCCCCCCCGTGAGCTTCTTGTGACGGCTTTCCACAAGCAGCGTTTTCGTCTCTGAAATTTTCTCGTGCGCAGTCTCCCGTCCCAGTCCATTGACACATCTCCGATGTCGTTCGCTGTCCCCCCAATGCCATTCCCAAGAAAATTGCTCTCCCCTCCTCGCAACATTGAATTTTTGTTTCCCTTTCGGTTTTACGGCCTGCTACTACGGGCACTTCCACGGAAGATGGAGACTCTGTTCAGGAGTTCCCAAAATAACCTTGGCCTTGACATCGATGTGTCACCCCACTCAATTTCTTCTCCGTCTTTGTTTCACTTTTTGGGGTCGGCCTGATTTTTACTTTAATGATAGAACCGGCCCCCCCCCCCCCCAAACAAGTTCTCCCGGAAAGCACCCTCCCCCTGTGCGTGTGCTATCGTCTAATGCCTCTGTAAGAAGTAGCCTACCCTGAAAACCCACTGGTTCCCGACAGCCCCCCGTTCAGGATTTCTTTTGTTAATGCGTCTGGACTCAGTGCAGAATACATTTGTCTTCCCTCTACTTCTCGAAAAATCACCGCCCCAGGCCGCCTTTCCCTCCCCCTGCCCCCCGTCTCTTAAATGACTTTTTCCTTTTAATTCTTCCTTTCCAAGGCTCGCCGGTCTGGTGCCCCTTTCCGTCTTGTTGGACTATGTTTAATTTCTTCCCTCTTGTTGTGGTTTTAGCATAGTCCACTCGTCGGTGCCATCCTTTTTCCTTCGCCAGACCTCCCCCCCCCTTTTCTCGTGCGGCTAGAATCCCCACACCATTTCCGCTTCTTCTGTTCGTGGCTCGCCTGAAAGCACGGCCTTCTGTTCTTTTGACCTCTTCGTCTTGCAACTGTACCAACAACGTACCTTCTTGTCTCTCGGTGATCTGCCTCCCGAACCGGGAATTCGTTGCGTTGTGATTCTTTCCCGGTGTTTGATGCTGGACATCCCCCCTCCATTGCGAGCTCGCACCGATTCTTCCTTCTAGTCCTTTTTTTTTTCGGAGACTTTTTCGGGAGGTTTGTATCCCAATCAATGGAGATGTTTTCCCTCTCCGATATCCGGCTTTTTCCGTACCTTTCCCAACGAAGTTTTCAATTAACACCATCCCAACATTCTAGGTTCTGTGGCCTTGGTATTTTGGAAGACCCTAACCTTTCCGCGTGGAATCTTTTCCCTGGCAGACAATCGACCTTGCGGTTCAACCCACTGTCCCCACTCCCAAACTCCATTCGTTGCTGAGATTTGCCCCTTGCTCCTTCCCGTGACTGGAAATCTGTTACCCCTCACTAGGTGGGGAAGTTCGTCCATTGTATTTTTTGTCCCCCCTTATCTTGCCCGTTCCCTGCTTGACCGGCGACCGTGCGGAGTTAACCGCTGTCGGTTGTAAATTCGTCTCCGCTAGGTTTTTTTCGTTTTTCACCCGCCCCTCTAAGTCAAGGAGGAACTCTCCGGTTGTGATCGGTGGCTTTTTTTCCCTAGACACCTTCCAAAGACCGTGTCACGCAGAAGTAAGACCTTTCACTTCCCGATCATGTTTTTCCCGGACTTAAGACGACGTGGTCCCGTCCCGTTTTACGTTTCCCGCACCCCTGGTTCCACCCCACCTTCCTCCCAGCCTGGTATTCAGTTTTCCCGGGGAGGAATTCCTTGTAATCCACTTTCGTTTCTTTCATCGGATTTTTTTTTGTGTTTTCGCGCTGTTGAGCTGAGAGCTCCAAACCGTCTCCCCCTCCCCCGTTTGGGATTGCGAGAACCCTTCCCAACTTTTTCCCACTTTGGCAGAGGCAAAACAGTCTTTTTGCGTTTTTCTGCCCAAATCTCTTTCGAATCAATTATCTCCTCAATAAAGGATTGTCCAGTCCCTTTCTCAACCCCCAAGCCTTCCCCCCCATTATATGAGAACTTCCCCTTTTCCCCCCCCCCTCCGCCCACCTTCACGCGCGGACGACCCCAAACAGGCCTTAGTTCCCGGGCGGCCTTAAGCTACCAAAATCGACGGCGCGGCATTTTCCAAACAAAGCCCAACCCCTTTTCCATAGACCCCCCCCTGCCAAAAGGCTTTCTCAGTTCTGAAATACCCCATTTTCCTAAAGGAGATTCCCCTTCTTCCATGTCCTTTGTTCAACCGCACCGATGCCGAACGCCAGACATTTTTCCCATGCCCCTCTCTTCTCCCATGTACGCAAAGCCCCCCCGGCCCCAATTCCCGGTCGCCCTACTCGTTAAGATCGCTGACTTTTACTTCTAATTTGCCTTACACCTGCCCAAATATTCAACCCTGGCCATTTTTCCCTGACTAGTCCCACTTATGTTGCTGTGACCTTGAGCGGTGCCCATCTTCTGGGTCAACGATAAATTTTTTACTCTTCCTTTTTCTTTGCAACTTATCAACTCTCTCTTTTGTCTGCATTTTTCCCCTCTCCTACGAGTTGGGAGGTTACACCTCCATACCCCTCCTGTTACCCCTCCCCCCCACTTTACCACGCTTCAGCATTACTGCCTTTTGCCGATTCCGTAATTTTCTTTGCTTTCTGATTCCGGTGTCCCTCGTAGTATGGTCTATCTTTAGCCGTTGTTTTTGTTGAGAGATTTATCTTCACGGCGATTCTCCCGACTACTGATGAGTTGCGGAAGCACGGGCCACCAGGCCTGGTTCTCCCATGTCCCTTTTTTCTGTTTCATAACAGTATGTTTATGTGGTTTTTTCGTCCTTTCCACCGAAAGACTGTGATCCAACATCCGCTCACTCACTTTAGCTTGCGAGGTGATGAATTCTACCCCCTTCTGACTCTTTCTTTTTCTACTTATGATCGGTTCAGAATCGTCTTCCAGTCCAATCCCGACTCAAGGTCTGCGTTCATCTCCCAACAGTATAGGTGTAAATTACGTGACCACATGTCATGTTGTTCAGACTCCGCACCCTTTTTTCCCGCAAGCCCCCCCGTTCAACAGATTTCACGTTTTTCCACGGAGTTATTTCCCCCTTTCTGACCGGAGTCAGTTCCCCTCCCTGGTTTCCCTGGACATTTTAGCCTTTCAGTACTTTCGGGGCGACCTGTCCTTTTCCTCAGGCCTTGCGACTTGGTTAGGCATTTTTAACCCCCCCCCTGCAAACTTTTCCTTTGCAGGCTCCCCCCTTCTGCCGTTCCGACGTATAAACCTTGGCTCACGCGATGGCTTTTTCGTGTTTTTTTGCCATGCAAATTCCCCCCTCTCTTGTGGTCCCTTTGGCATACGTGTTAGTTAATTTTTTCTCCTATCCCGCTTTACGATTTTGTTTTTTTACCTTCCCTGAGGATTATCATATCTTCTTACGAAGTATCTTATGCAGTCTTGTTTTCCTTTCCCCCTCCTTGATTTGGCTGGATTGGTTCTTGCCTTGACAACGCGCCCCCAGCTGTTCGATTCTTCAAAGTCTGCACCTTTTTTCCTTTTGAGGGTTTTCCCCTTTCCATCCCGTTCGTGAAGACCTTGAATTGCTTCTTTTTGCTCAGCCACCTGCTCCTCCAAAACACAATCTTATCTAGTACCGTGGACAACCTCCCCCCATGCCCTGCTGTCAGGGCTGTTATTGTGGTGACCCCCGATTTCCCCCGTACTGGCCGACTTATCACATAGTCGTATTCTTTCCCGTCTAATAAGGGCCCCTGTCTATTCTTAAGTCGTGCACCGTCAACGTCGTTTTTCACCACTTTCTAGAAGGAACTGAAAACCTTTTCGTGATTTCTGCCCATTGGGTGTGTGCACGGGGGTGTTTTGCAGCTTACTTCCCACAGTCCCCCCGTAGCCTCTGCCCTTTTACCTCCCCAAGTCAGCCGTTTTTCTGCCTTCCTGGAGCTGCAAAGACTCTCGCCCTGATAACCATACAACCTAGGTTTTCTTCCTCTGTGTTCGTTAGTGACCCGCGACTTCCATTAACCCCCGTCGATTTCTGCGCCAAAAAACTGCCCCCTGTTTAGGCGTAGAACGGAACTTCCCCATTAGTCTGGTTTCTCTTCCCCTCTGTATAGATTCCCAGGTTTAGTTAAAAAAGGTCGGAACTCCTGTCCCCCCAGTTGAAATCATGTTTGTAGGTGTATTTCACTCGTTCTCCGGACTTCCCTTGAGTCTGCGTCCTTAATGTGACTTGCTCCCTCTACCCCCCACCCACCACAAGTATCCTCCTATGGCTCCCCTGCGGTTCGCTCTGCTTTCAAGCAGTATTCCTTCATCCCCCTCCCCACACTCTCTACTGCCCTCCCACGAATTACCTGCTGGGCCCCGCGCCGCGCCGAAGAGGATCACCGCCTTTGTACATCCGTTCCCCACCCTCCTTGCACATCAAAGCATTAATCGTTCCTCTCCTCAAAGTGAATGGTTTTCTTATTCTTTCGCCAATGCTTTCTGCCCGCACTGACTGCAACCGTCCCTTGGAGGTCCGATGTCCTATTCCTACATCCCCTTTTTTTGCGAGCGAATCCGACACGGCCCGGTGACGTCAGTTTTTTGCCTGACATGCAATTCTTTGCGCACCCCGACGTCTCTTAAAATTCACCTCCTTATAGGATGGGTCCCCCTGCCGTTCCTTTTAGCTTTTCTGCTGAATTATGTATCTTTACCATATTCAACCCTTTATGCGGTTACCTGATTTTTACGAAAGCTTTGCCCTTGCTCCCAAGAAATTTCCCGGCAGTTCATAGATTTTTTTTTATGAGTAGATGTTCAATATCTGCATCTTCCCTTCCCTAGTATGAACATTCTTTTTTCCAGACAGATTCCGCGTTTTTGAGAGAATTTGGGGTGACGCTGCCTCACTCCCATTTCGGAATGTCCCGTCCGCGATCATCAGATAGGTCCGAAATCCCCCCCCGCAATACAACAGGTTTTTGGCTTTGGCAATCCGCTTAGAAATGTTTTTTTCACCGTCACTGATTATTAACCCCCCCCGCGTCCTATGTGCCTGCCTTGCCCACTCAGACCTCCCCTTTCCCCTAGCCAACCGACCCATTTGGTGCCTTTCGAGAAGAAAGCTGCTTTGTCTTGATTCAGGTTTATAATCCTTATTTGAAAGTAAATGAGGTAATTTTTATTTTGTCCGTTCTATGTCTCTTTATTTCGGAGTGAGGCTTTTTTACCCGCGTTTCTTAAAGTTTTCTGCCCCCTTTTACCTGGCCCCTTACTCTTGTCTCTCTCCCCACCCCTTACCCTCACCAAGGATGGTAATTTTCATTTTGTATCAGGCTCTATCAGTTCTCGACAAGCCCCTCTTTCCCACGACCCCATCCTAGAAAATGTCCAAGTTTTTCCATACCCTAGAGATTAGAAAGCCGGTTCAGAAACCTGGTTAAAACCCATTCGCCTTCTCTCCGGTAAGAGGAGGCAACCTTTTTTCCTTTAAACCTTCTCAGGCCTGGTGGTTTTTTACTTCCTCAGATGGCTTGCCTCATTACCCATCATTCCCCTCCACCCTCCGGGGCTTCTTTCTTCCAGGGACACCCTTCTGAACTTTTTCCATTGATCTTTTCAGGCTCAGGAACAACCTTCCCCCCTCTTTTCACATTCTTTTCTCAGCCTCCCAAGTTCCGTTGTGCCAGTATTTTCCCTGGCCACAGCTACAAGCCCCCCCTCGGGTCTCCCAAAATATATGATACCTTCCTCTGTCCTGCCCGGAATCCACACTCTTAAAGACTTTGAGACCCCCCCCCCTTTAAAAATACCGTTACCCGGGTAGCGTCCCCTCTTACATTCTACGGGCCTTTGGGCCTGTTAAAAACACATCCCCCCCTCAAAGCCCTCTTTTTGACTTCACCCTCAGGAGACCCTATTTCATATGTTTCCCATTTTACTGCATTTTTTTAAGACCGGCTTTCTGCCCACTTCTTTCCAGGTCCCAGTAGCGCTTAAACTGCAACGCTTTTAATACTCCTTTACCTTTCCATGAGTTGCTCTCCCTTGCCATTTTATTTTCCTTTGATCAATGACGTTCATGCACTGCGCCATCCCTCTATCCTTCTCCCTTGACGCCTCTTTCTTTGCCTTACTGGCTTTTAGTTACCAATCTTCAAACAAATGGGACATCTTTCGTCTGGTTCTTCCACCTTATTGCATTGTGCTGGCTTAGTTTGAGTCGTGATTGGCCTTTGAGCTGATTCTTCCCTTTCCCCCCCCCTCCGTATACGCGGCCTTCTTCTTTCTTCATTCGAACGCGCGCCTGTTTCCTCCGGCGGTCTGCGGTTCCCCTCACCCGGGGCCTTTCCCCCGGTTTTATAAATCACCCCCCCATCTGATCCAATCGTGTTCTTTCCCCTTTCTCCGATCCTGCTCTTGCTCATTTTGCCTGCACGCAGCATTGCATTCAAGTATTTTTGGCGTTTTCGACCGTCTTTG
>Ga0179591_1247803_pt1 | contig 11194 bp, 8 predicted proteins | sample CZOMad2_1_08_16f_FD_182891 | JGI IMG/M metagenome (GOLD analysis project Ga0179591, IMG submission 182891) | Vadose zone soil fungal communities from Angelo Coast Range Reserve, California, USA - CZOMad2_1_08_16fungal (PacBio error correction) | ecosystem: Environmental > Terrestrial > Soil >... | reverse complement strand
TCGCCAGGTCGTGCTCGGCGCGCATATGTTTTTGATCGGTTGGCCGTTTTCGCTGATCGGGTGAAATAGACCCTTCCATTCTTTCCCTCCCCTCAAGGGAGCGGATAGTAAGATTGCTCCCTCCTCCCATTCTTCCGTGCAGCTGTGGGGCTTCTTGTGATGAGGGGGGGGGGGGGGTGGGTCCCGGGCTGCTCGCAAGTCGAGTTTTTGTCGACTGGGACCTCGATGCCTTTTTTCGGGCAGCAGTTTTCTTGTAATTCGCCGTCATTCTTTTTTTCATTTTTTATCCATCTATTCCTATTTTCGTCGGATATGGCGGCCAGCCCTCCGTAAGACCGCACGAACTCTTGATGATCTTCCAAGCCTATCAGTTTGTCCCCTCGCCTTTTTGCCTACTGCCATAGCACTTCCACCCAGCGTGACGAGCTTCGATTGAGGATTCGTACTCGGCTTGTGATGTCTGCCCATAGTCCTTTCTCTATGGGGTTTTTTCGCGTCTCGTTCTGTCATCTTTCCTCCCTGCGCGGTCGACTTGTTCTCCGTCAAGGGTGGTGTGAATTAGTGCACGGCGGTGTCCCTGGCAGAGCGGCACCGTAAGCCGGTCCACCCCGAGATTTATAGTGGCGTTCCTTTCCTCAGCGCGATATTGAGTGGATGCGCACGTTTCTTTTTTAATGATAACTCTCGGATACTGTCACAGTAGAGAGCGTTCTGGACGCCTCAGCCTCCGCAAGTGCACGCTCGCTCTCTCCCCTTCTTCTTCGCCCCAGTCTGAGGCTACATTGATCCTCTACCGAGCTCTTGCCCTAGTTCCAGAGCTTGCCGTCCTCTCTCCTGTCTCGACGTATGGGTGTTCCTCGTCCCCCCTCCTCCGCGTAGTCCTTCTTTCTTTTATGGATTTAGCTCCGCCCGAAGACGCGTAGGCTTTCTTTTCGTGGGGTGTCGGCGAGATCGACCGAGCCGCCTGCCTAAGAGTTCCGCCGGCGAGTGTACGCTTTTGCCGTTCTACGGATCGTAGATTTCTTCTTCTCCCTTTTGGACGAACTCTCCTCCTTTTCGCTTTCCCCACTTTCTCGGCATGTTGTCATCGCGATCGCATCTCTTTTCTTAATAGCAGCCTTTTTCAGAGGCCGTCGGGTATTCCGGCGAGCCACCTGAACCTCTCTGTCTCCCCTGACTGTTCAGCGTACCGGAGGCTTGCTTCACTTTTAGACTGGGCTAGAGAAATTCCTCGCAAACGACGACGTGAGGCACCTAGTCTCGGCGGTCGCTATCGTCCAAGAGAGGTGGATGTTTGTGACTCCTGATCTTGACTCGTCGAACCACTTGCCACCCCCTCCTTCTTTTCGTAAATTCCCGGTCGGCTTTCCCTCCTTTTGTTTTTTCTCTGGGCTGTCTATGTCATTTGTGTTTTCCTTTTTTTCACCCTCAGTACGCCGCGCCGAGTCTCTCTTTTTCAGTCCACGGCCTGATAGGCCTTGTTGCTTGGAAGGTTATGCTTCATTATCGGGGATGGTTTGTCACTTCCCCTTTTCCCTTTTGCGCAGACTCGACTTTCGGTAACGAACTCCTAGCGCACCTCGAGCATCTCCTGCCTCCGTGCAAGTGCCTAGAAGCTTGAAGACGAGTTCGGCCAACAGATTTTCTCCTGTTTTCGCAGGAGCCCCCTTCACAGTTTCGGGCGGAAGTCTTCTTCAGTGGCAGGCTTTTTTTTGGCATATTCTCGCTTTTTCTTTCTATTGCGGAGTTACCCTCTTCATTGCTCGCTAAAAGGTCATCGGTCTTGCGCAAAACCCTCAAGAGGAAAGTTCTTTTTGATCCCAGGGTTTGTTGGGGGTTTTTCCTGCGCCGGCTATCCCTTGATGACACCGACCGGCATGCTAGTCCTTTTCCCCTCCATCCCAGTTCCCCCGTTCCCCGGCGCCGCGTTTTTCCGCTGAAACGCGTCGGGCTCGTTGACTTTTTTGAGGTTTTTCTCGCGTGGGGTTTAGTGTTATAATAACTAAAACACCCTTCTTCTCCCGTCTTCTACTGCTCGTCAGCGAGGCGGAGCTTCCCTCCGTTCCTGTTCCTCCTTCCCTGGGTGGCGCTTTTTCTTGCTGAAGACGTTTTTCCTTTCACGGCGATGGTTTGTCCAATCTATATTTGATAATACCGTGTGTGTTGAGATAGTCTCCCTAAATCGCCGTGACCCGTTCTTCTCCCCCACCGCGGCAAACACGGAAGGAGATAGGCCCCTTCCTTTTACTCGTTTTCTAACAGACCCAAAGCTGACGCGCTCGCACTGGTCGCGTTCCCTCTAAGGGAGTTTGGTTCCGGCAGGTAGGGAGAACTCTTTGTCACAAAAGGCGATTCCAACTCTCCCCCTTTCTCCTAAGATGTCCCGCAGACTTCTCGGTCCCCCTCCGGTTCAGAAAGTGGTCGCCCTCGGCGCACGGGGGGAACCCAATCGCCGGCCGCCGGTCGGTTTGTAGAGAGAGGTTTACAGTTCTCTTCATTTTTTTAAGTCGGATCTTCTGCTTTGCTTTTTCTTTTCTTTTTTTTTTCGCAACGAAGATTTACAGTTTGTCAGAGCCCCCAGTGCTTCGGGCCGTGATTCCCTGTATTCGCCATCGAGCACGTTGGGGTTTTTTGGATCTTCTTACTGACCTACCTCAAGCTCAGAATTTTTCACTCTTTTTTGGGGCGTATTCGGCCCAGAACATCTTTGGGAAGTTAAATAGTCGTAATCGTTCGTGACCTTTGCGGTCTTCTCCGTTCCTCCTCTGATGTAGGAGCTTCTTTACCTCGTAGTGGGACCGGGCCCAGTTCGATGGGATTCTCAACCTTAGCTAGTTCCTTCGACGGCATTCGACGTCAGGCAACAAAAAGTTCCCCTTTTTTCTCCTTCCTCGAGCTCGCGAGCGGCGGATCGCTTTCCACGTCCCTCCTAACCTCGACGCCTCCGATCGTTTCCCAACCGCACCCAACGTCTTTTTTGCCCATCTCGACATGACGTTTTAGAAGAGAGTGTTAGCCAGGTCTAGAGTAGTAATCGACCCCTGCCGTCCACAGCTCCGCCTATTTTGCCGATTTTTCCTCCGCCTCCCCAGTAGATGTGCTCTTTCTTCAGGTGGGTGATTTTCCTCGTACAGTCCATTTCTATGTCTCCAGACCCTGTCTTCGCTAAAAGCTCATTTTCGTCGTCGATTTGGTCCAGCAGCGATGAACGTGCACGTGGACGGCCTCTTCGCGGCGACGGATACACATTCCCCCCCCTCCTCGTCTTTTCTCTGCAACATGTGAACTTGTTTAGATTTCTTTCTTTTCTTTCGCATGCGAGACGAGCTTATGCTATCCAGTCCTCTTTAGTCCATTTTCCTGCCGAGGCTCGGCGTTTGACCCTCCGGTCGCCGAGAGCTCGGAGCTCCAAGACAGCCTCCCCCCCGGTTCTCCTATTTCCTTCGCCGTCTTCGAGGTCGCCAAGCAGAAGAAGGATCCTCTTCTCGGTCGTCGATTGTTTGATCTGGTTCGGCACCCACCATACGTCTGATAGAGATTCGGCACTTAGAGCCCTTTTTTCGCCCCGCTCCGGTTCTTAGAGCGAAATCTACCTGTTTTTTTTTTTCGACGAGGACTCTAGGCTCGCCCTCTTTGGCTGGTCGGTTATGCTTCCAGGTGCCCGTGCCTCCTCTTTTCCTCGATTCGGGTTTTGGTTTTCCCTGGACTCGCTCTTTTTAGAACACTTCCCTCTCTTGCGGACTTTTTGACCCCCATCCCACTCTCTCTCTGCCCCCCCCTAATATACGTGCGGCTCCGGGTTCTTCTGTCCTTCGATCTGCGAAGTAGAACCCCCTCCGTCGATGCGCACCACAAAAAGGGTTCGAAACCTTTGCTGTCCAGCGCTGGATAATCTGACAGAAGTAGATGGGGACCGCGGACCCGTCCTGTTTTCAGCGAACGAAACTTCCGTCCCCCCCATTTAGAGCGCCCTCCTTACCGATCGGCGCTGGTGTAGTGCTAGATTTGCTATTCGACCTAGCGTGGCTCTTCTCCTGTCCCTCTGGGAGTGTTTTTTTTGATATCACTTGTTACGTTCGTTCTTCGATGTCAAACGACCATGATGCCTGAAGCTGCTTTCCTCAGGATTTTTCGATGGAGTCATCACGATTTTCCTCTGACTCTAACTTCCAGACGAGGCTGGGCGAGGGCCTCGAGTTCAATGTTTCTACTCTGGCGAGCAGCCGGCGAGGGAGTCAGTCTTCTTTATCCCCCAGCTTGATGCCGGATTCTTAGATTTCTGCCTCTTTCTGCTATGCGCTCGCCGCGGTTTTCGGGCAGCCATGTTCCCTTTCCCCTGCTTTACCAGGATCAGATCCCTACTCCCCCTCTCTCCCTTTCCTGTCATCTTCTCTTGAAGACGACCGAGGAGCATCCTTCCTCTTTTTTTTCTCCTTTTTTTTTCTAGAGCTTTCGTCTTTGAGCGCCAAATGATGGCGCTTTGGTTTCGTATCTGATCGCGGAGCCCTACCCATTACAGTGAGACGCAGACGCGGCCCCCCCCTCCCTCCCCCCCTTATCGTCATCCTCTCGGCCTTGCTAATCTATCAATGAAAGTTTTTTCTTACCCTTTCCATCTGGGCTGCTCGCGTCCCTTCACATTCTGGCCGTTTCGGTCCTGCATCAAGTAGTTCTGGAGTTCGCATCATCGTCACCCTTTTCTTCTTCCACCTCTATGCGTCTTAGAGGAACCTTGCGTGTTTTCTCGCCGCCGGCAGCGTACCCCCACAGACTGTGAGACTCTTACCAGATCCCCTAGGGTCGCGTCTGCCCTCTATTGGCCTTCTTGAACTAGTCCCTCCCCCCCCTTTCGACTAGGGGCTTTCGCTTCCTGCGGCCGGTGATTCGTTATTACACGAGACGCAGCCCCACATCGACGTCTGCAGATTCCCAGCGGCGGCGCGTAGTTGACGCCTACTTTCTTTTTTCCGATCGAGGCGTGTCGTCCTCCTTCGCAGTTGGGCACCACGTATTTACGTCACTTCTCTATTTTCTATCTAGAGTGGAGGGTGCCTTTAATATAGAGAAATTCGTGTATGGCGAACTTATTCCCCAGTCCCTAGATCTTTTTCACTTAGATTTTATGGCTTGACGCCGAAGACATCAAGAACCTGAGTACACCCCCAACTTCTCCGATAAGAGACCTGTCAGTCTCCCCAGTTTTCTCTTGTCTCCTTGGACGTCAATATCTTCTTTTTCTCCTCGGTGCGAGCGCCGCGTTTGATTAGCGACTTCTTAGGGTTGACTCCCAGTACCCCCTTCCTGACAGTTACTGGGATTTTCTTATGTATTTCTCCAGCCCTAATCTTCCCCCTAAGCTCTGGTCGACCCGGTGATGAGTTCTTCTCCCCCTCGCGATTCCCGACCTGCGTCCGCCTTGAATATCGAAGGCTGAGCCTCGACTTGGATCTGTCTCCCTCTCGTAGTTTTCTCTAAGATCTCCTTAGTTTACCTTCTTTCCCCCTTCACTTGTTTCTCTCGTTTTGCGATTTGGATCCTCTCCTCTCTCCATCTGGCCGTAGGTAGCGGGCGCCTTTGTTTGGTTACTCCGAGCGAAAACGGAGCTGTTCCCTAGCGTGCCCTGGAGGTCTTGTCACTTCCCGCGTATTAGCCAACTCCGCCTCCCCCTCCTCTTTCTTTTCAGAGACAAATTATGTCTTCTGCGTCGAGCGGCCCTTTAGATTTGCTGGGAGGTGGGAAGAAGGCGTTCATAAGTTCCTTGACCCTCGACCAACGTTGTGATCCCGAATGTAGATGTGAAAGCTCCTTTTCTTTTTTCTTGGAGTCGTCGTGGAAGGTTCCTCCTTTCCCCTGAACCCCCCATCTCTCGTACGATGTATGAACGCCCTTCCTGTAGTCGTTTGAGCCTTTTCTTTTCTTGGAAGGGAATCTTCTCCTGAGAAGCGGGGCACTCCCCCCCCCCCCCCCCACCCCCACCCCCCACCACAACACCCCCCCCCCCCCCCCCCCCACACCACCCCCCCCCCCCCCCCCCCCCCACCCAACCCACCCCCCCCCCCGTCCACGCACGTTCGCGTCCGTTCCTCGAATGGGTTCCCCTCCTCCTTCGTCTCACAGAGAGGATGCCCGGAATAAAGTGCACTCCTCCTCCCCCTCTTCTTTTGAAGAGGTTGACGGCCACTTGTTCAGGTGCGAAGGACAATGTGACCTCTCGGGGTTAGGGATTACTTCTTCCGCTCTAGCCGCGGTGGAAATGCTAGATGTAGATTTCTTATCTCCCTTTTCCCCTTCTTTTAGTTGATCACGCCTAGGGATTTTCCCCTCTTTCGGTGCCAAGATGCCGACGCTTCGATTCGCCGGCGAATTACCTCGTTTTACACGACCGAGGCTTGAGGGTTTTGCTCTTCCCTTTCGGTTTCTTCGTCCCGATTTATCGAGTCTTTTCCTCTCCCTCACCTGGCGATTGCCGGGCGTGCTGTCTTCGTTTCCTCTTCCGTTAAATCAGGCCTTCGACGCGATCGACGCGCGTAATCTGCGGAGTTCGATAGCGTCCCTCCGTTTAGCTTTCCCTTTTTAATCGGGGTGTTTTGCAGCGCTTTGCATCCCTCCTTCCCCCCCGGGAGGAAGATCTCTGATCCCCCTCTTTTCCGTGTTTTGTGATTTGTTTTTTCGATCAAGAGATTTGACCTGTTCGCCCCCGTGCAACTATTGACTAAGGCTAGACGGTGGACTTCGGAGCTCCACCGTAAGTCGGTTAGCACGTTAGTGTAAGCCTGGTCCATGTGAGGCGGATAGGTTTGGAGAACGGGACACTTCTATTTATTCTATCGAACCTCGCGATTCCCGACGGTATTCATGGGCAACCCGGAGCTAACTTTTTCCCCCTCTTGTCCGGGTTTTGAAGAGGTGATTAGGTTTTTCCTTCTCCCCCGTGCGTCAGGGGCGGGAACGGTCCCGTCCCCCGCGGAGGCGTGTCCTGAGACGCCGAGGACAAGAAAGAGTGCTAGGTCCGTTCTTCATCCCTCTCAATCGAGCAGGTAACGGACTGTTCCTCCTCCCGATTCCTTAAGAAGAATCGTCCAGAGTGGCACGATTGTGGGCGCCCTTTTTCACCCGAAAATCGTGTGTTCAGGCTGAGTTAGTAAGTTGCCGCTGTTCCAAATTTCGGCTTCTGCTCGGGTAAGATCTTTAGAGTGGGAAAGTCTCGGCTTCTTCGTCCCGTCTATTGGGTCCGGGTCTATCATTCCTCTCGCCCCATTTCTATATGACAGATTACAAGCTCCTCCTCCACAAGCTACCCCCGGGGTTGATCTTTCCGCGCGCTCTCCCTCGAGGGAGAGAAGACTGTTTAACGTCTGAAAGGACCTCTACTCTTTCCGATTACCGACCCGCAAACCGTTTTACTGGCCATCTTACCTTGATTTTTTCTTTCTCAGCCTCTTTGGTTCCTTTACGACGATTTTTCCTTTCATCTCTTTTTCCAAATCATCCAAGAGTTCTCCTTTCCGTCTCTTCCGCCGTCCCGACTTGGGCACTCACCGCGTCGTTGCGGTTTGCGCGGTGAGAAGAACAGTCTCCGTGACTGAGACTTCCATTTCCCTCCGTTAAAAGTTTCAGAGGGCTTTTCCTTCAGGGGCGATTCCGGCTATCGGCCTTTTTTCTTGCGGCCTTGTCATACACCACGACGCGCGTAGACTGCAATTGGAAGATTGGTAAGCCCTCCCCCTGTCGCTTTTTTCTCCGACGAATTTTTTCCCCTAGTTCGACGGTGCTAGACGAGGAATTTTTTTTCTCTTTGCGGAGCCATTTCCTTGACTCGCTGTGGTGCGAGCTTCATCAAGAGCCAAAGGGTCAATAGCTCTCTTCTTTCTCTTCGTTCTCCCTGCGAAGCGGATATTATACGCTTTTCTTCGAGTGATTTTTGATTGAACCCAACTTAAGTCGCCCGCTCTTGTCCTTCCCTTGATCATCAAGATAGACCTATCTCAGGTAGAGCTTTCAAACTTCATTCCCCTCCTACCTTTGGGCTTCGACGAGGATTAGGAGAGATTCTTCCCTTTCGCCTGGCGGGCTTCTTAGGTTTTACTCTGTATTCCTCTCCTTTTCCCTCTCTCTCGGTGGTGGCTTTGATTTTAAAACCCGAACTCTGCGATTGGACGGCGACCCTAACCACTCCCTTCCCATCTCCCACTGCAGTTTTTCCGTCTTTTTTCCGCTAGGGTTTGACAAACCAAGCTTTGTACGTCATGTTTGCCCCCCCTCCTGAACTGGAGCGAAAAAAACATTCCCTCTGGCTGGCTGAAGATGGCGACACGTCCGACTTTTTTTGGGCTCCGAACGTTTTCCCCCCGTCCAATTTAAAATTAATAGTCCTCTCAGAAATCATTTCACCCTCTTTCCCTTCTTTTTTGGTGCTAGATCGTAGTTCAATACCCTTCCCGGTGTCTCTCTCCCGATTTTCTCTTCTCTATGAGTCCGAGATCGTTTCCCCTTTCCTTTGATTGCGGAGATGCAAAAGTACCCCCTGAGAAGACGACATAATTGACTCTTCCCTCCATCACGACTTTTTTCCTGTGCGGCGACCCATAACGACCCTTTCTTTTTAGCTTCTTCTGTTCCATTTGTTAGCTACTTTTAACTATCAGCAGGCCTGTTCTGAGAGTATCCCCCTTTGCTTTCCCTTCTATATGTAGATAGGGATGGCTAATTTTTTTCTTGTGGCAGCATCCCTGCCAAGGTGCGAGGAGCTTTCAGCATAACCGCCAACTCCTCCTCCCTCCTTTCGTCTTCGAAGGACACGCCGCTTTGCAGAATATATATTTATCCTTCGTTTTTTTTTCTCTCTCTTCTCCCGCCTTCCTTTTCTTTCATCTTTGCACTGAGGCGCGGTGTTTTTTTGGTTTTACTTCCCCCTTCCATTGTGGAAGCCAGTCTTTTTTTCGGATTCATTTCCTCCTATTCATTCCTCTCCTTCTATTAAGGATCAAGTTGGGGTAGAGACTCTTCCCCCATATTGCAGGCTTTTCGTCCCTCCCTCCCCTCCACCCATTTGAAAATTTCCACGAGACCTCCTTCCCTCCCTCATATCGCTCTCTCTCCCCTTCTTTCTTTCCCCCCCATTCCTCTTCAACCTACCCCCCCTTCTCTCTCCTCCTCTCCCCCACCCGCCGCCCACTCACCGTTCTCTCCCCACCTTCCTCCTCCCACATTCCTTTTCTTCTACTCCGTTCCCTTACCCTCCTCTCCCCCTTCTCCATTAAACACACCCACCGCGGACTCTCCGCTTTCTGGAAGTTACTTTAAACTTAGTTCTATACTGCCGTCTTCTTCTGGAATCCGTTTTTCCTAGCGCCGGCAGAGTCACGCAAATGAGCGAGATATTTCCTGATCCCCTCTCTTGTTCGGGCTACGGTGTGAATCCACCCTCCCCCGAGTGTGGGGCTCTCGACTTTTGGAAGTGTCATAGGTCCTCTTCCGTTGAGCCTCACTTCAGTCTTCTCTTTTCTCCATCTCGCTAGGGTTCTGTGGCCGGCTGGTGTTCCTGACAGTCGGTTCTACCTGAGCTCTGCGACACGTACCGGCCAGTATTTGGTTATCTCTTTTTTTTTTTCTCGAGATTATTTTTGCTTCCCGAGCTCGCTTCCTTTTCCCCCAGATAATCTGTCACGTCAGATCTGACTCGTTTTCGACGAAGTCATTTCAAGCCCCTCCCGACTCTTCCCCTTTTTCGCCTCCTTATTGTTTGAATGGTCTTCCTCGACAATCGATCAAGAGTGAGTCGAGACATTGCTCCGAGCGGAGCGCCGCTTTCCGACCAGCTCCCCCTTTCCTTAGCCTTCTTCTTTCTAGATCTCCCCGGCAATTTTGTCTGGACCCTTTGTTTCCCCGCTTTTCTGCTCTGTCGAACACGCGATTCCTATTGGCGTTTCCGATTCTTTCGCCCGGACTTGATCGGTTGAAGAAGTCCGTTTCGTCTGGCGCTTAGAAGCGTTATCTCCTTTTTTTCAGGGCATGTTGGTCACGCTCCCCCCCGATCTTGGTTCTCCGCAGAAGTGGCTTCTTTGCTTCTGATCCCCCTGTCTTTTGCTTGACCCTGACTTTGACTTACAAGGAGATGACTCCGTCGGTTACATAGTTTGTCTTCACGTTTTCGGGTTCCTCGCCGATCGAAAGCCACCTCCTTTGTAATAGCCCCTTGATCGGCGTCCGCGATACCCCGGCCCGATTTTTTTTCGAGGTGGGTCCGACTTTTGGATGAAGATCGTCGGCAGACCTGCGGACCAATTTTTTTCCATCTTGCTTGATGGCGCCCCTGCCGTTTCTTTTTTTCTTCTCGTTACTATTTTGTATGTAGTCTTTTCAACCTTCCCTTCGTGCCCTTGCTCGTCGAGCCGCTGATGAATCTTTTTGCTTTTTTTTCTGTGCTTGGACGTGACGGTAGTGAATCTCCTTCTTCTTTCGCCCTTAGACCATTTGCACGCGTCATTCGACGATTCCCTCCCCGATCTGAAATAGTGCCGCGAAGGAAGCCCCTTTAAACTTCTCCATCGACTCTTACGACCCCGAGGGGACTTTTCACGGATGATAGTGGGAGCCACCATTCCCCTTCTCGGTCCGGACCTTGTTGCAATCTCCCCTAGAGCCGAAGTGCATCTGCTTCTTCCCCTGAGGAGTTATTACGCACGGCTACCCCCCCCCCCCCCCCTCTCACTTTTCGGCTTCCAGTTTTCCCCCCCCGTCTGCGTACTCCAGGACAATTTCCTATCCCATGATTTCTACTCCTTCCCTGCGAGTAAATCCTTCTCCCCCCCTACAGAGCAGCTATGACCTTTCTTTTTTCCCCGTTATTCGGGTTTCACCGATGGACCGCGTCGGGGCACTTAGCGACTTCTCCCTGTATATCGCCGTTTGTGGTTCCTGTTCTTTCCTTCCCGGACGACACGCCCCTTCCACTTTTCGACCCGCTCCTTTCCGTCGTCTGTCCTTTCTTGCGTCTGATTTCGTCCAGAGTTCTGCTTCTTCCTCGGGGTGGCCTCTTTTTCCGCTGCAGAACGAATGAAAGTTAGATGGAGAACTTCCTCTCCTTTTTTGACTTTGTTGTTGTTGTCAGATTTCTTCCATCGTCCGTTTGCCCGTCTTCCTCCCCTAAACCGCGGCCACCACGAGGAAGTAAGGGTCTCCTACTGAATTGCTT
>Ga0179591_1356830_pt1 | contig 11195 bp, 12 predicted proteins | sample CZOMad2_1_08_16f_FD_182891 | JGI IMG/M metagenome (GOLD analysis project Ga0179591, IMG submission 182891) | Vadose zone soil fungal communities from Angelo Coast Range Reserve, California, USA - CZOMad2_1_08_16fungal (PacBio error correction) | ecosystem: Environmental > Terrestrial > Soil >... | reverse complement strand
CTTTCTGTCATCGGGCCTTCCTCCTTGTGCCCTATTCTGACGTCTTCCCCCCGTAAAAAACCCGTTGCATTCCAGAATCTTTCACTCTCTCCAGCGATTTGCAGTCAGCGTCTCCTTTCCCCCGACTGACGTCCCCGTACTAATGTCTGGGCATTTCCTGGCAATTTCCTTCGGTGATTTTCTACGGACTTTTTTTTTTTTCGCGATCCTGAATGAGATGAGAGCTGAGCCTAGTCTTTTCCGACGCTCTTCCCGCGAGAAAAACCGCCCTAGCCCCTCTCGTGCCTGGACCCCTCTTGAGCGACCACCAACGCCCCTCTCCTTCCTTTACCCCATACCTTCCCTTAAGCACTGTGAACTGGGCCTTCCCTCCATGCAACGGAGACTTTCCTCACGTATCAAGACCGTCAACCGCTTCCCCCCTTTCATTTTTTTACGGCCCGCCCCCCTCCCCCCCCCATGAAAGGCATTTTCCCCTCTCAGAATTAGGACGTCGACGTGTGCCGACCCTCCCCAAAATACGACTCTTCTAGAGTGAGGTCTTCCCTTCTAATAGTTCCGAGCTTCCCATCCCCAAGCCCCTTACGCCATGAGGATTCCGGCTTCCCTTTTCTCAAAGATAAACTATTGCCCTGTATAATTTTCATTTTTCCCTTAGTTTTGCTCTGATTAACCGGTCAGGGCCGGAACTCTTTCAAGAGACGACGTTTTTTTTGCAGATAAGGGCCTCTCTCCCCCCCCGATCCGTTTTCCTAGCTGTGGAAAGAATCTTTTTCTTCCGTAGCGCCCACCTCCCCTCGTTCTCTTCGCTCTTCTCTGGCCGGCAAAATCCTAAGGGAAAGATAAGATTACTTTCCCCCCGGTATTTTTGGAGCCTGCCCACTCTGCTTTTGGGCCTGCTTCTGAGAGGCAGCAGCCTGGCCCCATCGTCGCCCCGACTCTTTTCCCCCCTTTTTTCTACCCTGGCGGTTAGTGCGTTTTTCGCCGCTTTTCTGCCTGTCGCAGAAATACGTGCTCCTTTTTTTTTCCCCCTCTTTCCCGGCCCAGCCACCCTTCAAGAAAATAGGAAGGCTAACGGTTTCCCCGGAATAAAGAAAAGGATCGTCTCCCCTTGTCACCTTTTCCAGCTTTCTTATACTAAAAGAAGGAGCTAGCCCCCCGCATTAACTCGATTGACGCTTAGAGCTCCCTTTCAGTATAGGGGTTCCCTTATTAGTTCTCTTCTTTTCCCGGCAAGAATCGCCGTGATGACTCCCCCTCCCTAATCGTTGTTGTTGGTTGCTCTCTTTTCATTATCAAGGAGAGTATTCCTTTTGTTTTCTTTTCCCCCATTGGCTCAATTCGCCAAAAGAGACTGACCTCTCCCTCCCCCTCCGAGCAGAATCTTCCCCCATTGGTCCCGAGCTGAGAGCCTCGGGCCGTTTATTAAAGCGGTTTTCATCCCTGGAAAAAGAGGTCATTCCCTTGCGCTTTTCCCCGTAGCATTCGATGAGCTTTAAGGAATGGCATAGTTCTCGGGCGAGGCGGCCCTTCCCCCCACGCTCCCTGAGGCACGTCTACCGGCAGCGACTCTTTCCCCCTGCAACGAAATCTTTCCCAAATCACCGCAGGGTAGCACTTTTCCGGAATTCTCCGAGGGTGGCCTCCCCTTTGCCTTTTCTCTCACCTTTTTTCTCCCCATAAGGCCAGCCAGGACACACTTGAGACAGTTTCCCTTTCCCCGTAATACAGTGTCCTTTAACGTATATTTCCCTCTTCGTCCGATGATAGTCTCCCCTTCCTTAGAAGATGTGAATGCCCCTCAGAAGGCATCCCTCCCCCGTATTTCCGCATGTGCCCCCTTTTGATAGGTTCAGATTGCATGTTTGTCGGATATTCCCTTTCGGCAAGATCCTTTTTGAATATCAAATTGCCGATCGTTAATATGGGTGGCTTCTTCCCCATTTCCCGTTCCCATTTTTCCCCCTCTGAAGCCTTTTTTTTAAAAGTGGAAAAACCCCCCCCGGAAATATTAGGGGACAGAGATCCCCTCCTCAACCCTTTTCTCTGTCGGCAAACGTCGACTCTTTTGGTGATTGATGATGACCCCTCTATTTGAGGGACTGCTATGGTTCCTTCTTTCCACTTCCCTTGTGTGAGACGTGGAATGAAAATCGCTTTTCTATAGTGAAGGGGGAATGCCCCCCCCTTTCTTCCTTCTCGCTCTAATGTATTTGAATCCATTTGACTCCCTCAAGAGGGTTGTCTTTCCGGGTCGCCTTTTTTCGTAGGTTAACAGTGCACTTCCTAGAGTCCCCCTAGAGGGGTTAGAGGTTCCCACGTAGTTTGTCGAAGACCGGGTCCGGTAAGAAGCTCCTCCCCCCCCGAAACGTCGTAGCTCAAGACCCTCCCTTTTTCTGGCCCCGACCACGACTTCCCCCCTCCCCAAGATGCTCTCACGCAGTCCTTCCTCATGCGGCGACCTAATGCCCTGGCTGTCAGTCACGGGTTCGATGCAATGCCAATGCCTTACCCCGTTCTCTCCCTTGGTCGATCCCACCCCCGGCATCCCCTCCGCTTTCAGACACGCTGCTCCAGGATAAAGATTAACGTCTCCCTTGTTGTTGTTTCGGGTACAGGTCATCGTTTTTTCCTGAAAGCGATCGTGACTTTTTTTTTCCCCCGACCCGTAAAACCCCTGACCGTTCCGTCATTGTGTCCCTAATGCACGTCGCCCCCCTCCAGGCGACCTTTTCTGTTCCTTGATGCCTGTTGTAGGCGGGCCTGTTTTGTTTTTTCCCAGATTGAGAGGACGGGTTTCGGAGAAGACGCCCGGAGAGATTTTTTTTCATGTGTCTTTTGAGAGACTTAGGAGAAAACCTCCCCCCTCCGCGAGAAAATTTTCCTATCGGCCTCCCTCCGAGCCTCTTTTTCCAAGAAAACCAGATTGAGAACCCCCCCCTTCTTCAGTCCCTTGTGAAATGGCCCCTCCTGAAACGGAGAAGTCTTCCCTTTTTTCTCACGACAGGCAACCTCCTTCCCTTTCCATCCTCCTTCCAGCAAAGAAACTCACAGAAGAAATCACCCCTTTAGTCGAGTGTGACGACATCCCTCCCGTTTTTCGTCCGGTCTCTTTCCCCGAATATTTCAAGAGATAAGAGCCCCCCCCCCCCCTTTTTGTTTTGGTTTTTACTCCAAGTATGCTCTCTTCCTGCAAGATGAAAATCTTTTTTTCTTTTGGAATATTCCATTCTCCCGTCTGTCTCCTTCGCATTTCGCCGCGCGACTGTGATCCCCCGAAACAGCATCACACCCTCTTCTTCCCGAACGGGTTGTAGGGGCTTCCTCAACAACAGAGAATGCTTCCCCCTCCCCCCGCGAAACGGGCTCTTTCCGTCCTCCCCTTTGGAAATATAAGTTCCGAGATTTTGGAAAGTACACACTGCGAAATCTGTTGGTCCCTTCGGGTCGAAGCCTCTGACGCGGTCCGGCCCGGCGAACAAATTGCTACCTTCCCTCTTTTGTTCTGCTGTTTCCTTTTTTCCCCTTTTCTTCGCTGCCTTTTGCAGCAGAATCCGGCTTTCTCTTTGAAAAGCGCAAGGTTCCCCTTCTTTAGTATCCGACCATCGGAAGGTTTCCCCTGCGCCCCCCCTTCCCCCCGGCCGGCGTTCCCCCTCGGTCATGTCGATATATAAACCCCTTTTTTTTCTTCCTAAACCGAAGCGCTAGCCCCTTCCCCCCCCTATCTTGCTTCTTGTCACCAGTCTTTTCCGAAAAGAATGACCCCTGGAAATACCAAGGACCCTTTTGATCCTTCCCCTTTTTTTTGTTGTGGAGAGAGATACGCGTCCTTTCGGAAGGTTTATCCGTGGCTCCCCTTCGTTGCAGCCCCACGATACTTCCCTTAACCCTCCTCTGCGCTCCTCATTGGCGCCCTCGTTTTTTTTCTCCGGGTGAGTATACACAATCTCTTTCTATCGACAGGGACAGCGGGCGTCTTTCCCTTTTCGATGTGCGCCTTTTTCCCAGTAGCCTTCGATTTCCATAAGGACTGGATTCTCCTCAGGGGCGCACGCCCATTTCCGGAGCAAGTATTTCTGCGTTTCAAAATGCCATGCCCCCCAAAAAGAATGACAAGCCCCCCCCGTATAGCTTCATCGAGACCGCCGCTTACGCGGCAAGAGGCTGTCTCTTTTTAGCCCCATCCGGCCCGGCTCTCTTTTCTCCCCCTTTTTGCCCTGGGCGTATTCTTCAACCCCAAGTGTAAGAAATCCTCTTCTTACGGATTTTGCAGTCCCTGCCTTTTGGCGCTCCTTCTTTCGCGATCTTTTTTGGAGACGACGGCATAATTTCAAAGCCGACGAACTGGCACTTTTTCCTTCTTCCATGATCCCGTGGCTCTTTCCGTCAATTCGTCCTTCTCAAATTGCCGACGATATGGGGTGGATATGCCTCCCCTTTCTTCTATATCATCCCCTCGCATGGAATCATAAATGGCTTCCCCCAGGATTTAGATGCTTTCCCTCAAATGGAAGACCTCACTTTTTTCCCTTTTCCTCCGATCGGTTCACTTCCTTCTGGCGTTGGGTGATTGCTGATGCCTTTTGCGGGCGTGGGTGTTGAAATTCTTTCCCTTCCCAATTCGGGGATCTTCCAGCCCATCGTCTCTCTTGGGCATATGGAAGGTTTCCCCCCCTTTCCCCCGCTAAGAAGTATTTTCTGATTTTTTTCAGAGGGTTCTTTCCGAGCAACTCTTCGTCTTCCGAGGACGGATTTATTCCCTAATTTACGTTCACCGTCGCGGCTTCTCCTGAAATGAGCTAAGAGTACTCCTTCGCCGAAATACGCCCCGACCTTTCCAAATCTTTTCAGGACACGACCCCCCAAGGATAAGAACCTTTCTTTAAGGGGAAGTTATCTGAAGCCGATTTCTCAATTAGATGTCATTTTTTCTTCTGACGGAATTCTCCAATAAGTTTCCTTCTTTTTTTCTACACCCCCCCTTCACGATCGCTTTCAGGACACTCTCCTTATCAAGATTACCGGATCTCTTCTTTTGTTGTGTGTTCTCTTCCTCTCTTACTTTTCCTCGGGGCAGAGTGTCCTGACAGACCGGAGAGGGAATCTTTCTTTAGGGGGGGACGGACCCTCTCCTCCAAAACCCCGATCCCCCCGGGGAAGGAAGGTTTCTCTCTTCGCGGAGAAAATTTTCGCGGAAGGAAAGAGGAGCCAGTGGCCCTCCGAAGGGAGGAGTGAAGCCCCTTCCATGAAAGTAACTGGTTCGGCGTCATTCAGGGGAAGATTTGAAAGGGGTCGCTTTTCTAAGAAGTGATTTTCTTTCCTCCTCTGGACCTCGCGAATGGACCGTTCTCTTTTTTCCCCCCCGAAGAGAAGTCCCTTGAGAAAAAGAGATTTTTCTCCGCGCGCGTGCAAGGGAAACGCCTCTGGGTTCCCGAGCCACTTCTCCCAACAGATGTGAGAAAATCCTCCCCCCATTCTGAGCGCTTCCTTAAGCCTTTTTCCCCCGGAAAGAGATGTCCCCTTCCCCAGTCTTCACCGGGTGACTTGGAACTACAAAGTACAAAAACCCTAAAAGATTCCCCTTACCCCAGACCAGAATTCGGTTTTTTTCAACCCCCCCCAAAATACGCTCTCTTCCTGTCTTCATTTTCTCGCGTTTCTCCGGCCCCCCGATCCCCCAATCCTTTACGCCATTATGATAAAGGCTCCGAAAGAGGCCTTCCTTTTCTCCAACCCCATATTAACTTGGCAATTTCCCTCAGGGCCGAATTACGGAAAGCTCGCCCTTTCTTCATGGAAATCTGCGCCCAAACCCGACCCCTCCTTTTCCCGGGCGGAGGATCCCACTTTTTGTTTTTTCTTATTCGCGCCAACCGAGCTTCGGCGAGATCCTTTCAAGAGATATGTTCTCAGACCCTTTAACTAATTCTTCCACCTGTTTATTTTTGGCGTCAATTACACAGGGAAATGATGTTTTGAAGTCCCCCCTCTTTTTGAGATGCTCCGAGGAGGCCCACCCGGTCTAGACTTTACGGCCCCTTGGTCCCGTGCGTGATTCCCCTTTGTGCCTGCATGCCTTTGTAGAGGACAATACGTGGCTCTGTCTCTGGTGACAAGGAGAGGTGTGCCTTCCTCAAACTTCCTTCCCGGTCTCGAAGGAGAAGGTTCCTAGTTCCCTCCCCCGGTTTCCCTTGTCATATCTAAAACGGCTCCGCCCCTTCGGAGATAGCTCCCCCCCCCCAATGCATTACCGCGCTTGCCTACGTTTATTCCTTTCCACGGCAGTATCTTCCCTCATGAGGAAAACTGTCTTCCCCAAAGGATGAAACTTACTCATTTCCTTTCCCTCTATCTCTTCTTTTTTTGTGAGAGAGATACGACGGATTTCTTTGTTCTATCCGTGAGTATGCAACGCCCCCCCCTTGGCGAACAAGATGACTTCCTTTTCCCTTCCCCCTTTTCACCCCGGTAAGAATTGGCGCCCTCTTTTTATTAACCACTCGATTCTTTCCTTCCCTTTAAGGATATGCTTGCAGGGAATTCAGTGTCTTCCTTAGAATTCGAGGTCTTCTGGAATAGGGTGGAAGGCCTTTGTGTTGGCACTTTGCTTGCAACCGCCGGATTTCCCTCCCGATTTATCCTTCCCCGGGTAAATGCCTTTCACCTTTCCCCGCACAGAACCGCAGTTTCAGAAGGAATTCTCTTTTGCCTCCCGGAAAGCGTCCCCCCCTTTCTTTCGCAATCCTCCAGGACCAACATCTTTTTAATGAGACATGGGAGTATTCTTCCCTGTCAAGAAATAAAGGTACCTCTCCTTTTCTCCCAATAACTGACTCCCCCTTCTACTAGACTATCATTATAGGGGTGGGATACCCCCCCATCTTCCAAGCTCATCCCTTTCCCCCGGAAATATTTTGGATTTTTAAGATTGCCATGATCCCCTAAAGCGGCTATTTCCGTTCCTTTTCTCCCATCCACAGTTAAGATGGGTCCCCTGAAAAAGGGAGACAGGCCATATTTTTTTTCTCGGAATCATAATGGAGTAAAATTTTCTCGATTTCTTATTCCAAATCTCGGGGCCCCTTTTTTTTTCCCTCTAACCACGAGAGCGTATTTTCCTTTTTCCCTCTGAAGAATATGGCGTTGGGTGATTGTGCTCCTTTTCTCGTTCTTTGGACGGGCCGTAACCCTTTTTCTTTTCACTCTCTTTTGATTGTAGTTTCCTGGCCCATAGGTCTCGGTGCTTTCTGATGGAAAGTTCTTATCGCCTAACCACCCTTCCGTTATCTCTCCTTTCGGGGGTTTCTCTTTGAGTAGGTTCCCTGAAAAGAGGGCCCTCCGCTCCCTGGCTTAGGGTTAGAGGCTTCGATGAGGTTTGCGACTGCCTCTCATTCCCCCTTCCGAATACGTCGTCTCTCCCTGTCATAAAATGCCCCGAATGCCCCCCTCTCCCGACACAGATGAAGTTTACGTCCCCTCCCCTTCTTAAGCGCCCTTTTCTGTCAGTACACGAGTGCGGGTGTTCGAAAGGAAAATGAAGTACCTTTTTTACGGGGTAGATCCAAACACAGTTTCCCTCAATCATTCCGATGACCTGTTACCGGCTCCCGATCTTCGTTGTTGTTGAGAGATCTTTTTCCTCTTTTGACTGTCTAGCGGCAGCTTCTTTTTCCAGAGGATAGGACCCGTGGTTGGGATCGAACCTCTCCCCCTTCCGCTACCCATTGACAAGAATGCCTTCCAAGCAAAGAGTGACTGCCCCCCCAGTGGAATTCCTTTCCTCTGGGCTTTCACACTGCCCCCCCCTTGTGGAGAGGTTTCCCCGGGCCAGATTAGTCGTTTATTGCGGTCGCCCTGCGGGATCTGAATGAGCTTCTCTCATGCACGGTCCCGCCGCGACGTGAACGCTTCGATTCTGAGCCCGTTCTCGTGCCCTTGGAACCACGACTCTGAGGTTCCCGCCCCCCCACCTTTTTAAATCCTCACTTCTGAGCGTCCTTTCCTTTTCCCCTTCTGACACCGGAAAGATATTCACTTCATGGTGCCCTCATTTCATAGTTTTTTTTCCTTGAGAAACGGACCCCCCAACAAGTGTTAGGCCCCCCTCCACGGACGCAAACCAACGCCAGAATCGGCTTCCCCCCCGAGGCAAAAATACGCTCTTCCTTCCATTCTTGGCCAAAGTTTTCCCTCTCATCTAAATCCGTTTTTTTTCCCTTATAAGAGGTGGTCGGCCCTCTATCTAAATTTAATGTTTTTGGGTTCCCCCCCCATATATGTAGTTTTTAGATTCCAGGCAGGGCCCCCCTTGAAGGAAAATAGCCCGCCTTGCTACTCCCCTCTGCGCCCTCTCCCCCAAAACGTTCTTGGGCCCGGGCGGGCAGGCTTTTTTGTCTTACTCTCAGATCTTTTCAATAGGCAGAGAGCACCCCGCTCACCCTATGCGAAGGCAAACTCCGTTTCTCCCTTGATTTGGACAACTTTTTTACTCCCTCCCCATTTCCCCTTTTCGAAATCTGTGGTCATTTTTTTTTTTGCTCCTATTTTGCGACCTCCTTCGCGGTATTCTACCCATTCCCCTTTCCGTTTTCCCCCCCTGGAGGCTAAGTGCGGTCCATTGAGGATGATTTCCGCTGCTCTTTCCCAGATTCCTGCCGCAGAATCCGGGCGTTTGCCCCCCTTCCTTCGGAGAAGGAATGCAACCTCTGGCAAGCGAAAATAGAAGGTTCTCTTCCCGGTAAAAGACTTTCCCCTCTCCACAAAGCATGTAATGTCTCCTCTATCGATGGTGATACCTACCCTCGCGAGGGAGCACAATGCCATTTCTGTTAGTTCACATTTCCAGGGCAGTATCTTTCCTCATTGAGCAAAGGATTGGTCCCCCACGGACTAAACATTCGCAGACTCTCTCCCTCTCTCTTTTTCTCCATTTTTTCTTTCTCTACGACGGAATATCACGGCGATCTTTCTTGCAAAGCACATACGTGGGCTTTTCCCCTCCGAAAGGGTCACTGGTGACACCCTTTTCCGGCCTCCCCTCGATAGCGCATTCGTTTTTCCCCCCGAGATAGAGGGAAGTTTAGATATCGACATTCCCCCCCGGAAGTGGGAGGGATTAAGTGTTCCTCTTCGATGGTTTTCTGACAATATTGGAAGGAAGGAGCCGCGGCTCCCTCATACGGGGGCAACCTTTAGGAGCACGTATTCTGCCTTTGTGTAAATGACATGCAAGCCTTCTACAACCTCTTTCCCCAGTAACCGCCAGGTAGCCTAGAGACCGGCGACGAGTTTTTTTCCCTCTGCTGCTGCATCGACCACCTCCAGCGCCAGCCCTATTTAGACAGTGTGAATGGACATGGTCTCATACCAGGTGTCCGAAACCCCCCCGGTACTTTCCTTCGGTTTTTCATCGCGCATGACTCGTTTTCTTATTCAAAGATTGAAGTCCTTCTCTTCCTGAATAAGACATACACCCCCCTCCCCGCCGCCCGTTCCGATTCTTCCAGTTGCCCTGACTACCTTCGGATCTTTCCGTCCCTTGGAATATCAAATTCCCGTTACCGGGCTCCCAAAAAAAATTTCCCCTTTCATCTGCCGAAACCCTCTTTCTCCCCCCCTTTTTAAAGGGGAACCTGGGCCCGCGCTAAATCCCCTTAACCAAGAGAGCGTATTTTTTCTCGTCGGAAAACGTCTCTTTGTGATTGAGGATTCCGTTTCTCTTTATCTTTGAGCGGCCTAAGCTGGCTTTAGGGTCGTTTCAAAGTAACCCTTTTCTCTCTGCAATGAAAATCTCCCCCTTACGGGGAATGATGGCCCTTCTCAATTACTCCCAGGATGTATTTGAATTCTCCCTCCAAGCGGGTTGTATTTTTTTTTGGGTAGCTCTTTTTGCTTACGCGAACCTATGAAGGAGGAGAGGTTCCTGGAAGGGAGAGGCGTTCCTTTTTGTAGGGTGAGACTTTCTTCATATCATGTCAGCAGCTCATTTTCATAAGTCGTCGACCCCCTACAAGGTAAGAAAGCTGGTCTCTTTTTCTTCCTCCCTTAGAGCCAGGCAGCCCTTAAGTTACGTTCATTCCTCAATGCCCTTCGCTTTCCTCAAATGAGATGGACATCTTTTGTGGCGACTTGGCATTTTAATGGAAATTTTTCCGAGAGGGGTTTATTTTTTTTCCCCAACGACAAGGCCCCTCTCCGATGACAGGAATTCCGAGAAATGATAGGATACATTCTCTCGGGGGAAGAAGCCTACGTGTTTTTTTTTCTGAGAAAGGTCTTTTTTTCGTTAAAGGTCATAGGGAACCCGGGTCTTTCTCGTGAAATGGGGGAAGGGGTTGGTATTCTCCTTCATAAAACCGATCCTGAACAGTTTAATTGTACCTCATTCAGTAGAAAAAAGAACCTCTCCCCGCGCATCTTCTCCTGAGTTCCCTTTTCTTCATCTGGACAACGGACTAAAAGAATATGGGTAGGAGACTTTCTTTCTCTCACCATTTCCCATTGACTTTTTTCCTAGGAGGAGACGATCTCCCCCCCCCCTTCGCGTAGAATGTATTCTTTCCCCCCATGAGACATCTCCATTTCTCCACCTAAGCGCCTCCCCCCCCCCTTTTTTTCCCGCCGAACCCCGCGATTATCTGTCGCAGCCGGCCCTCGTGCATTCCCCCGACGGCAATGCTTTCCCCAACCGAAACTCCCTTTCCTTTAGGAAACTCCCTCCCTTTCTTTCCCCGTCCATATGAGCGCTCCCTCCTGTGAACGGGCCATCATGTCAAGCACGATCTTCACCTGAGACGATGGGCATTTTCCCGTCAACGGTTGCCTTTTTTTGCAAACGACCGGACCCACTCCCCCCAAGCGGGAAGGCCTCAAGCCACCCCAATTCAACTGGTGCAGAAGCATCCCCCTCGAATTCCGTCCCGTCGACGTTTTCTACCGATTGCAGAGAAAAATTTAAGATCTCGTGGTTCTTTGGTGTCCTTCATGTTCTCGCGTTCCTCATCTTTCAAGAGATAAGATCATCTCCAACTTTTTTTCCACTTTACGAAGGAGGAGTCCCTGATAAGAGGGTTTTTTTTTTTCCTCTGTACAAATATGGAAGGTCTAACATTTTCCCCTCTTTTTCCCTTCCACAACCCATTATTAAATGTTTCTTTTCCCTCTTAGATTTCCCAGGTAAGGGCCTAGTTTTAAGA
>Ga0179591_1291903_pt1 | contig 11197 bp, 9 predicted proteins | sample CZOMad2_1_08_16f_FD_182891 | JGI IMG/M metagenome (GOLD analysis project Ga0179591, IMG submission 182891) | Vadose zone soil fungal communities from Angelo Coast Range Reserve, California, USA - CZOMad2_1_08_16fungal (PacBio error correction) | ecosystem: Environmental > Terrestrial > Soil >... | reverse complement strand
GGTTTCTCGTTCCTTGGAATTTCGCTGTCCCCTAACCTTCTGTTTTCCCAGGATTTACTTAATGCACCTTATGAGCTTTTTTCTTTTTTTGGATTGCAGTTAGTCGTCTTCTTCGCCCTTTTGAAAGGTTTTTGTGGCCGACATTCTCTTCCTATGGTTTTCAAGAATTATCTTTTTTCAGCTTCCATATATCCCTGCCTTCCCGAGTCCCTTTAGGTCTTCCGTAAAAGAGTCCTATTCATAGTTCTCTCTTAGTCTCCCTTTACCCCGTTTCATCGGAGGAAATCCTTATGTTCCGGTCTTTTAATTTCTTTTTCGGAGCAAGCTCGTTGCAGTTTCGAGCTCCTATTACGTAAAGTTAAGTCTCCTTAGGAATTCCCCGTCCCATTTTTTCCTATGTCTACTTATTCCCTCTTCCCTTTTCCTGTACGGTCTTCCCCCCTTTCACGGTCGTTGTCCTTGGCTGGCGATTTTGCTCTTTTCCCCCTATTTCTGCTGGGAAGATCTTCCTCTCGTACAATTGGATATTCTCATTTGCTAAATCCCTTTTCATAGCTCATTTTGGGCTTCCATGCGTTACCTCCTCTTTCAACTTTTTTCGTCGCCTGACAAGCTCTCTCGGATTTCTCTCCGATCTTTCTCTTTCTTTCCCCCCTTTTTTTCGCGAGCTCTGATTCTCCTTTTTTCCTCCTTTTTCTTGATCCCTTTTTCACTCCCATGCTGGTCGGTTTTATTCTTCGTACTTTCTTGGAAGCGCTACTCTTGTGAAGAGGCAAAGAATTGAATATCAACGTGGCGAATAATGTTCCCCCTTCTTTCCTTGATCAACTATTTCTCCTTCCCGTAGCAAGCCTCTTTCTATCCCTAAGGCCTTTCCTTCCATCTTCCTCCACGTTAGTTTCCTTTAAAGCGATTCCTCTTCAGGAGTTTTCCAGAAGGCCCCCCCCTCTTTTTTTTTTAGTTTGCACTTCCTAAGGACTGATTAGTCCCTTTTACTTTCTTCTGGTCTTTTTATCGCCGAAGGTGCTTAAGTCAGGTTTTCCTTGACCATCTTGAGTCATCTCTTTTGACCTCGTTAGATTCCTGATAATTTCCCCCTGCACTGCCCTTCTCTCGGCCCTCATCAATCCTTTTTTTTGAATTAACCTTCTCGACCGAGCAATTCTTTGGAAAGGCGTACTCGTTCCCCCCTTTTCCTTCCCTAGTTCTTAGCCTTTTCCCTTCAGTACGATCTTTTTGGGGCATGGCTCCGAAGACATTTTTGGAGACGCACAGTCCCGAAAACTCCAGGCTTTGGAGCCCCCGCCGTCCTCCCCCTTTCACCCCCCCCTTCCGAACTTCTCTTCCCCCTCTTTCCTCTCTCTCTCCTGACCCTTTCCCGGCATTCCTGACCTCGATAACTAGCCTAGCTGCGATTTCGACGACCAGGCCCCGGCCCTTCCTGCAAAATCCATTCCCCTCCCTCAACCGCTCCCTCGCTTAATTCAGCATCCGCCATCTGCTGCCTTCCCCAATCGTTTTTGTGACTTTTCCCCAATCTCCAAAGACCGACCCCCCCTAAGATCGGAGGAATTTTCTCCTGTGAGAGCAGGATTTAACTCTTATGATCGGGATTTCCCCTCAGTCCTTTTTCGGATATTGATGACTTTTCCCCGAGGGGTCCCCTGGCTTCAGATTTTTCTTCTCCTTTCTTATTTAGCAGGTTTGTTTCCTCCTTGACTTCGTTTGCTCCATCCTCCCAGAAAGCAGATCGTTTTTTCGGCTTTTCCTCCAGCTTTCTCGCTTCAGCAAAAGGACCAAGAAATAGTTACTCTTTTCCTTCCTGATCTTCCTCCTTCCCTTTTCTTTTATGGGGATCCCGATGTTAATTTCTTCCCCCCCTTCTTTTCCCTCTGTTCTGCCTCTTTGATTCAGTGAAGTAACTGCCGCGTCGCTCCGTATCTGCTTCTGGATTTCCAAAACCGACCTCAAGCGTTCGCCCTCCAGTCTTCAATTGACGTTTTCATCATTGTGTAATAGTTTTCCCCTTCCCTCTCTGCCCCCTTTTCCTCTCTTTCTTAACGCTTTCTCCCATCGCGAGACTTCTTTTCTTCGAACTCGGTTTCGCCGACAATCCCCTTCTTTTCATGTTTTCTCCCACCTCCCTTCGTTTGTTTTTCTTCCACCCCTTAGTAACTTCTCGTGTTAAGGTTTTTATGCGAGTGAAGTTATTTTTTCTGTCAGATCTTTTCCTTTTCGGCGGTTACTTTGAGTTTGGGCCCCCCCTCTTTCTCTGGTTCCCTGCTTTTTTTGAACGATACTCCGGTGTGACCGCTTTAATGGAGGGCCCAGGCTTTCTCCAGGTCTTTTCTTCCACCATCGTTTTTTTTTAAAATCATTCTTGCTCCCATTCGAAACTTGCGCTTCTACCTTCCCTCAGACTTGATGGAAATGTCGCTTCTTAAGGTTATGTTCTTCCCCGGTTTCTGCATTAGATGTTCGGTCTTCCCATTCTTTTCTTCACTCAACCCCACCTATAATGTTCCCCCCTACTGGATAGCTCGGTTTCTTTGATTTTCGACGACCATCCAAGTTAAGGGTATTTCCTTTTCATTGTTTTCCTCACTTCTTGCCCTTTTGTGTGGAAGTTGATTCCCCTCCCCATAGCCATAGCTTCTTAATCAACCCCATTCCTAGTCAGTTAAACGTCGTAGCAGTTTTGCGTACTGAGCCTGCCCCTTAGTTTTTCCTCTGTTATTTATGTGTGCATGTGCAGTCCCCAGTTTCCCTCTTCCCTCCCCTTTTTTTTCCGCTGTGGAGATTATAGGCCAGTCAACATGTCATTTTCTTGCACGTGCCTCCCGGAGTCTTGAGACATTCCTCTTCCTTCCTTCTTTCGGATGAACGCATTTGCGGTGAGTGAGGCCTCGTACGACCTAACGCCCTCAAGTTTTCGTCCGCCTAACCCCCCTCCCTTCCAGTCTTTGATTTTTAAGACTAAGATTGGATGACAGTACCCCTTTGCCACCCTCCCCCGATTTTAAGGAGTCCCTCCCCGCCCTTCTTCCTTGTCATTCCTCATCCCCTTGCAAGCTTAAGTTTTTAGAGAGTGAGATTTTGTGCACTGAAGACGCTTCTTTGTCGCTGCAGTTTTTCCTCTCTGAAGTATTGAGTTTCCCCTTTTTTCTCGAGTTCAGGGCCGTGCTTTAAGAGTTTTTGAACTTGGGGCGATTTTGCGCTTGGATAAATTTCAGTTATTCTTATAGGATGCCTGTCCCCCTAAATTTCCTACTTTCTCTTACCCCTTGTCAGCCTCTGCCTCGGACTTTTTAAGACACACACTTAAGTGCAGAGTTTTTGAAAAAAGACGTTCTCGCAACGGCCCGATATTTTTAGAATTGCTTCCCTTTTCCACATGTCGTTTAACGGACTCCCTTTTTGTTGCCCCCCCAATTTTTCTTTTCTCGCCCTTAAATGCTTTTCATTTAGATGTATGTGCAGTTATTGCCCCTCCTTCCTCTGTTCCCCCTTTTTCTTTTATGTAGCAGTCTTCCCCCTTCCCCTTTTTTGCTTTCTAAGATGTCCTCAGACTCTTGTTTTCCCCCACCCCCGTCCGCGGGAATCGTCCCCCTGTAATGAGAATTTCTGGGCCTACTTTCCCTTAGTACGTATACTTCCCTCTCCCCGTCCCCCTTTCTTTCTTTTTTTGAGGTAGGACCGTTTTCGATTCCCTTCCGAGATTACGAATAAGACTTTTTTCGTGACGTCTTTTCTTTTGCCGTGGATTCTTTTTTTTTCAAGTGTTCTCCCTCTAAGGTCGATGCCTCTCTGGAAGTTTTTGAAATATGAGGGTCCCTGGGATTCCAACCCAAGAGTTCTGCCCTTTTTTTCAGCATGTTTTGCACATTTCCCCCCTTCCATTAATCCTTCGCCTTTTTCCCTTTTAAACGACCTTAGTTCCCATTGATATTTTAGCCGGAACAAACGAATGGTTTATAGAGTTTGTTACTTAGCATTCCCCAGCAGACTAGTCCTTCTCACCTCCTACCTCCCTCTCGACCTTTTTTACGCCGCTCTCGTAAATGATACCTCCTTTCCCAGTAATTATGTTTGACTTATCCCCTTTCCATTCTTTTCCTTTCTTTCTTCGTTTGAATCCCTATCTTTTCCTATGTGTTTGGAGATATTAGAAAGTCGGCCAAGATTCATGCCACAATCTCTTGACTTCCTTTTCTATTTCTATCCTTCCAGTAGGAAATTCTTGGTCGAGTTCTAAGTTCCTTTTAAATCAGAGTAGTTCAATTTTTGTCCAAAATCTCTAACATAAGGGTACCGCACTGAGCTGTTAGAATGGATCCCCCTTCTTTCCCTTGTCAAAATTCTACGGTAGGTTATAGCGGCTTCCAATTCCCTACCCCGTGAATCCTTTTTTTGTTCCCCCCTACAATAGGTCCCCTTCATATGGAGAATCCACTTTAATTTTCTTCCCTTCCTTAGGCCACCGACAATTCATGTGTTGAATTACTTCCCCGTAACCTGTCCTTCCTGCTTCCTATTTTTAGACACACACTGTATTAATATATCTAATCGAAGGCGAATCGGTCTCCAACTTTCATTTTCCTTTACATCGTGACCCCTTCTCCCTCGAACTCCGCGCTACTTCATTTAGATTCAAAGTTTCTACGGGTCGGGATGAAAGTCGACTCCCCCCCCCCTGGGCTCTCCTTGAGTATTCCCGGTGGATCATCCTGTAATAGTAGTTTCGGAAGGCAGATAAAGGGCAAATACACGATCTGTTTTCCGTCCTACCTTGTAGACCCCTCCTAATTTTCTTCCGGTTCACGATGCACCGCAACCTGCACTGTCCCCCTTCAAGTAAAACGAATTTCAACTCTTCCCTCTCAGTCTTCTTCCTTTTTCTCGAAACTTTCGTTTCCTCAAGTGATTAGATGGAGAACCAGTCTCTTTCCGTTTCTTCTGAGTACCTCCTCACCTCCCTTTTTTCTTAGTGCCTTTTCATGGGCGTTCTAGCAAATACCGTGAGCAGGGCTTCCCATCGTTTTCAGCATCCTACTCCGCTTTACTCCCAGCCTCTTGTCTTACTCTCTTCATGCCCTACTGCTCCCTGAGGCTCTTCCTTCACGCCTCTACTGTTTTCGCTTCCTCCGTAGTTCGGCTTTTCCCGCAAAAAACTCTTTCTTATCCCCTCCCTCCCCCTGGGACCCCCTCTCCCCGGACTGCACCTGACTTTGGCTGAACCCCCTATCAGTTCCTAAGTAGTAAGAAGCCTTTAATTTCAGCCCTTCTTTCCCCACCATTCTGATGTTCTTTTTAAAGGGATTTTCAATTTTTAGTCTACTACCCTTCGTGATGTTCTTTGATATTGTCCTTTATATCCCTCTAACCTTTTTTTTTCTCCGAAGCACTTCTTCCCCTCCCCCTAATGGATAGGCACTGTCCGTTTCCCTCCTGACATTTTCCTTCCCCTCCTCAGAAATCTCTCTCCCCCCTTTTCTTTTTTTTTTGACGGCTTAAGTTTCCAACAATTTAGAACTCGGACTTTTTTCTCTACCTCACCCGTCCGTCTTGAGAAAAGTCTGAAATTCCCCTTCCTTTGTTTTCCGGTATCTTTCCTCCCTTGAGGACTTTTTTTTTTTTTTTAGGCCACGTGTCCCCCCCTCGACACTTGGACCAGGATAAGATGGTGACTTTCCCCTCCCACGGCCCGTTCCCTCTTGGATTTTCACTAATAAAGTCTATTTCTTCTCCCTTAAAGTTCAGTTCCCAGATCTGAGCTCGGTTGTGTGCATTCCAAGATAAGGTAGATGTCCCATCCCTCTTATTCGACTTAGTCATCACTCTCCTTTTCACAGCCTAGGATCTTTTTCCCCTCCCCGCCCATTCTTAAGACTAAGTATTTCTTCTATCGACTATCTTTGATGTTTCCCCGGAAAGTTTTGTTGAGTACCTACCGCCTGCCGTTTTCTCCCCATTGCATTCCTGGTCAAATTTTCTGCTCTTTTTCCTACCCCCCCAGCACCCTTTCTTCTTTTTGGACGCCCCTAGGACGATCTTTTCCTTAGCCCCAGGATCAATCGAATCCTTGCGAATACGTAAAGGACCAACCCCCTTACTTCAAGCTTCCCTTTTTTGTAATCGTCCTCAAAAGTCGCGGTTTTTTCTTCTTCAATTCCCCTCACGCCGGAAGTACTGTTCCCTTCCCAGAGTTTCCCCCCTCTTTTCACGAGAAGGAAGGGAATGGAGATGACTTCCTGACTTTTCCCCCTCTCAGTTTTAATAGTTCCCTCTTCTCCCGGAGAGTTCCTTTACCGTACTGATTTCTCTGCTTCTTTGCTTTCCACCCCGAAGTGGTCACTTTTTATCTTGTTTTGGTATTTTCTTGATTCTTTTCTCCTGAGCGCCCCGTTTAGTTTTAATTACCCTCTCTCCAAGCGTTGTTCTTTTGCGCTTTCAACGTGAGGTTTCAATTTTGCCTATAGACGGCGATTCCTTGGTCTCAGAGTCCCTTATTTCCAGATTTGTCGTCTGGATTTTCTTCCCTTCCAGCCCCTCGTTCTCACCATCTTCGTAAACGTTCGCCGGCCTTGGTTTCATTGCCTGATTTTCGGGGTTATGGCCGACCCTTTTGAAGTTACCGTGCCCAAATTTTTCCCTCTTTTCGCTTTATTCTTTAGAGGCTTCCCCCCCTATTGTTCAGACATTCCTAGACGATGTCTCTGCTTACTATGGTTGTCTCAGAGGAGCAGAGTGGTGTCCCATTTGCTCCCCCCCCCGTCTATTTTATCTTAGAAGTTGAGTCTCTCCTCTGGACCATTGTCTTCTCCAGCGGATGGTAGCCGCTGTCTGGCGTCTTCTGTTTTCTGGTCGAGTCGCTTCGTATTCTTTTTTCTTGCCAGCGTTTTCGAAGATGTTTTTGGCTTCTTCCGTTTCTTATTCGTAAATCGATTTTAGGAATTCTTCCTATGCCCCTGGGGTATAGAGCGAGGTCTTAGTGCTCTCTCCTTGTTGCCGATGAACCTTTTTTTTTCTCGCATCTATTTTTTTGTCTAATTAGCCCTTTTCCTGTTATAAAATGCGTTCTCAATGCCACATGGTCTTTTCCGTCCCGAACTTATTAGAGATGTTTTTTCCCTCTAGGGACTCTTCTTACTCCCCTTGTTTTGTGCTCTTTATTCAAGGGCTGAGGACTTAACCCCTTTTCCTCCATGTATTTACTCGGCTCTCGTTCTTGACTCCTTTTCCTGGGCCCTTCTATATCCCCCTTATGCCTCCTTGACCTATCTTCTCTTCCTTTAGTACCTGAAGTCAGACGGAATTTGACTCTCATTGTTACCCTCTCTTGAAGGCCCCCTGTCTCCAGTGAGTTTTCTTCTCTCGGCCTTCTCCTTCCCTTCCTCGCAGAATGTTTTGTTCTTTAACTTCCGTTTTTCCCCCCCCTAGTAAGGTATGTCAGGAAAGTCCTTTCTCAACGGCAAGGGATCGGTAAGGTTCTGTTGAGTTCTCTTTCTCAAGATTTCGCTGCGGGAAAGAGTCCCAGTTTCTTTTTCCCCGTTTCAGATTACTTTATCTTTTTTTATCCCAACAGACGTCGCATAGCTGGTTTTGAACTTGACCTATTAACTTTTTGACCCTCTTTAGTTAGCCCCCTTCTTACTTTCCTCACTGATTTTTTTTCCTAGGAATTGTTTCTGAGATCCAATAAGTGGTTTTTTGACTCTTCTCTCTTTAGCCCACTCTTCTTCCCCCCATAATCCATGCGAGCTGAAGGACGCTTTGGCCTAAATACATGAGGGCCTTCCTACCTCTCCCTTCCTATCATGCAATTTTTTTGATCCTCCCCCCCCCCCCGCTCTGGTTTCTTCTCGGATCACACACTTTCCTATTGATCCTTTCTTTAGCCCTCTCCCTATCATAAATCGCAACAGAAAGAGAAATTGCCAGGATGCTCCTAGTCTTTAATTTCTTCCCTCGATGGATTCTCGGGACGATTCCTCTGGTTTCCTTTTCTCAGGCCCTCTTTTTTGCTCTCCGGATCTTTCTTTTCCCCTGATTGAATGGTCGTATCGAGTCTTGAGACGTACGTCCTGGAACCTCTGCCCTTTCTCCCCCCTCAGTCTTTTCAATAGTTTTTTTCTTTCCCTTCCACGGATCTTCTTAGCTTATTACCCGGACCTCCGTCTGACGTGGAAAGCTCCAGCTGGCCACGCTCAGTCACTGCGTACGAGACCATCCTTTCCCCCTTCAGCCTCCCCGGCCTCTACTTATTACTCCCCTTTGTGATCCTTTTTAGGACCACGCAGCAGATGTCGTGCGACCTTCAATGTCATCCAACCGCTTCTGCTTCTCACCTTCAAGTATTTGTCCCCCTCTTTACTTTTTCTTTATCTTATAGTGCTACCGAATAGTTATCCTTTAGACATTCCTCTTCCAGACGTCGAAGCGTTCCTCTTTTCGTCGGTCCACCTTCTGCGTTAACTCCATCGCGCCCTCCTCAACCCTCTACCCCTGCTTTCGCCTTTTTTCAACACGCTGAAGCGCGCCCTGGCCCAATCGAATCCAGTATCTCCGTCCTTTCCCAGATTTTAGGCCACATTGTACTGAGATCCTTTCTTATACCCTTCTTTTTCTCGGTTTCCCTTGGCCCTCATTACCTGCGCGGGGCTCGAGTTTTCTTCCCCCAGTCCCTTTTGCCGCTCCTCCGCCTGTCGAACTTCTCTCTCACCGTCGCCCCCTTTTTCCCCGGAAAATTCGTCTTTCCCCGAAACCCCGAAAAAGTTTAGACGTGGCCCTGCCCCTCTTCTCCTCTTGTTAGGCTTTTTCGAACGCTTTCTTTTCCTCCCTAGCCCCCGGTACCGCTCCTTTCCGATTACGAGTTTTTGCTCCTACGATCCTTTCCCCACCGGAACCGAGCTGAGGTTCCCGTTGACCTCTCGGGTCAAGTCAGAACCAATAATCAATTCTGGAGAGCTACGTAGATTCAATTCCTCCCCCCCCGCGACATTTACCAACTCCTCTCGCTTGCTCTTAGACCCCCACAGAGCACATTCGTTAGGAATCCTCTCTCTAATTTATGTCCGTCCCCCTTTTCTTTTTCCTCTTACGGCCCTAGTACACCTTTTGCTTTATGCAAGCCTCTTCCTCACTCCCATTCCGCTTTGCAGAGTTTCGTCTCGTTTCCGTCTTCCCTTCTTATAACTAACTTCAGCCCCCTTCTTTTTCCTTTTTAAGGGGAAACCCCCGACCCATTATTTGGTAAGTGGCTTTTTCAACCTCTTCCACCCGAGTTCCCTTTTCACAGTCGATTGGATGAGCTTTCCTTCTGCGCGGGGAGGATTTTACGACTTTTCCTGACCCCTTGGCCCTTTTTGAAACAAATCTCTTTCTTCTTCGGGGTCATCGGAAGCTGTTGTCTTTTTAGTCCGCCCTGATCCTCTTTCCTTGTGAACCTGAAATTTGGTCAAGAGCAGGATATCCCTTCTTTTTTTTACATTGGCATTACATTTTTTTTTCCCTCCGTGCGTCGTATCTCCTACCCATTAATTTTTCCGCCCCCGATTTCCTTATCAAATTTTTTAAGAAGTTCCTTATCATGCTATTCCTTTGAGCACGGACCCTTTGCTGGGACCTTTTGAGTCGTAAGTTTTTTTTTTTTTTTTTGAAATTCGTAAACCTCCCCCTCATCTGAGAATTTTCCCGTTTCCCTATGGCTTTCCCCGATAGGTTTGATGATTGGACAATTTTTAACCCTCCCTTCTTAAGTTCCTGGGCTTTTTTTATTCACAACTATATCGCGGCACTTTTTATTCTTTGGCCGGAGTCTTAACTAAGCCTTTTAGAGGCCTACCCCCACCTCCTTGTTATTGTCTTTAAGATGAGGGTATTTTCTCTTCAACTTTTTCCGCTTTCTCTTTTTTTGTTCGTCTCTGTGTCTTCCAGTTGAAGCATTGAGAAATCATGGTAACTAGTGAGGGATTCTGGAGTCCCTCCAGTCTTTATGCCGGTGGGGAGTGTCTTTAGTTTTTTCTTGAGGCTTCTGACGGCATGCCCTGGTGTGAGTTCTATTCCGAAGTCCTCCCCCTCCAACCCTTTCTTGTAGTAGAAGGTAACCGCTCCCGTGACGAGTCCCCTCCCCCCCCCCTCATTTTTTTAATTGGGATACGTCTCCTTGCTTACTTCTTTTCCTTGCTTCCTCTTTTTTTTCTTTTACCTATCTTTTTGCGTCTTTACGCGGGCGTTTGGTTTTGTTCCAAGGTAGCCCTCTTTTTTTTTCGTACAATCGCATTGAGGACTCTTTTCCCCCTTTTCTCTCAGTTTCGGACTTCTCCGCACTATTCAGATTCACTTGTTTGATCCCTAGCTGGGTGACCCCCTTCAGCTTTTCTTATTTTCCAAGTCTTTTTGGTGAAATAATTCTTCTCACGGTTCTTGCGAGAACACTTGTTTATGCCCCTTTGGCCCCGTGGTTTTTCAAACCCCCACTGAAGTTGACTTCTTTCCTTTCGCCTGCTTCAGCAACGATCGTCGCTATCTGTAAATTTGACTAGGCTTTCATCTGAATTTTTTGTCGTCGGACGTAGTAAGTTCTGATTGCCGATGTTACTTTACTCCTTTGCCCCTTTTCTTTCTTAACCGGTTTTTTGATCCATAATTCGAGTTCTCCCTTTGACCGTTCGCCGGAACGACCGTTCCCGCTGCCAGTGGGCTCGGTTTCTATCCCGTTCGTACATATGCAGGCGTAGCCTCCTCGCCGTCTTTTCAGTGCCTGTTTTTCGTCGTACTTTCTTCCCCTTAGACGACTTTAAGATAGAGATTGGCTCTCTTCTCCGATGTTGTGCTTTCGGCCTTTTTCTCGTCTCCCAGTCGTGCGAATTTCCCCCTCTGGACCGCCTCGCGCCAGAAAGTGAATGGGGTATCCATATGTCGGGACGTCTTTCTTTACCCCTTTGAGGCACTTTTTGTCTTTTCGAATATATAACCTTTCCCCCCTTCTCCTCGTCTTTTTCACCTTTTCCCCGCGCTTCCCATTAAATATTTAGTACCCCGTTTTCTCCCCCCGGTGTTTCGCCGTGGGTCCTTCTCCGAACCTCACCTCCCTTCCGCAACCTCTGCCCCCCCTTTTCTTGCCCTTTATTCTTTTTTACCAGATCTCTACGTTCCCTTCCCCCTCGCGGGATTCAGGCTTACCTTCCCGGGTCCG
>Ga0179591_1132275_pt1 | contig 11197 bp, 8 predicted proteins | sample CZOMad2_1_08_16f_FD_182891 | JGI IMG/M metagenome (GOLD analysis project Ga0179591, IMG submission 182891) | Vadose zone soil fungal communities from Angelo Coast Range Reserve, California, USA - CZOMad2_1_08_16fungal (PacBio error correction) | ecosystem: Environmental > Terrestrial > Soil >... | reverse complement strand
TACGCCGGCTCGACCTTCGTAGTTAGCTTGTTGAGTTCCTTCCTGATTAAACTCGGACTCTTTTAACGTAGAACAACATTTAGGAGCGTGAGTACTGGTTTGCAGCTTCTGAGCTATCTCTATGCCGACGCTCTTCTTTTTACCCGTTCGGGTTCCCGTTCTCCCGATCCCCCAGCCGTCCTCTCCATCAGCCCGCCTCGAAGACGTCACGTGAGGCCTCCCTGCCGATCAACTCCTCCTTTTTCCTGAGCAAGAGCGTGATGTTGGCTTTTTTTTCATGTATCCTAGCCGAGCGGTCGTGCGCACGACTAAGCTGAAGGAGGGCCCCCTTTATGTCTCCCCGCCACGCTGGGCTCGGAACTTCCTCCTTCTTTTTCTTTAGGTGATAGCCACCGTTCTTCCCCGCGAACACTAGCAGAGGCTCCGTATCCTCAACACCCGAGCCGGGCCTAGGTTTCTTCCGATCACCCGCTTCGTTTTAGGATCCGTTTCGGATGACGCATAGTTAGACATCTAACTAACAGAACGGTCTCCTCGGTGTGGGCATTCTCCCTTTTCGGCCCGCATCCCCGACTTCGTCAAGTCTTCCTCCTCAAAAAGCGGCGTCATTTTACCTTGTTTACACGAGCAGATTCGGACCGTAGCACGAACACCGTTTCCTTGTTTTCATGTTTAGCGACGATCATCCCCCCTCCCTTTGCCATCCACCGACACCACGAAGCTGGCCACAGTGCTTTTTGTGCGAATACTCCATCCGATGTAGGTGAATAGTCCGAGCCATTAGCCTGGGAAGCTTCAACTTTTTTTTTTTTGTTCCGCGAGATGGTGCTACCTGCGACTCCCCCCCCCCTCTCTCGTCGTGTTGTAGGGCAGAGAAGAATGCTCGCCACGCCCGACGCGCTCCCCTCCCTGTTCCCCTTTGCTCCTGTTTCCTGACTCCTTCCTGTGGACTAATCCCTTCCTTGCCTTTTTTTGCGCTTTTTCTGAAGAGCGAGAACTGGACCCAGTTAGCTTCTTCCGAGCAGCAGCGTTGTGACCACCTCACCTTTTCCTCTTGACTGACCCCACCAGCGGAGTGCTTCGCCTTTACAAGACGCTCGTCATGGTCACCGCTGACTCCCTTTCCCTTTTGCCGTGGTTCACCTTTCTTTTTTTCCGCTGTGGTCTCTCTCGTTTCGACTGGGTGGGTACAAAAAGTCAAGGCGAAGACTTTTGGTTCACGCTTGTACCTCCCCGCGAGTGCAGATTCGCCCATCTTTTTTGACCCCTTTCACGTGAGATGGATCCATCGATGTCCCTCCCCCTTGACTCTTCCGCAAACAACCGACGATCAGGCCTCTTTTTTCGACTCCTCTCTTGACGTCCTCGGGGTGGTGATAGGACTATTACACGCTGTTTTCCCCCATGGAGACAACGACTGCGCGCTTTCATCTAACTCTTGCTGATAGACCCCGACTTGGCATTTTTGCTTCGATCAGCGTTTTTAGACTTTTTTTGATTCCCGCCGTGACTTGCGGCCACCATTCCTTTCTTGACTCCTATGAAGATGTCACTTTTACGTCGGCAAGAGCTCCTTTACGAGCAAGTATCGTCGAACCCTTTCGTTCCTTTCCCCCCCTCTGTTCCTCCCCCCCTCCAAATCCGAGTTCTTGGCTTTTGGATTAGGTGCGTTTGTCTACGGTTTCAGGGTTCGCCCTTTATGCCTTATCGCGATTTGTTTGCTTCTTTGAAGAAGACGACTCTCTTCTCTTTTCCCACCCCCCCTCTCGTGTGTTGTTTAGTCTATTGCCGCGGAGTTTCTGCGAGAATACACTCCTTGTGACGATACGGCAGAATTCCTCGGTTCCCTAAAACCCAGGCTACCCTCCCTCCCCCTCCTCCTACAACGCCCATACATCGCTTTCGTGGTTTCAGACTCCCTCTTCACGAGACCTTTTTTCGATCCGGCCCTTCCTGGAGATCTTTTTTTGTTCACGTTCATCTTCATGGTTGTCGGTTCTTCCACCGGAGTTTCCTGATCGGCGGTGAAGATCCAAGGGCGCAACGCTGCTCCTGCCTCACCTTTCGTCCTTCCGTCGAGACGGCGGCTGTCTGCGGATAGCGCTTCTCCATAGGCCTCCTCAGCGGGTCTTCTCTCGATCAACGTTTTACCCTCGTCCCGCTCGACTCCCCCTGATTCCTGAAATTCTGATACGTCGTTGTTCGCCTTTTTTTGCCTTACCAAGAGAACGGTACGATGTCAACCCGTTGCTTGGCGCGAGCTTTTCTTGTTCTCTTCTTTTTTCTTTCGCCTTCCTTTTTCCCTCTCTCGGTTGAGCGCCACCAGGAGTTCTTCGGCCAGTGGGACCGCTGTTCCATGTGACTGAAGCGTTTTTCCCAGACCCTTTTTCTTTGGTTATTGCCTCCATGACCGCCGTGGGGGGTCGTGCGGAGCTTCGCCAGGTTTTTTTTGTTTCACCCACCACCTTTCTGTCGGTCAGATCTTTTTCCAGTTCAGTTGAGAGTTAGCCACCGGCCTCTTCTCCACTTTTCTAATGAGCACGTCTCCCTTTCAATTTCACAGAAAGTCGTGATTGAGAGCCTTAGGCGATGACCCCCCCCACTTCAACGCCTTTCCTTATCTCGGAATTTACGCACCTTCCTTTCTCTGCGTAGATTCCCTGCCGCGGTGCCAGCTTCTGACCTGATTTTTTCTCTTTATCTTCTTCCCCTAAATCATTGATGGCGGTCGTCGCCCCCCTCCTCTGCTTTTTTTCCCGTGATCAGTTTTGTTCGTTATGCCTTCTTCTTTTTTGTCTCGAGATCCACACCCATCACAACCTGGGGAGTCTTTGCGTTTCTCACTCTGTTTTCCTGTTCATTCAGTCCGGTTTATCGCCTATTGCCTTACGTTTTCTAAGGCTACGTGATTAGACCGACGCATTCTCCGTCCACCTAATCATGTTTCGTGATTAGTTGACCTAGTCGTTTCTAGTAATTCCTTCAATCCGGTTCTCGGTGATCCTGCCTTTGATACAGCTCTTTGCTTGTGCGTATTCCTCTGCCTGAGTGTTTCGTTTTATCTACTGCTTACTATCCTCGAACGGCTGCCAGTTCTGCTCCAAGCGTGGCGAGTCCCCCCCCCTCACATCGATTTTACCCTTAAGCTTCGTGTGCTCACGCCCAGCTCGTTTAGGCGTTTTCTCAACCCCGAAGACGTTAATCTCCCCTTTTTTTTGTACCCATGGCGTCTGATCCTTGCCAGTCCTTTCCTCTCGTCGTCGTCGCGTGCTTTGTCTTTCCATTTTTGTACGCGTAGTCAGATGGAGGTTTTGCACCTCCTTGACCCCTTCTCAGATTAAGATCGAGTTCTTAGCTCCCTTATCCTTCCCCCGCTCCCTTTGACGCGCCCTTGCGCGTTTTTCCCCCGGTTCCACTTGTTAGGGGTGCATCGTCCTGCGGAAGGGTCTCTCCCTCAATTTCGACCTACGAGCTCGGGTTCGATGCCGGCGTTCCTGAGGCGTGGGTTGGCCTTAGACTGTCGTAACTATATGCAACACCCCCTTGCGCTATGAAAGAGCTCGATGAATCTTTCGTTGCCGCAGTCGAGAACTGTCCGTTCCGTCCGTGCACCTTTGTTTCCCTTTGGACTCGTTCATGGTTGGACGCTCCACCATTGCTTCCGTTCAGGCCCTTGTGAGTGGAGATCTCTTCTCTCCTGAACTTACCCCCTCGACGGTTTTTCCCGCAATTTTCTTGACCCGAGCCAGGCGATTGTTACTTTCCCCGCGAGGGTCTTTGTCCACATTTTTTCTTTTTTGACAGTATGGCACAGGAGCTGGAGCAGTCCTTCCCTTTTCTCTTCTTTGTTTTATGCTCTTCGAGCTCGGAAGACCCGGTTGCATTCTCTTTCAACCTTCATAGGTAGCTCGCTCACGCCTTGACGCTCGAGGCCTGCCGCCCCCCGGTGACGTGGGCGCGAGGTTCGGTTCTGGTATCGTTTTACAGTTCGGGAAGGACAATCCCCCCCTTTTTCATTCTAGCAGGTAGTAGAGGATTCACCTAGGCGATCAAGATTGGACCTTTCTGTTAGGTGATTCCTTCGGCGGTTGTATACGCCGGCGGGCGGCATCGGCCGCCGCGAGCTTCCGAAACCAATCCAGTTGTCTTTTTCTCGTCTCCAACCCCAAGAGTTTATCTTGCAGCGAAGCACTGAAGTTCGCGTTCCCCTTCTAACCTCCCCCGGTTTTCCCGGAGCTTGACCTCCCCTTCCGTTCCGCGGTCTTCTTTGACGATCCGACAACGTGGAACGCCCCTGATCTCGATTCTCTGCCATCTCGGGTGACCCCCCCAGCCCGAGGCCCGTGGCCTGACCTCATCCGACCGAGACTTTCTTCTCACCTCAATTTCCTTCCGGACGGGTGCAAAAGAGAGTACTGTTTCCCCCCTCTCTCCTCTGTAACGACGCACGAGGATTCTGACTCGTTTCTCATCTCATATCTGTTAAACTGCTCGGCCATAGCTTCTCGAACCATCTGCTTCTCTTCAAGGGTTCAGTCTCCTCCCCTTCCCTACGTCTCGAGAAGGATCCCAATCGCCTCGTCGTCCTTGTAGCAAAAATCCCCGGCTCGATTCTACCCCACGACCTTGTCGAAAACCCCCCTTTGTTCAGAGTAATATGCCCGTGAACGAGGTTTCTTGTTTTTCCTGGCGTCCACGTTCTGCGAGATCCATGTCGACTTTTGTGCCTTCCATGCGAGAGGCACACAAGTAGGCCCGAGATGCCCGGACCAGGTTCGAGGCAGACCTTGACCTTTCTTCTTTTTTGCGTGCCTCGGAGATGACCTTGCTCCGTAGTTTCCATATTCCGAACCCAGGGCCCGTTCTTCACCTTCAGTGTCCCCTCTTATCTATTTATCCTTTCCTCCGTTGTTGTTTGTTCTCCGCCTCTTTGTCTTCTTTCACGTGGTGAGACTTGGCACCTCGGTTTTCCCCGCTCCCATCGGACACGAAACCTGAGTTCGCAACGATCCGGTTTCACTCACAGACCCCCTAGCGGAGGTCACGATTTTCCGCTTTGCTCCCCCCCCGTCGGGCATCGCTTCTTTCTCCAGCCTGATGGAAGACCAATCCTTCCCTCGACCATTTTGATCTAACGTGTAGACCTGACGGCCAAAAAGATCCGCCCCTCTCGAAGGACCCTATGATACCCTCATACGCCGATGTGAACGTGGTTTTCCAAGTCGTGGTGGAGATTCTCCTCGTCGGGTTTTAGAAATTACGTCCGTTGAGAGTTTTTTCTCGCTCCTAGGTTTCCCTGGTATGAAGACTCAAGGGCATCCGGCTATGTTTCGATCTTGTCGAGCAAGTTCACTCTATTTTTCTTAGTCAACGATCCCTTCGTGCGTCCGTGAAGAGAACGTCTTGCCTCTTGCCATGTAGAGCGTTGACCCGTGTTCTATCTTCAGCATGGGGGACATGGTTGTTTCTCAAGCTTCTTTCGGTTATTTCCGGTGTACCTGGCCTTTTGTATTCCAAGAGATGTTCCGGCTCAGTAGCTGACTTTTTCAGGTGTCGGCTGCTTCTTGTCCTCTCCTCGCCGATAGAAGGATCAAGTATGCCGTTTTCCTTTTCTCATTGTTGCTATGTGCCCTTTTCTCTGACGATGCTTCCTCCGGAATAGACAAGTTTTTGCTCAGAGTCGACTACTTCGCACTTGAGTGGGAGTGCCCTTCTCGTTAGGAAGCGTTCTCCCTCTTCTCTTCCGTCTTCAGCACCTACGCCGGATTTTCCCCTCCTCCGCGAGGTTCCTTCCCTGACGCCTTCAGCGAAATGCCCGCTTTTGCCTGCTTGTCCTCACTGAACCAAAATGATCACTCTTCCGCTCGTTCCCCTGCACCGGCGGCCTGCACCGCGAGTCTTTGTCTCCTCTAAGGAGTTTTTCGGGGGCCGGCAACCGGTCTTCCGAGCCAGGTCGCCCGTTTGTCCTTTCTCAGACTAAAATGTAGAGATGTCCGCCGCTCCGGTTGCGGTTATTGCATCGAGCCCGGATTTTTTTGTTAGGAAAAAATCTTTTCACGTCATACCGCTCGCCGTCTCCTCGTTCCCTGAATTCTTTTTCTTGCTTTGGAAGTTTCGGCGGGAGAGCCCCCTTCATATTCCCGCACCGGGGCCTGCTGTTGACCTTACACGTGTTTTCGAGTAACCCCGTTTATACTCGGCCACCCTGGTGATTTCCAAGAGCAGTTTCTGTTTCTTCCGCTGCTATAGTCCCCATCGCGCTGCCTGCTGAGTCGCGCCCTGGGTGGAAATGCTCTCGTCGACAATTGATGACGGTCCACACCCCATTTTTGCGCCGGAAATTCGACTTTCTTCGTCGTCAGCGTGCTCTGAGGACTCCTCTCAGGATCAGGACCCCTCGCATCTGGCTCCCGTTGACCCCCCGCCAAGGGGCGGCCTTCAAAGCGGTGCAGCTCGCTCTAGGATCGCGTTTCGGACCACGCTGCTTCCCCCGGTTCCCGATTCGGTGCCACTTTCTTTTGTATGCCCAAGCCGTAACAATCCAATCCTTCCCTTTTCCTGAGAGTCACGATTCGAGCCAATGGCCGATACAACGTCCTTTGACGAAAGCGGGCGAGTCCGGTGTGTTTTTTTGCTTTAAGCAGAGGTCTTTTTGCACGCCGCCTTCCTCTCTGGCACCTATGTTGATGTGCTTCCCCTCTTGTTTTTTTTACCTGGAAGCAGTCTATTCGTTGATCGCCCTCTCCCCCGCGTTCCCTCTGTAGGGCTCCACTTTCTCCGCACCCGTTCCCTTGTCTAATCGTCTCCCGTTGTAAGAGCCACCCGATGTCTGGATTCTGGTAAGGATGCCAGATGGCGCCTCTCCTCCCTCTGCACGTAAAATTGATTTCCTGGTTTGGGAGTCGCCATTCTTTGTCGAATACCTCCCTCCTCAAGCTTATAGGCCGTTCTATACCGACGATGACCGACGTCCCTATTCTTCCGCCGCGCTCCAGTAAGTTTTGATGTTTGGCGGTGTCCGTCAGAGAAATCCCCCCCCCCTCGCGGCTCCCCCCCACAGACACCACGAAGACGGTTTTCCCCTCGATTTTCCCCTCCAGCCATCAATCCGACTTACTTGTAATTTTTGAATCAGCGCATTCTTTTTCCGCGAAGTTGACCGCGCGACTATGCTCCGCCGACTCTTTCTTCTTCCGAAATCGATCTCGAGTGCGGGAGTAGGGCCATATACCCCCCCCCCTCAGCCTTCCTCTCCTCCGCATTTCCGAATCGGTTCTTTCAAGGGGAGGTCATTTTTGTCTCCCTGTTATCCTCCTTGACTCCTGGAACCTAGTGCGTCTTTCCCTCTCGTTTCGCGTTGCACTGTGACCGTAGGGTCGATCTGACGAGTCCTCCGTCTTTTCCCCAAATGTTCGTTCGACCCCCACAACACGCGAGGTTCCCTTTCGCCGTACACGTTTTTTCTTTAACCAGCTGAAGTAAAGGTAGTCGGTCAGTAGTTTTGTTGTTGGTTTCACCTTCCTCACCTTTTTTTTCTGTGATCTAGACCCCTCAGCGTTTCCCCCAATCTGCTAAGAAATTACGCGCCAGTAGTCTGCGATCCTTGCAAAGCAAGGTTGTGGCCATCGTCCTTTCTTTTGGTACCATTTCTCAGATGCCGCCACTTCGAGACCGGTTCCCACCCTACGAGAATTTCCTGTCAGTTCGAGGGAGCGATAGGACGTAGGCTTCGTTCAGCTTTCTTTCCCTCCCACCAAGTGATGATGACGCTTGCGACCCGTCTCCGCTCCAGACGGATCCGAAATACAGACGATTAGGTCCTTATGCGATCCTCGTTTTCTCTTGGAGCGTAAGTGACTCTCGGTTAACCCAGTCTACCGGTTAAAGAAACTACCTCATTGAAACTGCCTTGACGGCTCCCCTCTCTCCATTCCGTGCTCGTAGCGCTCCCCCCGTGCGTCGCGGTCGATTTTCCAAGAAAATCCCGATTTCATTTGTGCGTGTCGGCTTAGGCTTGTGTTTCAGGTTGGTCTTGGCACTCGGCAGTCCTATCTCCCTGGGCCCCTTTTATGCTTTGTCCCGTGCGCATTTCTCTTTTCTCCTCAAGTCTTTTTTTGCTATTCTATGCGCTTTGTCCGGCGAGATCACGCGCGCGCAGCTCCGGCAGTATGGCCGCGGTGCCCGACCAACTTTTCCCCTCTTCAAGCAGAAAAGACACCTCCATTCTTTTCTTTCCCGCCTTGACGAATCCATGGTTTGCAGCGCTACGGGCATTGCTTCCGTTCCTGTGTTCTTTTAGTTCATCCATGTTCCTTCCTTTGCCATTCAAGTCGCCTGGGTTTTGCTAGTCCTTTTTCTCTCCCCCTGATTCGTCCGAAATTGCCGATCGGATTCTCTCCTGCGTTGGTCTTTCTAGGCGTTGTCGCCATACTTCATCACAGAGGTGTAGTCCTTGATGATCCCCACCACACCTCAGGAAGTCAACCTGATAGCATAACGTAGATCATGAACTACTGCTCTTCTGTGTGAGCTTCTTTTGGAATCGATGTACCCTCATCCACCCCCGGTCGAGTACACCCCGTTTTCGGATCCTCTCTCTCCTGTTTTCTCCCGGCATTTTTTTTCGTTTTGTCCCCGCGATCGTTTTGCTCCCTCCCCCACCTTCTTTCTTGTACAGGTGAAAACCAAACCCCTTGTACTAACTGTACTCAGCTTTGTTTCCCATTCCCTGCTGTCGGGTCCTGCCGTCAAATTACCGCCTTTTGTGGTAGTTCCCTCGCTACGCGTGTTCTCGCTTCTTCATATTTTTCTACCTTCCCCCTTGGCTTATCTTCTGTTCTCCATCTTTCCGAGTACGAGGAAGTAGTACCACCTTCCTCTCTTGAGTCTTCACGTGCACTCACCGCATTCGGCTTTTAGCGGTCGCTCCCTCGGCGATTAAGAATCCCTCCTTTCGCCTTCGCTCTTCCGGACGAACCACTCCTTTTGCTCATCTTCCGCGCGGTTTACCGCTTCGGACTGATAATGCGTCTGATCTCGTCAAACCCCTTCCTTGATGGCTTTTTGTTCACAAGACGGTGTCTTTTCTGGTTTCGGTGATTCTCGGCGGAGTTTTTTTTCGTCTCCAAAAATAACACGTACGTTGAGTGATTTCTTTTCCTGAATTGTCCGTCCCGGTCATCGTCGGTATCCCGCCCCCGCCCCCCCCCCCCCCCCCCACCCACACCCCCCCCCCCCCCCCCCCCACCACCCCCCCCCTTACCCCCACTGTATAGACGATGTTCGCCGGAGGTATTCTTTTTTACTACTTCTTGAGTAACGAACACCCTTCATCCTTTTTCTTGTCGTGTTCGGCGCACGAGTCTAATGCACCCCTTCTTCCTTATGCATGTGATCGTTCTGGGATACACCTCCATTCGTACGGTGTGGTCCCCTTTCCCTGTCCTAGTGTTCTGCTGTGATAGAAGGGTTCTTCAAACTCCATATACCCTGCGGCCAGTTATGCCCGCGTGGCATCGTCAGTCCTGCCCAATTAAGCTTCGTAGTGCATACCGCGTCTCGTTCTTCTCGACCTCCTTAGGAAATCGCAAGCGTTATCAGTAATTTATGCCTTCCCTTCTTCATAGTGAATTAGTGTCCTCTTCGATTTCGTTGTATGCTTGGAGCGTAGTTAGTCTTCTGTTTGGCAACAGAAGCTGGACCGCCTCATTTCAAACCTTGCTAGATCCGCGCTGCTGCACAGTCCCTTCTTTCCTTGGTGCCGGTGTCTTCGGTGTACCACTTTATTTTTTCTTCTGCGTTTTTTGATTTCCTTCCCATCCAGCGAACTACATAGTCCTTGTTTCGCTTGCCGGCGGCGTCCAAGACGGAGTGTTGGCGTTTAGAAATTTTACCTCATCGATGAACCCCGGGCTCCCGAAAGCAAGCAGCTCTCCTTCCTCTTTTCTTCTGCTTGCCTTCTGAGTCCCTGAGAGGCACGTCGCGGTGGCCGACGCGACGGGTTGTCTTCCACCCCTTTTTACCACCGTAACTTCGCGGTCTTGGAGGAATTGCGTCTCGTAAAATTCCCCTCCCCTTTTCCGCCTCTTGCCCGATACTGATCGCGGATGACGTTCCCCTCGATTTTGGTCACCCCCACCCATTTCTCCGGCTTATAATGCCGTGAGTTGGAACGTCGCAGTTTGTTTCCATTGCTTTTCCTTTCCCTTGAATACATATAGCTTTGTGCAGTACCCTTTTTTCCCCTGTTTCCTTCCTATAGAGGTACTACCCCGCGTCCAGATGCCGCTCGATGCTTTCCGTCCCCCTGTCAGGGTCACGCGCTTTGCTGTTAGCGGGATCATGGTTTGTGCATTTTTCCCGGACCCCCTTCTCCCCAGAGGGGCATGTCGCGTCCTGTTTGGTCCTCCCTTCGGCGATACTGGGGTAAACATCCGGTTTCTTAGGAGTGCTTCTTTGTCCGACGACGCGGGCGTCCCATTTCGCCTGCCTGCGCCCACTCCTTTTGGTCGTTCGACTTGATCACACGATGTACGTAGTTTCCTCTCTTCTCCCCCTCCATCCCGTCCCAGCCACGTCCCCCGTCAGAACTGCAGCTTGCTTCCCTTTTTGATCGCTTTTAGTTCTGGCTACACGGGTCACGTCCGCTCCGCTCTTCTCCTTGCCCTCCGGTGCCGACTGAGGCATTTGAAACGAGAATCAGCCCCTTCTTACTTCTACGTCAACATGCATAAAGATCGAACGACTTTTTTCAACTGAGTCTTCACGCTCGACATTCGTTCTCTCCTTCTTCTTTCCTTTGACGTCGAGATAATTCTTTTTCTCCCCGCGAGGAGCGCTCGAACATCTGCGCTCCCTCTCCCGGGTTCTTCGTACTTTCCACGCACCGATATCTCGACGCCTTGACCAATCTCCTTGTCGAATTCCCCGCGGTTTCTTTTCCCACCTGTGTCAACCAATTACCTCGAGCGGTTGATGTCTCCTATTAGTAATCGTTACCGTCGTGTCGGTTTGCTTCGTCGACACTTTCGATAACTTAGCAGTTCATTTTTTCTCGCGCGAGAACACCACGTTGTCCTGCCACCGGACTTCTGCCACGCGGCAGATCGTTTTGGCTAGGCTTTTAGTTTAAGAGGCTGATGATCTTTCCCCTGTCGCCTTTCGAACCCAGGTGCCAGTCTCCACGTGAAAGCTCCAT
>Ga0179591_1340058_pt1 | contig 11198 bp, 11 predicted proteins | sample CZOMad2_1_08_16f_FD_182891 | JGI IMG/M metagenome (GOLD analysis project Ga0179591, IMG submission 182891) | Vadose zone soil fungal communities from Angelo Coast Range Reserve, California, USA - CZOMad2_1_08_16fungal (PacBio error correction) | ecosystem: Environmental > Terrestrial > Soil >... | reverse complement strand
CCTTTTTCGCCTTTCTTGGCCGGGACAATCTGATTGTCCGGACCTTTTTTTGTGGGGAGGCATCCCAATCCCCGGTCACTTAGCAATCGGGCCTCTCCCCGTCATTTTCCCCTAGTTGACCTCTCCGACGCTTTTTCAAAACCAAGCTTGCAAAACAGGCATGCTGACAGTGTGACTTTTATGCCTCGTCTCGGCCGTAGAGAATCTCTCTACAGATATGTCTTTTCTGCAGTTTTCTCCCCAATCCGTATGAGCACCTTACGCGTTTCTCCCCTTTATCTCGGTCTGTCGCCGCTTAAAACGTGTTTACGTCTGTCCTGAAGGTGTGAATTTTCGAATTTGAACATGGCTGACGCCTACATGTCTCTGAGGCGCTCTGCCGCTAACAAACAAACTTTTCTGAGCTGGATTCTCCTATTGTCTGACCTCCGGCACGGATACTCTGTGCCTCGGCCTTGAGAATTCTTCATCCCCTTTTTTTTGTCTCCTTGATGACCCCGCCGGGTCCTACACCCGCCGATCACGGCCCTTTCCGGGTTTTGTTCGTACCGTGACTGTGATTTGTGCCCTTGGTGTTTTTGCAAACTTCGTTCCCCTATCTCCTTCTGGTCATCGACCTCATGTCCTACAGCGGATTCCTTCCAGGGCACCTGCATGGACTTTCATTTTTCTTGTCCCTCCTCCCCTTTTGGTCCATTCCCCACCTTTTTTAGGAAAGCTCCCCCCCGGCCAGTTTTACAAACCCAAGTACAAGCTTCGCTCGCCCCTCTTTTTTTTCTGACTCCGTTTGCCTCGGTTCCCCCCTCCTTTGTATGGTAGGGAGGAACCCCCCCTCGTGGCTTCCACACCGATTTCAAGATGACCGACAGGCGCCCCCCCCTGCTGTAGATTTTTTTTGTGTGGTTCTTTTTTACCGGTGCGAGCCATCACCTTAGATCTCGCAGTGCCCTGTCTGCTTCTCCTGAGGTGAAATCCTTCTGTTCGTAGGGTGTTGTCCTCCCCTCGACCTCGACGAGCTTTCTGCCTACGCCCCGGCGCCGTGACTCTTCCTCGATGGGCATACAATAGTCCTCCCGGGCGTTACCCTCGTGCTTTTCCCGGCCGGACATTACGACTCTTCCGCATTGGGACCGACTTGATTTTTCTTTTTGCGTTTTGCAAGCGCACTGGTGTGAGCTGCTTCCGTCCCGTGGATTTGAGTTCTCACACCCTCCTTCCTACCTGCTGTCTTTCTCTTTTGCAGACTTTTGGTTTAGGAGGGCTACTTATTTATATCCAACCCACACTCGACCTCACGATCCCTTTTTCTTCCAGGGCCAGGAAGAGCTACTTTTCTTCGGCCTCCTGCTGCGCGGCCCGGAAAGAGCTACGTGGCGGTGCCGAACTTCGCCCCCCCTTGCAGGGAAGAGATTCCTCTCCTTCTCCTGAGTTTTTCTGTTGAGATACCCGCACGCTTGTCCCTGGAATGGCACTGGACTCTTTCTCACTGGCGAACTCCTCGAACGTGGCTCTGCCCCTTTCTGATGAGGCAGACAACCAGAACCCCTTTTTTAGTTTTCGAGACCCTCAGGATTTCCACAGATAATCCTTCGAGGTCCGATCGACAGTACGCTAGACAGGCCCCGGTCTCGACCTTGCTGCCCCCCGAATTTTCTCCGAGATTATTAGCTTGGCCGCGGTCGTTTTCCCGTCCCCCAATTGTTTTTAGACCGCGGTCATTGCCTAGGTATTTTTGCGCCGTGTCAGCTTGTTTTGCTGGGCGAGGCATCGACCCCCTTTGGAGGCTTTTTGCTATATCTTGTCCTCTGAAAAGGTCTTCTAAACCGCCTCGTCCCCTGCACTTTGAAGCACTGTCCGACTGGTCTTGGACTTAGTTTGCTCGAGCGACATCTCTCTTGTCGTCACTCCGTTCTTTCTCCTTCTTTCGATCGGCTCGCTCCCCTTGCAGCCCTAGCTTTTTTTAAGTAGGACTTTTACGTTCTGAGCTCCCGATTGTTATAGCTCTTTCCTCCCCGACTAAGGTCTTTCTTGCTTCTTGCGTCTGACGTGCCAATTTCTTTTAAACAGCTATCTGACAAGGGCGCGAGGCTTCGTTCTTTTTTGGACCGCCCTCGCAAACCTTGGGACATTTTCCGCGAGAGCAGCCAGTGTAGTCCAGCGTTGCTCTTTTAGTTTCAGTCGCGCGTCCGGTCAGCTTTTAGGACTGGACGAGTGAGGGAAGAAGTTAAGGCTTCGGCGAGCCAGTCTAGGAGTTGTGTTTTTTCGGAGCACCAGCCATCAAGGTGGTCCCCCGTAGGCTTTCTTATGGTCGATGTGGAAAGGTAGGCGGAAGTCTTTTTCACGTTAGGCTGAGGTTTCCGGTGTATGTACCCCGCCAGCAAGAGGAACTCCTTGAGTATAGGGAACTTCGATTGTGCAAACTTTTCACACGTAATGATCCCCCGGTCCTCGGTCTAGGAGCTGCTGCGCTCATGACGAGTCAGTTCGCACCCTTTTCTTCCCTTGGAACCTTCTCACTGAGCGCTCGGATTGGTCTTCGTAATGGCTACCCATGGGACCTTGGATAAGTCGTTGTGTTCTTCTTTGGGATGAGTTTCTCTTTCCTCCGTTGATACGTTTTCGTTCAGGCCCATAGCCTCCGAGCCCTGTCACAAGGTTCCTTTGTTGCGTGCGCCGGGGATACGGGTTCTTTTCTCTTTTGAACGGTATGGCGAGGTATTCGTTCTTTGGGGGACGATTGGTTCAACTGGGTGTCTTGACGACGCTGTATTTTTCGGTTTCGATTAGTGTCAAGCTTTCCTTTGCATCTTCGGCGCCGGGAGGATCCTTTCTACGCTGGCCCGAGGAGGTTGAAGGCGTATCCCTTCGTACGAAAGGCCGGATTCTTGACGATCCCGCCCCGATCGCTCGGTGTCAAGGTCTTGCCTATGAACTCGGGTTTTCCTTGTCGCCCCCCTCGGGGAGTGTCCTCCAGCTCCAGAACCTAAAATCCCAGTAAGTGAGCTTCCGAGCATCCCTACACCGCTGCAGATGCGTTGTTGGAACTTCAAGCTGGAAGTTCGTGGACTCTTTCGTGATCTTCCGTCTGGAACACTCTGGGCTTGGCACCCCGCGTTGGCCCGGAGCGAGTGCTCATTTGTGCCACCTTTTCCTTTTAGTGGCCTGAGGCGTCTTTTCTGGAGGCTTCGAATATTAGAATTGATCGAGTTTTTCCTCCAGTTCCGGCGTTCGCGTCGCAGTTCTTCGGCACAGGCCGTGTGCCGTTATCGCGGGTGTCCCCAGAGGTTCTATCATCCCTCCCTCTTCCAGAAGACGCGGGATCACGACTGATTGACCCCTCTTTCCGAGCCTCTGGAACCCAAGTTCTACTACCAGGTGGTCTTGCCGTGGTGGAAGAAGGTCGACCTTAGATCCTGACATGTAGGGCGTTCTGTTCAACCCTTTTCGTCCCGAGACACGCCCGTGAAGCGCTTCTTTTGAAGTTTGACTTCCCAGTCGTCTACGCTCCTTGACTCGTCGCTTGAGGGTGGATCCCTCCGCAGCCATGATATACCCCGACAGCCGGTATCGCTTAGTTATTCTCCTTGCGCTTCCTCTCCCTCCCCGCACACTGGCGACTGCGTCTCTCTTTCTTTTACGGAGATGGTTTCACGCCTTTTTTTACGGCGGGCTGGTGATGCTTCGAGTTCTGGGTTGGTCTTCTGTTCCCGGTACTGGGCCCGCCTTGACCGTCAAGAATATTTTTTTTTAAATTTTCCGGATCTCTCTTTTCCTAAGACTCTGTGTTCTTCGGCACTTTTGCGGGATATAGGCCGTATCTCCACAAATTTCCGGGTTGTAGGGGATTTAAGGGACCTTGCCTCGGTCAACTGTCTAGGTTTTTTCGTTCATCGTCTTCTTGATGACACTCCCATCAAGACGCCTCCTCTGACTGTTCGTCGCCTTACTTGGCGTCGACGTACGCGAGCATCTTTAGATTTTTCTTGTCATCTCTGTAGGACTCTTTCACCGATCGCTTTTTCCCTCCGATTTTCTCGGACTGGGAGGCCCCGTATGTCCAGGCATTTCAGGGGATCGTACGGAGTTTTCTTTTGGCCGGATCCTCCTTTCTGAGGCGCTTCCTGGATCACACGTTCCCCGTGGTCTCTCGATGGATCGAATTCGACCTCCTCGGCCCGTACTGTCGTTGATCCTTCCCCGGCTTCATGACGCCCTTTCGCGTGGATGATTCAGCGTGGCAAACCACTTTTGTTGGCTGTTACTCTTCCTGCAGTGAATTTCCTTAAGCCGAAGGGCCGGCTTTTTGTTTCCCACTACTACACGTTTCTCGGATCTTCTGGTCATCGACATCTTTGCCCGGAGGTGAAGGACGGGCCCCAGCTTTTTCGCGGGTGCACGCCGGTGGCCATTGCAAGCCCTTTTTCAACGCTCCCGGAAAAATCTTCCTCGTTACAACTACAAGGCCTTCCCTTTTTGGTCTTTATCTCCTTCGCCGCGTTAGTTCGTTTTTCGTGGCGGACACCCTCCCTGGGGCGCCTTCCATTCTGTTCACTAGCCCCGGCCCCACTTTTTTTGTTCCGCGCTCTCGGCCCTCTCGCGGGCCTGGACGTTTCGCTTTCCCTCCCCCACTGATAGATGCTAAACTGTCGGAAGGGCGAGCTATTATTTTTCTTTTTTTTTTTTTGGAACCCCACTCCATGTATCTTCACCGCCCCGTCTCGACACTGACTGACGCGCCGACTACCACGGGGTTTCCCCTTCTTCCCCGACTTTCGTGCATAGTTACAGTACGGGCGTCGTAGTGCTTTTAGATCCCGGCCTGACACGAACTTCGTTCATTCCTTCCAAGGGATCTCGATCTGGGCGAGGCGGGCCTGTTCCTCTTCTAAATTTTTCGCTGCCTAATCGCCAGGATACCCGCGCGACAACTCCCCCCATCATCTATTTCCGCTGTCCCAAGGGGTGAGGATGGCTAATGGTCGAGACAACTGACATCGAGCGCTCTTGCGACGTCCAGGAGTAAGACGTTCTCTCGGAATTTCCTAACAGCCTTGCGGACGCGTAATTTTCTTTGACTCTTTTTTTCGTTTCAGTTGCCATGCTAGACATCCGGAACCTTTTTTTTTTTAATATCTTGGCGTGGTTGGAGCTACAGCAAGATCGAGGCCTCGATCTGGACGCCCAAGAGGGTACTTTTGACTAAGGTCTTACCTCCCCAAGTGCGGCGCCCTTTTCTCTTCTGCTGCTTCATGCCCCACACGCAACCTTTTTTTAGTACCTCGAGGGCTCCAGTCTCTTCTTCTTCTTTTTTGTCTGCCCGACTCCGAAGTCTCGTCCCTGTACCGGCACCTCTTTTTTAACAAAATTTGAGCGAGGAAGATCCGGATTTTCTGTTTTTTTCGGGAACACGGTGTTGCTCGGACCCGGTTTTCTCTTCAGTCCTCCTTCCCGTTCTCCTCGTGGTTGAACCTTTTTGTCATAGCCTCCGTGGAGTGCCCGCATGCGGGAATCTGAAGGAAACGGAGTGTAGACCCCTCGTCTCTCCGACTGGCTCGGGCCCCCTTCGTTTTTTTTTTTCTCCTTCTTTTTTTTCGTTCCCTCCTGTTCGAGATTGACTGTTTATGGGCAAACCCTTAGGCCCTCTCCCCCCCATGTTGCCCGGGGGCACTTGGGTAGCGCTTTTCCCTCCAGCTTCTTTCCCTTCAATGGACCCCCCACCGGTTCTTCGGCAATCCGCCTTGGACCTAGCACCAGGTTCAGTCCCCAAGATTTGCCGGCGCGGCCGGTAGCATCTGCATTTTATCCCGCGTTTCTCAACCACCGTGTAAGAGTTCAGAATTTAGCTCCGTCTCTTCTTTGTTATGTAGTTGGAGGAACGAGGCAGGCCTTTCTCTTGCTTCTCTTCTCGACCTCATCGCTCTGAAGGTTTCCTTTTTCGACTCTCGAGTTGGCTTCGTCCGTAGACTCTCCAGGTGCTTAACCATTCTCGCTGGATTTTCGTCCCCTTTCCTCTGCTGCAAAGATCGATCCGGGACTTTTTGTGCGGGGTAGAGGCTCCACCCGAGTGCTTGGACTTCCATATTGAGGGAATCCTGAAAAGTGGCCCTTCCCGCTAGCCAAGTGTCCTCCTTGTGGCCGAAGATCCGTATAGTAATTGATCTCACTGCGCTTAGATTCCTAGGTGGATGTTAGATGTAGCAACCCTCCCCTTTTTGAAGGTCAGGTGACCTTAAGGAACGGTGTCTTTTTTGCTGTTTCTCTATTTTCTTTCTTCGTTAGAGATCCCCAGTCGCCTTTAAAGGCCCCCTCTAATCGGCCTTATGAGGACGCGTTTTTTTTGTTCGAGTCTTGGTAGAGGTGCCCCTGCCAGTCAGAAGAGTTTTTACGGGCGGTTACTGGCTACGAGGGTCACTTTTCCCCCTTCGTTGCACGGGGACTTTTTTGGTCACGGCCCTTGGGTGGCGTGATGTCGATTCGAATGTGCTAGGAGTCATGCATTTTTTTGTCCATGAAGAGACAATTGCTTTCTACCTCACGGGCGATTTCCGCGAACCCTGGCAGTCTCTTGACGTACTTCTTCGATCTGCGAAGTGGGTTTCTTAAGTCCTACGATTTCGCCCACTCGCTCGCTTAAAAGTTTTTGGCACTACTGCTATTGATCCTTTGTGGCGTCTCTCATTCTTTTTCCTCCAGGATCGCCAATGAGGCTCGTCGAACGTCTAGGACCAGAACGCTGCTTTTTCCCTTGTTGTTGCCCTTTGCTCGTCTTGAGCTCTGTCGACGACGAGCGTCCCCTTTTCCCACCTTGGTGCACACCGGCTTCGGCCTTAGGACCTTTCCTTTTAACCACCGGGTTTGTTTTACATCCGCCCTCTGGCATTTATGAGGTCGATGTACCATTCCTTTTGTTTTTTTTGCGAATTATCTGAGTTGTTTCCCGAACCAGGCGGCACGGTTTTGCCCTTCCCCCCCCTCCAAGTGCAGCGCTACCAGTTCATCTTTTTTTTTATCGCGGGTTCCCTCCCCTTTTTTAATCAGCACCGCTTTTCTCAGGACGCGGCACTTCCCCGTAGCGATTGTTCGAGAATCTCGGCGCGATCAGTCTAGTCCAGGGTGCCTGGTGGAATCCTTCTTTTTCAACGGTTTTTTTACATGTAGTCCCCTTGCAGTTTACAAGTAGTGCTTTTCTATCCGACTTCCGCGCCGTGACATGTACCCCCTTGCGTTTAGTCGATGTCTCGGGGGGCCGATCCTCCCTTAAAGACTTTTTAGTCCAGCACTGCCTAGCCTTATTTGCTCTTTCTTCTGGGACGAGACGACCGGACGGAGTCCTGCATGTTTTTTTTCCAAGAGGCTTATGGGCTTGTCCCTCGCAAGACTATTCTGATACTATCCCTTTGTGCACTTCTTGGTTTGGTTGCTTCCACCATTTCTTGCGAGGGTGATGTCGCAGATTTTGCTTGACTGCGACATTGTCCTTATATCTCTTCTTTTCCTCTCAGACAGAGATATCCTCAATTTCCGCAACCTTGACAACAGCAACTCCACCCGTGCCGTACCTGTTGTTTTTTTCACCCCAGCGCACTCGTCAAATGCCATTCTGGGTGTCTTTAGTCATCGTCTGCCGTTGACCCAAGCACATCTGACTAGATGGCCGTTTTTGAAGTAGAAATTTTTCCTCTTTTCCGCATCGATCCTATAGAGATTTCTTACGAGTGACCATACGTCTTGACACCCTCTTCCTCCTTTTTTCCCCCCAGATATCACATCTCGGAGGGAGGTCCAACGTTGAGACGCTGTCCTTGATCTGTTCGGTTTCGTCTTTTTAGCAATCCCGACGCTACTACGGAGGCTCCCTTTTTTTTTGTCCACCTGTAACCCCCGTGTCCGTAGACGTTTAAATGGTTCGAGCACTTTCGGGACTATTTCTTCTCGGGGCTTCGGCGAATCTTGGATTGAGGGGATTGATCGTTTTTTTTAACTGCTCACTGCATCCCATTTACAACGTTCTGGTGATTCAGTGGAACACTCGTTTAGGTTCCAAAGAGCGACCTTGACAGCTTTCTTCCCCTGGTCATCGACAACGACCAAGGGAGGTGACTTTCTTGTTGCAACCCTCGCTCGGCTTTACAACTTCTGGTGCACCTCTAAAAGGCCGACTGACATCGCGTCTCCGCCAAACCCCCCTATCACCCCCAGTACAAAGCCCCAGTCCAGCGTGGGTTCTCTAATGACGCCCTGTCTTGCGTGTCAACCAACTTGGTTCTCAAACAAAGACGCCCCGCCTTCTTTTCCCCCAGCTTTTTAAGCGATCGTCTTTTCTTTTCTTAGTTTTAAGGTCGGGAATCGATATCCCCTGAAGATTTCCTAGGTTTTACGCAGCGTTCTTGGATAGCCCCTCGTCAGCCGGGTGGACCGCTTTCCCTGCTTGAGCCATTAGACTTTTCGTAATCGCCACACTCTCCCCTTGCACGAGACCTCCGACCCTCGTCAGTACTTTTCGCCTCCCTCGTGCTGTCTTTCCCCGTCGGAAACTGCGCAAAGCCAGTCGAGGCTCTTGACCAGGCTCGTTCGCTCGAGGGGCTGGAAGAGCCCTTAGGAGTTCATCCGACTGAAAACGCCTGTGGGCGACAGCACACCTCTATCGGGCGTATCATTTCCGAGCCTTCCCCCCCCGGTTTTTCCTCGGTGAATTTCCATCCACCTCTCTACTTCCGTAGTTGGTAAGACGTTTCCCTAACTTCCAGAGCAGACTGCATCTGATCTCTTTTTTTTAAGTTAGCTTTCCCGCGACGGGGATCGGAATTTTTCACGCCTCCCTCTCCCCCCCCCTGAAACGGGACGCCGACTTGAAGAGAAGGCTCGAGTGGAGATTAACAAAACCGTCCCCCTCTTCGGCCTCCGGCTCTCGCTGGCCGCCAAGTTTCTCTTGAAGCAGAGAAGCTCCTCCTTTTTTCTAGTCAACCTAGAGCTGCCACACGATAAGGCTGGACACCTTCTTCTCTCGGCCTAAACGGCCAAGCTTCGAGGATTGGTTTGCTTGACTTTTCCTTTCTCCCGACGATTCCGACCTGCAACTCTAACCCAGATGATGCACAAAGCTTCTGGATAAGCTTCTATTCGTTTAGTTTTCCCTGGTCCCACTTGAGAGAAAGTTTACGGTCATATTCCCTCTCTGGGAACGCGCACTTAGTGGATTTTGCTGAAAACTTTAATTTGTGTAGTTCACCTAGATTCCTCGTTCGTTGGACGGGGAAAGGGAAAATCTCACCGTGGATCTGTATCTAGGTTCGGGAAGCCTCTTCGATCTCCTCCCTCATCCCTTTCGTCATCGTGGTTGTTCCCTCCTCTTCGTCCAGAAACGGGCAGGCCTCAAATGCCTCGGCACCTTCTAGCTTGAGGGACCCGCGGTACTTGTTCCCCTTTCTCACTCCAAGCACGATTCCTCTTTTATCTTCGCCCAGGTTGCCCACAACCAGGGAGTCGGTAACGTACTGGGACTTCGAGTTTGACAGCCCCTTGTATTCTCAAAAACCGTTTCCGGTACCTCCCCTCGCTGCTCTCTTTTTCTATAATCTCTCATTTGGGCAGGAATTCGGAAGAGGGCATAGAGAGTAGTTTCCTGCGCCTCTAGACTCGGAAGCGTGTTTTTTGAGGTCTCTGCGGACGGGAACTCTTATTTTTCGTTGGGCCCTGCCTAGGTGATTAGCAAAGTATCGGGTCTCGGTCTCCTCGCGCTTCCATCTTGTTAGGGTAAGATTAGACTAGTATGCCGAGATTGTCGGGTTTTTCGAGTACACGACCTCTGAGACTTCTAGTGCCCGGTTTCCCCTGGGAAATGTCCCCATTTGGCCTTTTTTTTTTCCCCGTACATTTGGACCCCGTCGTGCGTCGCGAGCTAGAGTGACGATCCCGTAGTATAGCATTGTTCCGGCAACGGGATGTTTTCCTTTGGTTTTATCACGTCCATTATATACCTCCACACCTCGGTGGAGAGGAATCTTGTGGCTTAGGGTTGATTTTCGATGAACCCTCGGATCTCTTCCAACTCCCCTATTGACTAACGCTTCCAGGCACCGCCCGTCTAGAGAGTAATTCACGGTTCTCTCAAGCTTTTGTCAACTTCTTCCTCTTCACATCGCTTGTTACTTGGAAAGTGTTAAGTTGTGGTTCCGCAAGGTGAACCCCTTTTTTCCTGGTAATTTTGTACTGTTGAGACTGGTCGAAGGGATTCCTACAGAAATTGGAAGAGTTTTTCCCTTCCTCAGATCCAGCGGAATTTACTAATCCAGACGCGCCCGTATAAGGTGCATCTCTATTGTTCTTTAACTGACCTATCGAGGGCCAGCTTAGACATTTTGTGTTAGGCTGGCAGGATCTGAAGGTTTTTTCGAGGGTTTTTTTTTTCCTGTGCCAACATTTTTGGGGTTTTTCCACCTGACCCTGGCGGCGTCCTATGTACGTTCTTACACAGACAACTCTGAGCTTAATTGTTTTTTAATCGAATTGTCCTTGTCGAATCGGTGAGCAGAGCGTGCGTGGAAGCCCCTTCATACAGCGAGGCCTTTGGCTAGTGAGTTCTGTGGGCAACCCTTGTACGCCTTCAGGTCAGATTTTTCATGTACGGCTTGATTTCATGTCGATTCCTGCGCGTATTGGCCGCCAAAGGCGGCAAGGTATCTGGCACACTTAAATCAGTGTGGATTCACCAGCGCGGGATGACTTGATCGCCTTTTTCCTCGGGCCGATAAAATCCAAAGTTTTCTTTCCTCAGTGGATCCCCGTTCCCCGAGGACTCGTGGCGCACTGATTATGATCGATCCTTCGCTACGGCGGGGAAGCTCTTTTTTTTGCATCCAAGACCCTGTAGGCGTCCGGCCTGTTCTTGCCGCCTCTCCTAAATCCCTCTCCGCAGCGTCTCACCCGGGTTCGAGGGCCTCCCGTTTTTCTGTATCCGGGTGTTCGGTGACTCGTTCGATCCGATTTTTTCAGTCCTCTCTTCCAGCCCTCCTAGTTAAATACCCAGAGGTAGTTGCGTTGGTAAGTCCTCCTCACCGGTCACAACAGCGAGATCTCGTCTTGAGAGTTCTTCTTCTTCCGATGAGTTCCACCCCGTTCCGACTTCTTTTTCGAGTGCTGATTTGGTTTGTCTGTTTCTTCAGGGTCCGCAATTTTTTGAACCGCCGTTGTCCCCGCCG
>Ga0179591_1207957_pt1 | contig 11198 bp, 12 predicted proteins | sample CZOMad2_1_08_16f_FD_182891 | JGI IMG/M metagenome (GOLD analysis project Ga0179591, IMG submission 182891) | Vadose zone soil fungal communities from Angelo Coast Range Reserve, California, USA - CZOMad2_1_08_16fungal (PacBio error correction) | ecosystem: Environmental > Terrestrial > Soil >... | reverse complement strand
GGTTTGGATCCCAGCCTGACGATATCTTTTCTCCTTTTCCCCAACTTAGAAATTCCTCCTTGCAGCACCCTAGGGGGTTCGTCCCCCTTCGCTTCCTCTTTTTTCTACAGCCATGACTGGTGAATCTCCTCCCCCCCCCCAAGGAATTCTCCTTTCTAATCTCTTTTCTCGTTTTTTCAAGTGCAGTACTCCTCCCTGAGTACATGGATCCCCAAGTTGATAGTTCAACCGGTTTTCTCTTTAACACTTTTTGAGTGTTCGTTTTTTGATATGTTGTGATTTTTCTTGCTCCTTCTCCCTCCTTTCGGATCCTTGTCCTCTCCCCTCCGATCACCACCCCCGCGTACTTGTTCTATCACGACCCCGTTGTCGGCGGCTTTCCTTTTGCCCTTCCGTGTTACCGTGACACTCTCATACGCCTCGTTTCTTTTTGACTGATCTTCGCCTTCAGGGACCCTTTCTTCGAAAAGATGACTTTTTTCACGCCTCCGGTTTACGGGTTTGGTTGGTTTTGTTGGGGGGTGGTGTTTGGCCTTTCTTTGTGTTTTTTTTTTGTTTTTTCCCAACACCCCTTGGGGCGCTCTTGCCATTGACCTTCTCTATGGAGGAGGCGTCTTTTCTCCCGTCAAACCGTGTCATTGGTTGTTCAAACGCCCTCCATGGCTGGCCGTGGCCGCTTTCAGCCTCTTATCCCCGAGGAATTTGTGTTTGTCATACGATCTCCCCTTCTCCCGTGGCCCCGTGTCCCCTCCTGATTTTGTCTTTTGAGATCCCCACCCGCGTTCTTCTCTCACATCGGAAGCCATTCCCCCTTCGGTAAATAAACGTCCCCCCTTTCTCGTTTTATTTTTTTCTTGTGTCCCCTTTGACTCCCCTCACTTTTTTCTCCCCTTCTTGGCAAAGGACTCCCCCTCCCTTTTCCGCGTAACCCCCCCGATACTCATGGTCTTGGGTACGCTGCACCCGGCCCTATCGACTCTCCGTCAATCTTTGTTTTATAGAAGACGCGGTTCTTTTGGCGTCCCAGTAATGATCGGCCGGTTTTCGCTGTGATTAGACCTAACGTGTGGTATCTTTGGACTTCCAATTCTTTTTAAGGGCCACCCCTTGGTTGGTTTTTGTGGTGGTGGTGAGTTGATACGTAACAGTCCCCTCTCCCCTTACTCCATCTCGGCTATGGCTCCATTTGGTATCGTCGTGAGTCCAAAGCCTCCTCTGGCCCCCACGAGATTTTCTTCCATCGACATCTTTTTCGGTTCCCCCCGTTTTTTTTCAACCTGGACCCCCGTTACCGGGGCCAAACTTACTGAAGCTTCTTCTTTTTTTGCTGGTCTTTCCTTTTCCGGCCACGGTTTCAAGGGCATGCAAAGACGTCCGATGGCTTTTTTTGGATCTTTTGTTTTTTTTTCTTCTCGCAATCCCCTCGATTTCCTGTAACCCGACGGCGATGCTTTCCTTTCCCTCTAGTCTTCGTTTCCTTTTTTTTCTCCCGGCGTCTGAGAAATTTCGAAGAAGGTACCCTCCACTTCCTGAGCTCTCTATCCTTCGGTACCAAGCCCAGATTGTTTTCTCTCTACTCGATTTCTGTCGAGATCTATTCCCAAAGGTTTCCCCCCCCTCCCCCTCTCGGCCACGGTTGCGAAGCCCCACACTTTCCACTTATTTCCGAAGCAAGTTCTGACACCCATTCAGCGAAAGACTTTCTATTCATTTTTTTGCGTCCAATCCTTCCCTGATGGAACCACCCCCAACTTCGTCTCCGTCGCCACTTGTCGTGTTTCTTGCTGGTGGTTCCCCCTCTTCCAATGCGGAGACTTCGGTGTCTAGAAGCGATTCCCGGGGCAAGCGGTGAAGATCCCTCTCGGCTCCCCTCTTGCCTTTCGATTGCCGAGGAGTAAGGCCTGTAAAACTGTCATGTTTCCCTTCTACAGTTCCCCTGTTCCCAGATTTAGCCCTTTTCCCTTGCTCGCATCTTTCTTCCTTCTTGAGGAGGATTTCAATCTCAATTTCCACTTCAACCACCACAACCGTTTTTTTCCTTCTGGCTCTTCTTTTCAATCGCTCTCGACAATCTTGTCTCGTCAGCGGGCATGTTGTCTCCCTTGAAAGTTTCCCCTCTCTATTCTCCGAGTTGACAACACGACACTTACCTACTTTTGGTTTCTGGCTGCCCAGAGATTAGTGCTCCCTGTGTGACCAAATGGCCGTCTTTGCGAATTCCGGTTTTTGACCCTTCCTTATTTCTACTAAAATCTTCTTCTCGTTGAGCACCCTCTTTTTTGCTGGAACAGATTCCTGGCCCCCTCCCTCCTTCGGAGAAGATCGCCCTATTGCGTTTGCGTGTTTTAACTCAATGCGTTCCTAAACTTGATTTCAAGTTCATGCGCACAGCGCCCCCCATACAACTTTCCCCTCTTCACTTCTTCTTAGGTCCTCCTTCTTTTTCTTTTTTTTTTGCCAGGGATAATAGTGATCTTCCTTTTGCCTCTCGGTCCCCCGCTTCACAAGTTATTCTTTTGCCATGGGCGACGCAACTTTACACCGTGACAAGGTCAGAAGTCTATTTTTTTCTTAGAAGGCGTCTCAATCTACCTTCTCCGTGTTTTTTCTCTCTGCTCTTCTCTATTAAATCCGCCCCCCCTTTTTTTTTGGTTTTCCCTTGCTTTGTTCCCCTTTGCTCAGTTCTTCCGTATTCCCCAACTCTCCAATCGTTCTCTTTCCCGCCAAGCCACACAACCGTTTCTTATGGCTGACATTATGATTTCTTCGAGTTTTCATCCCTACTTCTTTCGGATTTGATGTTGGGATCTTTTCACTTGATCAGAGTTGTTCATTGCGTAAAAACCCCCCCCCCTCCCGAGGGAACCGTTTTCTAGAGTCTTTTCTTTGCTCTGCATTTTCAGATCTTTTTTTAGAATCAGCGCCTGGTCTTCCCCCTGCGCTTTGTAGTTTTTTCGGAAATAGCTACCTCGGCTTCCTTCGGGCCAGATGACTTTAATTTTGTTTTTCCTCCCCCCCCCCGTGATTTTTCTTAGTTCGTAGCTTGTCAGTTTAACTAGAGTGTGTACTTCCCCCAGCAACCCTCCCGCGGATTACGTAAGTTCCCAAAGGGGGTTGGTCCCCCTCTCCGAGCGCTTGTGCCCCAGACCGTAGTCTCTTTTTTTTGTTTTTCTTAATTGATGCTACCCTCCCCCCCTGGGACACTTGTTTCCTCCCTTTCGTTTAGGGTGCCTGAGTCTCCCAAAAAAAAAAACCCCCAAAAAAAAAAAACTTGGTTCTTTTTTCTTCTTTTGTGTGTGGGTGTTTGTGGGGGTGTCCCCCAAAAACCACCCAAAAAAGTGGTTTTGTTATTTGGTTTCCCCCCCCCCCCCTTTTGAAGTTACTGGACTGGGCCTTTCCTCGCCGCGGCCTTCCGTGTCAGGTCTTCTCCTTCTCCCGTTCTTTCTATATTTTACCAACCCCCATACCTCCTTTTTAGTTCTTTCCAGGGTCCTTTGCACGATCCTTTACCAACGACTGGCGCCGTAGAAGTTTTCCTTTTCCATGTCATGGACTCTTCGTGACCTTGGCCATTCCCAAAAAAAATTGGTTTTTTTTTTGGGGGTTTGGTGGTGTGGGGGGGGTTTGCCCCCCTCTTGAGCACGTTTTTCCTGTTCTTGTCAAACTTTTTTTCTTTTTTTTTTTTTTTGCGTTTTGGGTAGGCATTTTTTCCCCAGTGTTTTGTTGTTTTGGCAACATTGGTTGCTTCCCGAAATTACCCTCTCGTCATCTCTTCTTTTTGGGGGCCCTGATATGAGAGCTTTCCTACCTTTACTTTGGTCTTACCTGCCGGGATTCGTAGAACTGAGCGTCCCCTTCCTTCCCGGCCCGTGACTCATGCTCTTTTTGACGAACCTGTCTCTCGCCTTCTTTTTTGGTTCAGCTCGTGATAGCTAGATCGCCCCCTCTGAGGACCCATGTTTTTCTTACTGAACATGGCCCTCTTCCTGGCTGTGCATGTACCAGCAATCGCCCCCCACGGTTTTAGACTTCCAGTAATTTTTCCTTGCCCCTTTTTGCCCCCTAAGTTTTCCATTGTTTCTCCTTCCCTCGCGGTTTTTCGTTTAGTGCGCGTTTATTTTTTGATATCATTGCCAGCCTATAAAGCTCCTCATTGTTCCCCCAACGCGTCCCTCTCAGTCATTACCTTTTCCCGGTCTTGGTTCGCCCCCCCCCTTTCCCCAAGTCCTTGATGCATTTTTTTTTTTCCCCCTATCCCCCCCCGTTTGTTCGCTTCAAGTAGTATTAATACGGCCGACTTTTTTTCCCTTCAATTGGAAGCCTTTTCTTGTCCCAAACTGCTTGACCTCGCGTCTTCGATTCCTTTTATTTTGCCGCGTACTTCCAGAACTTTCATGTTTAGTCCTCCCCCTGATTTGATTTCGTTTTTTTTCCTTGTATTCCGCGTTAGGGAGTCCTCTCCCCCCCTCATCATTAGTACCTTTTGCTTTTCTTTCTCCCCCCCTTGATGGCGGGACTTTTTACGATTCTCTTCGTTTTTTGTTCCCCAACAACTGTTCTTCCCCATTTATTAGGTTTTATAGTCTTTGTTTGGTTTTTGGGGGGGGGGGGTTTTTTTGGGGGGTTTCTTGTTGTCCCCCCCAGCTTTTTTTTCTGTCTATTTCCTCGAGGCCATTTTTACCCACTCCCTGTAGGGTTTCATTACAACTGTTTCTGGTCGACCCTTCGTTTCTCGAAATGGTCCAAAGTATTTTTTCTTTTCAATGCCCCCTATATCACTTTCACTTTTTACCGGTCCTCTTTTTCCCCCCTAGCTTTGAGGCCCTACCTTCGCTGAATTTCGTCACATTTCGTGACTCCCATCCTTTTCTAGGTACCCAGGTCCACTTCTTGCAAAATTTGAAGGTTTCCCCCCCGGTGCGGATATGAACTTTATCGTCTGGCCTTTTTTTTTTCACCCCATTCTTCAGAACTTCCTTCCTAGCCTTCTCCTTCCCGCCATCCTCAAGTCTCTAACGGTTTGTCCCGATACCCCTATCTTTAATATCGCGTAAGGTTATATGGAGTAGCACTGCCTTTTCCTTCTCCTCCTTCGTGAAAACGAGTAGTCACGGACTTGGTTTGTCCCTTCCCCGGCCTGAGGGAAATCGTCTGGCTGGTTGCCTGGTTCCCCATCGCTTCTGTTTATTTTGTTTACCGAGTGATGTCCCCGGACTTGATGTCTGAGTTTCTTTCGTTTAGCTCTCCGTTCTGGAGCCTGACCCTTCGTTCCTGTAGAAATTTGTGATTTGCGCTGCCCCCGTGCGTCTTTTTTTGTATCGTTCCCTCCGTAGCTAGACCTCACATAGTGTGTTTATGGTTGAGTCTCTATTCCTCGTCGGGTGCCACCACTCTGCCCCCTCGCAATTCCCAGGAAATTCCCGTTCCTTGCTCGGATTCTTCCGGTTTTCTTCTTGGCTTTTTCGCGCCGACTTTATACCAATTCCCCCCTTTTTTTCCTCCGCATCTTCTATGGGTTCTTCCTTTTTTTCATTTCCTACTCCTTTTTTTTTTTTCGCTAAGATATCCAACCCCATCTACGATGCTTTCTCTTCTCCCTCTCTTGGTTCGTCCATTTTTTTTCCCCGGTTCTTCCGCCGTAAAAGCGCCCACAGCCTCTCTTCTTCCAGTCACGAAAGTATCCTTCCTTTTATTGGCTTGGGCCTGCCTCAGTGTGTGAGGTGGTTTTCAAACTTCTAAGGCAGTCCCCTGCCCCCTCCCAGATGGGTTCCTTTATTACGTATCCAGTATACCCAAGGTCAATCTCGGGTACTCGTGTTGCTATCACCGTTCTTTTTTCGGAATCTTTGATCCTCGGGCTTCCCGTCTATGTTTCCTTCCTCCGGCCCTTTCTTCCAGGTTTCCCTCCCTTTCTCGTCGACCAATACGACTATGCCTCGCCATGCCCCTTTCCGCGGCACCTTCCACCCGTGACTAATGGTTTCCCAAGTCGATTTTTATCTACGACCCTGTGCATCTCCTCCATAGACCCCTGTCGTCTCAAGTCTCCCTTTTTTTGGGTATAGTTTCAAAACTTTTCTGTTGATTCTCCTGAGTTCTATCTTCTGTTCGTCGGACGCTTTCGTTCTGTTCCTCCCTTCCACAACGCGAAGGGGCTCCCCCATTTTTTTTGTCCTTCTTCTGACCTTTTTCCTTTTCCCCTTTTGCCCAATTAGAGCCTTTTCCTTTGAGGTTAACTCCTCTCGTTTCTCAGGACCCCTGCCCTAATCATCGTACAGTCTTCCTTTTTTGCAACACCAGCCCTTTAAGTTTTGATCCGGTTTCGGATTGCTCCCTTGCATAGTACTAGGTCGGGATTGTTCTCCCCCTCTCACTTTTCTGCTCTGGTTCCCCCCCCGTGACCCTTTATCCCTGGTTACCCACTTTCCCCTTCCCTACAAAGCGCTATCCCCCCGGACAGCTTGCTTTCCTCGTTCAGACGCACTAGCAACTGTCCCCGTGGCGTTTTTGTTGCGAGACCCTCTCCTATTCTGACCCTTTGGGGGCCTTCGGGCACCGAGTTTCCCCTCCACCTCCAATCGTTCGTAAGAGTTTTTTTCTTTCCCCTCTGCTCTCCCTCCAAGTTCCTTCGCCCGTCCGGTCCTCCCCCTAGGGAAGGTTCAACACTTATGAAAGCTTTTAGTTACCGTTTTTTGCCCTGATCTCTCATGCCGTTTCCCTCTGGTGCTTCGCCCTCTCGGCCTGTCCTTCGGGCTTCCTCTGACTCTGCCTGATGACGTTTGGTTGGTTTTTTTTTCCCAACCCCCCCACCCAACACACTTTTTTCCTTTCCCATCTCAACCTAAAGTCCGCTATTGATTCCAACTTAGCTCACGTGCTTGAGGGATGGACTGTTTTCAAAAAAAAACCTACAGCGGAATGCGATCGGCGTTTTTTTTTTTCCAAATTTTCTTTTCTATACCGTGCTTTTTTCATCTCACCGAGTCAATCTCTTTCCCCTGTTTGTTTTTGGAAATCCCCCCCTTCCCTTGTCGGACTTAGCCCCTTTATTTTTGACAAACTTTTTCCCCCCAGTAGGCGGAAACCTACTTCGCGTACCCTAGTTTGGGCTGGTACTTTTCTTTTGATTTGTTCACAGAAATTCCCCCCTTTGCCCTAAAGAATCACTTCTTTTCAGTCGCGTGGCGCGCCTCCCAGCGATATTCCTACCGAAGGAGCCTTGCCTTTCACTCCCTAGAGTAGGCAGTTTCCCGCTCATGGACTCTTCATGATGACCCTCATTCCCCTTTCCCTTCTGGACTGCCCGTCACAGTTAGACTCTCTTATATTCATTTCCCCAGCCTTCCTTCTTGAATGCTCTTCGTGTGCTTTCCCTGATCCTCACAAGGTTGCACCTTCCCCCTCCGGCACTGTTCCCTTGCTCGTTACGTCGCCCGGTCAATCATTCTCCCTATTTGCCGGTTCCTTTTCTCCCTGTCCTATTTCTTAAAAATTCCCCCCGCGCAAGGTAGTGTTTCTTTTTCTTTTTCGCCGCACACCCTTGGCGGAGTTTACCTTTCTGAGGGAATCAGGGGGGGAAACACCAACCCAAAAAAACACACAAAAAACCAAAACCACAAAGCGATCTCGGCCCCTCTTTTACTATCCTATCTCGCCTCGCACGCCCGCTTTTTGCCTAGGGCCGCGGCGGAAGGCGGCCTGTTTCCCACTTTTATGAACGGTACTCCGGTAAAATAGGGACTTTCCTTGCCCGAGGGACTTCGTCCAGATTCCAGTGCCACTTCTTTTCTCAGTTCTTTTGACTTTCCTCAATGTCCATGGCCCACCCCCCACTCTTTGGGGAACTCGTTTCTTGGGTGCCACTCATTCCTGCTTCCGTCCCCTCTCCTTTTTTCATGTATGTCTTACGCTCCAACCCTTTCCCGGAGTAGAAGAGTTGACAATCCGCATTCTCCCTATTTTGTTTCTTACCAATCGAGTCGAGTTGCCCGTCCTCGCAATGCCGGTTGGTCGAGCTCTTCCCCCTCTTCCATAGTTTTCCTAACAGCTATTGCCCCGAAACGCTTGCATTTTTTCCCCAGATGCGACTATTTTCAACTCTAAAAGCCCTCGAGGGCGAACGTTCTGCGGAGTCTTCTTGTTTTTCCTTCCCTGATAAAGTCTCTCCTTTCCGCCCCCACCGTTCAAATTACTTCCCCAATTTCTTCCTGATGACCCGTTCCCCGACTTTTAATAATTCCTCCTCAGACTTTTTCCTTCGTATAACGAGTTCCGTGGCAAGACTCCAAAACCGGCAATACCCACGGAACCCACGGACTATCCTTCTCCCTACACCAGGAGAAATTTTCTTGCCCCTCATATTCCTTTTTGATCTACTTGCACAGCCGACTGTAAAGTCCCCGAAAACCGGTGATTATTTCTTTGCTTCTCATTTCTTATTTTTTCATTTTTTTTTTCTTTTTTTTTTTTTATGTTTTGTTTCTTTTTTTTTTTTTTTTTTTTTTGTCTGCTGTTTTTTTTGTTTTTTTTATTTTTTCTTTACACTTCTTTTTTTTTTCTTTTGAGAGATCGCATAGGCCTTCTTTCCGGTTTTTTGCGGGTGTGGATGTTTCTTTCACGTGAGTAGCCCTCAGTCTTTTCCCCCCAAAGTCTGAACTCCCTGCTAGTATCCCCTCCCCTTGTAACGAGTTTTCCTGGACCTTTTTTCCCCGTCATATGAGAGTTTAATGTTCATTTTTCTGTTTTTCCGGCTCTAATGAGCCTTGATCAGAGGTTTTTTGCCGAGTTTTTTTCTGAACACAACGCCTCTCTTGGTCTCGTTCGGTCCTGCTTCCTTTGTCAGAGTGCTTCCTCGGTTCCCTTCCAAGCTTTTTATCTCAGTCTCCGGTTGTGCAAGCCTTTTTCGCGGACTCTCTCCTCATTTCTCATGTACTCGTCTGGGCCCGTCAGCATTCCGCACACCCTTCTCACTTCTTTTTTTTCCTTAGTTCTTTTTTTCTCGCGTGTGGACACGTCATAAAATACTCCCACCCTCGCGGCTTGAGAGTAAGCTTTCTGCCTCTTTCGTTCCCAGACCAGGCACGTGCTCAGACGGTTGGTTCTTTTCTCTTTTACCTTTCGGCTATTCCCTCCCCCAGTAAAGGTTTTTCCCCGCTGAGAAGACGGGATTGCTTGACGGATCCCCGTTCCCCTGTATCAGTCTCCTTTTTCCCACCAGTCGGAAGCTCCCGTTTCGCCATTATCTTCCGTTAGTCTCCCTACTCGATTGAAGGGCTCTTCTAGATCCTTGAATCCGCCCCCTGGTATACGTCGAACGCCATTAAACCAAGATTTTACCCTTGAGAAGATTGGCGTTCCACGGCTTTTCATCCAACTCCAGTCCACTTTCCCACATCTTGCGCCGCCTTTCTTTTTTTCTTTCTCTCAAGAGGCATTTTCCCATTGGTCCTACTCTTTCTTCCCCTTTTTTCTGATTATCCCTTGACTCTTAAGATAGATAATCTCGTTTTCTTTTCACCTTGAAGTAGAGCTTTGACCTTATGTTCTTTCACCTTTCCGTGTTCTTCTCCAGTTTTCTTAGGATGGATCTTTCATTGCTCCAGGTCCCTGGCCACTAGAGTTTATTGTCCCTTACACTATCCTCGCCAGGCGGTAATGCTTCATCTAGTGATATCGACCCGCCTTTCCAAAGAGCTTTTTCCCTTTTAATGTAAACGGATTACCGTGTTTGCCCCTGCTCTGGGCCTTCCCACTTTTCAAGTCTGGTTCAAGTTTTCCCTGTCCTCCTTGGTCCATGCAATCTTCTGTGGCGATCCCTCCCTCGACGGTCGCTTGAACAATTTCTTTTCGTTTAGGCCTACCTTCTATCGCCTTTTTTTCCTCCGGCCGTGCTTTGTCCCCCTTTCTGCTTTAGTCATTCCGGCTGTTTTTTTCCTTTCCCTCAACTGCAGTGTAAAGCTCTTTTTTTCCTAAAATTATTCTTTTCGGGAGCTCATTCCTTTTTACTTTTCTTTTCCCTCCGGCCTATCAAGTTTCTGGTTCACTTGCCCTCCCTGGCCCTCTTTTCCGAGCCCCACATCTTTCAGGGCTTTTCTTTTCGCTGCGGTTGGTACATCGTTCTCCCTCTCTTCATGTTTTACGGCCCCCTTTGGCTTCCGTGGCACGTGGAATTCAAGGACCGTTTCGCTATTCTCGCCCCCGGCCCCCTACAGGTTTTCAACTTTTCGCGTCCTTTTTACATGCTGCCGATGGAGGCACTTTGTCAGATTTTTTGGGCCTGCCCACTAAAATAAATGACTTTCCCTTTGCTCCTGGGATTGCTAGTAGGACGCCTCCTGGTTCCTTAGGCGAGAAGGCCCGATTCCCCACTACTTTTTTGTTTGACCCCCCCCGTGGGGTGCGACCCCTTTCGTCTACTTAGTCCATCGTCCTAGTTCCAGTCCCTCACACCACTGTACCACCTGGTTCCCCTTTGTCAGATGTTCGGCCGTTTATGAACCTTTAAGATATCGTGTCCCCTCACCAGTTTTTCCCCCCCCCCCCCCCGTTACAAACGGCCCCCCTTCGGCAACTTTTCCCAGCCGCAGAAACGTGATGGCTACTCCCCCCCCCCGGCTCGTAGTTTACCCCCCTACCTAACTTCGACCCCCTCCCCAGCTTCTTCCTGCCCTCATCCTTGAAAGGCCCAACTTTGCGCGTCCAGATTTCCTATTGCCTTTCGCTCCCTTTTATCTTTTTTTTAGACTCCGTCTGGAGACCTGATTTTCCCTTCTCCAGTGCATTGGTGGACTCTTTTCCCTTTTGCATTGGCTGGAGCCCAAACCCCCCCTATTTTTGCGTCGTGTTTCCGTGAACCTTAACTGATGGCTTTTTTGTCCAGGTGGCTTTCAGCTATTCCTTACTCCGATCTCTTTCGTTTATGGAGCAATCTTTCCTCGCGCTTCTATGATGCCCTTCTAGTGCGCGTGAACCCCTTTCCCTATGTCTTTGCTTCTCGTTCTCGTCTCCTTTATCCTCCCTGGTTTTTTAATTCGTCCTTAGCTTTTTCTCCTCGAGGGTGCCCCCCCCCGCCAAACCTGATTTCAGTCCCCAGGTCATCCCGTCTTCACCGTTGGTTTCCCTTTGTAACTAGATTGATTCGCTGTCTCTCCCATGCGATCAATTCTCCCTTCGATTCTCCCCTTCGTAGATGGGCTGCC
>Ga0179591_1390270_pt1 | contig 11199 bp, 15 predicted proteins | sample CZOMad2_1_08_16f_FD_182891 | JGI IMG/M metagenome (GOLD analysis project Ga0179591, IMG submission 182891) | Vadose zone soil fungal communities from Angelo Coast Range Reserve, California, USA - CZOMad2_1_08_16fungal (PacBio error correction) | ecosystem: Environmental > Terrestrial > Soil >... | reverse complement strand
AGATTGACGCCCGTGCGAGCTGTCGCAACTGCCTTCCCCGCTTCCTCGTACCGGAGATCTTCTGTTTTCGCCGAAGATTTGTGAGCATGCCCTCTTTTCTTTGCTGACGGGGCTCGAATCCTCTTGCGTTCTTTAAGATAGAACGACTTTCGCGTGGAAGTCCTCCCCCCTTCTCAACATGCGTGAAACGACACCAGCCCTGATGAGGTTTCCTCTTACGAGAACGTCGTCCCCCCCTATATATAGCGAAGCCCCAACACTTCTTTTTGGCTAGTAGGACTGCCGGCGTGGAAAAGGAATATTTTCCTTTCTCTCTCCAGATAGGAACCACGCAAGTTGATGTCCTCTTACACAAGGGTAGAGGAAGTAGTTCTCGGAAGGAGGAGATAAAGGAATCCTTTTCGGGGGTTTCGTGGGGGGGTTCATGGTTGTCGTTTTTTTTTTCTGAGCTCTTGCCGAGCTCGAGCATCCCTTTTCCTTATAACTTTTGAGAGTGTCTTTCCTCCTGCCACGCAGGTTGCCTCCAAGAAGAAAGGACCCCCCTCCCAAGGGGATTTTCTTCTGGATAACGGTTTAAAACGCCTTTGCATCTTTTCAGCGCTTTTTCGCGCGTCCTCCTCTCCTAAGATGTGCTGATCGACCCGACCCTCCCTTTTTCGCGCACAGGGGCACACCCTTTTGCCTACATGCGCAAGTGGCCTCACCTTTTTCTTGCGAAGCGCCGCTCCCTGATCCCATTTGTTCATGAACACGAAGACGTCTTTTCCCGCGTGATTGGGGCAGGGCTCTCTTTTCCACATGCGCCGTCCTCCTTCCAGAGATTTTCTTGCGAGCTTGCCAATCGCCGCCCCCCCTCCAGTCCTCTTTGGCCACCCTTTCTTCTTCCTCCACCCGCTTAGTCAATATGCCTGAGTTTTCCTTTTCATGGCTCCCCCCCGGCGTATGGGACCACAACCCCCCAAAACCCCCCCCCCCCACCAAACCCACCCCCCCCCCAACCACCCCCCCCCTCCTTCCTCCCCGAGAAGAAGTGAGAGAGATGCCCCTTTTTCATTTCCTTCGTGTTAGGCGCGACCCACATCCCTTTTTTTCTGTGAGCTAGAGCAGATAGCCTGCGCAAGGCCCCCACTTTCCGAATGGGGAGGAGGCCCTTCGTGCCTCTCCACGAGAGAAGATATAGTTCTTCGGGTTGTTCGTGTTGTTTCCCCCCTCGGGGGGGGGGGCGTGGGTTTTGGGGGGGGCAGGGGCTCTGGTGGTGGTCCACTACCTTTCCTTCTTGGGTTTGTATTTATAGGGGTGTTCCCCTTCATGGGGCACCCAACTTCGGCGAACGAGATCGCGAATTTAGCCTCACCCTCCTTGCGAAGAGCTTTTTCGACGATCATCGTCGAGGAACGGGGCTCTCTCTACGGCCTTTTCCGGAGTAAAGATACTCTTTCCCCCACCGACCGATGGACTACCCTGCTTTTTCCCCCCCCTCGAACCTCTAACCGGTTTCCTAAAGTAGGAAAAGGAATTCTGTCTCTGCTTCACGAAATTCCCTCTTCTTAATCTGGCTCGTGACCACTTTTCCCCCAATTAAAGAATTCTTTCTCGCCCGACGCCAGGTCTGTCCCTCTTTCCCCTACCAGGCGTCTTCCCATTGGGATTTCCCTACCAAGCGCAATCCCCCAATAGAAGCTCGTTTTCCCCGTCCCCTTTTTCCCCGACCTCAGACGGTTCAGTTTTTTGCGAGCCCCTAAAAAGTCTCCCCACGTGTCCACCCCAAGAGCCCTCTCCCCAAAATCTCCTCGAGAGCTATCCCCCTCGTTTGTGGTTGTGTGTTTTTTCCCCTTCCTCCGAGGAGACTTCTGTACGGGCGAATTTGTGCAGACACCCCTTTGCTTTTGTAGGGAAAGTGTGCTCGACACTCTTCTCCCGGTATTCTTCTTAAGAAATAAGATGACGGTCCTTACAGAAAAGAAGGCTCTCATTTCGGAAAATCCCCTCCCCCCCTCCTCGGGAGGGAAGGCATCCCTCCTTTCTAAAAGAAGGGTTCGGTAAAGGGGAGGAGAGCCTTTGCGGGAGGCCTTCTTTTATCGAGAGGGATTTGTGGCGTCCCCATGAGTTAGGCACCCCTCCCCCTCTTTGAACTCAGAGGGTCTGCCCCCCCTTGAAGACGTTTTATCTGAAGAAATTTGGTCTTCTTTTCAGGATGTCAACCGGGCAATCTGTCATAGGGTCCCTTTTGAGATCTGGTCCCGGTAAGACTCCCTCTTAGAGGGCTCCCCTCTTCCCCCGAAGAGGAGAATCGCAAAACCGCGTTTTCCGGGGGGTTTTCCTCCCTTGCGAGATATTCTCAATCGGGGTGCCCCCTTTCGCTAAAACAAAGAGCTCACGATTTAGAGAGTCTCTACCCCGAACGAAGCCGCCTTCTTTGACCCACGAGGTAGAGGGGCTGACGCCTTTCTCCTTTCGAGATCAAAGATGTCTCCTATTTTCTTTTTTCGCGCAGCCGACCCTTTTTGAAGAAGAAGGCCTTTGAGTTGAAGCTCCTCCTCCACGTAGTAGAGGTGATTTTCTGTTCCCATACGACGGGGTTAGGGCACTCCATCTTTTCCTTTGAATCATATGGGCGGGTGAGCCTTTCAGAGGTGCCACTGGTTCCCTCCATCGAATCTTCGTCGCTTTTTCTTTCTCGCGGCGCTTCCGTGAAAGCGGAACTTTTTTGAAAAAACTGGTCGTCTCCTTTCCCCAGATCAAGAGGGGGTTCCGTAGATAGTATTCGTTTCCTTTCCCTAAGAGATTTTTTTTCCCCCTCGGCGAGTAATCCGTGCCACGCCCCTAGTGTTGGCCCCCTTTCTTTTTTTCTTTTCATCTTCTCTTCGGGTGGCCCATTGTGCCCCCCTACGTAGGTAGGGAAGTCCTCCTTTTCCCTCTTCGAGCAGCTCCGGGTGGCGACTCCGATCCCCGGAATTGCCGGCTTTCGTGATGCCGACCTTGCTTCTCCTAGCAAACTTGGCCTCTCTTCCTGTGCAGTAGTTGGTCGTCCCCCCCCTAGGGGAATCCACGCACCATCTCCTCCTGGGTGCTGGCGAGACCTCTTCCCACGCACGAATCTTACTTTTTTTCTCGCACGACGCCGACGGCCATACCTTTCCCCGGTGGTCCGCTTTCGCACGTATCGATTCTTTTTTCGATAGAGCCCGCCGGTGCCCATCTTCAGGGGGAAAAGCCCCTTCTATAGTCCATTCATTTTCTTTTCCCAAGTCGAGAGTCCTGATTGCTTCCCTCCTCTGGGATGTGAGAGTTTTTTTTTCAAAGCCGACGAACGACTTTTTTCGTCCCCCCCCCCCCCGATGAGAAAGAACCGTCCAAGCCCTCCCTTTTCTTCTGATCGGACAGGGAAGCTACACCCCAGCAGGGATTTCTCGAGATTTCTTGCACCCTTTCTTGACGGGCTGCTCCCTCTGAGGAGATGGATCTCCTCTCAGGTTCGGCGGTCCTTGCGCCCGAAGGGGGCCGAGCATGGGCTCACCCTTCCTTCGCGGCGAAAAAGCCTCTTTCTCCCCCTTCTCCGATGATACATGTGGCTCCTTTTTTCCCCCCCCAGCAAAGGCACAGCATGTTTCGCGACTGCCCGCTTCCTCTCCCGGAAGTGTGAGATAACTTCGTTCTCCTCGGGGAGGAGTCTTCCCCCTCTCCAATTATAAACAGCCTTTTTTCTCCGGGTCTTCGGCCGAGCTCCTCTTCAGAGGTAGTTGATGCGGCCAGATCTTTTCCCTACCTCGTGTCTGATGGCTTCGTAGCCGAGTTTTCAGCATTTTCTTCTCTTCCGTAGCGGTTTCCAGACGGTGCCCACGTTCCTTTTTTTCTGAGAGGCGGACTTTTTCTTCCCCTTTTCTTGTCCCGCGGCCGCGGGGCCTTCGCCCTTTCCCTTCCCTCCTCGGACTTAGGTTAGTTGAAGCCCGTTTGGCCATTCGAATTTCTTTCCGGAAAAGCCATTTTTTTACCTTGGGGGGTGTTCTGAGCCGAGAGAGCAATTCGGGCAGCCCTTCCTTCTGAGGATTAGGAAGAAGGGGCCCTCCCCTTCTCTTCTTCGGCATAGGGAATACTTCCTTTCCTCCCCCCCCCCTTTCGCAGCGAGCTAGGCGACCTCGTGCACGACTTTCCCTCCCCTGGTATGATCTCGCGAGATCAGCCTCTCCTTTCTCTCTTTTCTCCTCCCTACCGTTGTGTTTTTTTTGCTCCTTTTTCTTTTCTCTCTCGACGAGATCATCGCGATTGTTTCCGTCCTAAAGAGTCGTTGATGTCCCCTCTTTCTTCGAAGATGGTGTGCAGAGGCCCTCCTTCCTTCCTACTTTTCCTAACGGCGCTCTCTCGAGGCGGCCGGCGACGAGTCTTCCCCTTCGACTCGAGGACTCCTCCTCCTGGGCTGTTCCGTCCCCTCCCTTTTTTTTGTCTGCAAAAAAGAACCGACAGTCGCAGTCGATCCCCCCCCCCCCCCCAGGCAGATGCTCTTTTCCTCTGGGACACGCCGTCGCGTCGTGCCCCCTTTCGCGCCCGACGTTTCCGTCACGCCGGTTTTTTTTTTCCCCCCCGAGAGAGTCTTTTTTTCCAGCGCATTCTAGGCGCACTCGTGTTCCCCCTCCGAAAATACGTCTGCGACCCTCTTTTCCCGCAAAACGTTCTTTTTTTTTCGGCCCCGAAGCCCTCTCTTTTGAGGAAGTTTCTCCCTGCCTTCAAAAAAATTCCCCTTGATCGGCAACACGGCCTTTCTTTTTTTTTTTTTCGGAGAAATCGCTCAAGGCCCCCCGTTGTGGATGGTCTTCTCTTATCCGACCAGTGGAGACAATGCGCTCCCTGGCTTCCGGTGCTTCTTGTACCCCCGGTGTGAAGAGATGCCCCTTCGCACGAACTTTCCTTCAGACCCCTTCGATCGGAGCGCTCCCCCCCCGAGAATAGCTCCTCTCCCTTTTTCCTGATTTTCCCCTAAGAAATGATGCTTTTGTAGTCCCCCCCCTCTAGACCGCATTCTTCTCCTGGCGCGTTTTCGTAGTCGACATCTGTTTCACCTTTCTCACAGTCGTTCCTCTTTCTCCTCCCCCCCGGCCAGGACGAGAACGTCCCCTCTATCTCGGAAAGCCATACCCTTAGAGTGGGTGGGCTCGTCTTTTTTCCCTCTTCCCCCTTCGTGGCCCACCGGCATTTTTCCCTCTTCCTCGATCGGAAACACGACAATTGTCGCCTCTGCGAAGAGAACCCCTCTCTCCCTTTGGCCGGAGGCGTCGTTTTTCTTACGGACCGGTTTTTTTTTCGTAGTGAGTAGCTTCTCGCGCAGCAACCAGGCTTCCCCTCTTTTCTTGACCTAGAAACGACTTTTCCGACACCCCCGGCAAATACCCAAGTGTTCGAGGTCTCTCCCCCCCCTCTTCTCCCCCTCAACCGACGGAATCTCCTTTTTGTTCGAGCGTGAAGCCTCTCTACGCTTTGTGACCCTACTTCCCCTTTCCTCGCAAATGGGCCACCCCTCCGAATTGCTTCCCCCCCTACATGCGCAAGTGGCTTTTCTTTCACGTTCTTACGGCAGCGTTACATTTATTCCCCCCCCTTTTTTTTTGAACACGAAGACGTATCGCGGGCCGTTTTCTTTGCAGCGACGAACCTCTCCATGCGTCCGCTCCTTCCGAAGCCCTCTTTTTCTCTTCCACTAGACGAAGAGCGATGGCGACTTCCTGGGCCTCCAGAGCGTCGCCTGCTCCCCCCCCCATCTTGCCTGTCCGTCATCGTTCATGGAGTTCCTTCCTTCCTCTTCGGAAGCAACTGCACGCGTCCGACTTTGATCCTTGCTTCTACGCTGCGAAGCGTCTCCTTGACCAAAGAGGAATTCTCCCCCCCTGTGAGATAGAGAAGATCCCCGCCGACTCCCAACCTTCTCCCCTCCGAATAGTGGGGTCATCCCCTTTCGTCGGCTTCGGGAGGCCGGGTCTCGTTCCCTCGAGAAGGATTCTCTCGTTGCTCCTTTGAGGAACGGGTCCTGGCGGCAACAAGATTTCTCTTTTTCCCCCCTCCTGAAGGTCTGGAAGAACCCTTGAACGGTTGCCCCCCCTGAGTCGACGCTCGAGCTTCCCCTTTGCGCCCTCCACCCTTACAGCTCGAAGCTGCAACGAGCTCCCGTTTTTTTTCCTCAAAGATGGAAGGTGTCCCCTTTTCCCTTCTTCCCTGAATGGGGGCCCGACTTCCCGACCTTTCCCCACCTTTTCCTTTTTCTGACGACAACTTGGGCAATCCCGATGCGCCCGGTCCCTCCTCCCTCCCGAGGGAGGACTCCTACCCTGGCGTAGGTCCCTGTTTTTATTTCCCCCCGGCGACAAGGGTGCCGGCATCCCCCTACGAATTCTGGTCCTCTTCCCGTTCCCTCAGACTCAGCAACGGTTCTCCTTAGAACAAGGCCTCCAAGTCTCAAAAGAAGTTCTCCCCCCCCCCCCCTCTCCTGGAGGCTCCTTTTTGTTGTTGTTGAGAGAGATTCGCTCCCTTTCTTTTGGCAGGGCGATTTTTCTTCTTTTTGAGACTGGTTCCTTTTCCCCTTTTCCCTTTCTAAAAGTTCTTCGTTGCGGGCCCCCCTCCTAAGGAGACCATCCTCCCCCTTCCTCACCTTGAGACTTTTTCTTTCCCTTTCCCTTCCCCTTGACATAAGCACGTTCGGTTTCTTTCACTGGGTCGTAGCGACCTCCCCCTCTGTCGCGAGCCGGGCCTTTTCCCCCAGTTGTCGTCATCGCCATGTTCTGAAACTTTTTTTCATGTAGTGGAGGATTTTTTCCTCTTTCGCCGCAGACGTTTATCTGTCTGATTCTTCTCTTCTCTCGTCTCGTACATCGTGTCGGTTTTAGCTCGATGGCCTTTTCTCCGCCGGAACACGGCCCCCCTCTGCTCCCCGTCCTCGTTTCGCAGAGAAGTCTCTCGAGCCTCTCCCCCCCCCCGCGTACAAGGTTGTTTTCGATCTCGTGACATTAGAAACTTCTTCCATGCAGGCGATTCTTTTGGTAGAATAAAAACTCTTTTCCTATCGGAGCGCGTGCTGACTCTCCTCCCCAGCAGAAAAATCGTGACCCCCTGCCCGCCCGCGTATTTCCCCTTGCGAGAGATTCGCAAGATTCCTTCTACTATTTGGTCGAGAAGAACCCGGGGACTCACGATACTCCCTTTTCCGGGGAGGTTGAAGAGCGATCCTCCCTCCCCTTTTTCCGGTGGACGTCCCCTCATCCCCCCCCCTGGGGTTTAGGCCCTCCATCGTAGTTTTATCTTGGAATTAAATATTGGAGGCGTGCGAAGGCGACTCTTCCCCCCCCCCTTTTTCCCCCGAGGAACTGCGCCCCATCGCATCTTCTTTCCTCTCGAGATTCGGACTTTAGCGGAACGAATGCGAATTTGGCCAAACCGTTTTTTTTTGCCCCCCCTCCCCCTTCCCCGGCCCCGGCGATACGTCTTCGTGTTCCTCCCTCCGATTGAGGATACATGGAACTGCTGGCTCTACGCCTTTCCAACGTAGAGGTTCGCCACTCTTTTTGCAGCTCTTCCTTAGGGGTGGGCCCATGTTCTCGCACGACGAGGTCGGGTTCATTCGATCGCCTCGGCAGGCGACGGTTCTTTTTTTTTTCCGCGAACGCACGGAACAAGACTGCCGTATTCTCTCCCGGGATCCCGAGCCCTTCTTTTTCTCCCACTGGGTATTGCCTTTTCTTTCCTCGGAACCTGAGTGTCTCTGTTTTTTCATACAAGCGCACCCTCCTCCCGTGTGCTGCGCGAGGCCTTCCTTCTCTTTTCAGCAAAAGACCGCTCCCGGGACTGCATCGACGAAGCCGCCTCCACTAGGAAGCGACCCGTTTCTTCACGAGTTACTGAGCAACTTGTATGTGTTACCCTCCGGTTGACCTCTTCCTTCCTCCCCGCCTTCTCTTACGACGGAGGCACACCCACGTTTGATCCTCTCGATATACGCTCCGTTCTCCCTTCCTGGCCGAGAAAGCCAAAGCACCGCTCCCGCAGACCCCTTATGTTTCCCCCCCAGGTTGAACCAGATCTAGAAGGACTCCCCCCCCCGCTCTTTTCTCCCTCTTCGATAGGACGGAAGCTCCACCACCAGAAGGGATTCTTTTTCTTTCATCACCTTCCTTTCTGAGGGGCATGCTCCTCCTTCCTTCCCCCGGAGATGGGGCCTCTCCTCTCCGGGACGATTTTAAGGTAGTGAGACAGATTTTTCTAGGGATTTCCTCGTCGGCGACGAGGGACATCCTTTTCTCCCCCGGAGAAGACTGCTTCCTCTTCTAAAATGGTAGGCTCCTTTTTCCTCCTTCCCCGGAACGAAGGGTTCCCTGGAGAAGAGAGTCGTGCCAGAGAAGAAGTGTTCCATTCATTCTAAGGTTAGTCTTTTCCTCTTCCTTTTTTTACGGAGTGTGTAATGATAGATAAACCCCCAACGAGAAGTTTTCTTTTTCCTCCTATCTCGGCATGGTCGTTGCCTGATGGTAGTCGACGATTGTCCTCCTCCGAGTGATAAACCCCCCCCTTTCTGCTGGAAGATCTCTCTCTTTTCCAGAAGGTGACCTCTGTGAACTACACTTTTTTTTTTTCGGAGGAAGTGGAGGACTTCCTTTCCGTGGGGTCCCGCGTCTTTTTTTCTTCTTTATCCTTATCTGCGGGGGTGGATCGACTCGTCCCTCTGTGAGTTTGCTGACCCCCTCTTCGGAAAGTAGACTCTCCCTCCTGAGTACCGATGGTTATCTTTTGAGCTCCAATGAGGAGCCTTTCCTGCCGCATAGAGGATCGCCTCCTCTTCTAGTCGCCCGCCCGTCTTCTCTTCCCTGCCGCGAGGAACACCAGGCTCTGCGTCCATCTTTCACGACGAGGTCAGGACGCAACCTTTTTCTCTTCGATATCGAGGCCCCTTTCTTCTCCCTCCTAAAATCAGGTGTGTTGTTGATTCCAGAGTTGCTCGTACATGCTTTTCCCTATATCATCGAGATGTGGAGACGTCCTTTTCCTCTCCTCCGGCGCAGCTGGTTTTGCATCCTTTTTTTTCCTCCGTCTCCTAAGGCGCGTCTCATCCCGGCGTTCTCCCCCTTCGCCGAGTCTTGCATGGCGCGGATCTCCTTCCCAAAGTAAGGAAGGCTTTCGTCACTCAGCTATTCCTTTTTTCTGCAAAAGAAAAGAAGTCCCCCCCCTTTCTCTTTCCTTCCCCGCGTTCCCCCTTAGAGTTTAGAGCCCCAATTGACCTACCCCCTCCCGACGGTGGAAGGAACTCTTAACAGAGAGTCCTTCTGCATTATAGGAGAATCTTTAGACCCTCAGCCCTCTTAGAGACCCTTCCCTCTCTCAACGACAAGGCCGCTCTCCGTCTTCCAGATTCTTTCCCTGGATCTATCCTCCCCTTCAAAGATGAGACCTCGTGATCGCACCCGTCCCCTTTTCTTTTTGGAAGAGTAGGCGCAACCTCTTCTTTTCTCCTTTTTCCTCCCCTCCTTCTCCCCTTGGAGCAATGCGGAGCATTGTGTCTTCTCTACCCTTTCTTTCCCTCGTCAGAACGACTCCTTCTGCGCTGCGGCACGCGGCTCTCACCTTCCGCCAAGATTCCCTTCGTACCAGGCTCTCCCTCCTCCGCCGAGAGGGGTTTCTTTTTTTCCCTCTCCTTCCTCGGGGCGGATTCCCCCTTCCGAAGGCCCTCTGAGCTACCCCTTCCGGATCAGGACCGCTTTTTCTCTCCTTTGACGTCGTCGACCCTCTTTTTTGAACGATACAGTCGCGGCGGCCTTTGCGTTCCAGTCTCACGCCACCTTTTTAACGCAATCAAGGGACGCTATTTTTTTCTCGTCGGCCTGATTGACCGAGTTCCTTCCTTGCATCGGAAAAGTTCCCTGGTCCACCGACCATTTCTTCTTTTTTTTCTTGCGACGCGAACCCGGTGGTCTCTTCTTCATTTTCTCCCGGGCCGGCCCTTCTTCTGTCCGCACCTCGCGTTTCTTCCCTCCACAAAGGCTTCTCCTTTTTCGCGTGATTGTCCTCAGGTGGCAGCACTTTCCACGGAACTAACACGTCTTTCCCTCGGAGCTCTTTTTCTTCATAAAGCTGTCCTTCCTGCTCGTGCGTTAGACAGCTTTCTCTTCTTAGCTGCTCGAAGATTTTCTTCTCCCTAGTAGTGATCGTTCGCGAAACTTTGCCCCCCTTACGAGAGATACTACTTCCATTCTCCCCTTTCCCTATAAGGTAGTTGCACGGAGTCCCACTCCTGCGGGACCTCCCCTTCGTAGAGTTAATGCCCCTTTATAAGATGGCGACTTTTGATTGGCAAGCGACCCCTACTTTTGTTAAAATGCTCTCCATCGCGCGAGCTCTTCCAATCGAAGAAAGATCCTATGGCCCTTCCCCCCTTTTGGAACACGATGCGTCGCCTTCTTCCCGGAGTACATCTTTGAATTTCTTTCTCACCGACCCCCGGCGTTCTTTCCCCCCCTGCTGCAGGACACCCCCTCCTGACGAGTCGCGACTGAACCCCCTTTTTTTTTCGGATGAGAGGTCAGGCCTCTCTCTTCGGCAGAGAAACAACAAAATCCCTTCGAATGGCCTTCATTTACCCCCTCCCGAAGCTTCGCAATGTCTTTCCTCGTGGGTCCCTGCCCTTGGGCGGTTTCGTGATGCAGTATAGTCCCTTTCCGATCTCCTTTTCGTGGGTGAGCGCCCTCCGCCTTTTGGGCAACCATCTTGCTTGGCACGCGCTTTTCTTTGCAGACCCGGACTCGTTCGCGTTTCTTCGAGTCGTCCCTTCTTCCCGCGGAACGGGGCGACCTCTACTTTTTTTCGTACCGCGCGAAGTGCCCTCGAGCTCCACCCTCTTTACGAAACTTTTTTTTTTTGCCTCCTCGACCTCTCCCGTTTTTTTCTTTCCCCGTCGGCAAGGTACTGGCTTTACTCCACGACATTCCCCCTTTTTTCCTCCTCATGGCGCTTACTACACCCTCCCTTTTCCCGAGACCTTGCTCGCCGCAGGACCTCTCTTGCCTCTTCCCGACCCGGCGTAGGTCCCTGTTTTATGCTCCCCCAACCTTTGAAAGGTGGTTTTTTTGCCTTTATGGTCTCCCTTTTTCCGCAGACATCAAGGCCCCGGTCAGTCCGTTTCCGACCCAGTCTCAACCCTTCTCTCCCCCCCGCGCCCGGACACCCTTGCGA
>Ga0179591_1290661_pt1 | contig 11199 bp, 10 predicted proteins | sample CZOMad2_1_08_16f_FD_182891 | JGI IMG/M metagenome (GOLD analysis project Ga0179591, IMG submission 182891) | Vadose zone soil fungal communities from Angelo Coast Range Reserve, California, USA - CZOMad2_1_08_16fungal (PacBio error correction) | ecosystem: Environmental > Terrestrial > Soil >... | reverse complement strand
CTCTTCGCCCCCGGACAAACATATGTTTCTTGGAATCTTTTTGTTTTGTTATGCACAACAATTCCCTTTGTGATATTCTTCCTCCCTTTTCTTTCCCCCCCCGCTTCCTCAAACCGCCGGTGAGCACCCCCAATTCACTTCAGACATTCTTTCACCTCTCAGCTGGGTCGGTTTTTTTCAGGCTTCTTTTACAGTCGCTCACCTTGCTGTCTGGCCAATGCGTTTGCTGACATTCGGGTTTCCGATTTGGCACCCCCGTGGTGTAGATCAAGTATATTCCGGCCCGGAAACACGACAATGTCGCTCACTTTTCTATGGATCACCCCGTCCCGGTTCACTGTTCAATGACCCCAAACCTGACCCCCACCCTTTACTCTACGATGACGAGTTCCCTGTTGCACTTTTCAACCCTGGACCCTTCCTGGCTTTTAACCTCGTCCTATTTGCACTACCCTACCAGGTTACTTTTGCGTCGTAATGCCAGTTTTCAAATCCCGCATTCCCGCCAGACCCGCGTTCCCCGATTATAGCACACCCAGGCCACTTATAGGTTGCGGCCATTTAACCGTTATGTTGGTGAATTGGGTTGTAAAAATTTCGGAGCCGATTTTTGGTCTACATTCCCAATTTCTCCCACAATGTCAGATTTCTAGTCTAGGCTGATCCTCCTCGCCCAAGGAGTGCATCCCTTCCACCAGGGAATTTTCTTTCTCTCACTGTCTTTAGGGCCACCATGATGGCTGGATTTTTGGAAAAGTTGATTTCGTTTGGTCTTAGTCGCGGCCCAAAGTGAGTCGGGACCTGCGAAGCGGGGCCCGTTCTGTCCCAATTCCCAGACTGGCCCCGCCTCAGCCCTATCTTGGTTTAATGGTTTTCACCTTCGGGAGCTTTTTTTGCACGCGTTTTCCTTTTTCTTTTTTTATGATTCTCGACCTCCGGACCAATTACCTCTCATTTCGATACTTTCCTTTCCCCAGCACCTTGGTCTGGCAGGTTAATTGTTGCCCCTACCTAGTCCTCCTCGCTTTGAGCTACCGTCCCGGCTGACTTACCCCTTGTCTCTAGAATGGCGTCTTTAAATCGTCCAGGAACGATCTGGCGATGCTCATCTAAACTCGGCTCCGAGTCTATCTTATTGTTTGCTTCTTCCCCCCCTCCGCTAAAAAATGATCGACCCTTACCCCTTAGCACAGTGGAAATAAACCCTTACCCCCCCTCTGATCGTCTAGAGCTTCTGTCCTGCTGAGATCCTGTTCCCCTTTTTCTGGTGTAGGTTTCCTATTGGCCCCAGGAGTTTGTTGCCATCTACTAGGACACCTTCACCCAGTTATCTTCATGATAGCGCGAGTACCCGCGGTGGGGTTTGATAAAAATACTCCAGTTTTTTTTCCCCCCCAACTGCTATTTAGATCTCATCGGCACCCCCTTCCCTGAAGGACGGTTAAGCCCAATTCCCCGTAGGAAATTTTCCCCCCCCTCCTCCTCATCAGTTGTTGTGTTACTCTTGAGTTCCCCCCTCAGAAGAGAGACACCACTGTGGTTTTTTTGGTATTCCCTGTCTTAATTTGCTAGCGGCTTGATCTCATCGACGTCAGTTGGTAGGCCCTGTTTGAGTTTGGATAACCCCCCAGTTGTATTCAGGACGCCTTTTAGATATGATCACTGTGCGTCTTTTGCCAGCGGGACTCAGCCACACCTGTGTTGGATCGTCACCGCCACCAACGCCCCCCCCCCGGGAACAAACTCTTCAAGCGAACAGAAGAGCATTTACTGGAGGTTTCAATTCCTTCGTTCGCGGTCGATCTGTCGCTTTCAGCGAAGCAGCAACCTACCAGATTAGGGATCTCTCATCGGAGCCGAGTGGTTATCTGGCCTCGTCACTCCTCTCCCTATTTCTCTTGGGTGGTGGGTTACGAAAATCCCTTTGGTTCCTTCATGTACGGACTTCTAAGTCAATCTGCCGAGTATATTTCTTGGAGACATTCCCTGACGACCCTGTTGTTTTTATTTGAAAGTTGGTTTGCCTAAACCAGAGCTTTCATTTTCATTTTATTCTTTGCGCAACATACCCCTTTCTCGTTAAACCCCGTTTCGCTCCCGAAGGTGCAACCACTTCCACAACCCCTAGAAAAACTTCTCTGCCAAGCATCCCCCGCCTTCCTTCTTTTTGGCGCCTTTAACGCCTGCCGTTTTCCATCAGAGCAGCCTCCCTACAAGAAAAGCCCCTTTCTTCCCAAGGGCTTAGGGTGTCATTTCTTTCCCCCCATCCTGTCTCTCTCCTTGCTAGGAAATACCCGAACTATGTTTTTATCCGCCCCTTCCACTCGCTATATGAAATACCCCACCCCTTTCCTTTCCCCCCTTTTAGTTTGAAGTTGGCCTTCCCCCGAGGCGTTGGCTGTACCTTGACTGATGCCTTTTAGTAGGTCGTACCCTCCTTGTCTGTTCTTCCCGGCAAACTCATTCCCGTTGCATGACTGCACTTGGCCTTTTTTCAATTTCTCCAGTGAATGTCGGGCCCAACGTCTGGTGGTCTTCATGGTTTGTTGAGTTTTTCCCTTTATCTGCGAAAGGCTGAGGGGGGTCTTTTTTTTCAGCATAGCACGTTCCCCTCTTCCACCTCAGTCAGTTTCGCCGCTATGACCTTGTCGTGGCGGCATGAAATTTACGTTTTCCCCGCAATCGTAAACGCCCCGAGTCAGCAAGCTTCTTCCGCCTTTCTGAGAGCTTTTTCGGAACGCAAAAGCCCCCCTCTTGCGGTAATTTGTCCCAAGGGACTTTTTTTCGAACGGCAGGGGCTTGAAGAGGAGAAAAGGCGCCAGACAACATTCTTTTTTTAGAGAACCCAAACCAGCTCCGGCCCTCCCCAGGGAAAGGGGTCTTGTCGCCAAGCCTCTCTCTCTCTTTTTGTCCTACTCCCCTTTTTGCGAGACCTTTTTTCTGCTCTACAAAATTCTTTCTCCTGTTCCCTTTGAACTAGCGGGGGGGTGATGCCACACAACGCTCGGGATAGTTGCCAATTCTCCCCCCGCGCCGCAACATGATTTCCCCAAAAACCTAACTTCAGGCCCTTTCAAACATTCGGTGGTGCGGCTTTGCGGATCTTACCCCCGCCGTCGGCCTCTGCTGGCTTAAAGAAGAAAGTGATTTTCCATCGGCGGTTCCTTATCAAAGGAAATTTCCGATTCCTTCGCAACGACTTTGTGCTCCGGCTAATGGTCATTGTTCCCCGGGTGTCGGCAACGTTCTCCCAACCATACCACCACTTCCCGCCTTCTGTACGAGTTTTCTAAACCCCTTTCACACATGATTCACCCCGGCATCCTTTGCCCCCGAATATCAATGGCCCCCCCCCGGCCCATTGATCCGTGCGTCTGCTCCTTAGTGTGTTACAGCAGTTCATCCCTCTTTCAAAGCAAGACACCATTTCCCTCCGGCACAGGACATTCTGCCTTGAACGTTTTTTCTAGGTTGGCCACTTTGATGCCTTTTTCGGAGGTGATGTGGTTTTGGTCATCGCTCATTCTGAGTGCCGTTTCTATTCCCCAATACACACTGCAGAGGGTTTCCGTAGTTTTCGTAGTCCATGCACAAGGAGTGCTTAACCCCCCTCATCCTAATTTTTCCCACTCTTTCTTTATTCTGATCTGAGCCCCTTTCCCTGTCGCTTTGGCCTAGCGCCGTCCCCTGTCCTGATGAGAGGGTCTTTGTTTTTTAACATCGACCTCGCCTTTTGCTCTGTTTGGGGTGGCGTCACCTGCTTTTATGGCACGACCCTTTTACCGAGCCCGACATGCAGACTGTAACACGAAACTGTATTTGGTTTTAAACTTTCTACCTTTTCCATGGTCGATTTTCGCAACTACCTAGTCCCCTCCTGATCCCAGCATTCTCTGTGCATGCCCCCCCGCTTAAATTTTGGATGGTTCCATCCAAGCAGTCCATGCACTCCATTCCCATATCTCCATAGGAAGATCCTGCAATCCCCACTATGTTGCTGTTTAGCTCCAAAACTGATCGATCCCAAGCTGCACCAACTTGCACTCACATTAACCCCGTTTTCTATGCGCTTATGTTCTTTGTCTTGTGCCAAGGCTGTTGGTATTGTTCCGTTAAACAAAGTCGTTGGTAATCCCGGCTTAACCCCCTCTCCCCCCCATTCTACAGTCTCTCGCCGTCGAGTACGGGTGCTGGGAGAACAGCTCGCCTCCCCCCAGGCCCTTAGATCTCCCGCTCTGAATGAAAACTTTTTTTGTTAGAACCCTATTATGAACAAGACACTTCCCCCCCTATCTTTTCCGTTTTTTTTTGGAGAGGAGATTCTTCCCTTGCATGTCACTTTCCTCCGGCGTTCCCGAGCCCCCCACCTATACTCATTCCATTTTCTCGATGAGATCGACGGTGTTCTCTTCCGTTGTAGCGTGGTATCCCCCAAACCGCGGCTCCGACGTTCTAGTGTTACTACGATACGTGATGACTTTTCCCCCCGTCGTTCTTCCCCACTCCTTTTTTGGAAAAGCCTCTGTAAACCCATACCAGGGAACAAATTATCCCCCTAAGCGCACTGCTCCGTGAGTGGAAGTTGCTGTTTTGCGCGTGTAGAGAATCATGCTTATCTCCCGGGAGCACCGCCCCTCCCGTTTAGGGATGGGCTGGCTTCAGATTGGTTTTATGTGCCGCGCGTCCTTTAGTTCGGGACTGCTGTGTGGCATTCCATTTCTGTTTCAGCTCCTTTCTCCCTTTTAGTTCCCTCTTGAGGGATTTTTCCCACCATTCCTTCCCTGAAAGTATGGGACTAGTGTCCCGTCCCGTTGAGCCTCCACATACCTTTTGTGTACTTGGCCTCTGTGAGCCCAAGCCGTTGAGCGGCCACCTCTTTGCCGCACGCTATGTGCCGCCCCCCCTTACCCAAACCCCCGTCCTCGCGTCTTTTGTTCCAAGTCTCGTCCCTGCTCTGCCCCTCCTCTTTTCTCTAATGCCAAGTGACGTGTCACTCAGACCCGCATCCGAACAACTGCGTGCGCATCTCCAGTCTCTTTTTGTTCATGGGAGTTTGCCTTCTCGGTCTAGCAAAACGGCCTCCCTCTGCCGTGTACGTTTGACTTCGTCCTCCCCTCTGATCATCCTTCCCCAACATTCACCCTCTCTCCCCCTTTGCATGCCTCCCCCCTAGTTCCGTTGGCCTTGTTCGATCTGGTGCGTCGTTCTCCACCCTTGGTTGCGCTTTCCTTTCCCCCCCACCCTCCCCTTTTTTCCCGACGAACTTCCTTTCCGTTAATGTGCCCTGAACCCCTCTGTTCCAAAAGTCTTTTTCGTTGGTTTCATGGGTGCCATAAACTTACCCCCCTTTTTCCGTCTTACAGTTGGGTTCTTTTTCTTCAGATAGCCTTTTCATCCTTTTCAACCCAGAGGTCCGTCGTCGAAGACATGTTCGCGCACTGGCCTTCCCTCACTCTCCTCCCTCCAGTAACCCCCCTTCTTTAGCCTTCTTCTTAGCAGAGTGACGATGCTGTGTAAGCCTACTAACGCCCCTCCCCCCCCTTTTTATAAGTGCCTTCCTCTCATTGAGATCTTTTGTTGCTTATGACCGTTCGAAAGTTTTCCCCCCCCCCCATTTTTTTGTCCCCCACCAAAGCTATTCCCCCACCTACATTCATTTTCCTTGGTAGGCTCTTCCCCCCCACGCTTAATCCAGTTGTTGTTGGGGAGAGCCGCTTAGATTCTGCATCATTCCCCCCCCAATTCTCATTCTTTGCCTTCTCTTGTGGAGTTTCACAAAAAACTTTGTCTATTGGGCGGAGCTTCGTTTCCGCAACCCAGTTTTCCTCCCCAATCACGCCTCCCTCAGGTCTGATTTCTTTGTTTTTGGTTCGTCTTTGAGGCTCCCTTTTTCCCCCCTCGTTTTCATTCTCGGCTGGCGGAATAGAATTTGGACATTCGGGCGTTTTCTCTGGCTGCCTCCCGTTCTCGATGGTCCGCCCCGGATTCTCCCCTTCTAACCCTCCTTTGTTTTCCTCTGGGGAAAACGTCCTTCCCCCCTTAACAATTTTTCCCCCCCCTTCCTCATCCAGATGTTTTTTCATGGACTCACACTTTTCACCGCTCCCCAGGCCAGAATTTAACTCTTTTCCACTTGACCAGGTCTTTCCATTACTGAGAGTGAGTATGTCCCTTCCTTATTGTGTTTAGAACCTCCGAAAGACCCAATGGGCTCCCCCCTTTTCCTCATTGTCAACCGGTTCCTCCTTCATTACAAGCTATTTTCCGGGTTGGGTCCCACCCTTCTGCTCAACGGGGGTAATGGGGTGTGGATAGAATTCGACTTTTCTCCCTTCCCGGTAAATTTTTCTTGTTTTAGTTACTGACTCCCCTAGACCAGGTCTGCTAATGGAACCATATTCCAAAGTTTTCTTCTCACTGGGATTTCGCTGATTTGCTTTTCTCTGATTCACTTGACCTTTTTTGGCCAGGGTCCCCAACTTTTTATTACCGGCGGGGCTTCTTTCAAACTTCTCCTCCTCCGTTTTGATTTGGTTAATTTTTGAGTTATCGGGAGCTTAAAGAGGTAAATAACCGGATGTTGTCATAATCGCCCCCTTTCTCCCCTCCTTCGAGTGCCACTTGTTCCCCACAGAGTCCCGCTATCGCTTTTTTTTCGCCAATAAATATACCTTGAGATTCCTCCTTGCTTACATTTTTTGAACTCTGCCTCAATGTTGGAGTGGATAAAAGAATATCCTTATAGATTTCTCTGAAAAGAATTCCCATCGGATAAGAGATTAGACAAACCATTTATGTGCACCCTCGAACACACAGGACTAAATCTATTTCCCAATCAATGGTTCCTTAAATTCAAAAAGCCCCCTTCTTCCGTCTATGTAGTCGGAATTATTACTTTTTTTCCATTCTGTGCTGGGTTGTTCTGCTTGTATTCAACAAAAGGGTTGGAGGGCATACCTCGTATGTCCCCATTAGACCCTTAATTATTTCGAGAAAGGAATTCTCCTAGTAATTTATTTTTTTGGTTTGATAAACTAGCGAAGAGAAAACGCTCGTCTCAGAACGAAGTCACTTCAGTCGCAGGTTGTCGCTCCCTCTCTATTCCCCCTCTTCAGTGGTAAGCAATAGCTACTTTTCCATAAGTGGTTTTTTTTCTTTTTTTGATTTTTCCCTTTGCAGAAGGGAATTCTTCGGACCCCCACCATTTTCGCTTCATTTTGCCGTCCTTAGATCGCCTTAGACTTTGTTCCGTTTTTCGGCGGAGTATGGGGCTCCAACCCAGGGTTCCATGCTCCCCTCCTATGAGCGTAGACTTCGCCTTGATTCTGTGCGAAGAGTCGCCACCCTGTTGGTTCACCTGTCAAATCCCGCCACACGGAAACCGCCCATTAGTGCCAACGAAGAACCGAGCGCCCTTGTTCCTATTTGTTATTTGATGTGCCCCCCCGTTCTCTTTGTTCTTGATCGATCTGTGTTTAGCGTGGCAGCTTGCAAACAGACCCAGAGTAGGGAGAACTTCTCCCTTAGAATTTAGGCTAGTCTCTTAAGCTTCTTCCCGTGATTTTGCTTGGATGTATCCATTCCCATCCTTCCAGATCCCTGACCTCCTGAGGTTTAAGATCCAAGAGCATAGTCTCTGCGGTGCCCCCCCCCCTCCACCAATTTCCTGTCCCTCCCTTTCTGCCTCGTGGGACCCTTCCGTGAGCGCCCCTAACCCAGGTTTCGATGTAATTGATTTTGAGATCCCCAAGTACGCGGTTTCAATCCTTTTGCCTCCCCTTCATAACCCAACCCGATGACCCCTTTCATGTTGGTACATCCCCCTCCCAAGAGACTTCCCTACTACTTTGCCCGACTCTACCCCACCTCTCCCGTTGCCTTCTCATGATCCAGCTACCGATCCAAAATCCCCTCTCCGTCCCACAGGGGATATTTTGATCTTCCACTACTCTTCCCGTTTGCCCTCCCCATTTTTACTCTTCAGTGTGCTCCTTTTTATGGTGTCTTCTTAATTCTCTGTGAATAACACCCCACATTCACCTTAAGTTTCTCATGCATGTTACTCACATAGGCGTTGGCCTTGAAGACATTTCCTGGCCCGTTTTCGCCTCTTTTTCTTTCTCTGGTGCCTGCAATAATCCCGTTGAAGAAGCGTCTTTCCCCCCCCCCCCCCCCAACCCCCTTTAATTCCTGCTGTTCCATTGCTTGTTTTCCCCCCAAGTATGGCTTTGTTTTTTAATCAGTGCTGCCATGAAACCGACCCCTATGGAGATGAAAGGTGGGTGGTTTTCTTTCATTCAGCCTTTCCCCCTTTAAACCCCCGAGTCCCTAGCCCTGGTCTCCCGATAGGCCCGGTCAACTTTCCCCCGTGGCGCCAGAATCCCTTAAAAACCGCCTGATGCCCTTAACTCTCTTCGCCATTTGATTCTCTTGCTTGAGGCATCCGCCCATCCTCCAAAAGCCGATAGCCCATGTGAGTTGCAGTGGTCGCTGAGTGTTTGCGACCCCCGGCTCTTTGTTGAAGCGTGCTAAACTCTTTCTCTGCCCCAGCACTCTCCGGGGGTAAAACCCCCCCCTCCATACCCGCATCATCTCTCCTTTTTGTATTTTCCCCTTCTCTATTCTCTCTTTTCCCTCACATTGTGTTTTTCTGTCGAGCTCGTGTAACGTCCCAAATTAGATGTGATGTGATTGTCGACGTGGTCTTTTTCTTCCCACACCAACAGATCGGGTTATAGGCTTTTTTCCATTATCACGGCTTCCGCCATGAACCCCCTTTCCTACCCCCCCCCATCATTACAGACCATAGGGGAAATCAAGCTTTTCGGTTGCGTCTCCTTTACCATGCTTTTTTCTGGATTGATCCTCTTTTCCTTCTGTTTTTCTATCCCATTACCCTCATGCGGGCGACGCCCATTTTTTCTGCTCCCTTTTTGCCCCCCTAGTGTTTACGGAGGTTTTAAACTTTCTTCTTCGAACCCGTACCCCAAAAAGTCAACTTGTCCTCTTAATGGCACCTCACAACTTGCCATATTTCCCCTTCCAGACTTTTTACCGACTATTCACCTTTCACAAGACCACAGTCCCCTTCGAAGGATGAATGTCCCTTAGTTTTTTCCCCCCCAGCGCAGACGATACAAGACCCGTTTGGATCCCCCTTATCCTTTTTTATTGCCCTCGGCCTTTAACTTCCCACACGCTCTATTGTGTCCACAATTCTTCTCATTTGGGTTAATTGTTTTTTTCCTATTAAGAGACTAGAGTGAACAGGTCTATCCAAGGATACCCCACTGTCCGATTCTTTTTGCATTTAGTTTCTCTACCGTATCCTCGTCCCCAAAGTTAAGCCCATCCCCCCCAAGATTCCTGCTTCTTTCTCTATTGTATTTATTCTTTTGCTCTTTATCCCACTTTGCCCTTACCTAATTGGCGCAGGTCCACTTCTTCAAGGAGCGAGGGGCCGGTTGGCCATCGCAGGCAGAAGTTTTTCTATTTTTTTTTTTAAGTTTGAGCCCATCTTCGGGATCTGCACCCCTTCATGTATTGACCGGTGATTCAGAGTCCCTTCTCTTTCAAACCTCATTTCCCCGGCCCACTTTGTTTTTCACCTGGTCTCTAATTGTTCGCCCCTCCTCCTCTCTCTGCAAGCATTCCTTACGGACATGAAAGGCCGATTGGAGATGGACCCCCAAGCTTCCTCCTTTTCCTCCGTCCTCCGTCAACCGAGGCAGTAGTCCCGTCCCTCGTGCTCCCCTCCCCTCTGAACTACTTTGTTATGTTGCTTTCTCTCTCCCCACATGATCTACCCTCCAAAACCCGGCGCTAACCCAGGAGATTCCTTGCTCTGAGTTGTTGGACTTTCTTTGCCCCTTTGGCTGGTTTCGTGATGTCTATTGGCATCCACCAAGGGATTGGCTGTAGGAAGAGTCGGCCCCCGGCACACCCTAAGCCTGACGTAGATAGAACTTAGATACCCTGCGATGGTTGCCAACACGACGTACGCTCCCAACCTCCAAGTTTCTTTACCCTCTCTAAGTAAAGGTGTCCCTTTACGTTGGTATCGAATCGTATTGTCAACTTTCTCCAGGGCCATCCCCTCTCTTCTCCTGGCTCTCTTATTCCCAATAATTACAATAAGACTTCTTTTAGTTCCCCCAAAGTATAATGTATTCATTTATTCCTCTGCCTTTGGCGAGGTATCACAAACCACCGTGTTTTCATCTCCGTCGGAATGCCTTCCGAGTTTCCTTTTCGTGGACTCCTCGTCCCTGCAGCCCCCCAGAACTCCTTTGTTTAACCCAAACCAGCAACCAGTACCCCCCCCATGGACCCTAAGGTAACCGAAGTCGCATATCCTTTTAGTGTTTGAAGGTGCCCCCCCTTCCGGTGGAGGGAGGATCCTTTGTTTGTTTAGTTGCGTTTTAGCAGCCCAAAAAGCCCGCGTCTTAGCCGATCGCGGGGTGTGTCCCTTTTTCCTCCCCCCTTTTGGGGTTTCCCCCCCTCTATTTCTGGATCTTTGGATTGTTATTTTCGGCATCTTTCAATGTACGGCCGCCTTGTGTTTTCCAAGCCCGGTCCTCTGTAAACTTCCCCATTGTCTTTTTCCCGTTGACAGCATTTGGCCTACAATATCGAGTTTACCTTCTTGGCCTCTTATGCAGTCCATCTTTTCTTTTCTTTTTAACACCCGCCCCTTTGATTTACGTCGTTTTTTTTCCCCTGAAACACACCTCTCTCACAATGGACTCGATTTTTTTCCAGACCCCATTTATTTAGTAGTAAGACAATTTGCCGTAGATCAGGACAAACTCTACTTCCCGGTTTTCAACAGCTCAGAAGACGCAAAGCCTCGGGTATTTTCCAAATTTTGCCTAGGTTGCCTGGGATTGCATTTGCCTCTGTTCCCGGTTCACCCTAACGTCCCCTCCCATATGACGGGTGTCTTGGAAGGGAGACTCGCACTTCCTAATGTATTCCCCCCACCCCTTACCCCCCACCTCCCCCCGTTCCCTTTCTCATGTTGCTCAAAAACCCTAGAGCGTTTTCCTTTCATGTTTGCTTCTGTTGTTCCTTCGTTCCTCTTTCTTTTTTGAATGTTCTGTCCCAACATGTCCCTTGCGGCACGTCTTCCCTGTTTAATGTACTTTGCCCGTGCATAGTCCCTCTAAAACGGGTGAATCCTTTTACTTTTTCGTTGAA
>Ga0179591_1282334_pt1 | contig 11199 bp, 8 predicted proteins | sample CZOMad2_1_08_16f_FD_182891 | JGI IMG/M metagenome (GOLD analysis project Ga0179591, IMG submission 182891) | Vadose zone soil fungal communities from Angelo Coast Range Reserve, California, USA - CZOMad2_1_08_16fungal (PacBio error correction) | ecosystem: Environmental > Terrestrial > Soil >... | reverse complement strand
TTACGATGGACGCTTTTTCAAAATAATTTAGCTCTTTATCTCCGTGCCTTTTGCTGGTACTTCGTAGGTTCGGTAATAGCTCCTGGTGAAAAAGGTCCGAGTTCCTCTCAAGTGTCTGGTTTCACGATCTTCCCCGTCTAGGTGATTTGCTAGTGGTACTTGCAACATCTCCTTAGCTCCCTAAGCCACCAAAGTTGCCGATGTACAAGGATGACGATCCGCCTTCCCTCTCCATGTATTGTCATTTTTTCAAGACTCTGGCAGATTCGCTTCAGCAGTTTCCGCTTTGCTTATCTGCAGGCTAAATCTTTTTCCGATACCTTTAGATTTACTGACTGCCGGCCCCAGCTCTTTCTAACGAGGGCGGATCGAAAGCATTTCCCTCCATCGTCACTTTCTTTCTGAAAGAAGCCTTCTTCCCAGATCTCAGACTCCGTAAGCCATCAGACTCTCGCCTAGGACGGCTTTTTTGGCTCTTACCCCTCCAACGTACTTCAAAGCCTTTTCTCGGTCCGGGTCCCACAGTAGTCTATAATAGGGAAGAGCGGTTGTACTGCTGACCCTTCTGGCGGCCTTAGGAATCTTTCATGCCCCAGGAGAGATCTTCGGCATTTGGAGAAGCCTGGCAGGTTTGACCTCTTTTTTGGTGTGGTCCCGTCTGTATCCCTTGGTGCCCGGTAGACCGACCCCCGTTTTGAGTCGGTTATAACTCCTTTGTTTACCGCCTGCCATCTGAGAAGAGAGCAGGAGCTCACGACCATGTGGTACTGACCGGCGCGAAGATAGATACACATCCTAACAACGTCGACTTGCGCCTTGCGACTCTCCTCTACCCCAGAGAAAGACGGGTTTTTGTCTTGTACCAGAAGCACCGCTGTCGCCATTTGGGAGTGCTAGGCTTCGGCTCTTTGATTTGTTTTATATGCCACACCTCCCCCTCAGGTTTCTTAGGTCACATCACAGTGATCGATCTTACTTCTATTCCTCCAGGTCATCGGAGAAGTTTTGAACAGTAAGTCTTTTTTAGCACCATACCCGCCATCTTTCTCTGTCCTTGAGCCCGCGCCCCTCTTCCTTTCCTTTACTGTGTAAGCTACGCGCGTAGCGGTCCTTCTGAGTTTGAGTTGCGCTCTTCCCTCTTGCTCTGTACTACTTTTCGATCGCGCAAGCAGGCCCGAGCATTTGGTCTGCCTTCTCCTATCAGCGCCCTCGGTAGTGACCTTGGCGTTTCTTGGAGATCTATGCCGATCTTTTGGGCGATCCTTTTCTCCTTTAATAAAAAAAAGAAACGTGCGGCTTGGCCCCTATTGAGAGATCCGTGTCTCTTTTTCCGTCATGAATTTGCAATATCGTTACTTTTCCCTGTTTTTTTCAGCGGATCGCCGTGTGTAAAGGCTTGGGCTCGTCTTCCCTGACGACGACCACGGTCACCTTCCCCAATTTAATAGAAGATCCCCCCCCCCACAATTTAGCGCATCCGCCTTCTCCTGTTTTTCGGCGCAGCATTCTCTCCTCTCCGGAACGTTATTTTTTGTCAGGCCTTCTTCCCGTTTTTCACAAAAAATATAGAGATGCGCAACGTCAGCCGTTCAGCTCATTTGCGCTGTTCCTCTTTCTCCCTCTACTCGCTACAGTCGCGGCCGGTTAATTTTTCCTCCCACTTCATCATGACCTGACTTCAGTAGCCTTGGGCGCCCCTGCTTATGTGGCTTAGATGTTCCCGGCCTTGCGGGCCTCGGACAGTTGCTATCGCTCCTTGCAACGCCTTCCCGCCACTTCCAACGCTGTTCGTGATCCCTGCCGTCCTCATCGGCAGCTACTTTGACGAGCTCTTTTCAAATTGCTTGAACGTTTTACGGCGCCATGTTAAGGAAAAGAGCAGCGCACGACGGAATCTCTCTTCCCTCCGTTTTTTGTTGTCTCATAATTTTTAGGCTTTAGTGTCAATTACCCTTTCCTCTTCCCCTCCTTTTTTTTTTAGATCCTTTTAGATCGGTCAAGGCGACCTATGAGTTGAGTCAGTATGATGACCTTCCAAAGCTTGTCTTGTTGCCTCCGGAGTTCCTGAGCACGATCGCACGAGAAACCCCTTCAAGTGAACTCTCGTTACGCCCCCAAGAAGTGACTCCGCCCCCCCCCCCCACAGGCTGCTAATGCCGGTCATTGAAGTCAATTGAGGCGGCACGACCCCCCTCTCGTCTGATCGTGGACTTCGCCGGCTTTGACCAGCCCCAGTTCCGAGTTACGTTAAAGCCTCTCTTTTGTGTCGATACCCGTGGTCATCGGCTGCCAAACCAAGACGACTTCTTCTTTCGAGACGCTGCCGATTCCGAACCACATTTTTATACATAAAGAGGGCTTCATTTCGGTTTGGGGTCCTTCAGATTTTTTGATGAAGGGACAGATATGGTCGATACGGCGGTCGGTCTGACAAGCCACTTTCAAGTCCCACCACGTCTTTTTTTTGACTTCACATAGAAGGGTATTTCTGCCTTGCAGCTGAATTAGCACTCGGTGCGCTTCTTCTTTGGCTGAGCGCGCTCTTTGCGTGCGTCATATCGTCCAGATGATTCTGATTTATCCCCTTCTCACGGTTCCGAGTTACTCTTTTGTGTTGATGATTCTACACCCATGTCTGAGCATTCGTTACCGTCTTCCCCCAGATGTCGCACTTTTTTTTTCCCAGAGCCAGCTTCATGGATCCCCATCTGCCTCAGATATCCGCGTAGACTTTTTGGCCGTCTCAGACCTCCCCCCTTTTTCTTCCCCCCCTCACAGACATCGGCGCGTTCGAGTTGCAGATCCGTTTCTCCGTCTTTTTTTTCTCCTCCATTCGCGCCCAACCCCTCTACACGACGAGATAGAAGAGTCCTTGATTCCGACTGCTCAAATGTGCCCCTCCCGATCTCCTCCTGTCCTGCGTTCCCGCCGTCCCCATTTTGACTTGCGGCGACCCTGTCCGGCCCTAACCCTCCCCAGCTGGTCTTGGCGAAGGACTCTTTGCAAGCGGAAGAGCTGTCCTTCCGATCTGTTTGGATAGTTGCTTAGATCCTGGTCCCCCCCACCTGTATCTGAGCGCTGGTTCCCCCATCTCGGCGTCTTCCTATGGCTGGGACACTGCTTATAGCTCACTTCTCAATGACCGTGCACCCGCCTTTACCATCTTCGCACCCAAATGTTTATGGATCTCCTCTTTCCTTGAAGAGTTATGTGTCCCTGCTGCCAGACCAGCCTTCCCCCTCTGCGCCCCGACAAGAGTTTTTAACTCTCAGGAAGAGGTGAAGACCTGATTTTCCCGTACCGTTAGTTCTGAAGCGTTCCCGGGCCTTTTTTCTCTCTTCCCCTATAGGAAACCCAGATTCGATGTACGGATTGCATTCATTCGTTTCCTTTTTTCTGTGCCCCTCCTCGAATCCTTTCAACGAGCATTGATTATTCTATTCGCCCCTTTTGATCCTGACTTAGGCCGTTGTAATTGACCGCCGGCTTTTTTCCAGTTTCTGACCATGCTCCGCCGAGCAGTGATATACCAAAGTAATAGCCCTTATGGGCTTAAGATTTTCAACCTCCCCGCCCTTTCCTTTCTGATGGCCACCCAATAGTTACCGGGCAATGATCTTTCTGATGCCCCCTAGCTAATTATATGGATTTTAACCCGTCTCTTAATGGCTCCTTTTAGACCTATGCTTTTTTTTTAAGGTTTTTTGACGCCCCAGAACGGTCCATTCACTGTCCGGAGAGCGTTACTAGGTTAGTAGCGCCAACCCTTCTTGGTGCTTAGCCTTTGAGTTTCCCCCTCGATTTGCGATCCCTTTCTACGGACCGCCGACCTCTCTGAAGCCTACGCGCGTCCGGCGACTCCCAAATAAATTTTCCTTACCCCGAAGCATCTCTTTCATTCATCCATGAACAGAGTAGTGTTCCCCCGCTGCAACCCCGTGACATCCGCCCAATAGTAAGGCCCCGTGGCTCAGTCTGCAAGGTCTTTTCTGACCCGAAGATTGATTTAGTCTTGTCCAGAAATTCGCTTCTCTATTCATCTGCGCGACGCGCCTGGATTCTCGAGACTCACTGCGCATCGGGCGTCGCTAGCGGTTTCTGAACGGCTTTTTTCTCGACCTTCAGGCTCCAAGCTGACTCTGTCTCCCTTTTCCTCATAGACTCCTTGAGCGTGTAATAGTTTGCCCCCTTGGGGTCGGCCCAGGTAGATGCCGTCTTAAGTATCTCCCAAATTGTGCCGTGCCTCTGACCATAACGTTTTTTTTATCTTCTTTTGAGACCATTTCCTTCCCTGTTTGTTCAGCCAGAAAGCGCTTGGGTTCCACATTTCCCGGTATTCATTCATCATCATCGTCCTTTTGTCCTGTCTGAAGAGCAGACCGATCGAGACTGTGTCTGGAACTCCATCATAGTTGGATATATTTCAGTCAAATCCATATTATTGTCTATAAAGAACCGGCGGGGTCCGATGGTACTTGAATCCGCGTTGGCGACTAAGTCCGAAGACATTTCACTGAACTATCCATTTTCCCACTTAGCATCGGGATTTCCCTTTTTTCGCCTTGTAGACGGTTTGGTCGAGTCCCTTTCAGTCTTCCATTCAAGGAGTGAGATGCAATGAGCCAGTCCTCTGAATGTTACTCGTGGAGATTTGTTGCCCCCCTAGAGGGCCAGCTCTTTAATGACCTCAGATTTCCTATCGTCCCTAATTCCTGTAAAAGGCGGGGAACTTAATTGCTTTTTCCGCTTCCATGGCAAAGAGTCTCACAGCCCGGGAGTCCCGACATTTTGGAAGATGCTAACCCATCTTCTGGTCCACCCCTACCAGAATTTATTTTAGTACCGGCCTTTTGACACCTCGACTTGAGGGATGTGCTGCCCCTGTGTACCTTCAAACGGCGCCGTCGTGGCTTCCCCTGGCTCTCCCTAGGATAACGTACCTTTCTCGGAAGTCTAAGGGGTTTCATCCTCTATAGTTGCTCCCCCCCCGATCCTTCCACGGCTCAGGGGCGCCCGTCCATGACTGCACCCCCTTCGTTCATCCAAACCGAGGAATTGCTTTGACTACTTCTCTTCCACACCTTTTGGGGTTCTCCTTCTATACTTTCCCTTCTAGGTGATCCTAGGTTTTCCTTGCATGTTTTTTACATTTTTTCGGAGAGATAGAGCAACTATAGTCTTTCTTATAATTTTTCCCTTTTTTCGACCCCTCTTAGGACTGGCGGGCGAGTCTCCAGCAATCCAGATAGCCTTTCGGGTGCCAGGCCCTCCGTCTCTCTTTTCATGCCGTTGCGTTCGCTGGTTCTTTTCTTGAAAGGCCCTCTTCTAAGCGGCCAAGTTCCTCCCCACAAGTTTTCGTAGCATTGTCCTTTCGGCCCAATCCGTTTACCATTACCCCCCCAAAAAAACCATTTTTTCGATCGAGCAGATCGGCAATCGCTTAGTCCTGATTAAGTGAAGAAGACACCTCTGTTCCCCCCCTGTCCAACCCCAGAGCCCAGCTAGTCGACCCCCCGGACGCCGCTAGTTCGCTTAACGCCCTGTCTCTTAGCTCTTCCTCTCCCCCCCGCAACTTTCCCATGCCCGGATGATCCCTTGCTTTTCTTTATCAAAGATGTTTTCGTCTAAGTTGTATTGCTTCGGTACGGCTTCAATCGACCTTCCCTGTAGTCCTAATTTCCCTTTATCGCCCCTATATAGATTTTCTGCCAAGATTATTGTCATTTTTCCCCCTTGTCAGACTACCATCTTGGATCGTCCCTCTTGGATGTACCAAATCTGCTCGCGCGTAGGTGCGAATGAGACGCCCCCACAATGTGGCGTGGCCCCCCCCAGATTCAGCTTCGAGCTGTCTCTTTGACCCCCGCGGCTGATTTCTCCCTCAGTATTTTTCTTCGTGATGGTCAATAGGAAAAAACTTTTAGATCTGACGACGGATCCTCCTTTCAATTCTTGCCTATTAATTACTCCCGGAAAACGTCTATATGATCAGGGCTCTCGCAGCTTCTGGCACGACTTCGAGACCACTTTGTTTTGGTCCCGGATTTGTCTACTCCGATTCTAGGGACCCTCGTTCCTCTCTCTTCTCCAGGTCGCTCGCCAAAGTTGCGATGTCGCGAATTGTTTTTGAAGAGAACTATTCTTCGTCGCAATCCACGAAATTGAGAAGAAGCCCGATGCCTTTTTAGGGTTTTTCCCTGATGACTTTGGAAGCAGTGGGTCCACCCCTACTCGGTAATGTGATTCCACCTTTAGAGGATTTAGATCCCTTAGGTTTTGCCGGGGTCGGGACGGTTCCTGCAGCGCGTTGCGCAACTCTGAGCTTTGAAGGCGCGTCGCTGCTAGATTCCTTTCAATGGCCTCCTTCGATTGAGACAACCGATTGTCGCCGATGACGACCATTCCCGGACTGTTGACGTTTTGTATTAATCGGCGTCCCTAATTAAAACATGGTCTGAGCTGGTCCCCCTGTTCGAGCGTTTGTTGGTCTTTTTCTTCAAATAAAGATTCCAGCTAGACAGACGATATTGACCGATGTATTGAAGGATGCGTTCTCCCTAATTTCCCATCGGCGCTGACAGTAAGATAGGGGCCTTGTCGATTGTTGTACCTGTTTCCTCCCCTGAAGGGGTTTTTATTCAGCAATGTGTCGTCAGTCGCAGGTCGCCTCCTTAACGGCTGGCTCCACTGGTCCAACTGACTATTGAATCCCTCTTCCGTCCGAAGCCCCCAGGTAATCCCTATGCTCGGCTTTGCTGACTCGAATCCACTGCGGCTATGCTCTCGACCTTTTTCCCGCAAATAGTTAGCAGAAGCGGGGCTTTTCACAAGTCTCCCCCCCCTTTTCGAAATTCACTTTCCCCCAAGTCTTCTTTCCCTCCCTCTTGACGAGCTGCGGCAACTACCCAATCTTTCTGCGCATCTTGGTCCTTTCTATTCTTCCTTTCGCACCGTCGCTCTTTTCCGCCAAGATTTCCAGACCGGGGGGATAGAGTTGTTCCACCATGGTTCCTCCTGGTGAACTTTCATGTGAGTTCAGGGCTCACTGTTGGTCCCTCGTCCGCGTTCCTTCCTAGCGATTTTCAGCAGGCGCGCACGTCCAAAGGTGGGATGCCTGAAGCGAACGCTCTACCCCCCCCCTTTTAGGCACTTGTCCCCCCCTGTAGTTCGCCACTTCGCCACGGCTTTTTTATGTTATGGCTATCCTTTTCCTCGCCGTCGACAGGGGTTGGAGAGGACTCTCTCTTCCTTCTCTGTCTAGACCCCTAGAGGTTTCCTTCTCGCCTCAACTCCACTCGGCGCGACCGGGATCGTTAGTGCGTAGTCCATTTCCTGTCGTATCGAGAGATCTGCCTCTCTCGATCGAGGCGGTGAAGGGCTTATGATTCGTCGCTGAGCGTTTTTTGCACTGATCCTTCTTCAATGGAGCCACCCTGAGGATGACTGCGCAACATCGCTCCAGCTTTTGCAGCCGCCTTGGATCATCCTTCTTTCAGGTCCGTTTTGATCCCTCTCCGACTATGGTGACCTGTTTTTTTTTTTGTTCCGCTTCTTCGCTCCCCTTTGGTGACATCAGTCCTTCATACCCCCCGCAACTAGGGCCGTTCCCTATGATCTCTCTGCGAGGCCCGAATCCCCCCTGGCACCCATTTAAAATATAGTTGGGCCTCCTTAGTTTGGTCGTTTTGTTTTGTTCCGTACGGATGGTCATGACCTTCTCTGTCCCCTTCCCTCCCACAGACCTCCTGCCAACCAAACATCAGACTGATGATCCGCCACGACTCTGATAATGTGGTTAGGCATCTCTGGCGTAGAAAGATTCCGTTTATTTTTTGCCAGGTTCATCTCCCCCCCCTACCTTAGGGAACGTCAGCCGCTTTTCTTTTTCCCTCAGTTGTCTCTGGCCGAGGGCGCAAGGAGCCTAAAGAACTGAGCTCGCTTTCATCGTGCCCGCCCAACCTCATCTTGCAGACCCCTTGGGGCGCCTTTCGTCTTCATGGGCGTTTCTCTGTTTCCGTTCGGGCATCGGCGGTGTTTGCTATGTGCAGGAAAGACCCTACCTCCCTTGTTCGTTATCCTCTCCTAACTCGTTAGTAGTCCCGAGCTTAACCCCCCCCTTCTCTACCTGGAGTGGTTGGAAGGAACCCGGCGCCGAATGAATCTCTCTCTTTCCCTCGTTGTGTTTTTTGTGGTTTCTCTCTTCCCCTTCGGCGCCCCGGTTTCTCCGGTAGGCACCGAAGTTAGAAAATAAGTCTTGTCAATCTACGTGATCTTATGATGATTCAACGTCCTTTTCCCTTGGCAATTCGTTTCCGTAGATAGCACCGCCGAGCCGACACTGCCGTTTTTCCCCCAATATCGACCCCAGTTGCCGACTCAGACGAGCCCCAAGTAGGATGTCTGATGAGGGCTGGACCCCCGAGGGCAGATCTTTTTTGATCAGTTCCCCCCATCGCAAACTTCGACCGTCCTTGCTGACGTGCGACTCCTCTAGGTGTTGATGATTCCTTTCCGAAGGCTTTCCCCAGACGACCTTTTCTCTTCGAGACGCTTGAGGGAGAACCAAAGGCTTACGCTGCAAGTCGGATGGGTGCGCGTGTGGTCGTTTTTATGAAGGTCCCAATCGATTTCCTGATCACGGAGGGCCCATTTTTTCCAGATCCAAGCACTACTGGCCCCCCCGTGAAGTTTTTTTTTCAAGATATTGTTTATTATGCTTGCCAGACGCTCTTCCAGCAGGTAGAGAGATGGACTGCTTTAGATTGCTGGTTTTCTGACCCCTTCCGATCCTTGATTACCGATCCATTAACACATTCATAGTCTCCCGAGGCGTCGTACTCATAGGGCCTGAAATCATTGATTTGAGCAAAATCTTAGAGAGTGAATTTCAGTCAATAGCACCCTTCGTCCCGGGATCAAATAGATATCCTTTTTCCTTGTCTTTTTGTAAGTCTCTATAACCCAGCCGCTCAGAGAGGGAGGGTTCTATACTTCGTGATTTCTACGCCCTCACTGTTCGCCCTGCCGCTTTACACGTTTTCTTCTCCTAGGACTCTACTGTGAGTGACGAAGTAGCACGTTCTTATGGTCATTTTCAGCCCCAGTTTATAGAAGACTTCTTCCTGAAGAATCACAGCGTCCCCCCTGTCGCGGGGAGAAAAGGATTTCCGCCCCGCTGGTCCTGGATTCCGCCCCGAGTTTTTCATTTCCTCCCCCCCTCTCTCTGAGGTATATCCTGGGGTTTTTCTGTCAATCAAGGGTCCCCGCCATGAGATATGTTTTCATCTCGCGTCCGCGCGGAGCCGGCAATTTTGTCGACAAGTGACGCGTCCTTCCCGCCCACCAGGAGAAATTTTTTTTGTAATCTCCCCCCTGACTGGTTTCCCAAAGCGTAGGAGACTCGACGGTGCGTCATCTATAATGCCCTCCATTAACCGATTCTTTCTCGTGTTTAGTACCCCGATAGTCCCTGAGTATTATACCAACTGATTAATTTCGTGCTTCCTCAAGTGGGGTGCCGTCCCGCGGCCCCCCGCCTCTCGGCTCACACTGATGCGAGGATAAGGATTCTTCCGCATGCATCCCGATGTTTGACTTCATCCCTTCCTCCTTACCGTATCTTTTTCCTCAGCCCTCGTATAAACAAATATGCTTGCCGCGTACTCGACCTTTTGTCGATTCAGCAATCTAAGGCAATGTCCTCTACCCCTACGTTTAGTCGGAGCAATTTCTCCGGAATGATTTTCAAGATCTTATCAGGCGTGGCTTGTCCCCCCTTTTCTTTTTCATCCCTCCATAGTTAACATATCTTTTCTGTCGAGGCTGCATGATTGCTCCCCACCACCTCACCGCTTTCATCCCTTCAATGCCCTTTGCCCTTCTTTCTTTTTTCCCCAGGGTCCGCGATGACGCTAGAAACGTCCTTCAACCGCCCAGGCACTCTCTTACTGTTTTATGTCGAACTACGCGTATTTTTGCTTCTATCAAAGTTTGCTGTTTTTTTTTTTATCTCTCCTCATTATACTGAATCCCGACGCCGATGATCGGCGCCGCCAATTAAACCTTTCTTTCTTCCTAACGATACTTGTCATTTTCATATGAAAAGAGGTTTTCCCCCGAGAACCCTTCCCGTTACCGCCCATTGAATGAGGCTTCCCCGAAGTCGTCTTTTTCTGAGATGCATCTAGTCTGCCCAACCAATTCGCGAACTACTTACATATGGAGCAAGCCTATCCATTCCTTGACGTAAGAGCCCTTTGGTCCAGCGAATCTTGCGTCGCCCGCATGGTGCCGTTTGAATTCTTTGTTTTCCAAGGGCTTCGCCTACTCCTCCTCTTCCCAACTTTTTACTTGGTTGAGGAGTATACTGACTTTCAATGCTTTGGTAGTTTCTTGCAGTTAGCGTCTCTTAACTGTTTGATAGGGGCCGCTGTCACATACGTCCTTTAACCTACTAGTTCTCCGGTAAGATCGTTTTTAGTCAAAGCGCTCTTTGTCCTGACCAATGGCCCGTGTATCATTATCCCCCCTTGAGCTCGGCGCTGACATGCATGTCGAGACGATCCCTGAGTCTGCTAATGTATTAACATCTCTTGAAACGAAAAGTTGCTATTGCCATACAATCTTTCTCTCCATCATCCGGTGGTAGTCCTTCCTCCTCCTGAGATCCTTTTCGTACTCTATCCTTGAGCCCCTCTAATGATTTTCCTTAGGCTAATTTCCTGCAGGATATGCAATCAATTCTTGGAGCTACCCCCATCCTTACCTGCTTTTGAGTTGCCGCGCCTCTTCCGAGGCCTTTCGCCCTAGCTGCGATGGTGTGGTTCCAGACGAGGGCCGGGGCTTCTTCGTACCTTACTCCTAGATTCGATCTGCTCTATCTGAACTGGGTGTTTCGGATTTTGTTGGAAACCTCCTGGTTTTGCGCCCATACAAGCTTCCAGCAAATGGGAGGTCCGCGATGACCCCTTTTTGTGATCGTGATTGACCCCTACCACTCAGTCGCCCAAGCGCCAAAGGACTAAATAATTACCCTGGGATTTTTGCGTTTCACCGGTCCATCCAAGGCCTAGCTGGCTCGTTTGATAGAAGATTCGCTTAATCTCACTTTTTCGTTCAACTCCTCCCGTTTTCGCATCTAGACCGCGGGCCGTCAGACGTCTTTCGAACCCGTCCGCATCACCTTTGTCGTTTTTCGTG
>Ga0179591_1264224_pt1 | contig 11199 bp, 10 predicted proteins | sample CZOMad2_1_08_16f_FD_182891 | JGI IMG/M metagenome (GOLD analysis project Ga0179591, IMG submission 182891) | Vadose zone soil fungal communities from Angelo Coast Range Reserve, California, USA - CZOMad2_1_08_16fungal (PacBio error correction) | ecosystem: Environmental > Terrestrial > Soil >... | reverse complement strand
TTCGCGGCTTCCAAAGAGATGCCCTCTCCCTAACCCCCGGTCGCGCTTTTTTCCCCTTTCTTTTTTTCCATTTCAGATTTCTTCCGCCCCCTTCGGTTGGTTTCAGGACCAGCTTGGGCCGAGATCCTGCACATTGTTTTTCCTAAAATTTTCCCCCCCAAGACCCCTCGCAGGCCCATGCATTTTGAGAGCCAGGTTTCCCACGGCTCTTACTGGTTTGACATCCCTTTTTTTTATTGCTTCTGCCCCCTTAGTCGGCATAGATTCTCTGATGGGCGGGTGTCTTCGAAAGCTCCCCTTTGCCGTTTTTCTTTCCTTACAAAAGAATTTTTTTTTTTTATCGGTTTTTTTGTTCTTTTGTCGCTAGTGGTTTCCCTCCCTGCATTAACTCCCCGTTTATGGCCCTTGGAAGGAGTTTCTTTTGATGCCCCCTTTTCAGCGAGTGCCTTTTTTTGCGAAGTGCTTCAAATCCAACTAGAGATTTTTGTAATGGGAATGCTTTTTCCGCGCTTTCCCCCTTCTTCCTAAACCTTGAAGCGACTTCCTGGTTCTGATCCCCACCAACCCCGAGTTTCGTGAACGCCCGTCCCCCGCTCCCCTTGCTTTCCTTCTCCTTTCTCTGTCTCACTGAGGACGGTAATGGGAGTTGAATGAACTTTTCCACGCCTAGCCTTTTTTTTCCCCTCGTCGCGTTGCCTTCCCCCAAAAGTTTCCCCAAGAACCCCGGTGTTAATCTTTTTTTTTTGGTCCATTTTTCCTTTTCATTACGGTGCTCCTCCTCGTGAAAATTTCATGATTCTTTTTTTCCTTCCCTCACCATACGTTTTCGATAATTTCTCCCGCCGAGATTCCCAAGGACCGCCCCAAATGGCAATCAAACCTGGACAACCCAAGCCCTTTCATCCCCTTCCCCCGATGGGGAAGTTTTTCCCCCGGCCTTACGCACCTCCCAAAGTCGCGCCCCCTATAATGCTTTCTTCCACCCAGGATTTTTCTCTAGCTTTTCCCCCCCCCTCCTGGTCCCTAAAAGTTTCCTATCCCTGAACTCCCTCAAGATTTTCGCCCTTAAGCGGCCCTGAGTCTTGTGATTTTGCCTGATTTTTCTGCAATCCCATTCTCCCGCTCTAGGTTCCCCCCTTGCGTGGGAGATCCTCACTGCCCCCGAACATTTTTTTTTATTGACTTCCTTTTTGCATCACAACAAAATCCTATGCCCCACCCGAGGTTTTTTTTAAGCTTTGACTGTTTTTTAAGAGCTTTTTTCCCATAGATCTTTTCATCTGATTAGTTTGAACCCTCCCCTCCATGAAAGTTCCAATAGGTCAGGAAGTAGTGGGCAGGACCTTTTCCTGAAGGCGTCCTGTCTTCCTTCAATGGCCTGGTAGCTAGGCTTTTTTTTATTGGCGGCCCCCTTCTTTTCATTGTCCGGCTCCGGGTTAAGTCGATATTGCTCTAGATCGCCTTAAGCCCTTTCTTAGACTTTTGGTAGTGTCTCCCCCCCTCCTTTTTCGGAAAATTGGTATTTGGGTCAGGATGTTCTAACTTTATGTCGACGTCAGGACCCTTGAAAGCTTTTCAGGACAATGAACTTTGATTGAAATTTTTATGTTCCTGCCTCTAGAGCCCCCTTAGGTTTTTGTAAAAGCTCCGCCCAAGGCGTCAAGTCTTTTTTCTCTTCCCCCCACGTCCTTTTTCCCCTCTTTTCGAAAAGGGTTCCCCCCTCTCTTCCCTTTTCAAGCTTGCAGTGTATGTTTTGAACCTCCCTGACTTTCGCTTGGCCGCTTGATTTCAATTCTTTTTCCGCGGCCCCGAGCGCGCCCACTCCTTCTCTCTTCCGCCCGGTCCGTCAGCCTTTCTCCAAGAAAGACTTCCCAAGGATGTTTGACACCCCTCTTTTTACACTCCTCCTCATCACTCTATTGGAACCCTGACACTTGCTCTGATTCCTTTTCTTCCTTTTTGGCTTCTAGAAGGCTTTTTTGGATTCCGTACAATGCCCTGTCTATTTTCTTCAAGACATCCTTTCCTTTTCTGACCCCTCTTTATGGTGGTGTACCCTTCCTTTTTTCAACCAAGCCAAGTCTCCTCTTACCTTTTTCCCCTCAGGTCCTCTTAGAGCGATAGCTGACGAACCCCTTTTCGTTTTTAGTCTTCCCCCCCATGATCTCAGTCTCCTTTTTTGGGACTCTTACGGAGATATGGGAAGGGTCGCTTTACCCCCCTGTCACCCCCTCCCTTCCTTCTAGGGCGCGTGCTTCCAGTGATTAGAGACCCGACAGTTTTTAACCTGTGTTCGGGGTTCCCTGGCTACTCTTTTCCTTAAGAAATGTTCTTCGATCTATGAGTAGGAAAGTTTGCTCCCTGTACCAAGTTTTTGTGGTTTTCTCCCCAAGATTCCTCCGGATACTCTTCACCTGACGCCCGCCGGTGCCCTTGCCTCTTAAACAGGGACTAGCTCCACATCCCCACTCCCCCTGACCCTCCTCCCTCCCCATTCCCCTCGCTCATCCCTTACCCTCCTTCCCCCCTGCCGTCCCCTCCCTACCGATTACCCCCCCCTTACCTCCCCTCTCTCATCCCCCTCGATCCCCCTCAGCCTTCTTGATAGGACCCCCGCGGTTGCTCTTACTCAGCCCGTCCTTTCGGAAGGAACCCAGCACCCCTTCTAACATAACCGTCAGCCCGCTTTACCTCCTCCAAGACATTTAATCTCGAATTCCGTGAGTTTTTCCGAAGCCCACATCCTGATATTTTCGTAGGGTGTTTATACTCAGGACCTTTCCCCCCCATTTGGGGTCTTTCACCGAACCCTTTTCCGTTTCTTCCCGAGTTATATAGATCCCTGGAACTCTCTGGTCCAGGAGCCCTTTTTAATAACCGTGTAACCCTTCTCCCATTTCCAACAGACGGTTTTCCGTTTCTCTTTTTCCGGTTCGTGGGGTGGTGCTTCCTGTTTTTCCTTCTTATCTTAGGTTCCGGTCGGCCATTGCCTTCTGACGGAAACCCTTTCATAGTTTGATGAACTTTTTTTGCTTCTCTTGTCCCAAAACCAGATATTTCTCTTTCCTTTTTTCTGGGATTTTTTCCATAGTTTCATTTGATCTTACTAGTTTTTCCGCCACCCCCCCCGAGGTGTTGCAAATTGGTGTCTCAAATCGGAATTTCCCCGGGTTCCCCTTTCCCACCTGATAGCGGAGCTCTCATGTTTTCTTGTTGCCTCGGGCGAACATTAAGAAAGCCCTAATTTCTTCTTGCTCTTCCTCTCCTGATTTTTGAGGTTTTTTTTCCATTGTTTTTTCCAGGTGCCCCCCCTTCTACGGGGATGGGGGAAATATCTAATTTGTTGTTGTTGATTATATACTCCCCTCGAGATATCTCTAAAAGTCCCCCCCAAACTCACAGGGCCCTCAAATAACTGATAGATGAGTTCCCCCCTCCAAGAGCCTTTTCAGTTCTTCGGGGGGGCTCCCAGCCTTCATCCAGAGAACACCCCTTTCTATCAGCTGAGTCGGCTTGACACCTTCCCCCTTAACCTTCTAGTTATTAACCCCCCTCCTCCTTCAACAACCCTTTTTTGGTGAATTACTTGCTCCCGTCCCCTTCCATTCTTTCATTTTGACCTCCGACCCCCTAGTTTTGATTGGTTTTGTTCGATCTTTTTCCTGTGCCCTGGAATATTTTTCTTTTTCATTCCCATTGGTGTTCCCCCTATTTATTTAGCCCCACGCGTTCCATTTCGGCTACGCCCCTCAGCGACCCCCCCCAAACTCCCAAACCTCGATCCCCCCTCACGTTTTTTCGGAACTTTTTCTTTTCCCTTAGAATAGTCAGAAGGTCAGAGGGCCGCCCTGACTCCATTTAAAACGATCGACCCCCCAAATCTATCCTGCTTCATCTTTCCCACCTTCCAAATTTCCCGTCCCTCCCCTTAGGAAACCTCCTTCGTTTTTTGATTATGCAGGACGTGCTTCATCTAGTTCCGGTTCCCTTTTTTTCCTCACCCCCTTTGCTGTTCGAGATGTCTTTGCATAGTCAGCCGGTCACCTGGGACCCCTTTTCCCCCCTTAGGTTCGACGAGTTTGAGGATCCTCCCTTGCCATATTATCCTTTCGGCAGGGCTCCTGCTTTTCTTTCCCCTTTCTTGCCCTTGCCCCCTTTTTTTTCTTTCTTTAAGACCCAGCCATGGGCCCTTCCTTATAAATCCTTCCGATTTGAGCAATGCTTCCGGTGAACCCCTTTTTTTACCCTTGCTGGCTCTGCGTTCTACCCGAGCCCTGATTGGTGATTGAGAACGACAAGCCCCCGGTCATGGCCTTCTCACGCTTTGATTGCGCATTTAGGCGATTTTCCGGCGTCCACCACTTTTGTTTCTCAATTTCATCCCGCTCCAGCTTTGCATTTTTTTTTTGAAACGCGTCTGTCAGAGCATTCCATATGCGCAAGGACTCCGAATTTCTATTAAGACTTCCCCTAGCCCTTTCTCCCCCACAATCATTTTATGATGACCCTCTCCTCAGTTGTGTTTTTGAAGACTTATTTAATTCCTCCTTTAACCCCAAACCCTTTCTTTGCTTTTTTGAGGTGTCCTTTCTTCTCTCTTCTTTTGAAGTCTTCGAGTCCTCTCCGGATCTTCCGTTTTTCATTGTTTCCCCTCATTCCCCCTTTCGGTTTTTCGGATTTTGCACACTTTTCCCATGTCCTCCCGGCACGGTTGACCTTTTCCCTCTGGTTTCGCCCTCGGTTGGGCCGCTTTTGATTTTTCTTCCTAGAGATTAGACGTTTTGCTTGGACTGGCCGATGAAACCCTATCGTGGGTTTTTCCTTGTGTCTTTCCTGGACCCTTTCGGTAGAGTCTGGCTCTTAAGTTTTTTTCCCCGATTGTCCTGCCGAGGCAGGTTTTTTTTGAGGCCTAAAGCACCGACAATCAGTCCCCCTCGGCCCTCTTGAAACCCCCCCTTCCGAGTTTTTGGACCTTTCGAGGATTTTCCGAGAGCCTGTCCCCCGAGAAGCGTTAAAATTAGGCTCCCCCTCTAAACTCCGAAAGAGTGGGGAAAATACATACCAGGTCCAGACCCCGCCTTTAGTCCCTCCCGTGTCTTTTTGAAAACCTTTCTTTCAGTGAGGAAGCATGTTCAACCCTGGCCTTTCCCAGTGGGTTTTTGTCGTCCCCCACTTCGCAACATTTCCGATGCTTCTGTTTTCTTTGATTTCTTTTGGCTTTAAACCCCCCCTTTTTTAGGTCCCGAGTTTTCCCCTTTCACAGTTTGCCTTCACTCCGAGGTTCCGGAAGCTTGGCAAGATTTCTTTTTTTTGTGTGTTTCTGTGTCTTTCCTTTCTTTAGTTCCTTTTTTAACCTAAGTTGAAGTCTTTCCCCTTATTAATCCGGAAAATTCGGGTCGATTCCGTCGTGGTCCCTGGACTTATTTGGGACTTTTTCAAAAGTTACTTCCCCCCACCTGAGTCGTTTGCACTTCTCTCTTTTATTTTTGGGACATAGTTTCGATCCCGTTTCTCCACTCGGGACAGATCTCAAATTCACCGGCGGTTCTAAAGATCCGTTTTCTTCCCATTAGGAAGGTCCTTGTTGACCAATCTTCATTTGAGGCCCTTTTGAATGGGTTTTCGAGTTTGTAGTCGTTTTGGTGACTCCCTCCCCGAAAGCTGGGTCTCTGCTTTTTTTTTTTCTATTCAATTTTCGGGAGGTACTCTCGTGACCCTTGCATCACTCCTCTCATCCTTTCTCTCTAATTTCTCGAGATTTTTCCCCACCAGTCTTCCTAACCCCCTCCCCCAAACTCAGCAAGCCGTTTTCTGGTAATATAACTTCCTTCCCCTGCTTGGTCACCTTTTCTCCCCGACGAACCCCTTTTTTAACTTCCCAAGTCTTCCAGTCCTTTCCCCAAAGTTTCCCCGGTCTTGAATTGGACATCCTTTGAATGGGCTTTTTGTGAGCCTCGTCCCCCGTCCCAAACCCTTGAACTCACTTTAAGTCTCCAATCCCCCAAGACCTTCTGGAGTTTTCCCTCCCTTTCTTCTTATTCAAGTGAACATTCGCTGCCGTCCTTCACCCCAATTGGCCTCGGGGGCGATCTTACACTCCCTTTGAAAACTCCTTTCCATCTCTTGAGACCCCATTTTCCCCCAACCCCAGGTCCACTTTAACTTGTCATGCTTCTTTACGCTTCTAGGAACTCGGGCAGAACGTCCATAAGAACGACATGTAAAATTTTCCAGATTTAATATAGCCCTCTTATCTTCCAAGACCCCCTTATCCCCTGGCATGTATTCTTCACACCATTCAGTATTTTATCTTTCCGGAATCCGATCCCCCCTTGTTCCAGTTGGATGTTGTAGAGTTTGCTGTCCTTCAACGGAAGCTCTTCTTGATTCCCCCTCACTGGTTGAAGGCTCTCGGTCTTTCCATTTTCTTTCGTTTCTAAGGTTTTCAATCACTTTTCCCAAGTTTTCCTCCGTTGTTTCTGATTTTCGTCGACCCAGCATGGTGCTCTTTGGTGTCCCCCTTCTTTATAAGCCCCCCTTTAACAGTCCCCCTACTTTTGCCCCGACTGGCCCCCCCCTGAGAGGAATTTCCCGTAGTATTTTACTTGGAGTTTGAGGCCCACCTCACCCAAAGAGAAGTAGTTTTTTTTCCGAGTTGATGCTTTTTAACTTCTTTGATTCCTTTTTATTGCAGTCCCGTTCCCCCCAAGTCCGGTGTGCCCCCCTCTCCTCTCAAGTCAAAAAGATCCCCTTCGGCGCTTCCGCCCCGCGGCCCTTAGCCTCTCTTCCCCCTGCGGAATCTTCTTCCCTGATCGCTTTTCGATTTTCCAAATTCCCTTTGTAGGTTGTCCATTGACCTTCGCCTGGACCCTCTCCTCCCGTTGTTGCTATTTCCTCGTCACATGTTCCCCCCCCTACCTTTGTTTTTTTCTCCGGCGTGTGACAGGCGATTGAGCCCCTTAGATCCCTTGTTTTGAGCTACCCTGCCTGAGGTCTCTCCTCCTTTATCCCTGTCCCCTCCCTTGTATAGTTTGTATGCTTTTTTTACCCTAGACTTTTTTCGTTTGTGTTTCTTTATCTCTTTTGGCCCAAAAGAGTCTTCGTTTCGCGATGCGAGACGTCCCCCCCCAACCTTTTCCGCTTGGAAAGTGTTTTCATTTTCCCCCGACCGTTAGGGGTAGGCCATTTGTTTTATGCCTCATACCCCCCAATTTTAATTGGGTTGTTCCTGAGTTTTTCGACATTTCTTCACCAGTTTTCTTCAGGATTTTCTTCTCTCCCGCAGACCACGTGGCGGACGAAACGCCCTTGAACCTCAGAACTTTTCCCCCTTCGGTCTCCTTTTCTGGAATCTTGCTCGCCCAAATCTCCTGCAAATTTGAGATCTATCTCCTGAGGTCCCCCCAGCCGCTTTCCTAGTCCCCCCCATTTAATGAATAATGGCAGCTTCTTCGCCCCCGTACTGCAGCCCGCGACTCTTCAGCTTCTTTTCTTGACAGGCTGACGTTCTTCGAAACTTTTTCGCTCTAGGAGCCTCAACCCCTGCTCCTCTGATCAGACTCTCTCCGAGCGGACCTCTTCCTACCCCCCTCCCCTATCCCCCCTAGGAAGGACCCAGAACCTTTCACAACGATCTCCCGTAGACCATCCCTCCGCTGGGCCAAACGGGCCCTAGTGAGCGCTCTCCCCCTATGTTGGTTGCCATCCTCTTTCGAAGTCTTCGCCCCCCATGAATCCCCCCCCTCAATTCACTGGATCGCCAGGGATCCACTCCTTCCGATTGCCCCCCCCCGCGACTCGACTCAAATCGGCCTTGACTTTACCGGGCCTCTTCCCAGCAGCTGGTCCCGGCGTCTCTTTCCCCCAACCCCTCGCTCTGGAAACCCCCCCAATAGAGAGCGGAGGAAATGTTTTATGTCCCTTGGGAGTCTTCTTCCCCGGAGTTTTTCCTAGAATCGCTGAAAATCCCAACCCCCGGACTTTCCAAAGATAGCTCATTTGCCTCCGGGTGTCTTCTTTCTGTGAACAATAACCCTCTTGATAGTTACATTCTTTCTTTCTTTTTTTTTTGTTTTTTATTCTGTCAGTCTCTCGGATGAGTTCCCTACTGAGGCACCCCCCCCCTGGGATTTTTTTCCCCCTCAGGTTTTCTTCCTGTTTTTTTAATTTTGGATCTTCGAGGCTTGGGGACCTCAAATTCTGAAATAAGCTTCCATGTTTTCCCTTTTTCTTTTTTAGTACCCCCTCACTCTTCCCCCCAAATGGAATTTTTCCTCAAGCACTTTCTCACCCCCCATAGGAATTACGGGCGCGGGGGTTTTTTCCACCCCAAGCTTTGTTGACCCCTTGAGGGCCCCCCAGAAAACCCACCCCAAAGATTCCGACGCCACCCCTGCGAGACTAGAGGATCCCGAGAATGACCCCTATGAAGTTCACAAGGGAACACCCCCGAGAGTCGTTGGAGTACCCCCTACATTCTCCGCCCACCTCTGCCCGTGATTTCTAAACTCACTGCCCCTACCTCCCTTCGCGTGTTTTCTTTCCTGGGGCCTGGTCCCCTCGCTCAACCCCGCCCTCGGCTTCTGTCCTCTCCCGACACTCCCCCCTCCTCCTCGCAAATCCTTCCCCCCACCGGGGCCCCCGACACCACCCCACCCCCCCAGCCCACCCCCCTCGCCCACCCCCAATGCCATCTAGTGCGCCCCCCGCCCGCAACTCGCCACCAAACCCTACAGTCCAACCGTCCTTTCTCAACCCCCCTCCCGCACCATCCTTCGGACCTTCCGCCTGACCCCCCCAAACCCGCCCCCCCCGTCCCCACCCTCCCCTTTTGTGTAGGCACACGCCTACTCCACTCTGTAACTCCAATCGGTCCCTGAGGTCTTGCTCACCGCTTCCTCCCCGACCGGCTACGTTTTCGTAACCTCCTGAAACTCTCTCCGACTTCCCTTTCTGCGCCGGCACACCCTGGGTCTCCACTAACGTGCATTCTCCCAGAAACTGCCCACCCCCGCCTTTCTCCTGTTGCTTTCCTCCCAGAGAAATACCCCCCCTTCAACACCCAGCTCCCAAACACATCCACACTCCACCTACAACAGAAAATTCCAAAATGTTTCCGGAACCAAATCTGAAAGTTTCTTCTATGATCCCAAATTAGCGGCCGGTGTGCCCTTTGCCTCATTCCCCATCCCACTAGAAGCCATACACCCTAATACCGAATTCCCTAGCCACTTTCGTATTCCCGTCTTTGCAGTGAACGTACAGGAACCCAGTCTTCCCCTCTCTAGCCCCTTTCCCTTCGAAGGCCATTTAGTCTCTGGCGAATTTGAACGGGACGTTGGGCCGAGTCTCTTTTTTTCCGAGGACAGGAATTCCTCAATATGTTATTCCGGTAAGGCCTGTTTGGGATTAGTCTTCCCTCCGGAGCTTCTTTCTGTTTGTCACCTCCCTATAACCGACCACGAACCCTTTTCTTTCCCGGTTGGGTAGTGACGGCGCGTCCATTTCCCCGCTACCGATGCTCCCCCTTAAACCTTATGTTCCGCCCCTCCGCCTACAGTAATAAGCCCAGCTGGTTAACTCCCGGCACGATGGAGTACTACCGGCTTTTTCCTGCCTCCTTTTCTCGCAACTTTCCCTGAACAAAAACTTCGTCTATTGACCCCCCCTCCCCAAGACCACCCCCCCACATAAGTCTTCTCCCGTTTATCCCCCAAGCAGAATCAGTTCTCTAACCAGCGTTCTTCCCTTCTCTACCTCTGCTCTCCGGAAATTTGAGTCAACGGTTCCTTCGCCCTCTGGGTTTTATTGTGCCAATACTGCAGCAGTGAACTGGACGTCGTACCTTTTCCCTCCAGTCGTCTTTTATAGAGTCCGCATTCCTTAAGTTCTTCCCTCAATTCCTCCTATTAGCTTCATTTTGTTGACTTTAAAGAGTCCTTGACTGAACTTTTTAAATTTTTGGTGCTCATTTCCCCTTTTTTTCTTAGCTGCATTACAATTTTTTTTAAAAAACGATATGTAACTACTTTTCGTCAGGTCTGGCTTAGCTTCCCTTTTTCGTACAGTTTACAAGTTTTGAGCTCTGGGCCAGTTTACCGTGTTAGAATTTTTTTGAACCCCCCCCCGCAGGACTTTCTAGTTTTTTGGAAAACACCCAACTCTTCAGTCCCCATTGGGGGGACCTTCTTTTTTGATTTCTTTTTTCGACCAAAGGAAAACCCCCAAAATTTTCGCTTGCGTTCTCCTTTAGTCTCTTCTGAAGTCCTTTTTCTTTTTTCCCAGGGAAACCGGCAGGTCTCTGACTTATACCATGATCTATAGACCTCTTAAGTGATGTTTGCCCCCTGTATATAGGAACGCTCCCCCCCGGTTTAGTTGAGACTTACCTAATTCACTTTCCTTAGATGAATTAGAACCTTTCAAGACTTTTTTCTTTGAAGTTTACTCTCCTCTGATTCCCGTTCAATGCACCCCCTATTCCCCCCGCCCCTCTCTTCACCCCCTTGAGAAGATCTTCAAAATTTGAAGGTCAATGAAACCACAGTAGATGCCTATAGCAGGATTCCACACTTTCTCGCCCCCCCCCCTTTTTTTAGGCAGCGACCAAGTCCTTGTGAGCATACCTAGTGCAGGTAACCTTTTCTTGCAACGCCCCCCTCCTGTCTTTTTTACGACGAGATTTCTTTTCAATTGGGCTAGTCTGAATGCTGACCCCCCCCTGCTTGCCTTCCTCCTTACCATCCCCTTTCTTTTCGTGACCTTTTTTCCGTTTTGTTGTGTTGGTTCTTTTGATTTCTTTTGTTTTTCCTCTTTTTTTCCGATTTGTTGCTCGGATCCCCGGTCCCGTTGACAATTCATGCCACAACCTTGGTCTATTTTTTTTGGGTTCCTCCTTTGACGAAGCCTTGTACCCACTCCCTTATTTTTTTCCTTTTATGGCTTTTTTCTTACTAGGAAGTTCGCAAGTGACGTTCTCCGGCCCGGTTTTTTCAACCCCCCCCTTTGTTTCCGGTTTGGTAAAGGGTTTGTGAAGGAATAAGCCCGAGATTGCTTCGAGCTTCCTTTTTGGTCTTTTCGTCTGACCCGTCCTGGGGACCTCAGGCCCCCTCCATTTTCCTTTCTTTTTTTAGTTCCCCCTCCGGGCATTGTCTTCCGTGTTATTTTCGGGGTTCAGGTCTTGCTCCTGCGGAAAATCTG
>Ga0179591_1348965_pt1 | contig 11200 bp, 11 predicted proteins | sample CZOMad2_1_08_16f_FD_182891 | JGI IMG/M metagenome (GOLD analysis project Ga0179591, IMG submission 182891) | Vadose zone soil fungal communities from Angelo Coast Range Reserve, California, USA - CZOMad2_1_08_16fungal (PacBio error correction) | ecosystem: Environmental > Terrestrial > Soil >... | reverse complement strand
TCTCCTCCAGCGGTCCAGCCTGTGTGTACCCGGTACAAAGATCCGGCGGACTATGGGATAAGGGATCAAGGTTCACCGTAGTTGGCTTTCTCCTTATTCTTTTTCCCCCTTTTCCTCGGCGTCGCGGCCGTTTCCTTTAGGAGAGGAGAGCTCTCCCTTCAGTCGTAGTGAAAAACCCTGTCCCTCTTATGCTTGTATCTCCCCCCTTTTTCTTCATCTTTCAGGGCAAATCGTACTCGGTGTTCCTCTTCCTCAGTGACTGCCCGTCTTCCTACAGGGTAGATAAAAAAGACCAGCAAAGCTAGACCTTTCTCCTTCTTCCCCCTCCCTCCGGTATAAGGCACGATCATCCCCCTCAAGGCGGGAAAGGTTGTTTCACTTTCTTCCCCAGGTGAGAAAGGAGATTGTCCCCTACTTGCGAAGTCTGGGGTTCTTTTTTTCCCCCTTCCCTTTCTCCGGGGGTGTAGAGAGAATACGCCTTCCTTTCCCTTCGATGTAGGGGAGCATCCCTCAGGGCGGAAGTAAAGGGCGCTTGGGGTGTTCCATTCTTGGGATGAAGTGCGGATATCCCCCTCCCCCCTTTTCCTCGAGGAGAAGTTCGGTTTCCCCCCCCTTTTAGTAAGTAGAACACTTCCCCCGCACTGGACAGAGCCGGTCCCTCCCTCTTTCCCCGAGGCGCGATCTCCCCCTTGTGTGGTTGAGAGAGGATTTTAAGAAAAGCTCGTTCTTCTGAACCTCATGCCGTCCGTCTTTTTCTCTTTCTCCTGAAGACGAAACCGAGCTTCCTCTTTCTGGAACTGAGGATACGAGTTTTTTATTAAGAAGGAGCGGGACGAGCTCAGCCTCCCTTGACTTCCTTTCCCCCCCTTTTTTTCTTCTGGAAGATGTGTATCTCCCCTCTTCAGGTGCTGCGTCTCCTTTCCCGGAATTAAAGGTAATGGTAATAACCGCCAAGGTCCACGCTTTTTTTCTCCCTCTTTCTTTCCCCCTTCTGGGGCGACGACTACGTGACCCCACCTTTTTTTTCTTGAGGTAGTCGCGCTCCGAGGGATTGACAGTCCTTCTCGCGGCGGTTTTTTTTTTCCTTTCTCTCCGTCCGAGGCGTGTGCTTTTCTTTCTCCTCTTTGCGGACAGCCAACGAGTTGCTCCTTTCTTCACGGAGATATAGTTGACCCGCCCGCGTACGAGTTGATTTCCCTTGCTTCCTCGCTTTGCCTCTCAAGGCTGCATCTTTTTCCCTAAGAATTCAGGTGGGCCCCCCTAACTGAGACGAAAGATCCTCCGTTCTTTTCCCTCCTTCTCTCTCCCCTCTTTCTCCAAACACTTTGCTGGTTGAGGGAAAGTGATAAAGCACCTTCCCCCTGGGAGAATGACTACGCGATAGATAAGACATTTTCTTCCCTTTACCCTCCTTCTTCTTTTGACCGATGGGGGTACACCACTTTTCCTTTTGCTGGAGATGGTGGTCTCTCCCTTCGAGTGTCGTTTTTCGTCCTTTTTTCCCTGAAGATACCTCATCGCGTTCATTTTCCTTTTACAAGGAAAGAATAACGCACCTTCGCTTAAGGGAGAGAAGCTTCTTTTCGGGAAGTTCCCAGCCCCTTCCTCTTCCCTTCCCACGGTCAGCACGCTCACGTTTGTTTTTTTTTCCCCAGCACCGGAGGCGGCGCGAAAGGCAAAGGTTTAGAGGGTTTAATCCCCTTTTCCCCCACCGTTGAACGAAGGACACTTCTATCCAAACCCTACTTCTTTCCCTTCCGAATGCGTGCCGTCCCGTTTCTTTTCCCCCTCCTGCATGAAGTTGGAAGGGAGGTCTCTTTCGGTGAGATTAATAATCGCTGTGACGATTTTCCGGGTTCCTTTTCTCTTTTTCCTTCTTCCTATTCATCGCTGACCGATTAGCCCCCTGCCCTTTTCCCCTCTCCTAGCGGATCGTAATAGACGATGACGTTGGATTCCTTCCTCAGGGGAGTGAGGGTGGTGACAGATTAAACCCTCCTTCCCTTCCCGTCAGGTTTGCCGCGCTTCACTCTTTTTCCCTTATGAATGAAGGATAGTTAAGGGCGCTCCCCCCCTTTTTCGTCGAACGACGCAGCCACTCAACTGGAGTCCCTCTTTTTCTTTTCTTCCTCCCCTTTTCAAAGCCGCGCTCCCCCTCCCTCAGGAAGTGGAACACGAGCTTCTTTTTCGAGTTTGATTTCCCCAAAGTTCCCTTCTTTCTTTCCTCCCGAGGATCTACACGCCCCTCCTTTTTCCCTCTTGGGCAACGATGGTTCACATAGAAGATAATGTTTTTCGGAATTCCTCCTTTTCTTTTTTTCTTCACAATGGCGCCTCGATTCCCTCTTTACCGTAACGGGCGAGGTTTTTATCCGCAGGTGGTTCGTGGAACCCGGCCCCCTCCCTTTGCCAAAATCCGGCGGTTTCCCTTCCCCTGTAAGAATGGCGTCTTGGTACAGAAGTCTTTCGCCGTCGTTCCGCGTCTTTTCTTTCTTTTTCCCCTCAGAACTGCTGCCGGTTTCTTCCTCCCTCAGGGGGGATGCTTCTGGAAGAGCTCTGATCCCCTTTTCTCCTGTTCTCTCAGATCGTGCCGATTTTTTCTTCCTCCCAAATAATGGGCAGCTTTTCCCCCTAGTGAAGGGGAGTACATTCGTCCCCTTTCCCAGCTTTCCTTTCCGATGTAAGTTTCATTTTGTTAAGGGAAAGACCTGGCTACTACTCCCCTTTTCTTTCTCTCCCCCGGGCTGTCCTTTTCGGGGGGACGCATTTGTGAAAAGGGAGAAATCTTACGATCCGGTTCGTTTCTTTTTTCCCCCCGTATTCGCAGGTGGGATGAGGCCCTTTTCTTTTGAGCAAAGTGAAAGAAGCGGCGGCTTCTCCTTAGGACAAGGTAAGGGAAGACCCCGATTTGTGAGTCACCAATCTTTGTCTTTCTTCCCCTTTTCCTCGCGAGATCCCTTTTTTAGGAAATGGAAATTCGATCTTTCATAACACCCCTCCCCCTCTTTTTCCCCCCTCTCTCTCGGAGATGATTTAGCTGTTTTTTTCTTCCTAGAAAAGAAACGTACCACTCTCCGGGGAAGAAAGAGCCTTCTCATTCGGGTCCCAATCGGTATTCTCTTCTTTTTCCCTCCCGAAAGATTGCCGCTTCTTCCTTCCCCCCCCCTTTGGAAAGGAAACCGTAGTGGACAAGGGAGGTGACTCCCGCGCCGGACCAGGACTCGTTCGCACTCTTTCCTTCCCTTTTCCCTCTCACATAGTCAAGCAAGAGCGATTTCGCCCTTTCTTCCTCTCAAGAGTGAAGAAAGTCAGGCTTCCCCCCTTTTAAGCGGCGGAAGTCTCCCCCGACGGAGAGCTTCTTCCCCCCCCCTTTTCCTCCTCTTTTTTAAATGGATGCCCGTCTTTTCTTTCCCTTCGGTGAACGAAATGTGAAGCGGACCTTTTCCTTTTTCCGATAGAGACTTATATTGGTTGCTGAATGGGCTCCCCTTTTCTCCTAATCTTTTTTGATCAAGAAGTTGACTCCCCCCCCCTCCTAGGAGAGACCCCACCCCCCTTTACGAGAGAAAGGGGCACTCCCCAAATCTTTTCTCTCCTTCCTCTCAGGAGAGCAAGCTCCCCCCCTTTTTTCCTATAAAGTCGATAAAGAGTTATTGACAAAGAGGGAAACGGCGATCGCGCCCACAGACTCCCCCGATTTGCCTTCTCTTGATCCTTTTTCTTTCCGGCTGGAGGCGTGTCTCTTTCTTTTTCTCTGGAAGGAAAAGGCGGTTTTTTGGAACAAAATGATATCCCTCCTTGGTCCGGTAAAGACCCTTTTTCAAGGTGACTCCTCTTCCTCAGTTCCCCCTTTTTCCTCTAGGTGACTGTAATAGGGTCTCTCTTGAAAGGAATAAGTTGCGGTCGTATTTTCCCAGAAGGGAAGTGCGGGTTTTGACCCATTTGCACAGAATCGTGCGTCTGCTTCATCTCTCCCTCCTTTTCCTTCCCCCCTCCTAAGTTTGTTTGGTTGTTTTTTTCCCTTTCCCCCTTTTGGAGTGATAAATAAGACGAAATGGCTCCCAAACGTACCGGCGGTGTTGGTCTCCCCCGACTTGGCTGTCGCCGTCCCCCTCCCCCTTTTTTTTTTTTTTTCTTTTTCCCTCTTTGTACAGGCACGCGCTTGCATAATATCGGCTAATTGCCCTTCTTCTCTTCGGTAAGGACCAGGCGGCGAGCCCTTTCCCTCAGGACAGGTGCCTGCCCTCTTCCTTTCTCATTTCCCTGGACGAAGGAATCCAGCCTGCCACGTTTCATTCTTCCTTTTTTTGGTAGAGATAGACGTGGACCTCTTTTTTCCCACCAAGATGATAGAGTGATTTCCGTCCCTTTCGAGCTGATCTTTCTTTCCCCTCTCTTTCCCCCTGGCGGAGAAAGGTGATACTGTGGGGACTTGCCCCCCACAGTGATAGGGGGGGGGTTTTTCCTTTAGGGTGTTTTGCGTTTCTTTCCCCCTTTCTTTACCCCAGCTCGTCGACGTGGTCTTTTTTTTTGCAAGAGAGAGATAGAAAAGATCTTGGACGTCTGGTGGCTTTCCTCCCTCTGCCCAACGATCTTTTTTCAAATGGCTGCGCCCCCTTTGGACCCAGGGAGATTATCTCTCCTCCCCCCCTTCTTTCGAAGTCGGGCTTCTTTCTGAGAAATGAAGTCTTCCTGACTGAGATAGAATATGGAGTTTAATCTGTTCAGTTCTTCTTTCCGCAGGGTACCACCCCTGGCTTTCTACTCTCCCCTTTATCCCCTCCCTTTCCATACTTAAGGGAAAAAGTTAGTGTCTGTCCCTCCTTAATGGAGATAATCGAGCCCCTTTTCCCCTGTATTAAGGAGAGTAGTCACGTAATTGGGTGTATTGTCCCCTTTTTCTTTTTTTTTCTCCTTTCTCTCGTAGCAAACAGTCCCCCTTTGTGATAGGTTGCTGGTGCGGTCTTCTTTTCTTGGAAAATGGAATAAAACATCTTGGCTGATAGCCTCTTTTTTCCCCTCCCCCTTCCTTCCCCCCTGGGTCGGCCTGACGTGGCCGGCCCTTCCTTCTTCTGGCAGTGATCAACGCCATCTTTTTCTCGAACAACTGACGCCTACTTTTCTCAGGCCTGATGCCTCCTTTTTCCCCCTTGTCGCGCGCAGGAACGCGACGAACCTGCGGCCACGCCCCTTCTGAAAGAAGAGATGCCACCTCCCGACTACTTTTCTCCCTCTTCTTTCTTGCCATGAAACACTCTAAAGGATCGTTCTGATAAGGAGAAACTCTTCAATCACCTTTCCTCTCCCCGCCGGAAAGATGTTTCCCCTTTATTGGAGGCACGCTGGAAACCGAGATCTATCCTCGGGAACTATTCAGGCCCAGGGGGATCTCGATCCCTAACACCTTTTCCTTTTCCCCACCACGGAAGAAGTCGGTCTTTCCTGGGTAAATCGTCTTCGATGCAAGGACGTAGTACTTCCTCCCTCCTTCCCGTGAAGGGTTCGCCACCCTTCCCCGGGAGGTGGTCTCAAGAAAAACTGAGTGCTTGCCGCGCAAACCCCCGCCCCCCGTCCTTTTTCTTTTTTCCTCTTTGTCCTCTCGAGGAGCCAGTTTTCCCCCTTTTCAGGGAATGTTGTTTCCCAAGGAAGGATCGCTAGGTCCCTTTTCCTCCTCCTTCTCTCCCCTCTCCAGGCTGGGAACAGCACCCTCCCTCCCCGAGACGAGCTTTTCAACCGTTTGTTGACTCGACTTCATCTTTTGTCCTTAAGGCGTCACTTGGATGAGAAGGATGACTTTCCTCCCCCTTTTCTGGCCGAAAACTTGAGTGTCTTTTTCTTGAGGAGGAGACGACCCCGGGGTATCGCCTCCTTAAGATGCTCCATTCCCTTCAGAGCAATTCTCGTTCATCCTTCCCCCCCCCTAAACTGGAAGAACTACGTTTTCCCGAGTAGGGAAACCGCCCCCACGGCCGAGGGCTCAACCCCCCCCCCCCTTTTCCTCTTTCGAGGACGAGGACGCGATGTCTCTTTTCCCTTGAAGCTTTGATGATAGACGAACCTACCAATCGCCCACTCCTGCACGTCCCTTTCACGAGATGATGATCCAGGAGAAGAACTGATTAGATTTTCCCTCCCACGGCCATTTTCAGGTCTTTCCCCCGGGAAGGAACGCCTTCGTTACCTAAACTTTTTTTCTTCACCTCCTCTTTTTTTTTTCAGTGTAGGCGGGAACTGTTTTTTTTTTTTTTTTCCCCCCCTCACCTTGAAGGTAGATCAGGTATGTTCATCTGAAAAAGTGAGCGGGGCGTTTCCCTTCCCCTTTCTCTTCCGGCCGAATCCGCATTTTTTCCTCTCAAGAATTGGAACTGCACTTCCTTTAGTGAGTGTAAAATTTCTGACCCTGTCTTTTTCTTTCTCTTGAGACAGCTCTCTCTCCCCCTCCGATAAAAAGGCTGAAAATCGTCAGCCTCAAAGGGAGAGAAGAGTAAAGCAGTTTTTTAAACATGCACTTTCCCCTCCTTCCCCCTCTAATTAGAATGGGACGCTTTCCTTTCCGTCCCATGGGCCCCCCCGGCGGATAGGTCTTTCCCCTTTCTTTCTTCCTTCAAAGTCTCTTCCCGTGTGGATCATAGGCTCTTTGAGTAGATATTACTTTCGTCGGTAGGCCTTCTCTTTCCCTCCTCCTTCCCCCCTCCAAGTCGTGGTGCCACCCTTTTTTTTTTTCTTGGAGAGAACCGGCAGCGGCTTTTCTAGAAAATCGTAATCGTTTTCTTTCCAAGTTCCAGCCTTCCCCCCCCCCTCCTTTTCCCTCTCAAGGGTCAGATCCCCCCTCCCCAGCAACGCTTCTATAAACTCCCCGCGGTCAAGTCTCAGCCCTCTTCCTCCCTCCCTTCCTAAAGGTGACTGTCTTCCCCCCCTTCTTTGAGAAGGAGATTCTTCAGTAGTAATTGGAGGTGAGTGAACAGGCCCCTATCTTCTTTTCGCATAAGCGCATCCCCTCCCCTTCTATGTAGGGGAGCATCACGCCCCCTGAAGAGTAAGGGCTTACTTAATTTTCGTTCCCCTTTCTCTTCTCTGACGGCGGATTCCTTTTTTTTCAAAAATAGTACCTGCGCAGAAGTTAGGTCACTCTCGGTGAGTCCCCTTCTTCTTCCCTCAAGGAGCGCCTTCGTTTTCCCCCGAAAAGAGAGTTACGCCCCTCCCTTGGTCATAATCATACGTTTTGTTGTTGAGATCTGATTCTCCCTTCTCCTCAAAACGCTGTTGCCTTCCCAGAGGCGCTTTTGTGATAGTGGTAGACTAAGACTCTCTCCCTTTCCTTCTTTCACGGAGCCTCTACGTATTCTTTTCTCCCGCAAGAGGCACCTTAAATCGATGCAACAGAATCCTTGTCCTCCTCCAGGCCAGAGGTTCGGTGGACTTTCTTTTCCTTTTCGGTGCTGCGTCTTCCCCCAAAGAATAAAGGGACTGTTCCCACAGAAGACAGCACTTTTCCTTCTCTCTCCCCCCTTTCTTCCCCGAAGGGGGCGACGGATTTCCCTTTTTTCCCCCCCCCCCCTCCTGTAGGAGGTAAGTTTTCCGGATGATTAAGAGGACGAGTTCTGTGGAGTCATTCCCCCTTCCCTTTTCCTTTTTTGTTGATCTGACCTGTGCTCTCTTCTCTTTCGAAGGGAGGTGCCTGAAAGAAAAAGATCCTCGTGGCTTCTCTCCTTCTTTCTTCCTCTCTTCGGGATATAAAGCGACCTCTTTTTTTTCAATAAGGCTTGAGGTTTGCCTTCCCCGAGATATAAACACCAATATCCTCAGGCACCCTCCCTCCTCCTCCGAAGCCGGCACCCCCTCTTTTTCCCCCCAAATTTGGCTTCTTCTCCAGAAAGAAGGAAGGTGTCCCCCTTTTTTAGCCCCTTCTCCCCTCTTTTCCCTTTCCACGGCTTTCTTCTTTTCCTTCCCCTTTTTTTCAAACAGGATGGACGCGACGTCGTGGGTGGTCTCGCTTGTTTCTCTCCTTCCTTCTCTCTGGTTCAGTCTTTCTTTTGTGAGATGAGAAGATTTCCTTTTATAAGAAAGGTGGAAAAGAATCTACCGCAAAGGGTTTGGGCTGCCTTCCCCCCTCTTCCTCTCCCTTCTTACGGGACCCGTGCCCTTTTTCCCCTTCCCCTCCCAAGTAAGAAAGCTCCCTCAGAGGTGGTGATGAAAAAAGAACCGTGCGACAGGATCCATTTCTTCTGCCAAAAGTCCCGCCGACACGGCTCTCCCCCTTCCTTTCTTTTTCTCTCGGAGGAAGTTAGTACCTAGTAAAGGTAGGGGGGAAGTCCTCCGATATTTTTACCTTCCTTCCTTTCGGGGGTATAGGACTCCTCTTTTCTCAATGTGTTTCTTTAATCCTAGTTTTCCTTCTCTTTTGGAAGGAATTCGAAAGTGGTTGAGGTTTTTTCCCCTCTATTCCCTCCCATGAAGCTTGATGACCCCTCCTCTTTGCGAGGACTCCCTAAGGGGGAGAGGGGCGGGACGCGGTTCCCCCTTTCGTTCCTTCCAAAAGATAAGAGCCCCTCGGGTCCCTGCCCTTCTTTTTATTGCCCCCCCTCTTTTTTTCGGGAACGTGTGCTTTTTCCTTAGAGAGAGAACAGGGTCCCCCTCTGTCCTTCGAATTTGCGTCCTTTCGTAACCAGGGGTCGGCCATCCGCTTCCTTCCCCTCCCCTTAAAGAGAGCGCCCATGAGGAGATAACGCCTGACGTGGAAATGCTGACTTTTTCCAAACGGTTCTGATGACCGGTCTTCGTCTTCTCTTTTTTTTTCTGGACCAGCAATGGGAGTCTTTTTTTTTTCTAAGTAGAAATAGAGATTTCCTTGGTTATCTCCTCACATTACGGGAAGGGACTTTCCCCCTTCTCTGTATATGAAAGATTTGATACTCTCCTCGGTTGGGTGCGGATAACTCTTTTTTTCTTTTAAAATGGTGGTTGTTCACCCTCCCTTTGAACAATAAGTCCCTTTTCCTTTCCCCAGTAAAGGTAGGGAAGCCGTGCGGTCAGGTGGGACTTCCGCCCTCAGGTCGAAGATGGGACTGTTCCCCTCCCCTTCTTCAGGAGGGTTTTAGAACTCTTCCTTTAGCGCTAAAGGGATGAAGGCCCCACTTTTCTTTCGCTTTCGTAGCCTGTCCTCTTGAGGCGTCAAGGTGTGCCCTTTCTTGAATGAGTTAAAGGTTGGGGACTTCCGCTTATCTCTCATTTCATTTATCTAGAAGTTTTTATTTCCCTTCCTTTCTTTTCTTAATTGGTAGGGGGGTGTTTTTTTCCCCCCGTAGATGCTGAGGGCGCCTTGGGTCTGAGACCTTTAGCGTCCCCCTCTTGCCTTATCGTTGAACCCTCTCCCCCTCCTTATCCCCCCGTAGGCTGAGGAAAGAGAACTAAGATGGATTGACTCTGGACGGCGAGCAGGGAACACCCTTCCCTTTCTTCTCCTATTTTTTTTTTGAGTACGAAACTCGAGGCTTGGGGTGGAGGGACAACAAGTTTTCTCAATTTTTTTTGGATGACATGGCCAGAGCAGAGGCATCCCCCCTCCCCCCTCTAGAGCTTCAAAAAAGAGAGGGAGATTTCCAAGATTCTCTCGCAAACAGACAAGACACCTTTCCCTGTTCCCTCCCCCCCCTTCTTAGGGGAAGAAACGTCTTTTCCCAGAGGGATAGAAATCGGTTTTCGCCGCTGATAGCGGATCTTCGATTACCGCCCCGAAGACTTTTTCCTTTTCTCCCCTTCTTTTAATAAGAGCCCCGACCGGCGTCCTCTTTTCCAAGCGGCACGGAAGCGACAGATTACCCTCCCCTATCGACTCCTGCATATCAGAGTGTGAATCCCCCTTCCGGTCCCCCCGAAGAGGAGAGTTCGCCCTTTCCCAGACGTTCTCCCAAGTTCGACGTTCCCTTGGTTTCCCTGGATTGCCGTACGGGATATTTCTCATTTTTCTCTTTTCGTTCCCTACATGTTCAAGAGGACCGGTGGCCATGCCCTCTTTCTGGAGAGCTGGTTGCGAATCTCGGCCTCCTTCTAAGATTGTGGATCAAGAATTTTTTATCATTTTCCCCCCCCCCCACGCGAGGCGCCTCCCCTTTGGAGAGAGACCGGGGCCTTCCCCAAAATTCTAAATTTTTGACAGAAGAGAGGAGTCTCCTCTCTCCCTCCTCCCCTTGACGATCAAGTCGGATCAGCGTTTTTCCCAGGGAGAGGAAGCCGAGTTCCTTTCGGATCACCCTTCTATGGCGGAAGATGAGTTTCCTCCCTCTCCTTTTTTCTTCCTTTCCTTGGATAATCCGCGGCTTCACCTCTCCCTTGCCGCTCTTCTTTTACTTGGATCCATGTTCCCCTTTTCAAAGTCCTCATACAAGGGGCCCTCTCCTCTTATCTTTTTTTCTCTTCCGTCCTTGCGATGAAGGCATCAGTGCGTTTTCTTTTTTGACAAAACCGGCCGGTTACGTGATTTTTCCTTCTTTTGAAAATCCTCCTTCACGCTCACGCAAATTTGTAATGATTCTCTTCCCCTTCCCCCTTTTTTTGTTTTAGAGAGATGACCCCATTTCTTTTATCTTTCTCCCCCTTTCTTTTCCCTTTTTCAATAGTAAAAAATCACGTACCTTTTTCCCCCCCCCTATTGTCTTATCATCCTCCCGACGCACCTATGGACAGGGAAAAGAGCTGCCTCCCTTCCTTCATTACTTCACCGCTTCCTCGGTAAGTACACGGCTTGTTCCTTCCTTCCGAGAAGAGGGACTGACACTCTTTCCTTTCTTCTTCTGAAAGGAGACGATCCCCCTCTCTTATAAAGAAAGACCCCCTTCTCTTTCTCATCGAAGTGGAAATATGGGTTATCTTTCCCATCTTTATAGACGTGATCGTAACGTTCTTCCTCTTAGGCTCCTCCCGTCGGTAAGAAATGGTGATACCCCCCTTTTTGCTATATCCACCGTGATCGTTTTTCTCGTCTCTTTTTTTTTTCGGCTGCTTGCACCCTGCCCACCTCTTGATGGGACAGAGATGCTCCCCCTTTCGATCTCACCACGATAGAAGGATGTCTTTCCCACTTTTTTCCCACCATTCTTTCAAAACGCTAGAGAAACTTCTTTTTTTTTCCATAAGTCCCACAGGGAGAGTTGAGCTCGAACAGTGTATCCCTTTTTTCTCTTGACTCGTCCGATTAGAAGCC
>Ga0179591_1312067_pt1 | contig 11200 bp, 11 predicted proteins | sample CZOMad2_1_08_16f_FD_182891 | JGI IMG/M metagenome (GOLD analysis project Ga0179591, IMG submission 182891) | Vadose zone soil fungal communities from Angelo Coast Range Reserve, California, USA - CZOMad2_1_08_16fungal (PacBio error correction) | ecosystem: Environmental > Terrestrial > Soil >... | reverse complement strand
TTCCATTTTGGTGGAGACGGTGACTCTTATGTTAGTATAAGGGTGATCGCCGATTTTTTTGCAGAATGCCTTTCCTCTCCGAGTCCCTGCTCACCCACGGTAATGTTTTGAAGGTTTACTTTCAGGGTCTCTTAGAGTTGTTCCCTCTAGCTGCCTCCCTCCAATCATTCTTGCACTCTCCCCTATTTCCCCCGGCTTGATCCCTCCCCCTCATTCCGTTCGGGAGATGTTTCTGTGCTCTTCCAGTAGTGCTTTCAAATGCTCCGGTCTAGTAAGCTCCCCCATAGTTTCCCGCCGCGAACCAAGGGCGTTAGACTTATTTTTCTCCCGCCAACGAAATGGGTTCCCCCTCAACCCCAATTTTGATAGGTCCTTAAAAGGAGTGCGTGATTACCCGTGGCCGGGCTAGCGGTCCTGCCCTCTGGACGCATGCGGACAGTTCCCTGAGTTTCCCGTATCTCTTGAGGGTTTTTCGCGATTTAGCCCTTTGGCTATCCAACGCTGTCTTTCCCATTTTGGTCCGAATCTTGCCCACGTCCGAGCGAGAACATCCCCCTCTTCCCCCCCTAGACCTCGGTTTCTTAAGCTTGATCTCAGTTTGTTGCCTCCAGTGCTCACCGGTTGTTCCTACCCTTCTCCCCTATCTCTCTTTTGAAAGCGGTTTTTAAGGTGTCCCCTGACGTCCCGCAATTCTTTCTTGACGCCCCCCCTTTATCCTAGCCTTCCTCGACCGAGTCGCACTCGTTTTTTTCAAACCCGCCCCCATAGGATGGGAGACCCCCCCTCCTTTCTCCGTTCTTTGAAGATTTGCTGTAACGGACAACGGATCTCCCCTAGCCTGTTTTTAGGATCCCCATCTTTCGGAGCTGGTAAGGAGCTGCGCAATAGACCGTCGTTCCCCCCTACCCAGCGCGCAGGACAAAGTTCCTTTACATTTGGTAGCCAGCCAGAGAGAACTCGCCCCACCCCCGGCATGCTTCGTCCACTTTTTGTCCTTTGTTGAACTCCGCATTTTGCCGATTAGTCCCATGTTCAGGGCTGTTCTTTTCATGGTATTAGAGTACGACTGTAGAGGGGATTCCTCTCGAGAGCTTCTCGTGTTCCCACGCGTACTCCTTTCCTCTAACTCCCCTAACAAGCTTTGTTCCTTTTTTTTCTCTGGTTGCCTCCCTGGCCAGTGACTCTTTCCCCTTTTTGCTCTCTTTCCCCAACATTCCGCTACAACACGCCATCGCCCAGATAAAAGAGTTTACTATTGGGATAAGTATCTTAGAGTCGGGACTGGTTTGGGCCCGGCGTGGAACCAGCACTGCCCGAGTTATCCCCATGTTTATGACGCCTTCTTTAAGTTCCCTTTTTCCCCCTTCCCTTTTTGTACGTTTTTGTTCGACGGTGTTTTCAAGCAATTGACCCCTTTGTCCGCCCCCACTAGATGTTCCAGGCATAGTTCACACAACGTGCGGAACGTTTCTCGATATGCCAGATTAATCCTTCTGAGTTTAAAGGTGGACTGTGGACGCCTAGGCCGCCCCATGAACTTTTCCGATAGGGTCCCTCCTCTTCACCTCGGGTTGCGGGTGCTGACCTACTTTTGCCCCGGCGCGGACTGCCATACCTCCTTTGATGGATTCCTTGATTTCATATTGCTTTTTATTGGCGTGGGAGGACAGGTCCTTCCCCTTAAAAATTTTCTAGTTAAAAGTTAATTCATTCCCTAAGTTGCAACCATGACCGGTTCCAAGTCGCCTACTTTTCGGTTCTGTTTACTCCTTTTTTGTCAACCGATTCATACTCAATAACACTCCTCTCTTCCTTAACGTTCATTTTGCATGTAATACCAAGACTTCAGTCCGCTTGTCCTCCCCCTCAAGTGCTTAGCTTCCTGCACCCCTTTCTAGGCCCGACGTTTTTCTTTCAACCTCCTTTGTCCTTTTTGTCCCTTTTTAAACTTTTGGTACATCAAATGAAGCAAGGTGCCCATTTTTTGCCACCCACAATACAGTCTTCGTTTAGAGGAATATGTAGACTCCCTCAGAATTTGTATCCCTAAAACAGTTACGCTCCTGGAAGCCAAATCAGATGTTCCTCCTTTCCTCATGGTTGTCACATGTTCAAAGCCGCTATGTTTTTTTCCCCTAGACCCCCCGCGTACGTTGACGTTGAATCCCTCTTGGGCTGTTTCTTCTAGCAAATGCTCACAAGATCTTTGCGTAGTCTTCGCCGTCACCCACCTAATCAGCGCCATTCCGATGCTGATCAACCTTTCCATTCCAGATCTTTTTCCTGCTTTTTCCCTATTCCATAGGACGGATTATTGCGAATGCTTCCTAACGCCCTTCAGATCCCAGTTCTACCACCCCAGCTAACTATTCACATCTAACGCCACCTACTTTTATTACGTTCATGACGCTTCAGCTCGGTCCACGTTACCCGGGGCTCATCTGTCAACTAGGTTTCCGCACGCGGATCATCAGGAGGGAATTCCATACCCCCGGTAGGGTTTGCCTCCCCCAGGACAGAGTGGAATTTCGCTATATTCCTATCCCGCTCTCCTTACCCCCCCAACTAATAGAGGGATGTAGTTACCCTTCTAAAACTGTTCTAGTGTTTTGATTTTTTTCGTGCCTATGGAACCATTTCATCCGATGGTAGAGTCTTACACGATTTTCATAACCTAGAGTTATAGAGGCCGGAAACTGACCTCTTTTTATCAGTTCATTGACTTGGCACGCTCCGTTTTCCGGTCCAGTGCTCCGCTCTTCCCTCAAATTTCTATTTCCCCCCGATAAGGTTGGGCTTTTTTGGGGGTTTGGAGATGAGGGGGGCTTGATGGCCGAAGGAATCCTCTTATAACAACCCCTTTCATTGACTGTGATACTCTCCCTCTAGCTTGGTTTTTAGAGAGCGGTCGCTGAGATTTTGTCCCTCCGGACAGACCCTTTCTTTCTTATCTACTCTTCTGTCCCTTCCCAATTCCCTCCACCTTTGTTTGTCAAATCGTTCCCCCCCACCGGGGTATTCTCCCCCAAGGTTGATCTGTGCGCTACGTCGGAAATTTCCCTCGTGTCATTTCCCCTCGTCTTTCGACTTCCTCTCCAAATTGTTCCAAACTACCTCCCCGAGATGTAGACTGTCGCGTGAAGACTTGAATACACCCACATTAACCTTTGTGATCGGCTGGCGGTCGACAAGAAGGCCCAAATGAGCCTACCTGCCGACCTTGCAAAAACCCCTGATCGAACAAAATTATTTGCCTGGTTATAATCTCTTCACCCTGACGAGGCGCGCTCATTTTCCTAGCGTTCACCAACCCCCATTCCTTGTCTCTTTATGATTACCAAATTTTCATGTCCGTTGTTGAGGCATCTTGCCATTGTTGTCCGTCTTTGTCCCCTTCCAAGTGATCCTTCAATCTTTTCTGACTGTCTGAAGAAGAATTTTCATTCGGTGTTGTATATAACGAGCCCCTCAAGGCTTGTCTAGGTAATTTTGACAGCAGATCGATTTTTCTAAACATTTTAGACCTGGTTGTGTGTTTCACTTTCGCAGATATTTTTTTCCCCCGACCCGGATGGGACTTAACCGTTCGGATACTTTTGAATGCCCCGCATCACTTTTGAACTTCCCCTAAGTCTCCCTTCGCCCTCTTCATAATCTAAGTTTTGTTTCTCGGAATATATATAGTGTAATACACTTTGTCCCCCCCTTTTCTTCTTCGTCAACATCGGAACCTCCCCAAGATTCAAAAGGTAGTAGTCAAATCGGTCGAATAGACCCAATCGGCCCTTTTAACCCAATAGGAGACCATTCTCCCTGTGTATATACGACGGTACCCAGGAGTCTGCTAGGGCCCTTCGTGAGGTTAGTCTTGGACTGCCCCCAAAGCCAAATCCCTCGGTTAGCAGTTAGAAGCTTGCCCCTTTTCAGCTCCTGCCGGTAGAAAAGAGTCCCTGCACCCATGACGTGCCTTCCACTTCCCCAACTGCCTTTCTGCATAGAAACGCGAAACATAGTGGTCATTCCCACTTCCCGATTCCACCCCTCTGATCTTCCCCCCTTTTCAACTTTACCCTTCCAATATTTTAGGTAGCCGACTTTTTTGTTTGTTCCCCCCCCCCTAGTGGCCATATGTCGTTTGCGGAATTCTCTTCAAGATAGATCACGAGTTGAGTTAGAGGATTGCCAAGTAATTGGGGCTATGTTTTTCATGATAGATGTACCGCAGCGTGTTCACACCCCTAACTTATGTTAGATGAAGTCCCTCCCCCTCGCCCTTAGCCCTTTGCCATGTTCACGAGGTGCTATTTTTATTCGTATTTCCTCTATGATTCTTCAACCCCGCCCCTTTTTTAATTCTTAAACCCCCTAGAGCACGATCGTCCCACCATCGATGTGAAGTACGCCCGGAAGTTCCCGCCTCCCTGGGTTGCCTTTTAGTGCCGTCCTGGTTAATACCCACCCCGACGCCCCATTGGAAACCCAAGAGCCGGAGTTCTTCTTCTGCCACGTAGCGGATCTGGGCCGGGAACGTCGTAACTGAACGCCGGCCCCCCTCAAGGAACCCCCACTGCTGGGCCGACTCCGCGGCGTCCTCAGAAATATGTGCCCGAAGCCCTATGAACCCAGCCGTTTAAAGGCCCCAAACCTACCCTCCTCCTCTGGTTTCCCTTTCTTTGCCCCCCCCTGAAAGGAGTTGTGTACCTATCTATGCGCGTCGTCACCTTCCGGAAATATGGTCTGCGCCCCCAAATCCTTTTCCCTACTTCTGCCCTACCGTGTAAGTTGAATAGGTGTTCACCGAGTGTCGTAAACGCTTCGACGTCCCCCCACACCTCCTTGGGGGCCTTTTCCCGAGAATTTCGGACGAGGACGGTTTAACTCTCCGTTGTATGACTTGTTATAGAGCTATTAGCAGTATAAGAATCTTTTCCTTAGATTTCGATGCCCCCCCTATCATGACTCGATTTTCCCTTACTTCTGTAGGCCTTATGATGAAGGTTTCCCCTCTTAGTGGCCCCCCCCTCCCCCCCATCTGGCGACAGTGATATGTGCAAGACCAAATGATCTACTCATTCCCGGCAAGCCTCTGTCGATCCACTTGCTCTGAGGGGTCCCTCACCTCTACAGACGGGGGTCTGTTGTTCTCGGCGTGCTTTTTTATTTTGGCTCATTTGCTAGCCTTCCATTCTGGCAGCGAATAGTACCCGCATTGTAGCGGAGGCACGCGATCATATGGGGAGGCAAGATAGATGGCATTTCGCTTATGTTGGGATTGTCAGTTGGAGCCAGCCAGAATTTACAATTGCAGTGGGATCTATACCCATGCATCCGCCCTACTTAAGACCCCCGGCTTTCAGCTTCCCTTAACTGTTAGTGAATTGACCATTTACTACTTTTCGTGTTTTCCTGACTCGATCTTGCAACCAAGATGCCCCCCAGCCATTCAATGTCCCCCGACCCTGTTGCCCTAGTGCGCGTGCCACTTTGTGCATCATTGCAATTTGATTGTTTTCCCTTGAACCCTGCCTTTTTGCCAATTTCCTCAGAACTTAGTTTCCGATAAATCCTCAATCTTTTTTTTGACGGCTTCAGATCGAGTCAACTGTCCCTTTTTTGTCCGCCGTCAAAAAACGTTTTTAGGCCTCTGGTTCACGTTTTCGATATTCGTTAAAACTGTTCCTGTACGGCGTCTCTGCGTTAGCGTTGATAGCAAGCTTTCCATATCCGTTTCGTTGCCCTGGAAGAGGCTCGGACAAAGGTCCTTTGCATTCGCTAACAGTTGCCCCAGTCCCCCTCCCCCCAGAGAATTGTCAAAAAGGCGATCATCATATAGTCCATGCACCTGACACATTGTGTCCGGTCAGGTCCAGTCCTTTCCAAGATCAAGTCCTCCACCCCCGATCCTGTTACTACCCAGTTCAAAGCTTCCATTCGGAAATTGTCTCTGGCGAGCGGTGGGTTGAGTCTCGCAATCCCCCAGATTGAGATTTTTAACGGGGCCACCTTACTACTTACGAGCTTGAGTTATTTCGAGATGGTTCGTGCCTCCCCCCCATATTTCATGAACGTTCCGCCCCTCCACTCTTCCAGTTTTTCGATCATGTGCATCGATCCTGCTGATCTGGTTTTGACACGCCCTAAAGAAGCAATCGCGTGGTAGTTTTATGCTGAGTTCGCGTAATCCCCCGGTTACATGTGTGTATCTAGCTTGTAGGCATATAGAGCTGCTGACTTCGTTACACCCTCCTCTGTCAGCTTTAACGCACCTTTTTTTCTCACCCCCCCCACGTGACCATTTCTCGTAATTGATCAGATTTGATAAAAGATGGGTTTTTTAGGGCCTTTATCCCCCCCGACCTCTCTTTTCGTCTGGGTAGTCACCACTCATGTCATTATTCTGTATTACCCCCCGTACTAAACCGCCTGAGTTTTCGGAGAGGTTCCCCGTGAGAACTATGCACTTGATTTAGTCTCTTCATCCTCACTCTGTGTAACCATCTATTTTTTTCGCGTTTCAGTTAATGTTTAAACTATTTTGCTACCCCTCCCTTATCTAGAGCCAGTAGCTGACACAAGAGAATCTGTTCATTGCTTCAAACATCCTAGAGGAGTAATTTGACCGCCTTTTATTTTTTTCCCGCGCTAATTATTCAGCGCCGTCTTTTTCCCTCGTGAGACCTTTTGTTTGCTTGTAATTTCGCTTTGTGATAAGAACAACGGACACATTTTCTGACTTTGAAAGTTTCGTTGTATTTCTACTGCTTCGAATAGATCTCTGTACCTGAAACTATCCTATGTGCGGACTTTTTCTGGAAGTTGCATTTTTTTTCCAGTCTACCTCCTTTATATGTTTCCTGGTCTTCTCGCACTCCTGCCAAGTCCACATTTTCCCCTTTTGGTGCAACGTTCTCGGATGATATAACTCTTCGTATCATTTGGAGTCCATCATTATCCGCCTCGACCCCTCCCAACTTGAGACTGTCGCAATTTAATCTATTATGCTTCTCCTTTTTTTGTGTTGATGTTGAATTCTGAGGTCGGCGCGTTTTCTTGAAGGTTTTTGAGTTGTGCGAGGTTGGGACTGCTAACGTGGGAAAGATATCCACTTGAAGATGCGTACGATATAACAATATTGCAACAAACTCGGGGGCGGTTAGGGCGCGGTCTCGCGTTTCCGGCAACGAATGTACCTCCCTTCTCGATCTCCCAAGTCACCCTTTCTCCTCGCCCCTTTGTGAAAGTCATTCAGACCTGAATTTCCCTCTCGAGAAACCCCTTGCACACTTCCCGCCTAATCCTCTGGTGTCGCAGCCTTTCTGGAAACGGACAAGCCCTTTGCCTGTCGAATGAGGTCATCCCATGCTACAGGCCCTTCCCGGGTGGCCGTCTGTAGGTCCGTATTTTCGGAACTTTTAGTAACCCTCCCCCGGAGGGTTGGGGCCAGTCCTCTTACCTTCTTTTGATCCTCTCTCTACATCAGCGTCGTTCACTTATTTTTTTTAAATTTCCCCGCAGGAAAACCTTATTGTTCACCCCTCTTGGCGTCTTCCGAGGCTCCAGACGTGAACTTTGGCCTTTAAAAGTTTTCGACCCCTCCGATTTCCAATCTTTGAAGGTGCATACGGCACTCGGTCGATTCTCCTCTTTCCCTCACTTCTAGACAGAGAGCCCCATCTGTTCCTAACTCGTTTGAACCCGCCTTCCTCCTCGAGAAAAGTCCCTCCTTGTTCTACCCGGCGCCACTTTTAATTTCACCCTGATTTCGCTTCTTCGGGAGCATCTATGCTAAGATCTCCCTTTACAAAAAGGACCCCACAGTCCCGCGCCCAATTGACCAATACTTTGATTGGCATTCTGTTTGGTTTTTACTAAGAAGGCTCCAGATGTGATCGGGTATTGAATTTTCTTCATTCTCAGAAATTGGTGCCCGGGGGCTTCACGCCGGATCTTTCTTTAGTCCGAAGCGTGACTTTCACTATTACCCAATGAGATATCATTTGGAGCATTCCAGAGCCTTTATATTGATTTAACCACCCCATCCTCCCCCCCGATCGCCCTGACCCACAGTTTACATTGTTCCGTTTTTTTCCTTTCAGCCGCGCCTGAGCACCACTTTGTTTCCTTACCGACCTTCTGTCCTGGTTTGTCTTCTTTGACCTTTTTTTCCCCTTATATTTTTGAAATTTATTGTTTTTTTGTGAGTTCCTTCTCCACCAGCCCTATTTTTCCAAGAAGAAGAATCTCCCCGGTCGCGCAGTTTGAGCGTATGCACTCTTCTCCTCCCCTCTAGTACCCTTTAAGAAGGGAACTCCCTCTTCTCACTGCCCCCCCCTGACCCTCGCTTACAACACGCTTGTCGGCCGTCGTGTAGTTGTCCAAGACGTGCATCTACGATATCATCAAATCCGTTCGGTATTTTGTTTGCTTCGGGTAAGATTCCCCAATGTCAGTCTTGCCCACGGCATTGCACACGAAGCTCGGCTGACCGCGGGGCCCCCACTGAGCCTGCCTTTGGGCTTGTCCTTCATTGGCCCTCACAGCTTCTGAGCCCACGCCCAACGAACATTTTTCTAACTCAGGACCATTACCATCCTCTTCTTCGTACGCATGACCCAGAGTTGTCGTTTCTTTCGAACGCTTCTGCCTTTTTTATCGACCCCAGTCACCGTGTGTTTCCTTTCGAAGGCACCCTTAAGAACGGGACATCCATCTTTAACGACTCTTGATCCGATCCCCTCTTCCTTCCACGAACTTGGCCATCGTCTCCCCAAAATTCGTCTCCGGCCCTAACCCGCTCCTGTATCTTTCTGCCATTAACCTTGAGCCCCCTCTGTAAAGCCATGATCGAAATCCTTTCTCCTCCGCATGTTTAAGGAGTCTTTCCCACCTTCCTTCTGATGTTATCTACACCCCCTTGCGTTGCCCGACGACAAGCTTTTTCCCCCCATTTGCACTTTTTTTCCCCCCCTCAAGAGAAGTTGACTCCTATTACTAATCCTTCAGCAGGCCTCTGGTCAGCCCTCCGAGGACCTAGTAGGAGAACTTCTGTTTCTTGCCACCTAGGACAAGCGAGTCCCCCCCACCTTTCCCTTATTCAAGTCGCAACTGCAGTTGTCCGGGGCCCTTGTAAGAACGTCCAGCAGAACCACGACCGGTAGAGAAGTGAAAAAAGAAATACGCAAGCAACCATGGTAAGAAGTGGGTGAGAACCACAGTAAAGCCCACTAACCTCCCGTGGTTTCCCTTTTTGGCCGTCATCAAGAGGAATTAGTGATTCCCTTTTCCCTTGAAACTTATTTAAACCCCAAGTTTCATCCGGTTTCTCAAGTTTTTTACAACCAAGAAGGGGTCTTTTCTTTTGATAGGTCAACCCATTTCGACGGGCGCGGCGGCGAGGTTCGACTAGGGGAGAAGAGATTTGGATTCTTTAATGAGTCCTTCTCTCCAATCTGGACCGCATCCACGGCCAAAGCAAGGACGTCTGCGTGAATAGCCACCCCCCTTGGTCCCCCTTGTTTATTCTTTGTTTGATATTCTGGGTGTGTTATTACCGGTTCCCACTCTCCTGACCCCTTATAAGTCCCTTTACCCCGCGAAGGGTGGCGGCCCCCCCCCCCACGTGGTGTCTCGTACTGGATGTTCGCGAAGTCTCGGGAAAAAACAAGTGCTTAAAACGCCTTCCAGGGGACCGAGGGGATATTGCCCCGATGTTTGTCCGAGCCTCTTCGGGTTCCCCAAACAGGTCACTTTGTCTAAAAGCCTTCCTTTCTTCCCATTCAGCGTCCCCCCCTTTTTTTCAAATCTTTGAAAAACCAGGCGGCGCCTTGTGGTATTGTTCATTGCTTACCGTTTCACATTTCGGTTTGAGTTCCTTTTTCATGACGGGTAACCCATTTTGCACCCTGACTCCTTCCCAGCATTTTCTGAGCTTTGCGGAAGCGGTAATCCCCAACAATTTCCATTCCTCTATTTCTTCGGGTTCCTCCTACCCCCAACTGCCCCCCCCAACATGAGGTGGAGCAACTTGGGCCCCCCAACCCCTTGACGCCTCGTTTTCTGCGCCGTGCTCGCGAACCTGCATCGCCTTATGTGACTTCCAGTGAAGCTGTCCTGTGCTTTGTCTCTTGATTCCGGTCTTTTTTCCGTTTGGGTTTCTCATCTTGATCCTTGACTTTTCCCTCCTTTGATCCCCGGAGTTTGTAGAAGATGCAACTTCTTCCTCAGACATTTTTTTCCCTTTCCCCTGCCAGCCGACCTCGTTTGTTGCCTTCCTTTTCTCCCCGCGATCGAGGTTAGGCTACAATTCTTTCTTAGCTGTTCCCGCCTCTCGATTGTGTATTCCCCCCGGCCAGAAGACTTTAAAGTAATTTGTGTCGTTTTCCTTTCACAACCGGGACCAAGTGGGGCGCAAGCTCTTAAATTCTCCTTTTCTCTCCCGTTTGTTTTGAGTCTTCCTTTGCTTCTCTCTTTTTAGTAATTTGAATACCATTTTTCCCTTTGATTGGAAGTCCCCATAGACGACCGACTGCCTCTTCTTTTCCATATTAGAGACACCCTCTATTGGCGCCTAAAAGGAGACCCTTTCGGTAGCCCCCTAGGTATCGGGATTCGTTCCCTTTTCCCCTTCCAAGAATTCGGAGACGGGATGTCTCTCCCAGCCCTCCATTTACCTAGGCTTCAGCCGTTCCCCCTTCATCTCAATTTGGAAGCCGTCCATTCTCCCTCTATTTTCCCGATGTCTCCCCCCCCCCATTAGCCTTAAGTCTTATCCAAAGAGGTCCCGTTTTCCGCATCTACTCGACCCTCCCTTTTTTCCTGACCTTATTAGACGAACTTTTAGGCCCCCTCCAAGTTTGTTGCGGCCCAGGGGGCAACGGCTAATTTGTTTCTCCCTTCTGGATCGCCAGCCTTCTTTTAATTGATTGAATGTTCGACATTGCTCACCCGTATAGATCTTTCAGTAATTACACTTTGTGATACTGTGCCCCTCGTCTGCCAACCTATGTCCCTTTTTCTTCGACGTAAGAACCAACGCTTTTCAAATCTCCGGCCCCGTTAAAAGTAAAGCTTTAGGCGTTCCCTGGCGCCCCCTTCCTTTTGTGAAGTTCCCCCCTTAAGTGCCTCCCTTCGAGGACCACAGTAATTCTAGGACTTAGAAATCGAGTTGAACCTTCTCCCCGGAAATTTTCCCCCTTAAAGT
>Ga0179591_1323492_pt1 | contig 11201 bp, 12 predicted proteins | sample CZOMad2_1_08_16f_FD_182891 | JGI IMG/M metagenome (GOLD analysis project Ga0179591, IMG submission 182891) | Vadose zone soil fungal communities from Angelo Coast Range Reserve, California, USA - CZOMad2_1_08_16fungal (PacBio error correction) | ecosystem: Environmental > Terrestrial > Soil >... | reverse complement strand
TTTTTCGTATTCCTATACCGTTCCTTTCTCTTTGATTCTATTTGGCCTTAGAATAGACTATTTCTCATCCCCGAGACCTTCGCGGAGCGCCTCCCTCCTTCTCGTCCACCTGTCATCAACTAGTGGAGCTCTTGAACTTGAGGAGCAAGCTACTTCTACCCGACCTGCGGCACTTCTCGTTCTTTATTTTCTCCGTTTCTCGCTATAGCTAGTGACGGGGCGTTTCCAATTTTCAAGATCAGACAACGAAGGTTTTTTTTTCATCTAGTGTCCCCCTCCCCCTCCTGAGCTTTCGACCTCTCCCCCTCATCTCTCTCTCTGCCCCGCCTGTGCGTACCTGAGCTCTTCTCTATTCTCGAGCTTCCCCCTCTTTGGATCGGATTTCTGTTCCCGCGAGTTCCCTTATTGTTTTTTTTATAGAGACCCCCGGACGTTCATGCGGTCCATTTTTTTTTGACGTCCCTCTCTCCCTCGTTTCCCCCTCCTGCGTGCCCAGCGTTCTCAAGTAGTTTAAAAGTTCTTGTAGCAATCAGAACAGTTCTCTCCCCCCCCCCCTTGTCCCAAAGAATCATTCTCCCTTCCCCCCCGTGAATTCTCGGGAATTTCTGTACTCTACGTTCACCTATGACTTTACCTCCCCCGATAGATGGTTCTGGTCTCTTAATTCTATTCAGGAGTCTCCCTCTTATTTCTAGAGCTTAGGTGGTGCGAAAACCTCTATAAGAGGGCCTTAGTTTCCTTCCCTTACTCCACTTACAGCTTCTAGCATGCGGGCCTATAGCTGATTCTCATTAGATTAGGCCAGTAAAAGTTCCCTAGACTCCTAAACTCTGAGTTCCCTTACAAGGTTTGCTTCCCTCTCTCGGTTGCCTTACCCAGAAAACCAAGCCAAGGATGGAAAGTTTTCGGATTCTGGGTTTCCTTTTTTATTTCCTCTGATTGGCTAAGCCTTCCCTCCTATGTGAAACTCCCCCCTCGCAGCATAGTTCGAGATTGCGAATCGAATAAATTTCCTTACCAATGAATTGTCACTTCCTTGGTCAGAGATCCCCCTCTTCTTTTAATCTTCACGTTTTCTTTCCTAGCTCCATGTTAGCCCCTCCGTCTCCCCCGCACCCCCACGACACGGTTCTTGACCTTATCACGACATTCCCCTATTTTTCCCCTCTCCGACAGTTCTGTTGTTGTTGATTTTTATCTTTGTCTAGTTCTGTCTCGTCTTTCCTTTCGCTCCGGACTTGGATTGGCCGAGGGCGGGTTTAGTAGAGGGGTAGACCAAGTCCCTCGTTTTTCCCATTCCCCTTATTGATTACTTCTTCCCACTTTCCCTCTTAACGCCGTACGGCGTTTTCCTTTCGATCGGAGTTTAGAGGCCTTGTTCCCCCTCGATAGCTCCCGACGTAGTATAAATGCTTTCTTGCTGCCCCAGATAATTCCCATCCCCCCCCCCAGCATTACCCCTTCCTCGCGTAGTTTTGCTTCCCCTTTTCTTTTATGTTTTAGTTCAACTCGGCCCGAAGATCTTTATCCTACCAGGCATTGTTAACGCAGCTTCTCCACCGGCATTTGGTCTTGGTTTTCCTTTCGTCTTCGCTATCTTAAGAGACTTCCTTGAAGATGACATCTTTCTTTGCCTTCTTTTCTTCAGGGGAGCGTATTTTCTCTGACTCTTCGATTCCTTTCCTACCCGACGCGCCTTGTTTTCTCCACTTCATCGATTAACTCTCCTAGTAAAAAAGATGATACTGAGATTAAGACTCCCGTAGGCCCTTCCGGGATAGAGTTTTTACCTTGCGGCGGATTCGATGGCCCGTCTGCCCCTTCCGCTCGGACCATGGGGACGGCGTTTCACCCCCACACCCCCCCACCCCCCCCCCCCCCCCCCCCCCCCCACCTCTCCGCGGCCGGATCGGATAGCAACAATCTTTCGCCGGGACTTCATCTCTAACTAAGCACTCCTCCCCTTCCCCCTTTTCCCCTGACCTCACCAGCCCACGGACAATCGGCCGTTAGCGCGTTCGTGCCCGCTCCGTGTCTGGGAAAGTTACTAAATGACCCCTGCGTACTCCCCTCGGCTTTCTCCCCTTGACGATTTTCCCGGAGTTTAGAACTAGTGAACAGGAGTTGAAGGGATATGCGAGGGCTTTATCCCCGTAGACCCACACCCCCCCTCTTGTGACCTCCACCAAACCTTCTCCTGCCTCCAAATGATTACTTCTCTTTAAATTTTTCCCATCAGGGGAAAAGATTCTCCTCTAAGTATGCTGCCTATTATGTAGTTTTGCCTCCACCTTCTACCCTTTTCGATTCTCTTTAACTCGCTACCAGTTTTGATTTCTGAAGAGGTAACTGGTTCTGCTCCCTCCTCTTTTCCCTGTTCCTTTCTCGAAGACCCCTAGTATACATCGCGACACCTCCGAGATTTTATTGAACACCTTTCCCCTCCCCCGTCCCGCATCACCATTAGGCGCGCCCCGTCCTCCCCTCAGACCCCCCCTCCTTTTTTTTCTCAACCTCCTGTCCTCCCGTCAAGGCCTTCTGGCAGAGTGTCAGGATTTAAGTCTACGTACTCAAGCAAGAGATCTTTAGAGTCTACGCTCTCTTTCAAGGTCTCAACTTTTTTTTTTCCCTCTTCACCAGTCTGATCTTCGCACAGTTTTAAAAACAAGACACGTCGCAGTTCACTTATGGTTGGGACCTCTTCGTCGACAATCTATCGGAGGAGGTCCGGTTAGATTCCTCTCCTCCTTCGTCCCTTAGAAATTATAGGAAATCCCACAAAGGCTACTCTTACCCCAATCAACAAGTCCCCCTTCCCCTGGAGAGCCACTTCCCGCGTTTTTTTCATGGACTCCCCAATACTTGACTTATCATTACCCAGGGAGGACCCCTCGTGAGTTCGTCGGACCTTTTCCTCAAATTACCTGTAGTATTGTCAAGGTAGGGCCTTACATAGGTTCGCTTTTCCCCTGTACCTCCCATGCATTGGCCGGGGCGATCCACCCCCAGGAAGAACACTCTTGCAGCCCACGTGCTACACCTGGCAGTACCATCCCAGCTTCCTGGTTTCGTTCCAACTTCAGACTTCACTTTTCGACGGGTCAACCCTGACGCAGCACACCCCTCTCCTTGCTTTTCTTCAGGAGGGGCAAGGGAGGACGGCGCATTACAAGCGATTGCGCGACACTGAAGGTTCCCTCCGATCCACGTTTTCCTTTGGACAGTACCTATATTCCCCCCCAGTGGATTCTCCCTAGCAGCAAATTCATGGCCGGATCCTTGCCTGTATCCCCCCTGGCCCTCTATCTGTCTCAGCCCTTGCGCCTGACCGTTATCTACACCCCCCCCGCCGGTTTTTTTCTAACCCTACACCCTTCAGCCCTTTCTGGTCACGTATCGACAACCCGGTCCCATAGAAATGTGTATACGGCCACCCCCCCCCATTTATCGTCGGTCTTTCTTTCCACACACAGACCCCTTCGTCCCCCCCTCCTCTTTCGTCTCTCCTCTACACCCCGGTCAAAAGCTCTTTCTCCGAGTATGAAATGGATAATGCTGTAGATCGGTCTACGCTCTGTTTCTCTTCCCATTAATAGGTCTTCTCTCCGTAACATCAACCTTTTCGATTCACGTCCTCGGATCGTGTTCTCTTCTAAACAATAAGCCAAAGATGCTACCCCCCTTCTATCTCTTCAGTTCTCAACCTGTTTTTTCTCTCTCTTGAGTTATTCTCATTTCTTGGTCCCACGAATTCTGGAGGAGTACAAGGCTCCCTTCAACTCGAACAGTTTTTCCCTTTGACGCTTTTCCCCAGTCTTTTCGCTTAGTTTTTTCCCTAGCGTACCGATCACAATATTTGATGAAGGATGCTTATACGCTAGCTCAAGGTCTGACCAACTGTGTTTTTCATTTCTTTAGGTAGAGTTCCTGGCTGATTCTTTGAGGAACTCGCACTGCGCCCACCATCGACTTTCCGTGCCGGTTCCCTTCCGCCCCCCGGGCAGTCGTCTGCCTGTAGGCCCTGTTTTGTTTCTACACGACTAGCGGCCAGATGCTACCCCCTCGCCCAAGCGACATTTGGTTTTTGTTTATCGTCGTGGAGCACAAAGAAGTCGCAGCGGCGCCCCTTCGGGGGAGTTCGTTTACGCCCGATTGCATCAAAGCCGAGTCCGCCCTATATTAACACTCCCTCTCCGCCCCCCCTCTCCCCCTCAACCACCCACGGACCGCCCGACCATCTCACATCTCCCCCCCGCGCGACATGCCCCCCCCCCACTGTAACTCTTTTCCCCGCCTCGATCCCCTAAAATACCTCGCTTCCACCGACGCCACCTGGGCGCCCCCCCTCCCCCCCCCGCTATGTGCATATTATCCCCCCACTCCCCTCCCCTTCCCCCCCCGCCCCCTCCATAGCTCTCACGTTGGAACGCCATTTTCGATAAGTGTCAAGTAGATACTCACGCCCCCCGTCACAATGGGGGAGTCCCACACAGATGGCCCAGAATACCCCTCTGCGGCGACCTTCTAGGGGTCAGGTCCCAATGGGAAAACTCACGTATCCGAGGTTGTTCTTCGCCTGGGACTCAGTTTTTGCTGTGACGTGCGGTGCCCGTAACGGTTCATATTTCTCCCCCCTGACCGCAGGTGGCGTTGTGTGAAACCAGTAGACCCTCTTGGCAGGGTCTTTTCAATTCCCTTCGTTTTTCTTTATTTAAGATTTCTTTCCTTAAAAGCATGGACCAGCACTTTTGTTAATGCGGAGAAAAAGGCACGCACAATGCGTGACGACGGTTGAAGAGGTGGGGAGTGGGGAATAAAGCGTATCTCGTTTTCTCTTTATCAAACTTTAGGTTGCTATCATTGTATGTGTTACGGGGCGGTAAAATGATCCCACTATGGGCTTTGTTTATCTTTCTTCTCCCCCTTTCCCTGCGCGCAGTCCTCCCTCTCTCGGAGTCCAGATGGCCCCACCGATTTTAAAGCGGGCCCCTTTTCTTCCTTACGCTTTTTTTTTTTTCTATGGACAGAGAATCAACACTTGACCCTCTTTTTTTTAGTCCCATTATCCTTTCCCTACTTTTCTCCTTTCTCTCTTGTAGCGAAGAGAACCCCCGTCTTTTTTTTTCCTAGCGGGTTTGGTGACTTCTTTGTTCCCTACCGTGTAGTACTACCTTTATCGTCCCTAGTATTCTCTTTGTCTATATAGCTGGAGGAGTTAGTCTATTCTTACAGGCACCGGCCTTTTTATACTCTCTTTTTTTTTTCTGCGTAAACCTTTTCTTTCTCGTACGCTGATGAGTTGACATTTCTCCTTATTTTTGTAGCACCCCATCCCTCGTCTTGTTTTCTTTTTTCATCCCCTTTCCATTCAAGAGAGCGGTTTAGCAGCACGGTTGCTTCTCTCCCGAGGCTGTTTTTTCTGCAGTATTCCCCTACTTTCTCTGACGAGCGGTGCTGTCCTTGTAGGATATCAGTCTTTCCTGCTTCGAAGTTCTCCTGGTCTGATCGCTCTTTTCCCCCGCGGACCGTTTCGTGTGTCTTGCACCGATCCGTTGATATATTTCCCTGACCCGCCTCCTCCTTCCCCAATAGACTTTTCGTTCTTGACTACTTCCCCGTTAATATGAATAAGGCGAGCAGTTTTTCTTGGTCTTCAAATTGTGTTCCCACACTTTTTTTTCCTCCTTCTTCGGTTTTTTCTCTTATCTTCTCCCGCTTAAGCGAAGTCTTGCCGATCATTTCCCTTCTTACGCTCTACCTCTGTGTCTTCTCTTTTGGCCTTTCACCCTTGCCGGTCAGGCGTGGGCGTGTGCTGATATGGATGGCCTGCCTGTAGACTACACAGCTTCCCCTCTGGCCTCCCTATCTCGCATCCCCTTCCCCGAGTTTTCTCTTTTTTTTTGTCCATTTGTTTTCCCGCACTGCGGCTTCTCGGACGCAAGTCTGACTCCTCAAGCGTCATTTTTCCTTCCCCCCTTTTCCTTCCGATCCAGAATAAGATTTGATACGTTGATAAACTCCCCTTCTTCCCCCACCTTTGTCCTTGCAGTCTCCCCTTCCCGAAAGTCGCACTCGAGGCTTGAATAGACTACCACTCTTAATACAGCTTTCCCTCCTCCTCGGGTTCTTTTTTGTATTGAGGGCTGCCCAAGAGTCCCTTGATAAGTTTCTCTTCACTGTATAGTTTTTTTCGGGGTCCACCCCCACCCCAACTCTTAATTAGTCCCTCCCCCTGAAATTTAGTAGATCGATAAAAGATAGATTTCGAAAGCGTGGCTATCCCCCTCCTTCCCTGGGGCATTCCTCTCGTTTATTATCCATTCCCCTCTCCCCCCCCTTCAATAAGTCAGATCCAGTCCTCTAAATTGTTAGTGAAACTCTCGGTCACTGCTTCCGTAGTCGTCCCCCTCCCCCCTACCCTCTTTCCTTCCTTAATCACCCCCTTTTTGTTACCTATGGGGCCTTTCTTTGGGGATGATTTCACTACCTTTTTTAACGAGAGGCGCCCGCGGATCGCGGAACGTCCCCGGCCTTTCCATGACCTCCCCCGTGATTTTTTTCCCCCAATTTCCTTCCCTCGGGAGCTCCTTTTCCCGTCATATCCTCTCCCGGGAGTGGATCCTCTCGCCACAACCTTCAGCCCCGACTTCTAAACAGTCTCTGGCCTCTTGCTCTGATGGTCATCAGTCCCTACCCCCCATCTCGACACCCCCCCCTTCTCTTTCCATCCTTCCTCTTCCTGTTTTGTGTTGTTTGTGATTTTTTGTAGAGATCGCGTTTTGCTTCGAGTGTCCACTACCTTGTGCTTGTCCTCTTGTCTTTGCCGCGTCGGTGTTCGCATTTCTCCTCTTTCCCGGCGAGAGATATTTGCTATGGCCTTGAAAGACGTCGATTTTTTCTTCCTTACATCCTCCCGCCTCGCCCTTTGTTCGAGCAGTACCTTCCCTCCTCTCCCTTTGGTTCCTACCGACGTCACGAGAATCACTTCCTGCTTCCACTTTTCTTTTTTATTCCCGGCGTTGATTTTTGGGTTGACTCCCCAAGCGCGCTAGGTGGACAGCCGGGAGCAGTCATCCGCCATGGCGCTCGTTCTCGGTTTTCATTTTTTGTTCGAGATTTTCTAGTTCAGTCTCCTTGTCCGGCTTCTATTGCCGTTTTTCAGCAAGAGGGAGGGCTGGGCCAGACTGCGGAATTGCTTCCCCTTTCCTTGACTCTCTTCCTTTCTCTTTTTTCGCCCCCCTTCCGCTCTCCGACCAGTTTGTAAGGCCCGGGGAAAAGCGCCAAGACCATCTATCTCCTGCTGGGATTTTTCACTTTCCCTTTCGATGCGACGTAGATTCTGCGATGTCTGGAGTCGACTGGTCTGTTCGACACCTGCTCTTTGAAGGAGGGGTTTTGCTTCGCTCGCCCCCCCCTTTCCCTTCCCGGCTCGACACGTCGGTCCTTGGTTTTCGATCTTAGTGTTTCAGTCCCCTTCTGACGTTTTTGCCGCCTCTTTTCTCTTTTTCCTCGGACCTTCCGACGACCAAACAACCGCAACGTCCAACTCGGCAGTTGATTTGCCATCTCCTCTCTATCCCTCCCTTCAGATCTCTTCCCCCCGTTTTTTTCTTCTTTTTTTGTTTAGCAGGATTTGAAAGCGCGAAGTTACTAGGACTAGTACAGTGCTTCTATTCGACCAGTCTGCTCCATCAAGAATCATGTCACTTTTTTTTCCTCTTTCTTCGTCGTTTTCCCTTTTCTTGGCGCACCACAAAATTGAACCAGGACCTCCTTCGAGGACGTTCCGAACTTCGTCCGAGCTTTTCCCCTCGATATCCCTTCCCCCTTGACAGATACAGAAAGACGCGTCTACATATGGCGAACCTGATTTTCTTTCGAATGTTTTCCCTCTCTCAACCCACTCGGGGCTTCAGCTTTTTTCCTCTTTCCCTCTCTCTAAGCCTCCCTTTCTTCTGACCCTCTGCCCCCTCCCTTCTCATCGACCCACCTATACAGTCCATCGCCTCAATCATAAGATATCAACTCGTGCTCCCACATCCTCCTTTTGTGCAGCCCCTTGCAACTTCCTTCCTTCCGGTTGTTCAACATACTGCCTCCCCTCCCGGCTTCCTGAGTTCTTCCTCTCCCCCAGATGAATGCAGGATTTGATACAGACATGCTATCACAACCCTCCTCCCCCCCTTCTTCCTTTCTCCCCTTTCTTACCCACACGATCCCTTTCCCTTATAGGGGTCCTTCTTTTTTCCTCCCCTTCTTTTCTTCGTCCAATTTTGAAGGATGGTCGACTGACCTTCGTGGCCTTTTGCATTCTCGGTATCCTCCCCAACGGCGTCACCGAACCCGTCCCCTTCTTCGCGGAGCTCCATTTCTGAACACCCCCCGCGCTCCTTCCTTCCTTACGGACTTTTTTCGGAACGAAAGTAAATTTTTTTTCTAACTTCGTCGGCTCTCGTCTAGCCAGGGCTCGGCTCTCTTTTCCGGGCAGGGACAGCATTCGGCGTACGGCGATCTTTCCCCAATTCTTCCATCCATCGCGACGATCTCATCTAAATTGATATCTTTATGGCGGTTTTGAATCAAATTACTTCCCCCTCGCGACCCCTACGTCGCCGCCCATCCGCTTCGATTGGTTTCTCCTACCTGCCAATCTTTCCCCCACTGTCCGATTCCCTTATGGTTTCTTTTCGGCATCAGCATTTTTCACACTGTGAACTGCCTTCCCCCTGACACACAGCTCGTTCCTTTCGCACTGACGGTTGCCCCCTCTTCTACGATCTTCCCCCCCCCCGGCCCTCCCCCCCCTTTGGTGCAGTGCGTAAATTGCGACATAATATTACAGCCCGATGACAAATACCCTTTTTCCCGTACGTTCGTCTTCCCCGATCCTTTCGGACTCCTTTTTTTTATCGCCTCGTTGAGTTCCCTCGACGGGCTTCAGTTACTGCGTTGTTCGTTCGATACGGAGAGGCATCCTTAGAGACGGACCAAGAGTACTTTCTCCCCCCTCCGTTGTTTCTTCTTTATGATTCATCGCCTTTGTTTTTCCCGGCTCTCTAGGCTCTTTTTTCCATAAATCGACCCCCTTGTTTCCCTCCTTTCCTGAGGAGACTGCGATCTATTTTCTACGAATTTACCACGCTCGTTACGACGACGCGTCTTGTCTGACCCCCTTCTTTGTATTTTTCCCCTTGTCCCGGTTTCCTTTTTTCTTTTTCTTTTTGTTTCTCCTTTCCTCTTAGGTAAGTTGGATCCGTCTGCCGTAGTAGTTTACGAATTTCTTTTCTTAGACGGGGTGACCTGATTATTGCGCTGCCTTCCTTTCCCTTTTGGAGCTGTCATTGAGGGCTTTTCCTTTTGTTTTATGTCCCCTTTTTTTTTTTTTCCGGATGGCAGGAGGACCATGGGTCTGGGCAGTGAAACCAGCCCCGCCCCGATCTATGGCCTGGATTTCCACTCCCCCTTCGGTCTGACTTCCCCTTAGTTGATTCAGTTTGTTTCCCCCTCCCCCCGTCGTCTACTCCTTTTTTTGAATGCCCGTCTGTAAAAGTGCGAACATAATGACTCATGATACGCAGTCCATGTATGGCCGTCCCTCCCTTCTTTTTCCCGTAACGGTGGAGGGTCCCTTTACTTCACGTCATCGTCCACGGATAGGCCGCGTTTGAACGGACCGAATTGGTGAGGACAGGTAGCACACCACCTCTTTTTTCTCTTCTCCCTCCCCTTCCCAGAAGGTCCTTTTTTTTTCTTGTTCTCCTCAAACTTTTCCCCCTCCTTTTCCTTTGAAGCTGATTTGAGAAAAAGGGTCTTACTCTTAGGAGTAGTGCTATCGAGGATATAGTCAGGTGTAGTAGGTACCTTTCTGATACCGATTCCCTTTCTTCGCTTCCTGGAGGTTTGAGTTTTTTTTTTTGCCAAACCCACCAGGTTGACTTATTAAATCAGTAGCGTCCTTCTCTCCTTTCTAGCTGAGGTTCTGATTTTTTTACTTTAAAGAATGACCCCTGTGTCTCTTATTATCTCGTGGGGTTCTTTACCCCCCCCCCAGATCTTTCCCTTCCCTAGTTCTTTCTCTTCTTCTGACTTTTTTCTGCGAAGAATCGAAACTTAGTGGTATACAAGGAGATCGAGTCTGTATACGTTTTTTCCCCCGCTTTCTTCCATACTCTCTTTCGCCCGTGTCTTATCTTTTCAGATTTTCGACGTGGCGGATGTATAGGGAACGGAGGTGTTAACGCCTTTTTCGAGGGTTGCTTGTGCTTTCTTGTTGACCCCCTGCCATATCTGTCATTTCCCTCCCCCTGACTACAGCCCATCTTTTAGAGGTTATAATCTTTTTTGTGCAGTTGCTCGCTCTAGGTCCTCGCGCGGGTGCCCGTTTCCTCGTTTTTTTTCCTGTTTTTTTTAGTCTCTATGGGGTTCCCACAGTCTAGATCAGCCACCCTTTTTTTCCGGGTTTGTAGTATTTGTGACGTTCTTGCTTGTCCTTGAGTTTTTTCTTCTCCTTGGCAATTTGTCATTATGTTTCCATTTTTTCCCTACAGACACGTGGCGAGAAAGTTTTTGTTATTTTCCTTACTCCGGATATCCCGGCAGGGTCCTGAGCAATGCTTTTTTCTTCCGGTCCCCTTCCGCCTGCTCTACGCTACTCCCCTTTCCTTCTTTTTATCGTGAATCTTGAATTCCTTTTTCCGGGTACAGTACGATATAGGAATCGTGGGTAGCTTTAATTTAGGGAGACCCGGTCGAGTTCTTCCTTCCAGGGCATGCCTTTTCGTCTCGATCGCTCCAGGACTCCCCCGATTCCCCCTTACTTTTAAGCTTCTTCCTCTTCATTTTTCATCCTTCCCCTCAATTCTTTCCCTAGTAACAAGCGGCGTTTATTACCTCCCCGCCTTAGGTGGGGATCTTCCTTGTTCAGAGTAGAACTCCCTTCCTCCTCCATTCAATCCTCTTTTCTGGTTTTATGGAAGTTCTGTTCGGGTGAATTATCAGATTTTTCCCTTCCTCATCTGCAGGCTGCTCTTGAAAAATGCTTTGGAGTGACCTTCCGACAAGTTTGACTTGGTCCCCCCTTTTCCGTTCCCCCATAATCTGTCGAGCTCTAGTCCGGTTCTCTTGTTTGATAATGAGATTAAGCGAAAAATCCTCTTCCATAACGAAATGGTTTTCTCTCAGAGATCTCAACCACACATAGA
>Ga0179591_1306438_pt1 | contig 11201 bp, 13 predicted proteins | sample CZOMad2_1_08_16f_FD_182891 | JGI IMG/M metagenome (GOLD analysis project Ga0179591, IMG submission 182891) | Vadose zone soil fungal communities from Angelo Coast Range Reserve, California, USA - CZOMad2_1_08_16fungal (PacBio error correction) | ecosystem: Environmental > Terrestrial > Soil >... | reverse complement strand
TTTTAAGCCGACGTCGTAAGTTAGGCTCTCCTTCCGACATGAGCCTTCCACGTGTTACCCTTCCAGCTTCTTCCTCACCCAATTCCTCACCCCCAATTGCCCCTTTTCTGCACAATCGGTTTCCAGGCGTTCGCCAAGTATGCATTTTGGGAACCTTTTTAATTGCCTTTTTTCCTTCCCTTTTTTTCCTGGCGGGCCCTCACCTTTTGACCCCCGTGTTGTCGTTTGGAGGATGCCATCGACCGAATTACTCAATGCCTTTGAGAATCTGTGCACTACAGCGGTCGCTCACTGACTTTAATTTATGATGGTTTAGCCGTTTATCTCCTTTTTGCTTTTCCGTGCTTTTTTCCCGATTGGCGGTGTCCTGGCGGACGAAACCCGCCCTTAAGTCAACACCCCGCGTTTTCACCCAAAAGAAAGTCGTCTTTTCCTTAGTTTCCCTCCTTCCCACTCCTCTACTGGAAGATCCAGTAATTGACATGTAGTCACATAAATTCGCCGGGTTGCGATGCGCGTACTGTCCCTTTCTCTCATAGACCCCCCCACTTTACTCGCAGTTGCATTAGGGCGCCGGACCCCCCTTCCCATGCCACAAACGCCTAAACTCCGTCTTGGGTCTGAAAATGTCCCTTTATACTAAACTTCTTAGAGTAAAAATGGAAGTGGTTATCTGGAAGAGCGAGACATTTGAAGGACTTGAGCATGTGTCCAGATTGCCACTTCGCTGCTACTTACTACAGCATAGTCGTTATCCTTGCGGCATTTGATTCGAGTTTACTTTTTCCCACCGCTCGACTTCATTTCGGTTACCATCGATGCCAGGACTTTTGGCTTTTTTTTTACTTGCTGCACAATATTGTTTTGTCTGTGTGCAACCCTATTGCCCTCACTCCCCCCCCGGACTCTTCCTGCCGAGAGTGTTCATATTAGCCGTTCAAAAGATCGACGTTTCTGGTGGACTTCGGTGCTTTTACCTCCCCCGAGAATGTCTTTTTCGGTAATCGGTGGAGACAACGCAGCCCAATTCCTCTGTTTTGAACAAAAGTCCCCAGGTATAACCCTTTTTTTTTTGCCAGTAGGCTTCGCCACAAAAAGTAGGAAATATAAATGGCTCAACTTGACCGTGTTTGATTCTTTTTCCCCCCTTTGAATTACCTCTGGAGTCTCAGTGATTCACCAGATTTTCTGATTGATACTTCTTGAGTTATGCGCCAACCGGACTTGCGATGCTGTAATGCGTGTGTTTTTAGGTACTGCCTTTCCTCACCGCGATGTGTCCTCGCCTCCTTCCCCTCCTCCCATTTTTCCCCATTGTTTCTTTAATCTGTTTGAGGAAATCTATTTTGTTGTCACCAAGGATCAAGTTAAACTGACATCTCAGTGTGGTCATAACGGGTGAAAGTAGTTGATCTACCGGCGACCTCTCTGTCTTTGTTTTTCGTCTCATCTCCTGTTTTCCCGGCTGGGGCCGTGACCCCCAAGGCTTCTTTTAGAGGTCCTGAACGGCTTGTTTGCTCATTCCTCTGTTTTGTCATGTCACGCGGTTGGCGATCACCACTTTCGATTACATCTTGCTGGAATCGAATCCATCTTGAGAGAAGGATGACTTTTTGAGGGACCCAAAGTTCGTCTGTCCGCCGTTATTCAACACTAAACTTCACGTTCATTTTCTTGTGACCCCTGTTCCCCCCCCTTATTTTTCGACACGCCAATTTGCAGAGGATGTGGTGTTTGAGTCGATTGTTTTTTGCCTGAATTGGGTTTTGAATCCCCCCCTTTAGTTCCTGTGGCTTTTTATGACGTCCCTCCCTTTCTTGTTCGTGATCGCCCCTCAACACTCGCGTTGTTTTAAGCTGCACAACTGCATTTGGTCCCCAACCCCCTTTCGTCTTAACCCCCAAGGATTGTGGCATGTTCCCCCCCCAATGCAACTCAAGGTGGAAACGACTTTGTATCACCTATTCTCGCTGACTTTTTTATCCCAGGTTTTCCGATCATGGCCTCTTCTTTTCCCCGCCCCCTCCCATATTTTTTCTCTTGCTGTTTTTCCCTTCTTAAAACCTCAAACCTGTGCTTTACCGTTCGTCTAGAATTGTTGCTCGCTGGCCTATCTCTCTCCTTCTCCGTGTTTGTTGCGTCTGAATCAGTCCAGCGAGCAACACCTTCCCCGAGCAAGATTTTCCCCTCTTCCCCGCGTGGGATGTTTTTAAGCCGAACTCCCAATCTTCTGAAGTTTACATTCGTCCCCCATTCTCGTTACGACTTGGGACGTCGGCCCCCGCAATTTTTTCAACACCTCCTTTTGCCACGGACTCTTTTTTTTTTCCCCCCCCCTCGTCTCCCAAGGATTTTTTCCCAGGGTTGTTTCCATCATTTTTTTAGAGTGGAGGTACAACGGATTGTGAGCGGTGGCGATTGCCTTGGCACATGGTAGTGTCCTCACCCCCAGGGCCCTCCCATCCCACCGTCACGAAGGATTTCCACCTATTCCTTCCCCCCCATGACCTATCCAATAATGCGGATTAGAATCTAGTCCCTTTAAAAACAGCCGTGGACGTTTTTTTCGTCCCTTTTTCCCCTTCCTTTCAGTGTCCTTTGGTTGAGACCCCTCGCCCGTCGCCTCACTTGTGCTCACCAACCTGATATCTTGATATCCTCGCACCTTAGTCCTAGCCGCCACTTGTGGTGATATCACCCTTGGTGAACACGGGGACTCGTGAGTTTAAGAAATCCTTGCCGGGCCCCGGTTCTCTCCCCAACTCCCAGCCTGTGGGGTTGCCTGGCCGGTCGATCTAAAACTCCCGACCCCCCCCAAGTCCCTGTGCCTTTCTCCCCCGACTCCGATGACCCCGATTCTTTCGTTATTTTTTTTCCGTGAGTCCTTTCTTTGACAACCCCCCTCTCTGCCGCCCTCTTTGCAACGAATCCACACTTCAACGAATTTTTGCCGGGGCCGATTCCATATATACATCCGTCGGCATTCCCCTCGAGTCACTTCAAGTCTCCGGTTTTTTCGGTTGGCGCAACCCACTCCCCTCTCTTCTTGCCACTCAGGTTTCGGTTTGTTCAGTTTCTCCATCCGTTGGGCCCAAAGAAGTCCTTGGGCCATTGCGGCAGTTTTAAATTTTTGTCTCAGCATGCACTGCCAAATGCTTTTGTATCCCCCCCGTCTGCTTTTGGAAGTCCCCTTTGGTGTGACGACTTTTTTTTAGCGGCCTGTTTTCTCCACCCCAGGTAACCGGCGAAGAGTTTAACTTCTTGCGTGGATGCAAGGTCATCCACCTAAACAGCTCTCCTCTCGTGTTTTTTGGTTTTTTTTTTCGCCGGCATCCTTTTCCTCCGTCCCTCTTTAAAGAGGGCTACCCAAAAAAAATCTGAGTTTAAGATGGTGTCCTGGGCAACCCCACTCGCGCGGGCAGCAACTTTTTTCCCCCCAACTGAGCTAATCACCCCCGACATCGCTCCTCTTCGTTCAAGTACCCCCAGGCCGACTGCCCCTCGGCGATGCTGGTCAAACGAGTTTGGAGTGCGATTTTCTTTGTGTCCTTTTGCACCTTTTTCCTTCCAAGAATTTCCCTCCCCTAACGTCCCTTCAAGTTTCCGATCAATCCGTCCCCCAGGTTCCTTTCAGCAGACGGGTTTGAGCATGCCCGGTTTGGTTTGTGATTTTTTTTCGCTAATTCGCTTCCTTGGCCGGTATTTTGGTTTGATTCTCCTTTCTCCGGTCCCGTCCAATTCCTGTTGGTCCGGCCGCTGGCCTTTGCTCCCATGGCGTGACCCGGAGAAGAATCTTTGTGATTTTTTTTTTTCTACCATATCTGTAACCCGCCTCCTTTTCACCCTTCTCTTTGGAGTTTTCAGGACCTCCGTCAGCCAAAATTTGGTCCCAACGGGCTCCAATGACTGCTTCAGGGCCCGCAGCTTTTTCTGTTTTTTTTATAGCGATCCTCACCTAACCCTCATACCTCCACCTTTGCCTTTCCTCCTTCTTTGGCCTAGGTGATCTCCGGCATGCGGTCTATGTTCATCAGAAACACCCAGGCAGAACCATTTTTTCATGACCTTTTTTAAGCCATTCTTCCCCTTTCCAGTCCTTCCACCCTGCATCCATTCTCGTTCCAATGCTTTGTCCTTTTTCTCTTTCCTTCGATCAAATTTTCCATTGTTTTGGTCTGATTTGCTTTTGAGGAGACCGGCCTTGGTCACTCTTTTTTTTCTGGTCCTTTTGTCCGGAAATTAGAGCCTCCCTCCTCGTCGGTCTTCCCTTTTCTCCCCCCTTGTACTCCCTCCAATTGCTGTGTTTGAGAGATGGTTTTTCAAGAACTTCTAAGGTAGGCTCTTTCCGGCAGAGTCCGCCCACAGTGCTTCCGCCTATTATCGGTCCTGACCCCATCCAATGACCTGTCCACCTCTTCCCCATCGGGATGGGCCTTGATGACCCCCACTACCTGCGATGTTGACCGTCCCTGACTTAAGTCCTTCCAACCGGCTCCCGTCCGGTTATCAGCTTTCCCTTCCTTGAAAATTTAGTTCGAGATCAAGTTTTTAACGATCCTCCGTTGGGGTGATCACCTCTGACCCTACGGCTGCTCCCTTAATGTTGTTTATGATTTAGTTTTTCTTCGCGTAAACCCCCCCCATCGGTTGCGTGGGACCTCGATCTGAAATTTCTTTCTGCTTGACGTTTTCCCCCCCATTTGTGATGCCAACTCGTCTGCCACCAATCCCCCAATATTTTAATGGTGAAAACAAAGATGCTCTGTGGTGACCATTCTTTCCCCCCCCCATGCATAATTTTACAGGCAGTTAAGTCCCCTTTTGTCAAACGTCAGTTTTCGGCGTTGTTCAAAGAGAGCTTGGGACTTGGCCGTTATCCATTGAATAGAAACCCCCCCCTCGGCGTCGTCTGCAAGAGTAAAGCTTCACCCGGTCATTCATACTCTTGGTTCTGCCCATTAGGCTTAATTGAATTTCTACCCCTCCAGTGATCCCCACATTGCGTGCGTTACTGGTTCTATGCTCCGCCTTGTTTTCCCCTTTTTGATAATGGACATGGCCTTTTGTCGGTCCATATTACCCCCCCCCCTCCTGTCTTTCTATTGCCCGCATTGACTCTTTTTTGTCCTTAGTGGACTGTTCCTTTTACATCCCCCAGCGGTTCGATGTGGGGAAATGATTCTTAGCTTATTTGTTTTTGGTTGTTTACTTTAACTCTTATTTTTGGGGGGTCCCCGTCTTCACACACCATACCTCTCTCCCCGCCTAGCATAGCGTGACATTGCTGCCCTAGTTTTTCCCCCCACGCTCGCCCGCTCTGGTGGACATCGGTGTACATAACCCCTCAGACCTTTTCCCCTCCGCCCCGGTTACGATGGTGGACTTGCAAGTCCGCCCTTTTGACCTTTTCCAAAGAAGCTCACCCACCTCGCGTTTTCTTTTTTTCTGTCTCCCACTCACACTTTGGCAGTTCCATTGTCTCCAAAAAGGATGTTCATATCCACTGCTACTCCAATTCGAGATCGGTTGCCCCATTCACAGCGTATTGCTGAAAACTAAAGGCCGCTGATTGCGCGTTTATGCGCCAAACCGGCCCCTGTGAACCTTGCGCTTCCCCTTCACTAGCTTTTTGTGACCTGACTTCCGACTCTTCCTGGGTGTTAATATAGTCTCGTTCCATGGCCCTATTACCACGTCCTCGTCTGCAAATCTGTTTTGCATTTTTTGGGTCCAGGAAAGTATATTACCCTTATTTTTTCATGTGATCCTTTCCTTTGAGACATCCTTGCTTTTTTGTTTTTCTATCGGTCACCGTGGGCCCCGCTTTTCCATTTTTGTTCGCTTCCTTCCCCGCGTTATAAACCTCCTAGCGGTTCCCTGTCCCACAGGTTGCAGACACACCGGATACTATGCCGATAGGAATGAGATGTGCAGCGTTTGACCCTGCGGCAAGTTGCTTGCCACCTTTTTTTTCTCCCCCCCCCGACGGGAAGGAGTTTTAAACTAAAAGTGGTGGATGTTTTGGCACGTCACCCTTTCTCCGTTGTCCCGAAATACAAGTCGGCCGCCGTTTTTTCCCCTGTGGTTGAGAGGTTCGTTGTTGCCTGCAATCTGGTTCCTTTTTCCCTTTGGGGACGGTGGTGCCAACTTTAAAAAAGACATTTTTTTTGGAGAAGAACACTCTTAACAAATCGCTTCCCGCCCGCTCTAAACACTGCCGGTACAAACCGTTCGTTTCTGGCCCCCCCCTTTCTCCCTCTTGTTGGCGTCCACTCCCCACACGCTCCGAAAATATTTTCCCATTGAATCTCTGAAGCCGGTTAGTGAAATATTCAGGAGGGTTGCCTTGCCCACTACATTTTGGTAGTGAGTTTCTTACCGGCGGCCCCCACATTCCGCCAACCCACCGTTGATCGTTTTTCCCGTTGCTTCTTCTGACTGTTTGTCCGGAGTATACTCTCTTGTTTTGGTCTCGAGCTATATCTACCTCCTGAGAAACCCGAGCGAACTTCCCCCCTATTCCGAGTTTTTCTTTTCCCAAGCGGGCCAGCCTATCGACCAATGTTTTCCTTTATCTCAACCGATGAGAATACATTCTTTTTCACCTGGGCGACTCAGTTTTGGTTTCCCCCCCCCTAGGTTCAAAAAGGGAGTGTTTCGTTTTACACCCCCCCATTCTTCTGCCAGACTCCTTTTTCGTTGGACTCCCCGTTTTGCGACTGTCGGTCCTTATGTTGAGTTTGATACCCGGCCAGCGTTTTCCACTGTGGGAACTTCCCTCACATTAGTCACCTCAGGATTTAACCCGTCCCCTCATTCAGGACCCCCCTCCCTCCACCCCCCCCAGTCCTTCCTGCGGGAGAATGTAGCTTTCTCAAAACAGCCGTGTTATTGTTCCTCCCCTTTTTCGTCAGTTATGGTGAGCACTACCCGGCATGACTCCCAGTTGTGCTCCCTCCATTGAATCCAGGGTTATCCCTTTCCTCTAGATTACCCCAGTTGCTCTTTCCTCCCGTTTTTTTGTGTTTTTTTGATCAAACCTGGGTTCTCTCCCAAACGGGGACCCCTCCTGTTTCGCATCCCCGACCAACCTGTGACGTTTTTTCCCTACACCATACATCCCGAGTGGAAGTAAATTAGGGACCCAGTCCTTTTTCCAGCTATCCCTAGCCCCCACCAAAGCCCCTCTCCTGTCCTCCTTCTCCACTCCTCCGGTTCATGACCCCCACTTGAGATTTAAGGTCCGGTGGGAACTTGCTCTTTTCCTTGACCCAAATTTTTTCGCCCTTTTCCTCCCAGCCTAATGCCCAAACTTTTTTTTATTTTGACCTTGTAAGAGTGCCCTCTAACACCTCGCGTTCTCCTCAGTCCTCTTAACCAACGACCTTACATGCAGCGCAAGTTCTTCCGTTTTTCCTCCCGACCCCTCCGCTCTTTGCGCAAGCATCCCCGGGCATCGCTGAAGCCTGCCTTCCCTTGTGGTCCCCTCAAGACAGGATACCTTCTTTGTCTCTCTCCTTTCTCTTTCCCTCCTTTTTTTTCTCATGTCAACTTTCCCCAAGTTGAGTGGGCTCCGTCTCTACGCTTTCTTTCCTTTGGGTGAGCCCTCTTTGCGTTGATGGTTCTCGTGATTCAACCTTGCTCACTGAGTTCCCCTTTTTTTTTTTGAAAGGAAAACCGATCAATTTCTCGCTTTTTCCCTCTCGATTCTCTCCCCCCGTTGGCATCCGTCGATGAACGAGTCGTCGTGTCTTTTTCCTCTTCTTTCCTTTTTCGGGCCCCAACCCCATATGCGCGGCAGCCTTTACATTTCCGACTTCCCTGCTCTCAGTTCCCGACAGCTTCCGGTCGCGCGGTGTAACCCTGCGTCCCACCCTACCTTCGCTTGCTGGCCAAATTAGAACGACTCTTGTTGGAAGTCGGCTCGTGCATTGGCCGCGCTCTTCAACTGGTTCCTTCCCCCCACTCTCCACGTCTCCTCTAAACCTAAACCCTTCAGTTGTCTCAAACTGGTGCTGTCCCTCCCCCTCTTACCACTTCCTCCTTTTCGACACCCCCACTCCCTCGTTTTCTCTTCCTTGTTTTTTATTTGACATGGTTACCTGGCCGCGCTTATTCTAGCTTGCTGCGCCGGGGGGTGGCTGTCTTTTCTTATCACCCCTGACCCGTCCAATCGCGTGTTGCCACCTCCCCCAAACTGCCGGCCCCTTGGATTTTTACGTCCCTGTCCTTATCCGGAGCTGACTCCAAGTTTATTTTAACTCTCATTTTTTTTTACTTATGTAACCCCAGCGAATTCTTTTTCTCCCCATTCTATTTTTCTTTTTTACTTCCCTTACCTTTCCAGGGATGGGTTCGTTCCCCCCCTTCAAAATTTTTCCCCCCCGGCCACCGCTCCCCCCCATGACTTCCCCGACTCTCCCCCTTTAAAGAACTATGCTTTCTTCTCTCGCTCCCTTCTAACCCCTCATAACGGCCCCCACTCTTTTTCCCTCCGATAGTGTTTTTCAGAGGTGCTCCTGATGAGTTGAAAAAGGAAATCTCCTGAACGCGGGATCCCACCCACTTTTTCCTGGCATACTTTTGATTTCCCCGTGTACCTCCTTGTAAATGGTCCCGTCACCTGCACATAATTTCCAAATTAGGGGCGTTTTCCTCCGGGAGAGATCTCCCTTTTCCATCTTTCTCCCAGGGTTCCCGATTGGGGTATTATTTCTTAGAGTTTCCTAATTTGACTGCCACAGGTGTAGCGTTTTGCCGGAAGCTGATCCTCCCTTTCTCTTTCTTTTTTCCTTCCCTATATCTTTTCCTAATTACTCCTTTTTTGTTGTCTCTCTTGCCGCAACGTTGAGCGATGTTTCTCTAATTTTCCCCGGTGAAAGAGCCCCCGCTCCCCCCTAGTTACTCAGCTTTTTTCCTCGCAAATAAACCACAATTTCCATTTACCCCTCGGTAAGGGTGATCTCCTCTCCAGTTGCTGTCCCAAACTCCCTGACGCTTTTTTAACGCTCATGATTCATTTTCAGGACTTCCCCCGGTTAATGGCCTTCCTTCACTCAGCCTTTCTTTACCATTGCAGTGTTGCAGTCTACGATACTCCTTTTCGAATAGGGTCTCAGCTCTTTTTCCTTGAGTATAACCTTTCCCCCCCCCTCGGTTTCTCCCTTAAGTTTTCCTTTTATTGGTTTCTCCCTTGCGATAAACAACCACCTTGGGTAAAGGAGCTTCAGTTCTCACCTTCTCTCTTGGAGCGTTTCCGTTTTTTTTAACCCCTTGTGCTGATAAACACATGCCCTTGAGGAAGTCATCAAACCATCCCCCTCTTTTTTTCCCCATCCAGGCGCTGGTTTTTTAGTTCTCCCCCCCGTCCCCCCTCCCTTGGACCTTTTAGTCTCCGTTCATTTCCGCGACTTTTTTCCTTCTCCCAGAGTCCCGCGTTTTTTTGCGTTCTCCAAGCTCTCTTTTTACCAGGTCCTTCTATTTCAATCCTTCCAATTAATGCTCGTCACGCATCGTCGCAGGCCGGGTATGCTCTCCACCCGTTCCTCTCCCCTCTTTTATTGGTTCTTCCCTTCGGCCTTTTTTCCTCTAATTTTGCTGACCCCCTTTTCTCCCCACCCAAACTTTTCTTTTATGGCGTTGAGCTTTCCATTCTTTAAAGTTAGGGCCATGCGACTTTTTCCCTTAGAGGCTCCCTACTTCCACGTCCTCTTTTCCTTTTTTTCCTTTTCCCCTGCCTGTCCTCGAGGTTTGGCCTTCGGCGGTCCTCTTCTCGTACGGTCCCAGCCGATGGGGACTTTTTTTTAGCTGGTCCTTTCATTCCAGGTTGAGGGCTGCCTCTCTCTTTGGTGTTCCCCTTTTTCCCCCCCATCTTCCCTCCGCTTCTCCACACCCTAGGTCATCGCCGATCAATTTTTCCCTATCTTTAGCTTCCAACGTCAGATCTTTGTTGAAAATCGGTGATTCCTAACTTCCCAACCCGCAGCAATTGGGAACATCTTCTCGGACGTTGGGTGGAGCACAGCCAGCTCCTAATCCTCCCTTGTCCCCCGTCCCCCCCCAAAGCCTTGTCACCAACCCTCTTTTTCCCTCCCTCCTTTCGATACGGATCACACCACTGTGGTGTTTCCTTCTGCCCTCCCCAAGGAGGACTAAGTCTCTACTTTCCCTCTCCTGTTTCTTCCCGAACCAGCGGGAGTTTCCTTCTTCCTCCTCAAACTCCCTTCCCCCCTCCTTTTCTTCTTGCTCCCCTTTTTTTCTTTTCATTTCTCACCTTTCCGACCCTTGACCGATGAATATGTTGCTTGTATCTGTATGATTAAGACCCGCTCTTTTTGTATCGGTACGTCGGACATCTCCTCCTTTGACCCCTTTTTTTCTTCAGTATGAACTCTTGGGGACAGATATTTGGTCCCCTTCCCTAATTTCCAATTACATTGATTTTTGGACATCCCTTACTCCTGATCCGTGACCGCGGCTGGCTTTGTTTTTTTTATTTCTTCCTTTCCCCTCATTTTCCCCGTATTTTTGATTCCCAGCTTCTATTTTAGAGCCCGTAAGCCCCAGCGTTTGGTGGGCTTCGTTTGTGTCACCCTTTCATTATCACCCAGGTTTTCGATTTCACCCACACCGTTCTCTCCTTTCCCCCTTTAGTTGATTCCCTCTAGCAGCGTTTCCCTGCGGGCCTTTGCTTTTCTCCCAGTTTTTCTCCCTCGGATATTTTCACCACAACTGCCAGTTCAGTTTACCTCAACGTCTGTTTTTCTCTCCTTCTCCACTTCGGTAGTCGGCAGGACTGTTGTGTTTCTCTTCGCTTTTTTTCTAATCGTGTCCTTTTGGAAGCACTTTTTTCCAGGTTAAATTTCCCTTTCCCGGTCCCAGAACATTCTTCTTTCTCTCAACCCCCCATACCGCGGTTGCCCTCCACGCTCGCAACGCAGTTTCCCCCCAACCCTTCGTCTCTTTCCCCCCACCTTTCATGAGCTTTTTTAGGGAAAACGACCCGCTCACTGTTTCCTTTTTGATAAACACTCTTATCCCTGCTACCGTTCCCAGGTTTCCGTCTCTTGGATCTTCCTTGAGGTGGAGAAAAACTTTTTCCCCCCTTGTGTATTCCGGTATGCCCTTCTTCCCAATTTCGACCCCCCGAGTTGATAGTGTCCGTTCTTTCTCGATTTGTTTGTTTTTCTCCTTTAGATTTT
>Ga0179591_1344088_pt1 | contig 11202 bp, 8 predicted proteins | sample CZOMad2_1_08_16f_FD_182891 | JGI IMG/M metagenome (GOLD analysis project Ga0179591, IMG submission 182891) | Vadose zone soil fungal communities from Angelo Coast Range Reserve, California, USA - CZOMad2_1_08_16fungal (PacBio error correction) | ecosystem: Environmental > Terrestrial > Soil >... | reverse complement strand
TCCCCATCCCCGGTACCAATTTTTCCGGCGCGCTTTTCTTTCGGACTTGCACGAGTCAGCAAAAGCGCCCCAGCCTTTTTTTTCCCATGTGCTTGCAGGGCCGGGGGGTCTTTTCCCCAAAATATTGGACCTGCGTTTTTCGTGAGACCCCATTCGGATTTCCATGGGTCCCTTTAAGAAAAAAACGTGGCTCAGCGGTTTTTTCGGTTTTTGGTGTAGGCCCGTATTCCTACTCCCCCCCTTCTCGCGCTTAATAGCCCCCTTCACCCGCCAAGTGGTCCTCCACGCGCATAAGGAAAGGAATCCCGACGTCCGGTGGCGCACGCGGCCGTTTCCCAAATTCGTCTGTGCCTCTACCCAGACCAACAGCTCAGGATGAGCCGGGTCGTCATTTTCCCACCCGTTTAGGACTTAACCTTCCAGCACCTCTTTCTTGTACTCCTCGTTTTTCTCTCTTCCCGGGACCGCTGATCGGTGAAGTCCACGTGTAAACAAGTTATGGACGGGCGATCCTTTGGTGTGTCGGTGTCGGCCCCTTCCGGTCCCCTTCCCAACGCCGCTTTTTCCAGCGTTTTCCTGTCCCCTTCGAGTAGACCCTTGAGAGGAACCTTTCCCTTTCGGCCCCCCTTTCTGTGTTTTTTTCACGACTGCCCTAAGAGCGCCTTTGATGTTTTTTTCGGCGTAATCTTCTTGGACTCCACAAAAAACGCGAGGCGACTTTGCGCACAGTCTGAGCCCTACCCCTTGGGGGCCCTCCTCGATGCTCGCCTGAAGGGTCCGCCGCTTTCCAAGTTCGAGACAAACTACATTTTTTGACGGCGTTTTTTGCAGCTTGTCGTTCAGTGACTGTTTAGAAATTTCAGTCCGGGCATTTTGTCATTTGATTGGAGCCTTTGGCCCTCCATGTATCTCATGGCCCACTAGCACCATCGGGCGACGTACTTTTCTCCGCCCTGTCGATTCGGCGTGAGATGTTGCTGCCAGGAAAGGTTGTGGCGGGATATCCGTCAGACTGTCTCTAGAAACGTCAGGCACGGAAGATGATCGCAATCCGGATTGCTGAGGACTTCCCAGCCTTAGAGGCGAAGTCCCTTTTCTCTGATATGCTTCCTCAGCCCCTTTTTTGAAGGATTATGCGGCGACCGCCTTATGAGGTGGTAATCTCCTCGAGAGTAGTATTCGGACCTTTGGGATTTTTTTGGTGCCGTTCACCGTTGGTCGTCGCGCGTGGGAGACCCCTGGACGATCTTTCTTCCGAGACCAGAGGCCCGCCCCCCCGTTCTGTCGACCCGAAACCGTAGATCCTTCTGGGTGAGCCGAGAACTTATAGGCGATTTTTTTCCTACGTCCCTTTTTGATATCGTAGTTTACATTTCGTTTTTTTTCCCCCCTTTTGGCCGAAGACTGTGCCTGCGGCACAGGTCGCCCCTTCTCCGCCGCCTTCGGCCCGCAACCCGTTTCCCCCCTCCACTTCTAGCGCTCGGGTGGTGGCCTGTTGACGAGCCGCACTTCTTCCTTGTTTTCGCCGGTTCTGAGCGGCAGCAACTTTTCTCCACCTTTTTTTAACGTGAGCGTTGACAATTGACAGATTGTCCGTCCAGAAGACTGCTCTCCGGCCTTCAAGAATGTTTATACTGAGAAGAATGCAAAGCTCAAAGACTTTCCTGCGGGTCCCTCCCCAACACCGACTTCGGCTCACACCCAGAAACGCTTCTCCCCACGACTTTCCGCAGACCTTTCTTCTTGGCTAGTACCTGAACTTCGTACGTAAACCTTTTTCCTCCATGATACATGTCTTCTTAAAAGGCGGTTTATAGTCAGGACTTCCTTTTAAACCTTCCATGTCCGCCCGTCCCGTAGAAATTGCCGGGCGCCTGAGAATCCCCTTCGGTGATTCGACTTCTTCTATCTTTTTTCAGGTCGTCTACCCACTTAAGGATTCGAAGACCTTGATCTGCCGTCAATAGAGAGCCTTGCGCTGCACTGCGATGCTACTTTTCGTTCCTCCTTTTGAGCCACGACCGGTCTGTTCTTGAACCCCTTCTTTCCGGGGCGTAATCTCCCCCTCCGATTTGGGTTGCAGGCGTCTAGCGAGCAGGCCTTGTTTAGGATAGGTCCGAACCCTGGGGTGTTTTCCCAAGCTCGTATGGAAAAGAACTCAAGACGAGGAAGCTTCTCTATACCTGCCGGGGAGTTCTTCACTTTGAAATTCCATATCTCCTGATATGCCGCCAGTTGAGCACCTCGAGGCCATTGATGTTTTCCTCAATCCCCAGTCGTTTTCCTGTCCTCCCATTTTTTTTGGGGGAACTCGACGCCTTCGTGAAGGTAGGTCAGCCGCACCGCCGAGATAACTCGTTGCTTTTCCCCCCCCGATATCGTCTTCTGGCGAAAGGCGCTTCCAGGTTTTTTTCGCATGGATTCCGTGTGCTCGTTGACCCCCTGGTGAGTGCGATAGTAAAAGGCTGCCTTGCGATCGGACCGAAAGACCGGTCTCCAGCCCCGCCCCCAGTTGGCCGTGATTCGTAGAGACCAGTACCCCCCCGAAGTGGTGGACTTATTAACGCTCCGGCGACGATGCGTCATCCCAGGTTCGAAAAGACCCAGGATCGCGCCACTCGAAAAGCATAGGACCCCCCAGAGGAGCGGGAAAGAACTAAATCAGAAGACCCCGACAAATATAAAGAAATAGGACTCTCTATTTTCAGCCACCTTTTCGAGAGGGTCCCTGGCGTCGGAGTTGGCGTGATCACCCCTGGCCCCTTAATTTTCTTTTCGGCCAGGATTCTTCGCCTTCTGTCCGACCTGGCTTCTATTTTCGAAGAGGCGGACTGGCTACTCGCGCTCCCCTGGGCTGTCAGCCCTTTCTTTACATTGCACTCCAGTCCATAGCACGCCCAAACCCTTTTAGTTGGAAGCCATGATGAAGCGGCGTCACACGGTCTGGCTCTGCGGCTATCTCTGTCGAGGATATCTTCATTCGGCTTGGACCGACACCCTTCCGGTTTGTTCGAGGTCGAGCACGCGTCCTTAGTGACCCTGAGCGTTTTTTCTTCCCCCAGATCATGTCCCTGACACCCACGTCGCCCGGCATCGTCCTCCGGGCGCGAGCGTTTTTTGCCGCACAGGGGAGTGACATTCTCCGGCGCCGAGACAGTGGGAGGGTGAGTCAGTTTAAAGGACCACGTATGAATTTTTGAGTCCCCCATTTATTAGAACAGAGATCGTACGACGCCCCTTGCCGACAACACGTCACCCATGGCATCGATTCGTCTTCTGGACATAGCATGACCTGCCTCATGACACATGTGACGCGATTTCTGCCAGCATACGGTGGTATAGCTGTCCCGATACACGTCCGGGTTGTGAACCTAACACAGTTTGCTTGGTTCGGCAGACCCCCCCCCGTATCATAGCGGGACTTCGCTTTTAGAGATTTCCTTGCCGAGTCGTTCTTAGGATAGACGTTCTGCTTACCGAATGGCTTCGGCGAACCCTTCCCCGAACTTTTTCCGCGAAAGGGCAGTAGCCGGTTTCTCGGAACTTTCTGAGACGTTTGTTTTCAAGCAAAGGACGTCGGCCGCAGCCTTTCTCCTACAGGTCGGGGTGAAGACTTCACCAGACCCTGTGCACCCCGATCCCCTCACCTTGGGTTCCTGTTTATTGGTGTCGAAGCTTCGTCGGTTCGGTCGCGGAAGTTGTGTCGGCCGACTGCTGGGTCTGTCGTTCAGATTTTTTAGTTTTCTTTTCATGCCGATGCGAGCGTCGGCGGCTGCTTAAATTGGGCATGCAGGCGTCACTTCCCCCGCAATTCCTTTTTCCTCTCGAGCCAGCCTTTCAACTTCGCCTTTTTTCTGCAGGCAGGCCAACACCCTCCTCAACCACGAGATGCGTGTTTTGTCTGGTAGATTTTTCGGTTGTCGGTGTAATGATCCCCTGGTTTTTTTCCTTGAAGACTTTCTTTCGAAAACCGTACCCCCCTACTGGGAGCAACTCTTCTAAACAGAAAGTTTTTTCGCCGAGAGTTGGTTGACTAAAAGTTCGGTCCAGACCCCAGATTCACCCGACCGCTTTTCGTGGGGCAGAGGGGTTCTTCTCCCCCCAGATAGTAACGATCCCCCCGAGCGACGAGATTCCCAGGCAAACAGACGCCCGTTTCTCCGTTTCCCTCGTTTTTCCAAAACTAAACCTTTAGAAAGACGATCCCGTTCCCCCCGCTGGAGCAGAGTCTTGTCCCGGCTAAGGATCCTTCTGCTGATGCCCGGCTTCACTTTCGATAGGTCTCCCTTTGAATAGTCGACGGAGGGAGCGATCATTTTGTATTTGAAGGAAGAGCGGTTTCCCGAAGCGACCCACGACCCCTCTTGATCCTCTTTTCTAGGGGTGCTCTGTGGAAAACATTGCTGACCGGATTATACTTTTTAAGGTCATCCTTAGTAGACGTATAGTCCCTCTTTCTGATTCCCTTTTGTTTATTGATAATAAGGAACGAGCTCTAGAGACCCTTGAGAAAGCGAGATGGTCATTTTGAGTGTGGGGGGTTTTGGGGTCGGCCCTTTTTTTCCCCATTTTTTTCAAGAGTCCCCCGTCTCCTCCCTTAGGAGTACGACCAACGATTTACATTTCCCCCCTAGGCCGCTTTGTAGCGTGGGCTTTTTTGCGGCCTAGAGGGTGGCGTTCTCAATGAACACGTCCTCCATTTATGCAGATTTTTCCTTTCCGGGAAAGTCCTTGAAAAAGCAGGATGGACAAGAGCTGAAGGTTTTCTTTTTGTCTCTCGGGCACTTTTTTTCCTCTAAGGCGGTCAGTTACTCTGAGAACTCGTTTTTTCCCAGATCCCCCTACACCAGCGTACGGACACTTTTTTTCATCGCTTTGGGAGGACTCCCCGAATCAGCGGTACGGATCTCTCTCTCTGTTACTTTTTTGTTTTTTTCGATAGTGTGGGCCCATATCGACGTGAACTTCCTCCCGTGTAAAAAGCGATGACTTTCGGCGATTCATTGGAACTGTGTAGATGAGGGTGATCCCTGCCACGGTCTCTTTTCTTTTTTCCCGACCAGCGTGCATCGTGTCTCCAATTGACGTCGTCGACTTTTTGACCTTGGTGTCAGGAGGTTTTTTTCTGGTGCCTCTTGACGATTGAATTTACCCCAGTCCCTCTTTTTTGGAGTCGTGGCCCTGTCGGAATATACGCCCTCTCGGAGCCCTCTTCTGACAAAAGTCCACCTGAGTTTCATACCTTGTACTCCGATCTTTTTCCCCTACGGGTCAGACTTTGCCCAAGCTGTGTGACGGTCAGAGCCCCTTTTCGCACATGGTGACCCCCTTTTCGCGCTGGGCGCTCTTTTCGTTTCTTTTATCCCCATATCGCGAAGTGGCCTCTTTTTTCACCGAGGTTCTGAGTTGTAAGTTGAACCCCAATCGAAGAAGGTCTCGTTTTCCCAACAACAGAGTCAGGCCTCTTTCTATCTTCCCCTATTGTAGTCGGCCCGTGCGCTTGGTGAGGGAAAAGGTTTTTTCGATTCCTGGGCCCCCCCCTGAGAACAGGATCTACCAGAAGAAAGTGTCTCCCCTATTCAGAGCAAGAGTTTTTTGACTGCCCTGAGAGCTCCATCTAATCTCTCCTTAGTGATTGAGCTAATAAATGAGGTGTCTCGTGATCTTTTTTCTTTCCTATTGAGGTGGGACTCCCCCCTGAGCGAGTTCATATCGCATCTTCAGCGGTCGTGGTGGACCTCCTTTACGTTTAGCCTTTGCTTTCCTATGGTTCCACTCTCCCCCTGGAACACGCCACCGGGTCATGAGGGATCTTTCCGAAAGCTTCGCTTTGGGTGCTGGCCCCCATGGAGATTTTTGCCAGAGGCTTTGTTTCTCCTAAAAGTAGTGGTTTTTGGACTTTTGAAGAAGCCGGGTCTTAGCTCCGCAAATGGGAAGAGCCTTTAACTCTACTCACCCGATTTTCTCCTTAACAAGCCACCCCCGAGCCTTCTGTGGTGGCCTTTCTTTTTCCCATCGAGTACAGACGGTGTTTCGGTCCCCTCTCTGCTAACGACGTGAGCCCACTTCGGGTAAAGTGAGCGCTTCAAACTTTGAAATACTCTTACGTACCTGATCAGATTTCGATGACCGAGACCCCACTGCTCAAAGTTCCCCCCCTTTTTTCCGGTGCAAGACCGCACCACGAAATTAACGGCGGACCTACTTCCTACGCACTTCCCGTCACGATAGTCATCACCGCCTAGATTCTGTCGTTTGCCCTTTTCCCCCCAGTCCACGATACCTTATGTCGTCCCCAAAGAGTTTTCTCTTTTTCGTGGCACCACCCTTCTGTACGTCACTCGCTTCGAAGTCTCTTTTGCTGATCCTGCATTTTTCACTTTTTCACTTCCGCGAAGACTGCGCCGCGCTGTCCGAGCCACGCAGAAGTCTCGTGTCCTCGACGTCCCACTTCCGTTTTTTCACCATCCCTTGTTCGGCGACCTTCCTCAAAGATGGTTTTCATCCGGGCAACGTGCACGGGAAGTCTTCTATCCCGATTTTTTCGCCGCTTTGGCCCGAAGGCGAGTCCGAACCCCGCGCGCTCATAGGTATTTTCACTCTCCTTCCTCCACCGACATCCTTCCGAGTTATGTCTCGACTTCTCGTACGATGTGAGACTTTTTCCTCGACATCGAGCATGGGCTTTTCACCTTTGGCTTGGAGGCGTACAAGCCCCTCCCCGTTAGAGGGAGAACTTTCAGAACTGCGCTTCGACCCTCGAGACTTTGCCGGGCCTGAAGAGCCAGCGGAGGCTAGTCGATCTTCGCGGTGGTCCCCTCTTTCTGTACGAAAGGTGCCCCTTGGATTCTGGGTTACGTAGAGGCCTTCCTGTCCCATGATTAATGCGATTTGCTCGCTGGAAAAACCCCAACCCCCGGGCCAGAGAGAGTCCAGTCGTCCCCGGCTTATCTTTCCCTTCTTTAACGAAGTGGTGACGACTCCTCCTGGCTCTTCCTCCGATTCCATTCCTCCCAAGCTCGAGGACGCCCTTCAATCGACACCGAAGCCAGGACTTTTCTTCTTTCCTCCTCCTAAGTTGTTGTTGTTTCTCTTCCTTTGTAGATTTTCTCAGAACCTGGCCCCGCGAATTTCGACGGCGACTTATTTTTTTCCCCCTTTTCTTATGGCGATCGTGCCCCTCGGCCGAGACTTTTCTCTTGACAGGGATGGCGTGCGAATTCTCCTCCAGGACCCGGGAAAAGGTCGTTACAGTCTTCCAGATTTTTCTCTTGAAGAGGCGTCCAGGTTTCCTTCTCGCGATATAGTCGAGGACTCGGTCTGGTTGCTCCTCGGGCTGACGTTCACCTTTTTGCCCGGCTCTCCTTCCCTACGATGAAGTTCGGCCGTCTTTCAATCCCTCAAGTCTTTCCTTTTGCACCCACGTCGACTCCCTGCAGCAGGGGCGCCTGCTCTCCGGGGATGTATCGCGGCAAGAGTCTCTTTTAGAAATTCCCGCCGGTTTTTTAGTTCGTTGTTCCTGAATGGCCAAATTGAGCGACGGTCTGACATCGCCTTCCCTTAGGCTCGCCATTTTGATAGAGCCTCCAGGTAACCCCTTCTCTTGAAAGGTGACTCCCGTTTTTCGAGTGTGCGGCCCGGAGGTGTTTTTCCGAGGGACTATGAACGTTCTTTTTTCCACGGGCGGCGATGTCGTCGAAAGGGCGGCGTAACGTCTCTGCGTTACTTTTCCAGTCGGCTCAAAGTCACCAGTCTCTTTATCCTTCTTCTGGAGGCGACGTGCTCCTGGGGCGGACCTATATTTGGGTTCCTTCCCCTAGGAAGACGTTTTTCTGAGTGCCAGGTGGCTCCCCTGAGCCGTTTTTCTTTGAAGGAATAATCCTATTTTGCAAACGGTCCGAAGCAAAGGAAATGAGGCGGTGTTCCATGAGTGTTGTCTCGATGTGGCTTTCCCGGCAAGGGCGGTTCGATGAATTTCCCTATATGTGGGGTGTGCATAGCGCAGTGGTTTTTTTTCTGGAATCTTTGCCGACGGTCGATTTTCCTGAGTCGGTCACCAAGGGGCCGCCCCAAAGTGACCCCTGCCCCCTCTTGTCTGACGTAGGGTTCCCGCAGTCTTATCGCGCAGTTGCGGCTTTTAGTAGCCAGCACCCCCTCTCCCTCTTTTGGCGTGGTCTCCCAAATCGGTGACGTCTGGTCCCCTGACAGGCATTTGCTAGACCCTTTCGTCGGCAAAACCGGCCCCTTGGAGAATCTTGCCCCGAGGGCGCCTTCATAGCACGAGAAGTTTGGCACCTTTCTGGCGCTCGACGCCCTCAAGCCTCGCGACGAGGGTGCCTCGTGAGCTGTCCCCTGCGCGCGACGACAACTTCCTTAAAGGCACAAAGACGATCCCCTCTCCGAGGGCCTGGCGGACGTCTAGGAGATTTTCCTGACAGAGCCAGCCCGTGTTTTCGCGTCGTTCCTACCCTTTCTGGTCTTTTTTCTGAAGGCAGGAAGGCCCCCCCTCGCGCTAGGGCTCTCGGGCTAGCTCAAGGGTTAGTACTCTGATCCTGTTTTTTTTGGACGTGTCCAAGAGACCCTTCCCCAGCCCTCCTGGAACTCCCCCCCCCCCATCACCAGAAGAGACCATGGGGGCTGCCGAGGCATTACCCCCTCTGCTCGGGTGGCCTACCTCTTAGCTTCCTGTCAAACTACGTAGGTTTAATCTTTTCGGCACGTCTCCTCTTTTTTCACACAAAGGCACTGCCCTCCTCTCGCGAAAAGATCCCGCTCTTGTTAACCCTTAGGCACATCCATCTTTATTCTCCCGTCACTCTTTCTTGCCCTCCAAAACCGGGGGTACTCCAACCTGAGATGCTCGCGGTGGTCTTTCTGGATCCGATGTCCTCTGCTTAAAGCTACACTACTCCCACCATCATGCCGAGCCCTTCCATTACCCGACAAGAAGTGACAGTCTTAAAGGCAACGGTATCTACGTCGACCCCCAGGTGGCAGGGAAGATGCATTCCCATGGAGACTTTTTAAACAGCACGAACCGATCATTTTTTTGCTTGTGCCCTCGGGGAGGAATTCCCGGAATAAGCGGTACCTCTAAGATCATATTTTCCTGTTGTTTGTTGAGAGATTTTCTTCTCTTTGGAACGTTGAAGTTGAAGTTGTGCCTTTCCCCCCCAGGAGCCCTTCTTTTCCTCGGAGGGTTCTTTTTCTTCAAGGAGAGAGGAGATGAGAGTGCCTCATTTTTTTTCACACATTGATGTCGTTCCTTTCTCCGTCTTTCTTGGCGCTTTTAAGACTTGCCTCCTAAGCGACCCGGCCGGCTTTTTTTTTTGTGAGTCGGGTCCCATGCCCGGCACCCTTTCTCTTTTCCCGCCCTTAAAACCTTCTTGCATCTCTTTTTTTAACCCCCGTGGGCCTCAGTCCTCCGAGATTTCATGGACGGGTCCAGACTCGGTTTTCCCCTCTTTTTTTTTCTTGAGCCCACCGCCCGCCATCTTGACAGCGCGGCGCTGGCGTGGTTCTGCCTTGGTGAGCAATGATCTCCTTTAGCGGTGGACCTCTGAGATTACTTTTCCTGTTTCGACATGTCCCCCCCTTCGGTAGCCTGTTGCCAACTCTCTCCCAACGAGAGACTCCTTTTCTATAAAACAGTTGTGTTCTCTTGTTGAGGGCCCTGACCGTCAGGTCACGTATTTAGCAACCGTTCCCGCTACAGAAGCCGTGTAGAACGTTCCCCTCGGTCTGTTTGAGCCTCTCTGTAGAGAATTCTTCCTTTAATAAGCAGGACCGCTCCTAGAAGTCGTTTCGCGCTCCTCGAAGTTTGACGATTTCCCCGGGCTCTTTTCTTAGAATACTGCTTAGTAGAGAGGCACTTCCTATTCGAGGAATCCGGTTCTTTTTGTAACGAGTTAACGATCTGTTAAGCGACCCTCGTTTTTCCCCAGAGGCGCTTTCCTTTCTCATGGTTGAATTCGCGCTCTCCTCACTGTCCGAATTCTCAGGGATGCGACCCTGGATGTTTGCTCTCTCGTAGTGGATTTGACAGGTTTTCCTCTGAAACGGGTCACCGTTAGCCTTTTTGCAGTCGTCTTTTTTTAAACAGACTTTCCCCCCATCCGACCCACCACCCGCCAAGAGCTCGGTGTCTCTAAGAGACGCACTGCTCTTCTTCCGAGGTTTTTTCTCTTCATCCCCGTGAGCCACGCCTTTTTCAAGTTTGAGCGCCCCTGTCCACTTGACAGTCTTTCCAACCTTTTGTTTTTTGGATTTTTTCCTATGCCCTCTTCACGGAGCGTCCCCCCCCCAGCAGATACGGCGATCCTCTCCGACAAAAAGAATTCCGCCGGACTCCCGCCCCACCTAGACCCCTCACCACGCCTCTCTTCGGGCCCCGGTTGCACTTTTTTCTTGGCCGTCCACGCTCTTCGCTCCTGTTCGTCCCCGCGTCCGGCATGCCCTCGACGGCATTTCCCTTAGTCCTAATGTCATCAGGTTCAAATTCTTTTTTTCTTTGCATCCGCTGACTTTTTTCGGTGACGTTAGACGACTCTCATCGGTCCCCTACGGTATCTTTCGCCTTCTCGACCTTTCATTTTTATGCCTCCCGGCCAGCAGATGATCTTGGTCCTCTGGACCTCTTGAGCCCGTTTTCGTTTCAGTTTCTTTTTTAAGTTAGGGCTTTCCTTTTCGATACCGGATTTGCGTGTTTGCAGAGCGACATCTCTTCCGCAGGCGAGGTCGTTGCTCACTTGTACTTTTTTTCGTAGCGGCACGAAACCTTTTTTATTTCCCCCTTTTCGCCGAGGAGCTTTTTTGACCAGACCAGTAGACCGCCCCAGACTCGCCGTGGTGTTTTCAAACTCTAGTGAATCTCTTCCCCTCCAGTATAATTTCGCTTTTTGGTCCAGAACTGCCCCTAAGAAATAGACGACGGGAACTTCGGTCCGCCCGAGTGTTTTCTCGCGATCTCGTAAGACCGGTTTCCTTCAACGAGTCTTTTTTTTTCCGGTTCAGTAGAGGTGTATTCCTGGGCCTGGTTCCCTCCAGATGAGGCGCAGCTTTTCCCCTGTCCAGCTGCTTTTTTTTTCTCGTCGAGCACTTTACGCCCTGTCTTCGACGACTCCCTCCCTTTTTTTTTTTTCGGCGACGATGCGATTCTCCCGAAACCCCAGCTCGGCCGCTCCCGCGAAACAGAAGAAAGTT
>Ga0179591_1341564_pt1 | contig 11202 bp, 10 predicted proteins | sample CZOMad2_1_08_16f_FD_182891 | JGI IMG/M metagenome (GOLD analysis project Ga0179591, IMG submission 182891) | Vadose zone soil fungal communities from Angelo Coast Range Reserve, California, USA - CZOMad2_1_08_16fungal (PacBio error correction) | ecosystem: Environmental > Terrestrial > Soil >... | reverse complement strand
GGCCACTCGGAATTAGGCTAATGAAACAAGTCTGTGCCTTGTTTTCATACGCGTTTACTCGTGGCTTGCCGAGCTTCCGGGTACCTTAGCTGTTGGTCCTTCTTTTTTATGGGTCCTACCCCTCCCAGAGCTAATGCGGCTGCGCATCCCTTTCTTTCTTCTCGGAACGTTTGTCGTCTTTTCTTTTCTGCCTCCCCTGGGTTCCATAGTAAATTCCTTTTAAGAAGCTCGTTGATCCTGATTATAGTTCTTCTTTTCCACGGTCTTTTTCTTTTCTTGGCACGGGGTTCCTGTCTTCACACGTCCCTACCAGCGGTTTTCCCCCCTCCTCGACACTCCCCTTTACCTCTTGAGTTCTCTTCTCTGAGAAAGAGATAATCTTCTTCCCCCTTTGCCGTCCCATTATCGGGAGACCGCGATTTTTCCTCTTTTCCGGTAAGTCAGGTATAAGTTGTCGCTCCATTGAACTTTCTCTTACCTTGCCTAGAGGCACCGGCTGGCTGGAAAGCCTTATCCCTCCCCTTCACGCCTCTTTTTTTCCTTGGTTGAACCTGAAGAAGGCTATCCGTGAGAACCCTTTTACACGATAGAAATGGTCAGAAGTCGTCTCCCGTGACCCAACTCCTCCCCGCCTCCGTGCCGCCCGCAGTCCCCCTTCTACGGATCGCGTACAACCATCGCAGCCCATGTTTCTAGGTCTTTTTCTTTCCGCCCCGACCCCCCTATTAAAGAACCTCAGAAGATGCTGTTACGTTGACCTCCGTCAATAGCCACCTTGAGAAGACGGTATCCCGCTAGGCCCGCCTATCGTTCCATGGACCTTTTAGAAGCAAGAATATGCTGGCACCCAACCTCCCCCCTTCCCCCTATCTGTAAGAGGGGCGTGCCCTGCCCTTACTATCTCGGCTGGCGCTTGACCAAGTCTTTCCTCAGCTGGTCCCCATTCAAACGACTGTTTTCCCCATCTCCCTCAAGGAAGCGTTCTGGTGCACTCCTTTTGGTGTGAATTCATTTAAGACGGGTTGCTTCGTGAGTCCTCCCGGCCCCGGAAAAGGAGTGAACCCGCAGTATGGCCCTCCGGCAGATCGGCTGAACTTGCCCCTCCGTCGACTTGCCGGCGGAATCTGGCTGGAGTATAACTATACTTAGAAAGTTCCTTCTCACTTGTCCGATTGGACGAAGAAGGCGTTCGTGATCTATCCCGGCATTTCATATTCTTCCCTTTATTTAGGTACCCGGGGATTTTTCTCGGTAAGAAGCCTCCCTCCTCCTAAACCTCCTTCTTCTTCACACCTAACCAACCCCAAACAAAACTACACCACCACCACCCCCCCTTTTCCTACCCTTCCTACCCCCCCCCCGACTTGTGTGGTAGTACGAGTCCCCCATCTACAATTGATAGGTCGCCCCAAGAGTGAAGAATAGGTATCTATCCAAACATGTTTTTCCCCCCTGCTTAGCGTGTAGGGTTCGGGTCTATGTACCCCCCCAGACCGCGATTTTCCAGAAAGCAGGCAATCTCTGTCTTTGCCTTCTCTTCGGGATCTCCGAGGATACGGCCAGTTTTCTCCGTTTTAGACTGCCGCAAGTCCTGGATGCTTGTCGCTGGCTCCCCCCCCCTCCAGTCCATTGTATTCAGGAAGAGACCCGGCGCCGTTCGCAGAAGGTTGCCTCGACCCCTTCTCCTCTCTGAGCCCCCACGGACATCGGGTTCTCTTGTGAGTTGTTGTCCGAAGCTTCCTTTGCCCTCCTCCGCTTCCTCTGGTAACCTGATTGAAGTATTGCCATTTTTAAGCTTTTTTTCCTCCTTTTTATAGCCAACCCTGTCCCCTCACTTCACCCGCGATATAGGATACCTTTTTTCTCTATAAACTGTTTTTCGATTTTTGGTGGTCCCCCCCATGTTACGAAATGAAGGCTGTCCTTCCTTCTTAAGCAAACCCCCCCCTCTTCCAAGAATCAAGCGTACCCTTTCACTCTTTCCGCCTCCACGTAGGTCTTTTGTTCATCTCCGGCGCCATAGGTTAAATGGTAATTCTCCCCTTTGGTTGGATGTTGAGAAAGATTCCCTTTCAGAGTAGATGGTCTTCCCTGTCTCAGTTCCCGTTCCTTTGGGACCGACATGAGTCTTGACCACCTGATCCCCGAACGGTGGGAACGACCTTTCCTCTCCTCATCATTGGCCTTCGTGGGATTCTGTGATGTCCCTAGAAACAACAACTTGCTTGAAAAATGCGCGCTCTTGTTGCACCCCTTTTCGCTCAGAAGGCTTCCAGGGTGGCCTGGGCACCCGCAGCACGCAGCCCGGTATCCTCCTTCTTTTCCTTCCCCTCAGAGATGTGCTTTGGGCCCTTTTTGGTTGTCCGCCAGTTTATTAGACCCGTTTTTCACTCCTAGGGAGTTTTGACTTCCTGGAGTCATACAGTCCCTCCTGAAGTTGTGGCCGATTTCCTTATGCCTCTCTTGGAAAAGACTCCTTCATTCCTCCCCAATTTCTTACGAAAGGCGCGTGGTTTCCGCCCGTTTCCTTCTGCGTACAAATTCTCCTCTTCTCAGTTCCTCTTTTGGCTCGCTGGAGTCCCCTCTTCCCGATAGTATAAATGTAATTCTTGGTATACGCCCCCCCCGGCAAAGGTTTTAATGTCGGCGTAGTAGATTCTCCATACATCTTCGTTTTTTTTATCGCCTTGTTCCCTTCCCGCAGTAACTTTTGCCCTATATACGTTTCTCGTAAACCCTCACACTTTTGTTACGTTTTTCTGAGAGAACCTCCTACTGTGTATTCAAGGTATTCTGCCCAAACTCCCCATTTCTTGCGGCCCGTTTCGCAGGTCCGACCCAACTTCACTTTTATATCTTTCCTTTCCTTCCTCCTTTTTTTGTTTATCCTTATGGCAGGGTAGGCGTTTCTCCCTTAAGTTTTCCTCTCCAAAGAACAGGGGGGCGCCTCCTGTCGGCTTCCTCGTACGTTAGTTTCCTCCATTAAAACTACGCTTCGTAGGTACGATAGCGTAGGTCAGCCACTCCTTCTCCCGTGACATGCCATGGCCAGACCTAGATTCGTTTAACCCTTCCCCTGACGAAGTTAATGGGTTCATCCTTCCTTTCACATGGCCTTAGCGCGTGTGTTACCCCAACACCGAAGCCCCCCAGTCTGCGCAGCTCGTTGGATAGAGTTTAAGGGTTGGCTTATGAGGCCGCCCAGAGAACGTTTTTTACTGTTGGGTAGTGAAGGTTCTCGTCTATTCCCCCTGGTACATATTACACCCCAAAACGTCATTACAAGGAACTGGGACTGGATGAACGTCCCAGTACCTTCCTCAATGTTTTTTGGACGTTTCCTTTTTGGCTTAGTCCAATCATTTTGGACAGTAACCCCCCCCCCTTTCCCCACCCGCCCCCAAAAACCTCTTGATGGACGACGACGTCGGTATGCTGCGGGTGACCCGAGCCGACCTTTCCTCGCTTCCCCTGCTCAAGTTTCCACAGATAATGTCGGTTTCCTGGTAGTAGTTTGCATTAAGTAGAGGTATCTCCTCTTCCTCGCATTCAAGATTTCCCGGCAGATTCTTGACCGTTTTGGCCAGTCTGTTCATGTTTTTCCCGTTTCCAGGAGCTGTCCTTTCCTTTACCTGCGCAACGAGAGCTGCCGGCACTCCAACTTCCCCCTTCCCACCGGGTACGCCGTGATCTCTGTCTTCTTTCCGATGGCGGAGAAGTCCCCACACCTCCTAATGCCTCTTGGAGAAGACCTGGTACCTTCGTCGGAGGCCCTTTGCCCCTTCCCTCCTCGGCAGTTCGCTGCGGCTCATTCGGAAACATGTTCCCAATTCTCCCCCCCAATATGCAGAGCCACTTTCTCAGAATCCCGTTCCCTATGGGTGAAACTTACTCTTTTTTACACCGTTTTCTTCTTAAATACCAGAGACGGGCGGAACTCAGACGAGGCCGGCCAGTCCTTCTCCGCAACCGACCCCCTTTTGACCCCTCCTCCCGAAGTAGATTTTTCCTCTCGGGAGGAGGTTTCACCTATCCTCTAACGACTCCTCTCCGCATAAGACCCTCTATTTTTTGGAGTTGGGGAGACTGCGAAAAATTACGCCCCCACGGGACTTCCGGGCCTTTAAAGATAAACGGCCCTACCTTTTAGTCAGAGCAGCACTTCCTGAAAGTAGACAGAAATCTATTCTTCTTGCTTCATCTGTAACCTCGCGAGTTCTTTTTGAAGTATGGCCACCCCTTCCCCCCCCACTCACTTACCCACAATACTTGGCTTCCCCCATCTTGCTAGGAAGGGACACCCTTGATCTGATTTTGTCTCTGGGCACGTTTTCGACCTTCGATAACCTCTTTACCCTTAGACGAATAACTTGGGGTACCTTCTTCATCGATGCCTAATCAGTGGTTATCTTTCCCCCCCCCTGCTGCACCCCCCCATACGGACGCCTTGGCGAAACCTTCGCAAACGCCTCTTCTTTCGACTTACCGCAATCCCTTCAAGGACCCCCAAATTTTTTACTGTAGGAAGTGCACCCGTCTTACTATACTCCTGGGTTCACTCATCACCCCGACTGGCCTTCACCAGAAACCGCTGCGTCATTTTCACGCTTCTTTTCTTTTTAACCCCCCCTGATAACCCCCTTCCCTTTGAGGTTTTGCGTCGATGGACACATCTGCACTTTTTTTTCTCTCCTTTCTGTTGTCACCACTTTTTCTACCTTTGAATCCTCGTGATTCCTGAGTGGAGCGGCTTACCTATCTCCACCCCCACGGTTTGATTGAGTTCTTCGTTCTTTTCAAAGCGTGATCCCTTTTCCTCGTTCTTTCCCCCTGGCTTTTTCGCCCAATTTGGCCCGACTTTTTCTGTCCCGACCCCTTCCCTTCTTCCTTCTTGGTTTAGCCGAACCCTTTTCCCCTTTGAGAATCTTTTTTTGAAAGCGTATGTCCGGCACGTGGCGCCCGCCTTCGTCGGCTTTTTGTTCTAGTGGACAATCGCGACTTTTGCTCCAGGGCTGGTCAAGGGTGTTTTCGCTGAGTCTTTAGCCCCAATTCAAACATCGTTGCTTGTTATGAAGAGCCAAGCCGTCGGCCATTTCTCTTCAACCCCCCAAGTTTTTTTTCCTTTCACGTAGCCGGGGCCTTTGATTGTGCGCCCCTTTCCGCCCCTCTCCTGGACCATCCGTAAGTGTCGCAGATCTATAGAATGTCGAGAACTCACTTGACCGTGCGGAGGAGTATGTGTTCCCTCTTTTATTGTACGTATTTCCCCCTTCCCAAGACCCTTTTCCCCTCCCTACATGTTGAAATGCCTATGACCAAGTCTCCCCTTTCCCTGTTGACTTCTTTCCGGGCTCAGGGGAGAAGAACTGGATTCTCTACCCCATTCATTGGCCCCCTTAAGTTTTGACCTGAAGATTCTTGGCTTCCCCGGGCAAGGCGGGCATCAGTAGTCTCCCCCATCACATTTTCCACAAAGCTAGTGAACCGATCCGTTTTCCTCACAGTTGAATAGGTGCCCCCTCATTGCTTTTATCATTTTGTGCGCCGACCTTTTTGCTTTCCCTTTCTGATCTTTCCCTTTATACCTCCGTTTTTGTTGTCTCTCTCCCCCTAAGTGGTCAAGTTATGGGCCTTCCCTCCCCTTCCAAAAAGAGGGGCCATTCCTTTTCGCTTTCTGCCGAGCCCCTGATCTGTTTTCCCCCGATTGTTCCCTTTTGGTGATAAGAAGACGCCATCATTTTATACCTCCCAGCCATCGGCGTAACACGGACCGTTTGTCGTGAAATTTGTTTTATCTCCCCCCCGCTTTTTTGCTGTTCTACACTCGGACTTTTTCCGATTTGGCTTAAGATAATATTACATAGGAAATTTCATGGACCTTTATGGCACCTGTTTAAGGTTTAGCCTTACCGTAAATTCCCCCTCCTTGGTATCAGAATAAGAGTCCTCCTCTGCCTTCTGGCACAGCCTCCGCTACTCTGCTGAACCCCTGCCTGGACCCTCCGTTTCGCGTCAGTTTTGCGTACGATCCCTTCCCTTGCTTGTCCCTTTGCCCCCCGAATGCTTTCCCGGTCGAATCACAGAGGCTGGCTGTACCACTCCTCATCCCCCCTCACTCAGAGGTAATTTGGCGCTTTTCTTTTTTTACGCTGCTTTGGAAAAATTGAAAGTAGACCTCCCTTCGGTCTCTCCCACTACTACCCAACCTCAGTGCACGTGCCCCCGCCCGCCGGCCACGGCCGCCGTTATATTCCCCCCCCTCTTCTCCCCTTTGGCGACCGGTTGGGCGGAGACTCCCCACTCCCTCGCTCTTGGGTTAAGGAAGGCCAAAAGTTTTCTCCACATTGTGTGCCGAGCCGGGAAACGACCCGGGGCCCGCCGCTCTTCTGGCCTTTCGCCCTCCCCTTTCATCCTTACCAAAACCCGTTTCCTTATAGGTATCCCCCCTCTAAAAGGGCAGAACTATTCTTTTCCCTGAAATAGCTTTTTGCCAAGATCATCAGCTGGCGTCCCATCCTTTTGGTTGCATGCCTTTTTACTTGTCTTCTTCGTTTGTTTAGTTTAGGTTTTACAGCATCCCTTCAGGGTCACTCGGGTTCGAGGCGTAGTCCAGATGCGGGAACCCTCCTCTTAGATCCGACTCCTTTGCACTCGCCTTCCCTCTGATTCTCTAGGGACCCCCCCTTGCTTTATTCTCCCCCCATGAGGCTTGAGCCCTTTTTCGGTCATCCTATCTCACTTCTTTCCCGCAGCATTGGTGCGTGATCCAGTCATAGAAAGCTGCTCGGCATATATGGACTTCCTTTTATTCATTTCTCCCCTTTTCCTTCCGCGACTCGTGTTTGGTAGTAGAACTACTATCGGTCCAGAACCAGTATTGGGCCCCCACCCAGCGTCTTCCGAACGCTGTGATACTTTTCCCCCCTGAAGCATTTTCCCCGACTGCAGAGGCCGTTTTTTTCTGTAGTTTCCATATCTGTAAAAAAAGAGGATTCCGATCTGCATCTACTTTCTTGCTGCTTAAGACTTGCACGTGATGTATGGGCTTTCGAATCCTTCTATTCGTAATTTCCCTCTCCTTTTTGCGGACGCCCGGAAGATGATAGATTGTCTGCGCCAACTCCAGTGGATCGCGCGTCTTCATTCCCCCCCCCCACGAATTCGTCCGGTTCGCCTTAGGTTTTTTGTCAGTTCGGTCAAGACCGTTTCCCCCTTTTCGAATACGCCTGTCCTTTCCCTCCTGTTGATTGTTGTTCGTTTTTTTTTTCGAAGAGGTACTTTTCCGGCCAGCGCCAGTTTTTTTCGCTTCTTTCCGTATTCCTTGCAGGAAATTAATCACTGTTTTTGTTTCCGGTATATTTACCCCCTTTCTATGCACCGATGCCTTCTCTTCATTACCTTTTTCTCTGGAAGATATCTTAGATATGTTTCCCCTTTTTCCTGCTTAAGCGAGGACGGTTGCTCATTCCTCCTCTGCATCTCCCAGGTTCACAAACAATGTCCCTTCTACTTCATTACATGTCGTCTTGTTTTTTTTTTCACTTTCTTCTTCTCCTCTTGGGAAATGTTCAACGTTTGCAAACAGTTCGGAGACTTTTGAGAAACGAGTTGCTCAGAGTCTGTTCTCCTGGTGCCCCAGCCCTCGTTTCATCGAGTTTCAATCGACATTTTCGCCATTTGAATGTAGACCTTCCTTTTGACAAGAACTCGTGTCTGAAATATGAAGTAAGTCTTCCCCTTCTTCTCTCTCTTTCCCCTATTAGTGATGCAGCCGACCCCCTTCCCTCGGACCTCACAGTATCTGTGACCCCCCCTTTTGCATCCGTGTCGCAGATTAGTTGTGAAACGCAGCAGTCAAGTAGATTTACAGTTAGTACGCCGGGATTTGTTACTTTTTTTTGCCCTTTTTGTTTTTAGCGCCTTCCCTTAACTAAATTGTCATGTCCCACTCCACTCTCTGAGGAATTTCGGGTCGTTCCTTTCCCCACTGGCCCTTTTTGAGCCATGTTCATAGAATCCTTGGCCCCCAAAGGAAACAATAATCTCTGCGCGATGATGTTCTCAAAGCAGTCACCCGTCGGCGCTCAGGTTCGTCTGCGCGATGATGTTGGAGGTCTGTCTCTTATTCCCCCTGCTCCCCTGAGTGTCCTGTTTATGCGTATAGCTTCCCTTTTCCCCGGTGTCAATGTTCATTTTCCTCTTTGATCCGTGTCTTTTTCCCATCGTTTGACTCTCCCTTGGTATGCAGTTTAGACCTAGCTTAGTAACCTCACGACCCAAGATAGGTTCCGTGATGACTTCCCCTTCCTGCTCCCCCCAGATGATTGCCTCCCCCCTGTCTCCCCAATCTTCCCCTGTTCGTGTCGGGACCGTCTGGTCATCCCTCCAGCCAGGTTCGATCTTTTTTCCTACCTCAGTGTGTTTTTTCTCGACTTTTTTAGCTGGAAGGTATGTCGGTTGCTAACTTTCCTCCGACTAGAGGTGCACGACTGTAGGCGGTACGAATCGTTTTGATTTGATTCCTTTCGTCCGTTTACGTTCTGAAGACCTCCCTCCTTTCTTCTACGATACGTAGGCATTATGCGTTCTGCTTTCGTCCCCCCCCCTCGTTTCAGCGGACCTCCGCTGTATGAACCTTTTTCCGTGTGACCCGCCGACATATGCAGTTGGCTGCAATATCATTCCCAATGAAGGAACTTCGGTGGGGCCCTTACCCTCCGCCCCCCCTCCCCTCTTGATCGAGCGCATTTCTTCTATTGCTGCTGGCGTCCAGCTCGCTCCTCTTTTTTTTTTTTGACGATTGTCCAAGATCTCTTAGAACTGGGAGCCACCAAGTCATGGGAGTGGGCTACCTGACCCCTTTTCCCCTACTAACGGAGTGGGACTGTCGTAGTCAAGACTGGCGCTACACCCCAAAACTTTCTTTCCCCCCCCTCATAATGCATTTTTCCCTTCCGACTTCTTATACTTTTCCTGTGGGGGTTGAGAACTCTTCAACTTTCCCCCCCTTTGTGCACACCCATAGCTTCGGCTTCCCCCCCTTTTGGGTCTTTTTGCAGATTCGTCGGTTCTTCCACTATTCTCCCAGAGGCACAACGATTGCGGAAGCTGGGTAGCCGCGTCGGTGACACTTTTCAAGCACTATGTCCGCGTTCCGGCTCTCGCGCTGTTAACCCCCTGAGACACCTACAAGGATGCTTTCCTGCCCAAATTTCCCTCAACGCCTCTCCCCCCGTGGCCCCACGGCCCCCCCAGTGATCTGAGCAATTTCGCCTTTCCTTTCACCCCAAGACCCTGACATGATCGGCGGTCTGACGGACATTGGCACGTCAGTCTTGTCTTCGTGAACCTCAGACCTCCAGGACTCTTGCTAGGAATGGAACTCTTCGAACCCCCCATTTCGTCTGCGTCCACCGGTATGACTTTCTCGTTCCCTATTGATCATTGCGTGCCCCCTTCCCCGACTTTTTAAACCCAAAAGGATTCCGACAAGTCCACCGTTGTCCCACTCCCCTTTTTTTCTTGCGTATTACGCGCGGACACCCCTCAGACAACGGCAGGATGGACCCCTCTCTTGTCCCCCCTCTTTTTAGACAAGGTTTTTCGTTTCCCCGATACCCTTCTCCAGGACCCGAAGAGGATCCTCCCTCTATCGCCCACCTTTTTTCTAGGGCCCGCGACACCTCCGAGACCCCCCCCCGCTATGGCCTTCCCCCCACGAAGTCCTTTCTCTGGACGTAGTTTTTTTCCGAAGCCATAAGACTGCCGCGCATTCCTCTACCCGTCATGACGTGCCATTCCCATCGATGCGTTGTTAAGTTTCTTTTAATGCCCCGCACCACTCGCTTGCATTATTTACCACAGATGGCTGCTTGGCACCTCGTTTACCCAGCGTCCTCGGCAATCTCGGATAAAGATTTGTCGTCAATTTTCTCTCTCCCACCTCTGCCTGACCCTTTTCGCGGCAGACACCCTTTAGACGAAGACGGGCGCATTCTTTCCTATAGCTTTGTTTGATCAGCAACTTTTCTTCTCGTCTCCGTCTAGAGACGAAACCTTTTGAACCTCGTCCCTCCTTCACCCTGTTTATCCTCCCTCTCACCCCCCCTCCGGAAGGTCTGCCATTTCAATCCTTCTCCCCTCCCTCTTGCATAAACTCAAGTATCCCCCTTCATGGCCCTGATAAGCTGGCGCGAATCTGCCCCAATTGTTTATTGCTTTACAACCCCCCCGTCGCCAACCCCGCTGCTGCGTCGATTTCCCCACCCAGTAGTTCCCATGTCGCTCTTGACTTCTTCTTTTTTCCCCCCCTTAATAATAATAGAAAGCCAGATTTTTTTCGACTATTCCCAGGTGTTTTCTAATGTAGTTGAATTAGTTCAGTAGGCCCCTTTCATTGGCACTAGCCCGGCGGGGACTTCTTTTTTAAACGTCCCCATTTGTCTTCCCTTTTTGACCCCCCCCCCTTGGAAGTCCCACATTTGTTTTATAGAATTTCATGTCCTCCGACAAGCCAGGCGCCACCCTTTGAGCCCGGGTGACGCTTCTCCTTCGTCTTTTGTAGTGGAGTTCAGGAGTGTATTTTCTTCGTGGAATAGACTGAGGGGTCGATGTGGAGTTTTCCCAGTTTGCTCAACTTTTATTTTTTTTGAGCCCCCACACTGTGGCCCCTGCAAAATAGGATGATGATTCACCTTTCCCAGCCCCCCCTTCCCTTTGGTCTTACTGTCAACCGCAAGTTCTGTTAGACCATTGGCCTTTACTTTACTGACTTATTCGAAACTCTTTTTCCCGTCGCGGAGCAGAGACTGTCACGGTTCCGTTGATATCTCCGGCGTTTAGCTGAGCTCGCCGCCTCTCCAAGGTGTTATCTCCGAGTGTCTCGTTCTTTTAAAGTTTCCTAAAACGGAAAACGTAGTTCACATTACTCGGTCCTCCATGCCTAACGATGCAAGCTTTGCTACGGAAATCCTTCCATTCTCCTTTCTTTAGCCAGCAGCGCCGTGAACCCCACTTCACTCCCCCCCATTTGACGAAGATTCTTTTCTCCTTTACTTGTCAGGTCCCAGTGCTCAGCTGTCTTAGCCCCATCCTGGACCCACATCTACTTCCAACCCCCCTCCTCGCCCAAAGAGACTCTGTCAGGAAAAAGGGGATGGTTCGAGCATTTTCGACCTACCCCTTCTTTTTTTGCAAGTTTCG